>ENA-ORXR01000151-ORXR01000151.1-marine-metagenome-genome-assembly--contig:-NODE-151-length-108491-cov-7.018485_pt1 | contig 108491 bp, 104 predicted proteins | sample MGYA00237866_ERZ511479 | MGnify/ENA metagenome assembly ERZ511479
TCCACTTGATCCTCGCGCCTAACCCTCGATCACATGAGGCTCCGCGACGAGTCACCGCCTTTTTCAACACCCTGCTAGAGATTCCGACAGCAAGAAGCCCCCGCTAGAAGCATAGCGCGACTTGGCTCAGGAATGGCAGTCAGAGTTACCTCGACAACCAGTGCTTGGACGAGCGGGGGCAAGAGGTCGCTTTTGGAGTTCCTGGGTCTCTCGTTCTCACCGACTACGGGAACACCTTCAGCCCTCTTCTTCGCTACCGCATTGGCGATTGGGTGGTGAAGGGAAATTGTCCTTGTGGCAAGATCGACCTGCCCGCTTTTTCCCAAGTTCTCGGCAGACTCCGAAGCTTAATTGTTCTGCCTGACGGTCGCCGAGTCATCCGTTGGTATAACCACAGCTGTGGATACCGTCGCTGGAGTCCGGCAGTTCCAGATCGTGCAACATGATGTGCATCGATTTACCGTGCACTTACTGGGAACTCCAGGGCTGGCGGAGCCGATCCGCACCAACATTCGCGACTATCTCGAATCCCCGGATGCGGAGATTGCGATCGAACATTTTGAGGAAATCGAACGTACTCGCACCGGAAAATTCCACGCTGTGATCTGCGAGATCCCGCATGCGGATAAGTGATCAGCCTTCACTTAAGGCGTAAGCGATATGCGGCGTGAACAGTTTCGGCTCTAGGAGAAACGAATCGTGGCCCTTGTCGGAGTGCACCGTGATGTAAGTGTTTTCTACGCCAGCATCATTGAGCGCAGCGGCTAACTGCGCCTGTTGGTCGGGATAGAAGCAGACGTCGGAATCGATGGTGAAAACGAGGTAACGCTGGTCACGACAGTTCTCGAACACCTTGGCTTGGCGATCGGAGCCCTCAGGAGTGGATTCATCGACCAGACCAAACCGTTGCCAGGCATCAACAATGCGGAGGTAGGTGTTAGCATCGAAGCGTTCGACAAATTTCGAGCCTTGGTGCATCATGTAGGACTCGAGAGTCCTGTTAATTTCATACCAACTCAGATGTCCTTGGGGTTGCCTGATTTCATGGCGCGCCCGCTTCTCCAAAGTGTGGATCGAAACAAATGTCTTGTGGCTGATCCGACGGGCCAAGGCGAGGCCGGCATCGGGGTGGCTGTCCTCATAGTAGTCACCGCCGTTGAAGCGTGGATCGCCTTCGATCGCAAGAATCTGCTCGAAATTGAGCAGGCGTTGCAGCGGCGAGGTGGTCAGACTGGTCGCGATGGGGACAACAGTTTTAATCCGGTCGGGATATCTCGAAGCCAACTCGAGGGCGAGTAGGCCTCCGACGCTGGAACCGATAATCGCGTGAAGTTGTTCAATTTCCAGATGGTCAATGAGGCGGATTTGAGCCCGAACCATGTCGCCGATCGAGATTTTTGGAAATCGTGAGCCGTAAGGTTTGCCGTCTTCTGGGTGGGGGGAGGATGGTCCAGTCGATCCATAGCAGCCGCCCAGATAGTTGGCACAAATGACAAAGAATTGGTCAGTGTCTAAGGCGCGCCCAGAGCCGATAAACGGCTCCCACCATCCTTCGTGACATTCTGAATTCCAACGAGACCCGACGCCTTCGACCGCGTTATTAAAACCGGCTGCGTGTTGGCTACCGCTGAGCGCATGGAACAGCAGGACGGCGTTGTCCCTCTTCTCATTGAGTGTTCCGTAGGTCTCGTAGGCGACCGTCTGTTCGTGGAGATGTTCACCGCAGAATAGCTCCAACGGATTGGGGTCGTTGAAGAACTGGGTTTGGACGTTGCCGACGCCCCCTGTGGTAGATTCGTGCATGGGTCAGAAGAACGAGGAGTGTCGATGACCTCGGGCGAATTTGCAACCCGATGACACACCAGGAATCATGGGCGGAATGGGTGTGATTGAATCAGAATTGTGACAATCGAGCGATGAGAGGGGTTGCGAAGGATTTCAATAGTCTGTTAGAGTTGTCACTCCATGGCTCGATTAGTGAAGTTCACGTCTGGGGCAATCTGGCCGAACAGCCGCGCTGATCGAGGAGTCGCGGTAGCGCTGATGGCTCTGGTGGCTGTTAGTGTCGCGTATCTGATTTTCGCAGACACGCCGTGGGACGATACACTTCAGAAGCGGGTGGAGTCAGGAATGCCGTTGAAGCCGGAGCACTACGGAATCATTGGGCATTGGTGGGTTTCGGTGGTGACCGTTTTTGTTGGTCTAACCGTTCTTCTTTTGGGGCGGAAGTGGTGGTGGACTCCCGTATCCGAGGTCGAGGTAAGACCTGATTGCCTTGAAGACTCACAGAAACGCTATTCGGGTCGTGTTGTTCGAATCGCGATTTTGCTGGTCATTGGAGCGGTGGTGTATGGTGGAATGGCCAGAGCTCCACGTCTGAGTCATGGGTTCTGGAACGATGAAGAGTATGCGTTTCATCGCTATTCCTGGGGAGAAGTTCAAATCGACGAAACGGGTGCGCGACAGTTCAAGCACGTCGATTGGGAACGGGCACTTTCGTTCAACCACACGGGCAACAACCACCTCGTCCACACGATTTTAGCTCGGCTGAGTATCGGGGCGTGGAACAAAGCGACGGGTGCTGAGGAAGGACAGTTCTCGGAAGCATCGGCCCGCGTCTTCCCCTTTGCGGCGGGACTGATCGCTATCGGCATCGCGGGTTGGCTGGGCACGGCAGTTGGTGGCCCATGGATCGGTGCGGCTTGTTCTTGGATGCTGGCGTTGTCGCCATGGCATGTTCGTTACTCGGTCGAAGCTCGAGGTTATTCGCTGATGTTCATGGCGCTGTTGCTCATGGTTGCTAGCGCTATCCGAGCACTAGAGCGCGGTGGTTGGCGTTGGTGGCTTTTGTCATCTCTGAGTGGGGCGGTGGCTTTGGCTGCCTTTCCAGGGTGTGTGTATGTTTTGCTGATCTTCTGGCCAGTCACCCTAATCCTCGCCTGGATGGGTCGTTCGGATAAGCCCAAGGGGGTAGCTCGGCTTCTCATCGGTAATTTATTGGGGGCTGTCGGTGTTCTGTGGCTCTGGCTACCAAGCGTTCCTCAAGTTCTAGCCTACCTGCGGCGGTCTGATACTTGGCGGGCGGAGATTAATACGGAGTGGCTGCGTGACCTACAGAGCCATCTTGTGTCAGGGATTCCTCCTTTCACTATGGACTTAGGATATCAGCTTGGCCTTGGAGTCGGGAACCTGTCTGCGGTGGCGCAGTGCATCCTGACTTGGGTCATCCCAGCACTTTCAGTCGTAGGTCTGTTTTCGGTAGTCCTTTCGAAGAGTAAGACCCCTGGTCTTTTGGTCGTCGCGGCATTTGTCGGCGGCCCCTGCGTCCTGCTGCTCAGAGAATTTGGAAATGAAGTTCCGATGTTCGGTTGGTACCTGTTCTATTCTCTGCCGATTCTCGTGGTGCTCGTTCCTGCTGCGGCCACTCATATCGTTCGAGTTTGGCCAAAATTCGGAATTGCATTTCTTTTCGCGGTGGTGACTTCCTACGGATGGGCTACGCATGCCCCGAGGGCTCGACTCGCCGAAGTCCCGCGCCAGACGACGCGGGATGTCTCAGAATTTATCAGGGGTGCCGATCGCGCTGACATGAGTCCGATCACCGCGAGTTTCGGTACTAGTTCACGTCAGGCGTTTTCGTATGATCCAGCGTTGAAATTGGTCAGCTCAATCAGTGAGCTTCGGGCGATCGAGGTAGAAGCCCAAGAATCTGGACGACCCTTGTTCGTCTACTTCTGCGGTGGAAGACGAGCTTTGGAACGCGACCCAGAGTTGGTTGAGGATATTGTAAATTCAGTACACTACGAACTGGTGGCTGAGTTTCTCGCCTTTGAGGAGTTGTTTGGTTATCAGGTCTTCGCATTTCGCCGTTGATGGGTTAGTATCTAATTTCGGAATTTGAGAAATTACTTTCCAGAATTGGGTTTGGCGCTCAATGTTTGCGAGAGGTAAGGAACCCCAAACAGTCCGCCGAATGGCAGAACGCTACGAGATCAGGTCGAAGATTGGACAGGGTGGAGTTGGTGCGGTGTACCGCGCCTTTGACACCCAGCTCCAGCGCATGGTTGCCATCAAGCGCCTGCTGCCTGTGGACGAGTCAGAACTCGACGAGGCACCCGACGCCATGTTGGCCAAGGAGGCAGCCCTCATGTCGTCTCTCTCGCATCCGAATATCATTAGCGTTTACGATGCTGGAACCGACACCGACGGTGCGTTTGTCGTCATGGAGTTCATTGACGGGGAAACGCTTGAGGACACCGTCCGGCGCACGGCCCTGACCGAAAATGACTTCGTCAGTTTAGCGGAGCAATGTCTGGATGGGCTCATCGCTGCTCAGGCTGTGGGGCTTTTACACCGTGACATCAAACCGTCCAACATCATGTTGAGGTGGCTGCCGTCCGGAAAGTTCCAAGTCAAAATCGTCGATTTCGGGCTCGCCAAACTTAGCTTTAAGCCGACGATCCAAACGATTGACCATGGGGATGCGATTCTGGGTTCGATCTTCTTTCTCGCGCCGGAACAATTTGAGCGGCTGCCTCTGGACAAGCGGGTCGACTTGTATGCTCTGGGGTGTGTCCTCTATTATTCGCTGACTCAAGGCTACCCATTTCAGGGCGACACGGCTGCTGCTGTAATGATGTCCCACTTGGAGCACAAGGTGACTGATATCAGTCAATTGCGTCCCGACCTTCCAGAGCCACTCGCTCGCTGGCTAATGCGCTTGTTCGCTCGTGATATGGATGATCGGCCGAATGACGCTGAGTCGGCGATGGCAGAACTTGTCGGAGCTATAAAAGGGGTCGTTCCGGAGGGGGCTCCGCAGATTGTGGTCGACGATGGTGCTACCGCTAGTGCCATCCCAGTTCCTGAAGAAGCGTCCCCACCGGGTGAGGTTATTCCAGAGGCGATCCCAGTTACGTCAACGTCACGGCTCGTCACTGCAAGAAATACCTCCGCAGCCCGGCGAATGGTCACGGGAGCCCAGCCAACCGTTGGCGCGGATGAGGTAAAGCAAACCCTCCAAACACGTCCAGTTAGCACTCGAATCACAAAGACTGGCCAGGTTTCGACTTCGACTCGGATCAACCAACTTCCCGGCGACCCAAGTGCCCAAGCTCGGCAGACGATGGCCAAAATATTTGCGATCATTTTGCCGCTCGCGATCGCTTTGTTTTTTCTCGGCCGATGTGCGTTGAAGGATCCGAAAAAGTACGATTCAACAACTCAGCAAGAACCAACTGAGGCTCAGGAGACGCCAGCGGAGAAACCGTTACCTCTTCCCTATCCAAGGTCGTTATCTGCTGATTTTAACTCTCGCGTCAACCTGCCCTACGCCGATCGAGAAAAAATCCAGAGGGCTAATGAGACTGCGGTGATGGCGGTTTGGGAGGCTGCTGATCAAAAGGCGTTTTTCAGCACGGACAAAACCGGACCGGCAATGTTCCTGTTCGAGAAAAGTGAATTTGTCTCAAGCGATCGGCAAGTCCTTCGATTCAAAACTGCAAACTACATTTACACTGGTGGCCTTGGAAGTGCCCAATTGATCTCGGCGCTGGGTGGCGGTGGCGTAACGGTCGCGGTGGTTATTAATCCCTCAGCCGACAAGAGCAAGGTCTGGAACATCGGCTATATCCGTCCAAAGAGAACGTCCTGGAGTCTAGAGTGCAATCTTCAAGAGAACGGCAAGACGCTCACTTTCACGCAAGCCGCCCAGCGAGACCAGAAAGTCACGCGGTTGTCGAGCTCGCCATCGCCAGTGGGTTGGTCGGTGGTTGTCGCTTCTATCAATTACCGGACTGGAGCCATGGAGATGGTCGTTTCTGATCGTGACGGCAAACTCGAAGTGGTGGATACCCAAAGCACCGCCCCGCTGGGTGAAGTCAAAATCAGAGGACTCGACATCGGACAGGGTGGTAACCAAATTCCAGGGTTTGGGGGCGACCTTTCGCGAGTCGTCGTTTACAAGCAGGCGCTTTCCCGAGCCGAAATGCAAGTGGTCGCCGATCGCATGCACACCTCGTGGATGTCGTCAGAGGTCACTGAGTAGGTCGCGTTGGAAAGGGTTTCTGGGCTAGCCAGAGTCGTTTTCCAACTGGCCATCGAGAAGACGGATTCTCCTGTCAGCCATGCTCGCGACTTCTTCGCTGTGGGTGACCATGACCAACGTGAGGTCGGTCGAACCATGAACACTACTGATCAGTTCCATGACTCGGGTTGCCGTAGTCGAATCCAGATTTCCAGTGGGCTCGTCGGCTAGAAGAAGACGAGGGCGATGTGCAAGAGCCCTAGCCAAGGCCACACGTTGCATCTCTCCACCACTGAGTTGGTGAGGCAGGTGAGTGGCCCGATCTTCGAGACCAATTTGTGGTAGCAACTCATCAATGCGCTCGGCAATGGCGTCGCCACCTGTTCCGGCCAACCGAAGCGGTAATCCGATGTTTTCAGCAACGGTCAAGGTCGGCAGCAAATTGAAGAACTGGAACACGATTCCAACATCCCGCCGCCGGTAAAGGTTTCGCTGGGCTTCGGTTGCCGAACCCAGTGACATATCGGCGACTCGAATTTCCCCCGATGTCGGCGTGTCCAGAGCACCAAGAATCTGAAGGAGGGTCGTCTTGCCGCATCCACTGGGCCCCGTGACTGAAACGAATTCGCCTTGGCCAATGTCTAGATTAAGCCCGTTGAGAGCACGCACTCGGCGTTCCCCTTCCGCATATTCCCGATAGAGGTCTCGTGCGACGATCACGGTTCCAAGGTCGCCGGGTCAGGCGTGGATGCAACTCCGACAAAAATTCGTCTCGACTCCGCCCAGCCATTGCTTTTGATCGGGTCGTTATGGCAACGGACAACTCTACGAACCTTAGCGATTCCCCCAAAAAGAAGCTTTTCTGGGCCTGCTTTATGGCACTAGTTCTCCAGCTTCTTCAGCGAGAAAGCGTGCTCTCAGTGCCTAGGATGATTGACGAGGCACCGGTCTGGGCGATGATGGGCGCTCTCAGCCGTTGGTCAGCCGCCTAATCGATTTGGATATTCCGCATCTTATCTTCGTTCTCCACTGTCTCGCGACGTTCGCGATGTGTGGAATCATCTGGTTTGTTCAGGTGGTTCACTACCCGGGGATGCACCATGTGGATCGCGAGGACACCTACTATGTCCTCAATGCTCCGCGTACGGCGTCTGTTGTCGTGCCGTTCATGGTTGTTGAGATCGTCACGGGTTTCCTCATGATCCTGCCTCCGCTTCGGCCTCCATATGTACCGCAGTGGGTACTGGTGACCGGATTCGTTCTTATTGTTGCGGCGTGGGCCGTGACCTTTGCGCGTCAGGTTCCTCGGCACCAAATCCTCATTCAGTGCCGGTATAACGGTAAAGTGGTAGACGCCCTGATCCGCATCAATTGGCAACGCACAGCGATTTGGTCGGTCAGAGCCATCGCTTGTGTGATTTTTCTCGTTCTCAGTTCGGGAGGATAAGATCAGGTCGCGCACCAAGCGCCTCAGACTTGCTTCCGTCGCAGGCGCATCCATACTCTCTGCCCTCGCCAATCATACGCTTTCACCAATGTCTGAATCTGTCGTCCGCAACATCCCCATCGGCCTCGCTGGTCTAGGCACCGTCGGTGGCGGAGTTTATAAGAACCTGATCGAGAATCGTTCGCTTCTCGAGGGCCGACTAGGTATTACGCTCGACGTCAGAAAAATCGCGGTTCGCGACGTGACGAAAGACCGGGGAATCGATGTTTCTCCAGAAGCCTTTGTCGGATCTTGGCAGGAGTTGATCGATGATCCCGAACTCGAAATCATCGTCGAATTGATCGGCGGAACGACCGAAGCGAAAGACCTCGTTCTGGCTGCCCTGAAAGCCGGTAAAAGCGTGGTCACCGGCAATAAAGCTCTACTCGCTGAACACGGGAAAGAGATTTTTGATACCGTTCAGGAAACTGGGCAAAACATCTACTACGAAGCTGCGGTCGCTGGTGGTATTCCGATCATCAAAACGGTCCAAGAAGCACTGGTCGGCAACCACATTGCCAGTGCCCACGGGATCATCAATGGCACCTGCAACTACATGCTGACTCGAATGGAGACCGCGGGTTTAGACTACGCGGAGGCTCTTCAAGAAGCGATGGACAAGGGCTATGCCGAGGCCGATCCAACGCTCGATATCAACGGGATGGATGCAGCCCACAAGGCGATCATCATCGCCTCTCTCGCCTACGGAACTTGGCTGCCATGCGATGCTATGTATGTCGAGGGGATCGAGTCGGTGAAGCTGATCGACATGGAGTTTGCCAAGCGACTCGGCTACACCATCAAGCTTCTGTCGGTGATCAAGGCGCACGACGATGGCTCGATTGAAGTCCGAACCCAGCCATCACTGATTCCCGGAGAGCATATCCTCGCTTCCGTTCACGGCGTGTTCAATGCCATCGCGGTTCGGGGCGATATTGTCGGCGAAACATTGTTCTACGGCTCTGGGGCCGGTCAGGATCCGACCTCAAGTTCCGTGATCAGTGATCTAGCCGATGCCGGGATGGCAATTGTCGGTGGTCGTTCTCGCAGCACCTTCACGCCGCACAACGTCTACGGTTCGCCAGTCAAAGTCGAAGACACGGTCTCTCACTACTACCTCCGCATCGAGGCCGACGCGCGCCCGGGTGTCCTCGCTCAGATTGCTGCCGTTCTCGGTGAGCATTCAATCGGCATCATCTCGCTCCTTCAGCCTGATGAACGGGAAAGCGGTGATCGTGCTCAGCTGATTCTGATGCTTCACGAAGCCCGTTACGGCGCGATGCAGCAGGCCCGTGAGCAGATTGCTGCCCTCGATTGTATCCTCGGTGATCCTGTTCTGTTCCGAGTCGAAACCTTCGAGAGCTAAAGCGAAACGCCGCGCTTCCAGGGTTGGAAGTCGTGCTGTCCAAGCTGGTCGGCTCTGGTGGTCGTACGGCCGCTCGCGACCTCAATCACGAGATCGAGAAGTGCTTGAGCTGAACCGTCAACACTCTGAGAGCCATCAATAATGTCTCCAGTGTCGAAGTCGATCATATCGGAGTGACGTTCGGCGGTGGCGTGATTCGATGAGACTTTGAGAACGGGAGAAATCGGATTGCCGGTCGGCGTTCCCAGCCCGGTCGAAAACAGCATCAGGTTGGCCCCAGCCCCAGCCATCGCCGTAGTCGATTCGACATCATTTCCTGGGGTGCACATCAAGTTCAGTCCTGGTCGTCGAACCTGCTCAGGATAGTCGAGCACATCGGTGACTGGCGAAGTGCCGCCCTTTTTGCCTGCACCCGCCGACTTGACCGCATCGGTAATCAATCCGTCCTGCACATTGCCCGGCGAAGGGTTCATGTCGAATCCCGAACCGCTAGCCTCCGCAGCGGCTCCGTAGCTGCGCATCAAGTCGACGAATTTTTGAGCAACGGCGGGTTCTTCACAGCGATTGACGAACTCCTGTTCGACGCCACACAGCTCCGGAAATTCGGAAAGAATGGCCGAACCCCCCAGAGCGACACAGCGGTCAGCGACGCCACCGATTGCCGGGTTCGCAGAAATTCCCGAGAAGCCATCAGAGGCTCCGCATTCGACGCCGATCACCAGCTTGTCGAGCGTTTGAGGTTCGCGCCGATGTTCGGAAACGGTTTCGGTGATCGCCAAAAAACTCTCGCGGATTGCCCGTTCCATCATCTCGTTCTCTGAGCCGAACTGCTGCTGCTCATAGATCAGGACTGGGCGATCGTGGTTGGGATCTCGGCGCGCAATTTCGTCCTGTAGAATCTGAACCTGAGCATGCTGGCAACCGAGACTAAGCACTGTCGCGCCGGCCACATTCGGGTGGCAAATGTAGCCTGCGAGAAGCCCACAAAGAGTATGCGAATCTCGTGGATCTCCTCCGCAGCCGAGGGTGTGAACCAGACTGCGGACACCGTCGAAATGTTCAAGAAGGCGTCCGGATTTGGAAGTGGAGTCGTTTTGGCCGAGTCCAATCTCTTTGGCTGAATCGGCTCCGCCTTCACGAAATGCCGCACCGAGTTGGGCGGCGAACATGTCGTAGCGAGACAGGGGTTCGGTGATGCCCAACGCGCGGTTCAAAGAAGATTCCAAAACTCGGAGGTTTCGGTTCTCACAGAACACTAAAGGAATGATCAGCCAATGGTTCGCGGTCCCAGCAGTCCCGTTGCTGCGTTTGTAACCATCGAACGTGCGTTCGGCGTAACCGGAAATATCGGGTCTGACCCAAGCAGGTTGCGCCCCCTTGTCAGTCACTCCGAAACCATCGGCGACGTGCTCCAGATTGTCCGTAGTTAGTGCTCCACCAGCGGACACATCGGCTGTCGTTCTGCCAACGGTGACGCCGTACATGCGAGCCAAGCTTCCGGTCGGCATCGGCTCGATGGCGAACTTGTGCTTTTGAGCGACCGCATCGGAGAGTTCGATCGCAGGTAACCCGTCGAGCTCGACAGCAGTGCCAGCAGCGAGGTCAACGAGGGCAACGCCGACGTTGTCGGTCGGGTCGCTGCGGAGGGCGATGCGCTTCATCGATCTTAGATTACTAGATTAGGCTGGAACAAGGACGCTACCTGCCCCGTAGTGAAAGATGGCTCAAGTCAAAGCCTGCTAATCTTTGCGCTCCTTTCTGAAACAGCTTTGGAATCAATCGCCCGCGACCGCTCTCGCTGGAATCGCTGCCTTGGTGTGCTTTGCCATCGGTTGGTTCAATCTGACGACTGCCCATGTTTGGCCAGATTGGATTTCTCTGGCGCTACTCGGGGTCGGAGCTGGCTTTGGAGTATTCTGCATTCAGCGAGTCAGAAAGTTGCCGGATCGAGGCCCGACCTACTGGGGGATCTGGTCGATTGCCTTCGCGCCGATTTCGACATTTCTGGTCTGCTTAACGAAGATGCTCAGTCTCTATTCCGCGAGCGCGTGGATTGCCCGGTTGTCGACATTCGCTCTGTTCTTCATCGGACTCCTGTGGGCCGTTTGGTTTGTCGAACGCCGATCTCGGGTGCTGGAGGACGAAGATGATTCAAGGCGCGAGGCCGGTAAGAAGATTTGGAATCCGTTCCACCCTCGAGCTTGGTACTACCGGCGTGGCCAAGAAAAATTAGACCAGTCGTTCACCACGTTTGTCGGATACGGGTTTGTCTTCTTTGTCCTGTTCATGCTCCTGACTCAGATGTCGGGGTGCAAAGAGATCTACGAAATGCCGGCTGGGGCAGGGGAGGAGAAACAGAAGCAGGTCGTGAAGATCAAAAAGGTGGTCGAGAAGAAGTTCATCATCAATCCCTACAGCTCGGTGATTTTCAATCCGCCGCCGATCGAGGATATCCAGCTCGAAATGTTGGAAGTCACGGAACACACCTACCAGATCGGTCAAGGTGCGGGAGACGGAGCAGGGTTCTCTGGCGGCACCAACCGCGGGAAGGTTCGGTTCATTCGATTGGAGTATGCCGGTGGCGATTGGGATCAGGATTTTGGAGTCGGAGCTGACCTCAATCTCCTCATCGAGTATGGCTTGAGAACCGGCCACGAAGTTGCCGAGAAGACCGAGTCGCGGCAGATCCGACAGTTGAAGAATTTCCCGGCGACGAAATGTCCTCCGGTGGTCTACATGACGGGGCAGAAGAATATCATCGTCGGAGAACGGGACGTTGAGATCCTCCGCGAATACTTACTCGATAAGCATGGACTGCTGTTCGCCGACAACGGAGGTTCCGGGCACTGGCATGGTCAGTTTTTCGATATGATGCGCAGAGTCCTGCCGAAAGTCCGACCCGTGCGTGTTCCACTCGACCACCCGATTCACCAGATCCCATACCCCATTCCATTCCTTCCCTATGTCGCACCGCATGGTGGCAGAGAAGCCTACGGATGGGTCGTTGATAGTCGCTTGGTCTGTTACTACCATCCCGGCGACATCGGGGACGCTTGGGCCGATGGTCATGCGGGAGTGCCTCGCCGGATCTGGGAGCACTGTTATCAGTTGGGGACGAATGTGTTGTTTTATGGACATGCCGAATACAATCGGTGGGTCACTACCCAAGAAGAAAAAGAATAATGGCCACCCGAATCCCCCAAGGCATCGTCTGCCTGTGTCTCTTTCTTAGTCTGCAGATGGTCGCGTTTGCCAACCGTCTGGGCTTTGCGGAACAGATCGAAACGGCAACCTTTGGGAAGCTCCGAGAGGTTGAGCGTCACCAGCTCAAGATTGCTGAGAAGTTGTATCTGAAGGGCGAGTTCGCCGTCGCGATCGACGAATATGACAAGTTCCTCCAGCTCTATCCCGAAGGCCCCGGAGCGCCCTACGCCCAGTTGATGTGGGGGCACTGTCAACACCGCCTTCGACACTCAAACACGGCGATCCGAGAAGGGTTCCAAAGCGTCATCGACTACTGGCCTGAATCCGCAGAGGCGATTATCGCATCTTATCTCATTCCTTTGACCCAGAAAGAGATGGGTGAAATCAAGCCGGCGACCAAAGGCTTTCGCGGAGCGATTGAAGCTCATCCCAACCATCGCATCGCCTTGCTCTCAAGAGTTCATCTGCTGGACATGGCAAAGGTGGCAAAAGACCAGCCGGCGCGTGTGGCCTTGCTTGAAGAACTGACATTCAAGACAAAGCGAACCACCGATGAGGCGCGAAACCATTGTCAGAACGCGTCTCGAGAACTGGCGTCGACGCGCTGTTCGGGAGGCGATGTCTCGGGCGCTCTTCAGGCTCTTCAGACAACCTACAAGCCGGAGCAGCTTCCCTTCGCACTCGACGACATGGCGCGAGATCAAGTTTCGCATCTTCACTCCCAAAAGGAAACGTCGAGCAAAGACCAAGCCAAGCGTCTCGCGGATTTGGTGATGCGCGAGTTGGAGGCAGCCCTTCCCGACAACCCTGGCGAGGACAAAAACCGCGGCCGGGCTCGCGACATTTTGTACCGGATCGCTGGGCTCTACGGCCGGACTGGCAATAGCGATGCTGTCTTAAAAACCTACGAGCGCGTTGGCAAGTTGACCGGAATGGATGACGATCTACGCGGTCGATATGCAGGTTCGTATCGACACCGAAACCAACGCGACCTTGCCCGTCAGTGGTATGCCAAATTCGACAACCAAATCGAAGCCAAACGCCAAATCGGCGTCATGGCTCGCGAAGATTCAAAGTGGCCAGAAGCGATCAAAATTTACGGAGAGTTGATCGTCGAAGACCCGAATCGAGCGAAGGAGTATCAGTGGACGATTGCCGAGTGTTACGAACAGTCTGGTGATCAGAAAGCCGCCATCGCCGCCTACCGTCTGAGCGACAATTTTCCGGAATCCTATTTCCGGATGGCCAACTGTCATCGCCGTCTCAAACAGTGGAACGAAGCTCTCGGCCTCTATGGACAGATCAAAGCGATCCCGTCTCACACCGCGAGAGCCCACTTGGATAGCGCGCACTGTCTAGAGGCCGCAGGGCGAAAAGAAAATGCCATCGCGGCCTTCCAAGATGTCTGCCGAAAATTCCCCAAAACCCACCAGGGGTCGCGGGCTCACGCTCACCTCCAGGATCGCTACAAGATAAACATCACCCTCGGGGGGGCTAAGGACGAGTAAGCCTGCGCAGGCGTTCAGGATCAACACCACCTGATGTCGCGGAGCACCAATTTATGACACTACCCTATGGTCGGCCTGCCTCCAACTTCCGCATCTCCCGTCGTCGTAGCCAAATCAGCAGGACGACACTGCTGATCGCGCAGGCGACATCAATCCAGATCCAATAGTCCCAGTGCACGAGATAGGTGCCGAGTCGATCGTCCGAAAACGGATAGAGCCAAGCGATTCCTCCGGCGATGGCGTCGCAAAACAGGTGCAGAGCCATCGCGCCGATCATCGCTGCAGTCAGTAGTTTCCACTGCTCTCGGTCAATCCACCGGGCGATGAAAATGAACGCGACAGCCGCGATTGGCAGGAACCAAACGGTGTGGCTCCAGCTGGAAAGTCTGGCAGCCAAACTGAGGTGCGGATTGAGAACATCTGGTAGCGCTCCAGCGGCTCCGATCGCCGTGAGGTGAGCCGCACGCAAACTCCGCCGGCCTGTGATTTCCAATCCTGTCGCGTCGGCTAAGGCGGCCAAAGCGACGGGCAGCATGGTATGAGTGACGATGTACATGAAGCTACCTACTGTCGGAATGATCGAAGCATGAGAAATTAGTGGAATCTATGGCCACAACTCGTTGAGATCACAGAGTTTTCACATGTCTGCGTGGGACATGCCTCTTGTCATCCGAAGTCACCCATGCGACGTGAGAGTCACAGTATGAGACTTTCCCTCCTCTTTTCCATCGCCCTGATCGTAGGAACAACTGCCGCAACCAATATGCTGAGGCTCCCTGCCGAATCCCAGAGGACCAGCGCCGTGGATACCTCAAGCGCGCTGACGAAAGGTGGAGGGCGGACTCTAGCATTGCCCACAAACACGGTGAGCACTGGGACACTCAGCTGGGAAGCGCCCGGTTCACAGGGCTCGCAGGGCAGCGAATCATCCACGGGGCCAAGCTACGAGATCCGCCTCGGAACCGGTCACCTTGCCCTGCCGCAGGTCGTGGACAATTTCATCACGGGCGAACGATTCATCTCTGTCGACTTTCAGATCCGGAAGACCCCGGGATCAGATGACTTCCCGTTGAACTACTCAGTCGATCTCGCCGTCCAATTCGTGAACGGCGTTCTGGAATTCGTCGGCCACGATGCCCCCAACCCGCTTGATGACTCCCTCGGTTTTACCACCCAGCAATGGGGCGTCATCGGTAGCGATGCGGGAGTGATTGACGGTCAGGGGGTCGCCATCCTCGTGCTCGGTATTGACTCAGTGGTCGATTCAGCCCAGGCATCGTCCATCGTGGTATCAGACGACTGGCTCACATTAGGGCGGATGTGGTTCAAGCTGATCGGTATCGGCCCCAACTTTTTGGCACCGAGCATGATCATGGACACCATCCAGCTCGTGGAGTCTGGCGTCGCCGAGACAATCCCCCCTTCCAATCCTCTCCCAGATGCTTTTGAGATCGTGGGGGGCACCCTGCCTGATGGTTTTATTTGGCAGCTGATCAATCCCTACCCAGACTCGAACTACAACGCCTACGTCAAGCTTCCCGACTATCACAGCATGCCATCCGGAGCCGCGCTCACCTCGTTCGATTTCACCACCGCTGGGATGGCGAACGCTTACTTCGTAAGTGACGCGAGCGATCCTTTTTCCATGCCTCAGGGACCAGCCAGCACCGGTGTGGAAATCAGCTCCACCCCTGACGCAAAGTGGATGATCACCGCGCCCTCGGGAGATGGCTCCTCCGTCTACGGTCGCACTTCGTCCAGCGACCCCGCCGCCGATCTTCCGATGGGCGAGACGGAGACCTTCCAGTTCCTCATCATCGCTCCCTAGCAGGGTGTTGAAAAAGGTGGTGCCCCGTCGCGGAGCCTCATGTGATCGAGGGTTAGGCGCGAGGATCAAGTGGATGAACATCCATGCGTGACGAGCAACAACGACCTCGTTCTCATGAGGCTCCGCCCGAAGGGTTTGCGCAGCCTTCGATTCGGCAAAGCCGCTTTTCTAATCAACAATTCCTTCAAAACGACGGGTTGCCGAGTTTTCCAACACCCTGCCAATGTCCCGAACGATTGGAAGGTTGAAAAAGAATGAGTGCTTTTGTCGAAAATCTGGTTGGCGGTCTGGGCCCATCTAACTGATAGCAACTCTGAGTCCAAAGGCAGCGCGTAGGGAAGGTCTGATTAGTTCCGCCACCCACCACGATGATGAAATTGGGGTAGCTCCCTGCTGAGTCCAAAAACGTGGCCCGACCGTCTCGGTCGTCGCTCTCTGGGGCTATAACCGGGACGGTCATGCCACGGGTGTTCCGCGGCGCGCGGGGTCTTCCAAGTTGCAAGCTCGTCCGGCGATCGGCTTGAATATCTGCAGGGCGTTCTCGATTTGCGGATCTTCTCCCAGAAGAGCCACCCGACGTTGCGGTGGCCATGTCTCATAGAGAGGGCCTTGAACGGCGGCGTCGAACACTCGGGAACGAGGGCCATCCCATTGGTCGACCCAATTGTGCCAGGTGTCGATGTTTCTGAGATGCTTCGGGTTCTTCGAGTTGGCGCGGATCTCCCATCGCGATCTGAAGCTGGATCGGGTCGCCGTGGTAGACCCCAGTTTCGCTGGTCGGGTAGAGCTTCCTCGACTTGCCGGTCGCACGGATCGTGATGCGGTAACGGCCGGTAGTCGGGATCGTTTCCAGGCCTTTAGGACCCTTTAGGACGATGATGTCGCCGGGGCGTTTGACGTCATAGAATCCGTTCTGTCCGTGTTCGACCGGGCGGTTAACGTTCTGGGAGACCGGCTTGCGGTAAATCTTTTCAGCCGCGAACTCGCGATCGACGGACTCGGACTGAGGGCCAGTGACTAGAGTTGCGCCGAGAACCCTTCGGATGGTTTCAATACACTGTTCGAGATGAAATTTCGAAAAACCAAGCGTGTCGCCGCGGGTATCGAATCCATGATATAAGGCGTCGCCGAGAAGGTTGGCAGTGGGCAAGTGAGTGCCGACATCTTCGATCATCAAGACGTCGGCCAAGCTGTTGACAAACTCTCGATTGTTGAGGCGGCGCGGCTTGGTCGCTGACTTTGCGGCGACTTCAAAGGCGCGAACGGTTTCGCCAAGGTAAGCCGCGATTTGGTTCCACTGGTCTTGGGTGATTTCCGAATCAGTATTAAGAAACGCTGCCTGATTCTGCTAAGCTCCAAACAACTCGGATTGCGTGCGCACGACATCTTCGGTGAACATCGGCAGTAGGGGCTCGATGGCCGGGCCTTCGCCGGGTGCCCGCACAGCCCGAATCGGAGTCGGTTCCGTCTGTTGGGAAATCGTCAGTCGCACACCTGGTCGATTCGGGTCGCAGCAGAGGTCGAGATGTTTTCGGATCGTCTGAGTCGCGGTTTCTGGGCAGTTGCAGTCGCTACTGAGGTGGCCGCAGATCATCTCTCGGAGTCCATGTTCGGCAAGTTCGACAGCGAAAGCGGCGGCTTGATCGTTGGACAGGTGGCCGTGCTGCGACATGATTCGCCGCTTCAGTCCCCAAGGTCGTTTGGGGTCGGCTTCGAGCATGGCCATGTCGTAGTTGGCTTCGACGAAAACCCCGTGGACGCCGTTCATCCGCGATCGAATTTCTTCGGTGATCGTCCCTAGGTCGGTCAAAAACCCGAGCGATGTGGCACCACTTCGAATGAGAAACCCGAGGGGATCGACCGCGTCGTGGGGAATGCGGAAAGTGGTCACTTCAAACCCACCGACTTCGAATGTCCCTTGTGTCGGAACGACCCGCCAGCTGACGACTTGTCCAACATCCAGAACCTTCTCCGCGACGATTCGCTGGGTTCCGGCAGAGGCGTGGAGCAGCACCTTCGGATGCTTTTTGCAGAAGACCCGGAGCCCGTTGATATGGTCGCCGTGCTCGTGGGTCAGCAGAATCGCGTGAAGCTCATCGGGGTCTTGTCCGATCGCTTCTAATCGCTGTTCGATCTGTCGACAACTGATCCCGGCGTCGACGAGAATCGCGGTGCCCTCGCTGCGAACGAGACTGCAGTTCCCAGAGCTACCACTTCCGAGCGAGGCGAACTCGATCTCGGGGTGGTTCGGGAGCCGGTCGTGCATAGCTTCCGAGGTTCGCGCAACGGCTTGCCTTTCGCAATCCCGAAATATCTACTTTGCCTCCGAATCCGTCTGGTTGGTTCAATAGTAAAGGAAATCGACGCTGGCGAACAAGGACTTCTGGAGAGCCGCCCATGCCGCAAGTTCTCCGCCCCCTGATCCGACGAAGTCCAAACTCATCGCCTTCTCTTCATCGGTGGGAGGGCGGTTGAGGGTGGTTTTAAAGACGTGATCAATGCGTCGACTCGCGACCTGTTCGGCGTTTTCTGAGCTGTCCGGAATCCGTTCGAACAGTCGGGAAGCTGCGGCCTGAGCGCGTTGGTCAACGAAATCGCTATTGAGTAGGCGATGACGTGGCCATTGGCCTCACCGGTCGACATGGTAACGACGGCGTCCTGATCACCTTCGAAGTCGAATTTTCCAAGAGACTGGAAAGCCCCCAAAATCGGCGGCTTGAGCTTCTGATTGATTTGAATGGTTTTGACGCCCTTTGCGTGTTTGATGGTCACTGGCACGCGTGGGCTTCGACCGGATCCAGCACTGTAGGACGGCCGAATTTCGTAACGGCCTGCTTCGAGTCGGGTTTTCCAAGTCACTGACTTCTCGCCTTTCCCGGTGTTCTCGTCGTGGAGGTAGCCTTCATCGACCCAGTGAGCCGTGTGAATCGATTGTTTCCATTCTCCAGTTAGCTCAGCATCGCGATCATCCAGCACGATTTCTTGGAGGGTTGCGGAAAGGATGGATTTTTGTTTGGGGTCGGGTCTTCTTCCGGACTTTGCATTGAGGGCGGCGATTTGTTTCTGTAGGGCCTCGACTTCCGCAGTGTGAGCATCGTGCCGGGCTTGGGCAGCTTCGGACATTTGAAGCGGGCGTTTCACCCAAGTCGAAACATTGGAGTGGTTGACCGAGTGGGTGCTGGCGAAGATTCCAGCCATCGCATAGTAGTCCGCCGTTGGGATCGGATCGAATTTGTGATCGTGGCAGCGCGCGCAGCCGATGGTCATCCCGAGGAAGGCGCGCCCAATAGTGTCGACTTGCTCATCGACAATTTCCAAGCCCAGCAGCATCGAGCTCGGATTGATCCTGAGCCAATCCGGTCTTGCTCAGCACCATCACGGCAAACAGAGCCAAGCATCTGAATTTCTGGGTAGAGTTTACCACTCTCTTCATACGGTTGCTGAAGCCCCAGACTTCGTCCAATTTTAGCAAAACTTTTCCATGACCACAGAACGAACATCCCGCCCTCTTGCCAAAATTTTCAACGCCATTGGCGCTGTGTTGTTTGCCCTCTTCGCATGGCTTCAGCGTGAGGACGACAATGTTGAAATTTACGTCAACCCGTCCAAGATCGACGTCGCTTTGTGGATCGGATTTTATGGGTTGGTCGCGGCTCTGTTCGTCCTCGCGATCTTCCGCCGGTTTCCTCGGTGGCTGTATTTGGCAGTCCTCGCACTTGGCGTGTTTCACCTGGTGACAACTATTCCAGGGGTCATCGACAATTTCAAAGGAGGTAGCATCGAGATGGCCAAAGAGAGCATGTCGGCCGAGCGCCCCGAAGTCGAATTGAGCCGAGAATTTTTCGGTGTGTTGGTCGCCTTTGTCGGAGCTTGGCTGGCTTGGAGACAGCGTCCTAAGGCCGCTCAGGCGGACTAGAAACTCTCCGGCCAGCGATATAGCTTTCGATCAGCGCGCCGGGTTGGCCGCGATAAATCAGCGTCGTTAGGATTTCATCAGCTGTCGGATTTTCCAAGCGCGTAAACCGTCCGCCGTAGGGCAAGACGCGGTTCAGATCGAAGACGCAGAGGTCGGCGTCGAAGCCATTGGCGACCAAGCCGGTGTTATGGCTGAGAACTTGGGCGGTGTTGACGGTGGCGTGGCGAAAGGCTTCGACTGGGGTGAGTTCGGGAACCGCTGGATCGGCGAAACGGCGAGCCTTCTGAATCTCGATCGCCGAGCGCATGACCTGCCACATGTTGAGTTCTGGGCCGCCGGCGACGTCAGAAGCCAGGGTCGTTCTGATCCCGTGAGCGGCAGTCTTGTCCCACGGGTAGAGACCACTGTTGAGGAACAAATTGGAGGTCGGGCAGTGAGCGATGATCGAGCCGCGATTTCGGATCGTTTTCATTTCGCGCTCCGACAAGTGGATGCAGTGGCCGAGCAGCGTGCGGTCAGTGAGCAGGCCGCATTGGTCATAGACATCGGTGTAGTCCTTCGCCCATGGGAACCGCTCAGCGACGGCTTGGATTTCGCCGTGGTTTTCTGACAAATGAGTTTGGATATAGCAGCCGTGCTCTTTGGCTATTTCAGCGGCGTCTTCCATCATCTCGCGGGAGCAGGTCACCGCGAACCGTGGGCTGACCGCGAATTGCAACTGCCCGTCGTTTGCTCCATGCCATTTCTCGCAGAGCCGAACCGTCTGGGCGACCGAAACGTCACGGGCGCTATCGGCTGGGAGACTGCCGTAAGTCCCGTCGTCCATCATCACCTTTCCCAAGATCACCCGTAGTCCGCGTTCGCTGGCAATCTGGAAGGCGATGTCGCACGAGTCTTCCCAAATCGCTCCATAGAGAACGATGGTTGTGGTTCCGTTGGCGACCACCTCGTCGAAAAACGCAGAGATGATTTCTCGGGTGTCTTCGCCAGTGAAGCCGGTCTCTAGCGGGAAAATATGCCGCTTCAACCAAGGCAGAAGACTCTCCTCGATCCTAGCAACGGCGGGATACTGCGGCAAGTGGGCGTGGGAGTCGATGAGTCCAGGGACAATCACCGGATACGACTCAGTTGAGCTGATCGGCAGTGGGATCGCTAACTCGCTTCGACGGCTGGCGATCTCGGCGGCTGTCCCAACATCCACAATCGAGCGACCTTCTATGACAACGCAGCCATCGGGAATGGAAGTTGGTATTGGCCCGGCTCCGTCGACAATGTGGCCGCGCAGAACCCGAGGCGGAGGATCAGAACTCGTAGACATCTACGAATGTCGCATCTCGCCGATCGACCGGCAAACTCGGACACCACTGGATTTTTCCCGGTTTTAGCTCCGTGGACGGGGCATCCGATTGACAAAGCTAGTTCACCCAAGTTTATTTCGGCATGTCTAACGATTTCGATTTTCCGACTTCCTCAAGCCCGTCCCGCGTTAGCGGATACATTGTCCCGACCGTGATCGAGTCGGAAGGACGCATGGAGCGTGCTTATGACATCTACTCTCGTCTTCTAAAAGACCGGATCGTCTTCATCGGCACTCCGATTGATGATCAGGTGGCGAATATCGTCATCGCTCAGCTTCTGTTCCTTCAGATGCAGGATCCCAAGAAGGACATCAATATCTACATCAACTCTCCTGGCGGCTCCGTCACGGCTGGCCTCGCGATCTACGACACGATGCAGTTCGTAACTTGTAACGTGAACACCTATTGCATCGGCCTTGCTGCTTCGATGGGTGCTGTTCTGCTATGCGCTGGCACCAAAGGTAAGCGTTACGCGCTGCCAAATTCGGATATCATGATCCACCAGGTATCCGGCGGCGCTCAAGGAACCGCATCCGATGTCGAGCGCACGGTGGAGTTCATGTATCGTCTGAAGCACCGCCTCAATCGAATCATCGCTGACCACACCGGAAAAACGATCGAAGAAGTCGAATTAGCCTGCGATCGCGACAACTATCTGACCGCAAAAGAAGCCTGCGAATTCGGCCTCGTAGACAAAGTTCTCGAGAATAAGAAGGAGCTGGTTCCGGAAAATACTTCAGATAACGAAAAGAAAGATTCGTAATTTCCGTAATTTAGAGCTAAATTACTAGGATGGCCCGGGCTTCTAATCTCACCATGTGTTCCTTCTGTGGCAAAAGCCACGCGGAGGTCAAAAAACTGATCGCAGGCCCCGGGGTCTACATCTGCGATAGCTGTATCAATGTCTGCAAAGGCATCCTTGATAAGGAGCTAAAGGAGAAAGATGTCCCGGCACCGACTGGGATGAGTGTTCCCAAGCCGGCAGCGCTTTGTGGCGACCTCGATCAGCACGTGATTGGGCAGGATGAGGCTAAGAAGGTCTTGGCAGTTGCTGTTCATAATCACTACAAGCGGATCGCTGGTTTGCAGCTATCTGAAGAGAATAGTGAACGTTTTGGTGATCTTTCTGAGGTGGATATCGAGAAGAGCAATATCTTGCTCGTCGGCCCAACAGGTTCTGGAAAGACCCTTCTGGCACGGACGTTGGCGAAAATGCTCAATGTCCCGTTCTGCATCGCCGATGCTACGACTCTGACCGAAGCCGGTTATGTCGGTGAGGATGTCGAGAACATCATTCTTCGACTGCTTCAAGCCTCGGACTACGACGTCAAACGCGCCGAACTCGGGATCATCTACATCGACGAGATCGACAAGATCGGGCGGAAGACGGAAAACGTCAGCATCACCCGCGACGTTTCTGGTGAAGGCGTTCAGCAGGCCCTCCTCAAGATGCTCGAGGGCACGGTCTGCAACGTTCCCCCGCAAGGTGGAAGGAAGCACCCGCAGCAGGAATACATTCAGGTCAATACCGAAAAGATTCTGTTCATCTGTGGTGGTGCCTTCGTCGGCATCGATGAAATCATTTCTCGCCGAAATGGCGCCAACGTCCTCGGTTTCGGATCTGAAGGCGAAGACAAGGAAGAGCCGAAGCCAGCCGAGGCTGGATCGACAAAGATCGAACCTGAAGACCTCCTGTCGTTCGGTTTGATCCCCGAGTTTATTGGTCGTCTGCCGGTGATTTCCGCTTTGGAAAAACTCAGCGAAGAGCACTTAGTGCGGATTCTTACCGAGCCGAAGAACGCTATGGTGAAGCAGTATGAGAAGCTTCTCGCCATGGATGGTGTCGGTCTCAAGGTGACCAAAGACGGACTCCAGGCCTTCGCGGAAGAAGCCGTCCGCCGAGGAACCGGTGCTCGTGCGCTGCGCTCGATCTTTGAGCGCGTGATGTTGGATATCATGTATGACATCCCAGACCGCGACGATATTTCGACGGTCACCATCAACCGCGGCGTGGTTGAAGGCAAACGTGAGCCTACGGTGCGCAAGCGGGCAGCGAAAGACGCCGCCTAATTCCTCGCGGGACTTCGGTCGCGATCGCGATGCTACTTTTTCGGAGCGGGAACTTTCGCGTCCTTGAGGCGGTAGTGTCCTGTCAGCTCGAAACTGAAAAGCCGATCTTCTTCCCTGGCTCCGCCGCCGATATTGTGGATGATCAAGGGCGTGCCATCGGCTGACTTGGTATCGCTGACTATCATGATGTGAGGGAGATGCGGAGGTACCGTGCAGGTCACCAAATCACCTGAAAGGTAGTCTTCGGCTGTCTTCGTCACCTTGAGAGCGACACCTCGCCGTTGGAAGAACGTCTTGAGGTTCGGCACGCGTCGGTGGTCGATGCTCCGATCAGTCCGCTTGAGTCCCCAGATGGTGGGGTACTTGGAAAAAGCCTTCTTCATGTCCTCATGAACGGCCTTCTGCAAGTCAAACTCGATGCCGGTGCGGAGCGCGCGAATCACGACATCCGTGCACACACCACGGTCGATCGGAACATCACCGCCGGGATACTTGAGCGAGACGTAGCTGGGGTCATAGCGGATCGTTTTGCCAATCTGAGCACGAGCCGCGTTGACGATGCGCTGGCCGACAGCGACCTTAACTTCGGTCTCGATTTTTTTGGGCGTCGGCGCGGTTTGCGCTGTCGCCAATTCGCCGCCGAAAGCAAAAAAAGTCGCCCCGATAGTCAGGTGTCGCAGAATCAGGTTCATCGGTTTGTATAGATCAAACGAGGGGAGAACTTAGGGAAGGTCTGATTAATTCGGCGATCTGCCATTGCCGTCCAGATTTCGCCTAGCAAGGCGCGAGGCGGGCGTGGATAAACATCCACAACCAACGAGCAACAAAGCTAGGCGCAGTCTGGGCTGTAACCCGAAGGGCTCAATCTTCATTCAGCGCGCAGCGCTGCCAGACCTAACCTCAATTCCCATCTTTGTGGCGGGTGGCGGAATTGATCAGACCTTCCTTAGTCCCGCTATTGATTGGGGCTATTTCGCATCATGTCGGCGACATCGCCAAAGAACGCCATCAGTGGCGTCGCGTGTTGCTCGGCGATTTCGACTTCCTCAACAGCCGCTCCCATCAACTCCATCCATCGATCTCGAGCAGCGTCGTTGATGACGAACATGTTGTGGCGCATCCGCAGGCGCGGATGGCCTCGCTTTTCCATGTAGATGTTTGGGCCGCCAAGACGACCGACGATGAAATCAGCAAGTCGTTCTTCGGCGCCCGCCATATCACTCTTCGGATACATCGGCCCGAGGATATCGTCTTCGGGAACTCGCCGATAAAATGCAGCGCACATCGCTCGGAGCTTTTCGTCCCCGAGAGCCGCATAAAGATGTCCTACTGGGTCGATCATGAGAGCAGTGATTTCGCGTCTGCGACAGCGGGATGGCAAACTTCTGCAGTCAGGCTGATCCCACCGCGGGCCGCGAATTCGCCTCGGATGACCACAGCTTTCGGGGAGGCCGCCTTAATCAAGTCGGCCAAAATTCGGTTTACTATCTCCTCATTGAAGGCCGCAGTCGTTCGGTAGGATGCCAAGTAGAATTTGAGAGACTTTGTCTCGACGCACTGGTCGCCGGGAACATAGCGAATCACAATTCGTGCGGCGTCGGGTTGGCCGGTGACGGGACACAGAGAGGAAAAATCGGAACAATCGAGCTGCACAGAAAAGTCGCGTTCTGGATTCCGATTCGGAAAGCACTCAAGAATTTCCGAATCGGGTTCGGTCGGGAGCTGATTTTCGGAGCGGCCGAGAAGCTGCAATTCGGGTGAGGATCTGTGTGATTCGTTGCTCATCGCGATTTGGACGGTCTTGAATGTAGCCGAGTTCTTAGAATTCAAAAGGCTTTGACTCCGATTTGGACGGTGGAACCTTCGCCATCCGAGACTTTGACCATGACTGAAGCGATCACAAGACTCTTCCTGCGTCTCCACGAAATGGTGGGTGCGACCGGCTATGGCGTTTTTTCCGTAATCGTCACTGCGTTGCTCTGCCTGTTAATCATTCCTCGGACGACTGATCTCATGGTCGATTCGGCGGCTGGCTTGGCCGGTAAACATCTCGGGAACCAGCAGCGGACGTTGGTCATTAACTTAAGCACCAACAATCCCGAACTATTCTCGATGCTGGTCGCTTTTATGATGCTTCGTCTGGGAGGCATCGCGAACCCTCTCGGGTCGAACTTCGCGAACATCTATCTCATGTTTTTGATCGCTCCTATTTGGGTGATGCTGATCTGGTTCTTTAAGGGCGAGAAAAAGAGCGTGGGGGCGTTTGTCCAATTAGTGAAAAAGGAAAAGAAGATCGTCTTCTGGCATATAACGATGGGGTGCCTGATGTTTCTGTTCGCCACCTTTGCGTTGTGGTGCGTGGCTGGCATCGACCGTTTCGGTGTGCTTGGTGGCAACGTTGATCACTCAGGCGCTCGTTGGCTGGGGATCGGAGCGGGGGTTTGTATCTTGGCCGTCGTAGTATTTTTGATCGCTGAGCGCGGACTGAAACGGGGACGTCCAGAGTTGTTCGATGACATCGATTCAGAAGGCCAGAAACCAAGTTGGGCAGGATTTGCTGTTGGCACGATTGGCCTGATTATTGCCTGCACGGTGATGAATGCGCTGTTTGTCTCTTGGGAAAAAGTGTTTGGGGGATTCCTGACGGCGATCTTGGGAACAGCGGTTTTCGCGGGTCTTCAATACTTCCTCGGTGCTCTGGTCACTTCCCTTCCAGAAATGACCGTCGCGACTCGGAATCTCCGACGGGGAACTTCACCCGATCTCAATACAGCTCTCGGTTCTGCGAGCTATTCGAACATGTCGAATATGGGAATTGCTGGCCTAGGAGCGCTCATAGCGCTTGTCCTAACTCTTCTTGGCAAGACCCTGATCCCGTAAATCTAGCGACAATCGAAGCTAATTTTTCTCGACGTCGAACTCGCTATACATCGCTCGTTCGCAGGGCTGGGGAGAAAAATCGAAGGGCAGGAGTTCAATGTCGTCGACGGGCCAGTCGTAGAGCTGGCTGGACGAAAACAAAACCACTTTTGTCTTCCCTGCCGGGATAGTAGAGACATTGATGGCGGTTTGTCCCTGCATCGTCTTGCCACTGATGGGAACTGAAATGACGGACAAGATCTGGTCTGATCCATTCGTCACTTCCACGATGAGGGCCGATTTCTCCTCATTCGGGCCGAGCGAGGTCTCGGCTCATTGCGCCCACCAAGCCCAATTTTAATACAGCCATCTACCATAGGTATCGAATCTGGTTGCTAATTTTTAATTATCATAAATATTATACACACTGCCGAATAATCGGCATTTTCTTATGAATTCTTGGAAGTGTCGGGTGTTTTTGGCGGTGGTTACTGCCTTCTCCGCCCTCGTTTTAGCGGAGGCCTGGTTCTCGGTAAACGAGGGTCGTTTTGTCAGTCAGGCAATTCGGATTGGCACCGCGGGAGAATTCGATCTTCAGGGGTTCGAGTGGGCAGCGGCAGGGGACAAGTCAGTCGTCGAGGGGGAATACTACCCAGCAGCTCCTCCCGGGATTTCTGTGTTGGCTTCACCGATCACATCGGTTGTCTGGCCGGTCGATGATATCCCAGATTGGATTGAACCGATCTTTGTTCACGCTGGTGAAATTCATTGGAAAGGCTCTGACTGGGATGATGCGGGCATACCCCGAGAAATGGTCAGCAATGTGATGTATCAGACTTACTTGATCAACATCACCTTGGCCCTAGTGATGTCTGTCCTGCTGAGTTGGGCACTGTTCGAGTTTCTCGCTGAAGTGTTCCCCCGATCCACGGGACGCCAACGGGTCGTTGCGGTGCTGATAATGCTCTTAGCGACAAACTTTACCTTCTTCCTCGGTAAGTGCTTCACTCATACCCTAAGCTGTACACTCATCGCCTGGTCGATCATTGCGTTGTCACGTGGTGGTAAGGCTTGTTCGGATCGCGGTGGTCGATTCTACCCATACCTTGCCGGATTGACGGCCGGGTTGCTGCCGATGCTGGACTATTCGTTGGCACCGATCTCAGTGACACTTGGGGTAGCCGCTTTGATTCGCCTCTCGCGCTGGCAAGGTTGGTTGATGTTTGGACTCGGTGTTTTGGGGCCGTTGGCGCTGTTTGTGGCCTACCATTGGACGCACTTTGGCGGCCCACTGACGTTGCCGCATAAGTTCATCGATCAAGGAGGTGGTAATGCATCGAACCATGAGAGTGGCCTCTATGGAATCGTAATTCCGAGCCCGAAAGTTGCTGCGAGCATTCTTGCGAGTCCGACCTACGGATTGTTCTCGGTTGCCTTTATCCTCATTCCGATCTCGATTGCGGCCCTCGCGATGGGCATCAAGAAAGCGGATCGGCGTTTCGCGATGTGGATGGCTTTGGTTATTGCGATTGTTCAATTCGCGGTCAATGCGAGCTACCCAGTTGATCCTCATGGCGGCGCTTCTTGGGGGCCGCGCTATATGTTCCCAGCGTTCCTATTCCTCATTATCGGTGCGTATTGCCTGCTCGAAAGCCGCTGGCGGACTCCATTCCTTTGGGTATCGGGACTCGCTGTGGTCATTCAATTTAGCTCCCAAGCTCGTGGGTCAAAGAACGGCTTGTTGAATCATCCCCTGCCATGGATCGATCGTCTTAAGATGTCGTTCACCGAGGGTTTCAGCACACCGTTGCTCAGTTCGGCAGAACGAGCAGGGATGATCGACGTCTCATCTTGGCAAGTTCAAGTGCCTCTTCTGGCCGTGACCGCTGGAATCTGTTTCGGCTTCTACCAGTGGTGGCGTCGCTTGGGATAGCAGGTTTTGCTAAGACGACCTCGGCTGGCGTTGCCATCTCGCACGATTAATGGAGCGGCCCATGGACAGCCACTGAGCTTCGAAGTCCGTGGTGGGGTAGGGGAACGCGTCGTCTTGCCAGTCGATCCGATTCAATCCGATGACCGGATCAATTTGCTCCAAACTTTCTTCGAAGTAGTCCTCTTGGTCGGTCTTGAGAAGGAACTCGCCGCCGTCGGAGAGGAGCCTGGGGATCCCACCTAAGAATTCCTGATCACGAATGATCCGGTTCTTGTGATGCTTCTTCTTCGGCCACGGATCGGGACAGAGCAGGTGCATTCTCGATGCGCAGGCGTCGGGAAATAACCAGCCGATCGCGTAGGAACTATCGAGCCGTAACAGGCGAACATTGGTCAGATTCTTGCTGCGAATTTTTCCCTCGATCAGATGAATCCTTCCCTTCACTCGTTCGATGCCAACGAAATTGTGAGCCGGATACAGTTCTGCTATCTGCAGCAAAAAACCACCGTCGCCGCATCCAATATCAAGTTCTAGCGCTGCATCGGGTCGGCTAGGAAAAACCTCAGCGATGGAGAGCTGTCGGAAGTAGTCGTCGGGGACGAACTCTGGGCTGAGCGGATTCAACAAGGTGTGTGGGTTTCCACGATGTGCCTAGATGCATGCCAAGGAGTCGTCGCTCCTGCAACCTTCGAAACGAAAAACTGCTTTGGGAAAGCCTGATTGTTACTTCGTCAGACGAGCCGTCTGCGCTCTCATCGCTTGCAGAACAGGAGCGAGCTCTGGAACTTTCCCGTATTTCGGCATTAACTCTCGATCGACTAGGGCTGCATTTTTTGGGTCTTTAAACCCGATTTTTGATCCTCCTCTTTCGCCTAGGGGGGCAAAATATTTCTTAGAAAACTCACTAATCGCCATCAAGCCCTCATGATAAAGTGGGTTGGCAGAGTCCTTTTCCAGCTTCTTGAGCATGTGATCTAAAACCTGCCTGTTCTGGCCATCCGGTTTGTAGATATCTCGGAAAAGCACCGCGTTTGAGTAGGCTCTATTGGGTTTGAGCCCCCTCAGCCACGTCAACGTAGCCAGCTCAAAATCCCTTCTCTCATCATCGTAGCCCGATTTTGCGTCGGCTAGAAAGTGGCAGTGCATCCAGAACATACCATCGAACCGATGCTCTGGCGGTGCTGCCGCGTGCCCTTTGTTTGTCATTCGGTGGAAGCCTTTATCCTTATACTTTGCAGCCGCAAAAGCAGTCAGATACCGATTAAAATCTGATCCGCCACCCAAACCATAGACCACTTCTGTCTTCTCTAAGCCAACGTCTGGGATGTAGGCAATATTCGGCATCACACCGAATGCCTTTTTGATCGAAGAATTTGCAAAGGCCTCTGAACCACCACCAGAATTCCCGGTGTAGTGAAGGCGCCCTTTATCAATTGGTAAGTTCTTCAGCAAATGATCTAAGCAAGCCTGATTGTGCCTTTCATTTGCCGCCATGCCACGCTTGTTGCTGGACTCCACAGAAATCGCTAGAACCCAGCCCAAAGTCTCTGCTGCTGGTGTCAGTTCCTGGATCATCTTGCCTTGGCCTCCTCCCGCATTTGTATAAAAAAGCAGCGGTGCCTCTCGTCCCTCCTTTAGACTCTTTGGCACATAGACAAAGTAGTTCGACCCTCCTGCATCTACCGGTCCGTGCACTTTCCCCATCGGAAAAGGCAAGCCTTCGGCCGCCTTGGCGCCGCTCCCCGCTGCCGGAACCGGCCCATCCGGAAGTCCAAAATGCTCCCTGATCGCCTTTTGATCTTCTTCGACGAACAGCTCTAATTTCACCTTCACGACCTGGCCTTCAGCTCGCTCTAAACTGACCTCGCCTCCTTCGACAGTCATCACCTTACCCTCGACCACATGCCCGCCCTTCGCTTTCCACTCGCGCGAAGCCATCGGTTCAGCGATGAGGACGCTACACCACATTAACATTCCTAAAACTGTCCACCGTGTCGACATGATGAATATTAGACGGTCATTGAGAGTGCATCAATGGTTTCCAGTCTAGCAGCTGCTATTGGTCTCGGAGTTTGGGAGCTTTTGTTGCAGATTTGATTTCAGCCCGAGTTCGAACCGTCCCTAGCCCTTCATAGATCAACCGATTAGCTGCGCTCAAATTGTTACTGTGCGGTAGACTGAATAATTCCGCTACGGTGGGCGTGACCCAATCGGAATGAGTTTGGAAAGTGGTCGGTGCGGGAATGGGATCCATGCCCATGGTCTGAAATGCTTCCATGGTGCGAGGCAGGTGGGAGGCGTCAGTGACCAGAACGAAGCGCTTCACTCCTAACATTTTGCTCAGAATGGCGGCTTGGTCGGCCGTATCCATCGACTGTTCTTCGAGGATGATTTGATCGGGGGACACGCCGATTTCCACTGCGAGCTTCATCATCTCCGAGGCCTCGGTTCGTCCCGTTGGCCCCCTTCCGCAGAGGACGAGTTGGGTTTCGTTATCTAAGGCGTGGAGAATTCTGATGCCCTCGATCAACCGAGTTAGGCTAGGCGTAGTGAGAACGCTGGTGATTGGATGTTTGGAATCTGGCGAGACTCCAGCTCCTAGAACGACAACGTGTTGAATTCCGGCGGCTTTGATCTGTTGGAGATCTGCCGTCGGATATTGGTGCTCAAGCCGAGCCAGCATGGTAACCGGCACGACATGGGTGCTACCGACCAGCAAGGTGACCAGCGCGAAGGCCACCAACACTCGGCCGATTTTTCGATCGGGCTTCCGCCACAGAAACCATAGGGCGGCGATCAGTAGGATTACAGCAATGCCTAACGGCGCAAAAACCGGCAGCAGTCCTTTTACGAACGCAGTCAAGGTACGGGGGATCGGTTGAGCAGTCCCCTGGACTACGCGATGTCAGCCGAAAAGGTTAGTCGCTAAGGTCGCCAAGGGGAATGGTCTCTGCCTCTTCGGATTCAACATTATCGGCGTTTTCACCGACTGGGTAGCCGCTGATCTCGTTTCCGATGTCGGCGAGCCGGACGTTTTTGGCGACATCGCCACCGTCGCGGCCACCGCCTTCGTGGAGTAGGAATTCAACGACATCTCCTTCACGGAGGTCTGCAAATTCTGCTTCCAACAAATCCGTGTAGTGGAAAAATACGTTGTTCGGCGATTTCTCGATGAAGCCATAACCATTCTTAATGGTCATGATTGGTCCCCGTGCCATCGGTAGATTTTCGAGATCGGGTGCTACTGCACTCGAAGCAATCGGAGCGGCCATTGGCTTCTTGTGGACAAACAGCTTCTCAACGACTGGATCATCGTTTTCGATCCGCTCCTCAATGAGAGCGTGCATTTTGATCGGGTAGGTTACCTCGGCGAGGAGGTCTTGAGAAGTTCTGGTGATGCTGCGGCGTCCGTCAGGAGTTGTTGCCTCGAAGTCCCAACCAAGAACCATGACGCGGATACCGAGCGAACTGAGTTTACGGGCAAGCGGGACGTAGTCACCGTCACAGGCAATCAGGACGACGACGTTGAAACCCTTGTGGATCGCCATGTCATAGGCTTCCAGAGCGAGCCAAACATCGATTCCTTTCTCTTCGCGGTGGCCATCATTGGCGGTGCGCAGAGGTAGGTAGTGGGTGATGACACCTTCAGACATGAGAATGTCATCGAACGCGCGCTCTGCGTAGAGCTTGTTGTGCTCGTCGGCCTGGGCGGCATTGAGGCGTCCCCGGAAGTAGTGAGCATCAACAATTTTGCAGAGACGGCCTTTTGTATCTTCTTCGTCTGCGACTACTTCACGAATCATCTCATGAAGGCCGCCGATGCTGATCCGCTCCTTCTTTTCGTGGTGATAGTTGTAGTAGTTGCTGACGTGGAGAAAATAGTTCCCGTCATAAAAGACCCCGATTCGAGTTACCTCGTTCATACACTAAAAATGGTTGCCGCAATTGCAGGTGAGATACGGCGGTTGTTTCTAATTTTCCTTGGGGGAAACCTGCAACTTTATCTTGGCAGGGCGCTGACGGTAATGCAAATCAAGAAATAACGGTCAAAAAAACGTCGCTCACGGGTGAAGCGCTTCCTTTTCTGGCCCGATGGGTGTCTCGGTTCAGCACATTGTGGTTTTGGGGCGGATCGATTTCTGCTTCTAATATTAGGGTGCGAATCGTCTCCATTGATTGGTCTCGGGAATTTCTTTTGTATTTCTTAAATTTATTGGACGATGTTTGTATTGTCTGATTCGATTTCGAATTAGCCGAATCCTTTGATAAGCTTTAACACGATGGACTCAGAACCGCACTTCACCCGTAGTCATGGAGCCGGCGTGCTCAGTTCTTCGAAAGACTTAGATACCGAAGGCTTTCTTCTGGTTCCCTCCCAGTTGCCGCAGCGGGCTTTTCAGGAGGTAGTGCAGCTCTTAAAAGACCGGAGTCGCCGAATCACTTTCGTTGGCACCAGCGAGGTCGGTATTGATTCCCGGATTCTCGGCGAGGTGCAATCTGCCGGCGGGCTTGTGATTCTTAAGGCCGAGACGGTGAAGGCAGAATTGGTCAAGGCGACCTCGGATGGGGGAGTCGCCTTATTTGTCCCACAGCAATGTTTGATGCGTCCAGGAGGGTCGGTATCGACCCCTCATGAGGTATTGATCGATCTGCTAGCAACGGGCACGCGAACGGTTCCTCTGTTTGTCATGATCGCGGCCGAACATCGGTTGGGCGCTGACTCAGGCTCTGGAGAACCAGAGATCTATCTTTCTGTGATGGACGCGCTGCATGGTGACCGAGTGACCTTGCCAGCTCTTCAAGAAGCGATTCTTCTAGGGGGTGAGTGGGCTTTTTCGAAGAAGCCATTTCTCAATGGCCATCTGGGTCGGGCTCTGATCAGCGGGATCAAGCGCCACGGTACTAAAGCTTCATTGGTCGACGGTAACGATGGCAGTGAGCTCCGCTACGATAAGGTCTTGGCGGCTGCTTTGGCTCTGGTGCCACTGATCAAGAAGGAGACCGATAAAGAACATGTGGCAGTGGTGCTCCCTCCCGGAAAAGGTGCGGTGATCGCGAACTTAGCCATTATGCTGGCGGGCCGAGTTCCGGTGAACATCAATTTCACGGCTTCGCACGATGCAATCGACTCCGCCATTCGCCAGTCGGATATCGACAAGTTCATCACCGCAGATCCCTTCGTCCGCCGGATGTCGAGTTTTCCGTGGCCACCGAATCGTGATCTGATTCTTTTGGAGCGAGTCGTGATCGGGCTCAAGCCGCAGATCGGAAAATGGCTGGCCTTGTCAAAAATTCTCCCTGCCAGCGTGCTTGGCAACATCTTGAAGCTGCCCAAGGATTCCGGCGATGAGCGCGCGACCATCATTTTCACTAGTGGCAGTTCTGGTGAGCCCAAAGGCGTTCCTCTGACGCACCGGAACATTTTAGCCAACTGCACCCAATTTGGTACGCGACTGTCGCTCGATCCGGATTCTGATAAGGGTCTGGGGTGCTTGCCGTTTTTCCACAGCTTCGGGTTCACGGTCACCCTCTGGTATCCGCTGCTCGAGGGAATTCCGTGGGTCTTTTACCCAAACCCGATGGAGGCACCCAAGCTCGGAGAGCTCGTTCACAAGCATCGCTGCACCCTACTTCTTTCGACGGCGACCTTTCTCCGTGGGTTCTTCCGCCGAGTGAAGCGAGAGCATTTGGCGACCCTCAAGTACACCGTTGTCGGAGCTGAAAAGCTACCGGTGAAGGTTGCTGAGATCTACAAAGAGAAATTCGGCAAGGATGTCTACGAAGGCTATGGCCTGACCGAGACATCACCGGCGACGAACTTCAATTTGCCTGATCCTGAAAGCGACGACCCGGACATGCGCTTAGTCCCGAGTTTCCGACTGGGAACGGTGGGGCATCCGGTCAGTGGGCTTGCAGTGAGGATTGCAAATCCGGACTCAGGGGAGTTTCAGCCTGTAGACCAGTCTGGGATCGTCTGTGTTAAAGGCGCGAACGTCTTCCGCGGTTACTACAAAAACCCGGCTAAGTCCAAGGAGGTGATCCGTGACGGATGGTTCCACACTGGTGATATCGGCCGGATTGATGTCGACGGAATGCTGATCATTGAAGGCCGCCTGTCGCGCTTCTCGAAGATCGCCGGAGAAATGGTACCTCACGAAACCTTGGAAGACTACGTCGTTCGGGCTCAGGGTCTCGATGGTGAGACCGAACGAAAAATCGCCATTACCTCAGTCCCCGATGACAAAAAGGGCGAGGCCATCGTTCTGTTGTCGACAATTTGTGGCGAGACGCTCAGTCAGGAGGTCATCGATTTGCGATACTCGCTGATTGACCTAGGCCTGCCATCGCTGTGGACTCCGAAACAAATTATTCCGGTCGAGACGATCCCAGTTTTAGCTTCAGGAAAACTCGATATCCAAGGCTGCCAACGGCTAGCTGACGAGGCGATGGGAATTGAGCGTGGGTAGTGGTGATTCGATCGCTTGTTGATGAGATTTGCCGGATTTTACGGGTTTGTTCGACAACCGGTGCGAATTGGATCAGAGTCTGGCTCTCTTTAGATTGATCACGAACATATGACCATCTTCGCACCGAAGGAAACCGAGCAGGCCGAGACCAGAGCCGCACTCGACCCAGCAGCCGTTCAGAAGCTCTCCGGATTGGGCTTGGACGTTATCGTTGAAGCTGGAATAGGAATTCCTAGCGGCCATTCAGACGCCGCATACAAGGACGCAGGTGCCAGCATCGCTAAGACTGCGGCTACAGCGCTGGCCAAGGCCGACATTGTCGCTCGTGTCCGCAAGCCGTCGGCTGCACAGGCTGCTAAGCAGAAAAAGGGATCGTTGAGTATCAGTTTTCTCGACCCATTTAACGAGCCCGCCTTGCTAAAGAAACTGGCTTCGGCTGGGGTTTCAGCAGTGGCCATGGACATGATGCCGCGCACGACGCTGGCACAGAAAATGGATGCAATCTCATCGCAGGCTAACCTCGCAGGATATGCAGCGGTCATGCTGGCGGCTGAGCGTATGCCGAAAATTCTGCCGATGATGATGACGCCGGCGGGAACGATTTCCCCAGCCAAATTTTTTATCATCGGAATTGGTGTCGCTGGTCTTCAGGCCATCGCGACAGCGAAACGCTTGGGAGCCCGCGTAACTGCGTTTGATACCCGTCCCGAAGCTCTTGAGCAGGCTGAGTCGCTCGGTGCAAAAGCGTTGCGTATCGATTTGGGTGACACTGAAAGTACGGATCAAGGCTACGCCAAAGAACTGACCGACGAGCAGCTTCAGAAGCAGGCCGATGCTCAAGCCAAGGTCATTCAGCAGTCAGACGTCGTCATCACGACAGCGAAACTTTTTGGTCGCCCCGCTCCGACGCTCGTCCATCAATCGGTGATCGACGGAATGGCGCCAGGCAGCATTCTCATTGATCTCGCTGCAGAAACAGGCGGCAACGTCGAGGGCTCCAAGCCAGACCAAGAGGTCGTCACGAAGAACGACGTGATTATCCTCGGACCGACCAATCTAGAGGGTTCGGTTCCTCAGCACTCTTCTCAAGTCTACGCTGCTAACATCGCCAATTTCATTGAGCATTTCTGGGATAGTGAAGAGAAGACGATCAAGCTCGACCTGGAAGACGAGATTATCTCTGGATGTATGCTGACCCACGACGGGAAAGTCATTCACCCGACCTTTGCTGACGGAGGGGCACCGGCCAAAAAGGCCACAAAGAAGAAGTCCGCTGCGAAGAAGGTGACAAAAAAAGTGATAACCAAGAAGTCCGCCACCAAGACACCGAAGAAGTAAGTCGCAGATCGGCTTCCCTATATAAAATCCGTTTTCTCTTTCTCTGACCTTTCCGAAACCACCATGGAAATCATCCTTCTCATTTTTACTTTCGTGCTCGCCGCCTTTTTAGGTTTCGAGTTGATCCAGAAAGTCCCATCTCAACTCCACACGCCACTGATGTCCGGATCGAATGCGATCTCGGGGATCACCGTGGTTGGGGCGATCATCTCTACCGGCGCTGCTCAAAGCGTGTTCGGAACCGTGATCGGAGTTCTCGCTTTAATAGCTGCCACCGTGAACGTCGTCGGGGGTTACCTCGTGACGGATCGGATGCTCGCCATGTTCAAGAAGAAGAGTTCCTAGTCTTCCCTAGCGCACACCAAGCCACTCACTTTTAGACTCCTCGCAAACTGCCGCTATGGATTTCGTTAACTTCGCCTACATCATCGCATCGGTCTTGTTCATCTTCGGGATCAAGATGCTCGGTTCGGCATCAACCGCACGCCGAGGCAATCAGATCTCAGCGCTCGGAATGCTGATTGCCCTCGTTGTCACCCTCTTTGATCGCAATGTTCTCGGCTATGGCTGGATCGCGGTTGGTCTGGCCATCGGTGCCGGCATCGGATTCTTCTTGGCTAAGAAGGTCGAGATGACCGGAATGCCAGAATTGGTCGCCTTGTTCAACGGGCTCGGCGGCTTGGCTTCGGTCTTCGTTGGCTGGGCTGAATTCGATCGGATCAAAAAGCTTGGGTGGGAAGAGTATCTGGATGGCGGGCCTGCTGGGCCGACGTTTATTCTGATCGCGATCTTCTTCGCTGTGCTAATCGGTGGAATCACTTTCACTGGTAGTATTGTTGCTTACCTCAAGCTGTCCGGAAAAATGGGCGGTTCGCCAACTCAGTTCGCTGGTCAAAAGCTGGTCAATGCGGGCCTGCTCGCTGTTGCTCTGATTCTCGGGATTGTCTTCGTGGTCACTAGCCAATCTCTGCTAGGAGGCGTGTTCGTTGCCGCGATTCTCGTCTGCTTGCTTTTGGGTGTGATGGGGGTTCTTCCAATCGGTGGAGGCGACATGCCAGTGGTCATCGCCTTGCTGAACAGCTTGTCTGGATTGGCAGCTTCGGCTGCTGGTTTCGTGATCCTGAACAACGTCCTAATCGTCGCTGGTTGCTTGGTTGGTGCGTCCGGAGTGATCCTGACTTTCATCATGTGCAAGGCGATGAATCGCACCTTGGGCAACGTTTTGTTCGGTGGTTTTGGAGCTGCAGCAGGTGGTAGCCAACAGGCTGTTGAAGGTGAGATGAAGGCGGTGTCCGCACAGGATGCGTTCTACGTTCTCGAAGCCGCTCAGAGTGTCGTGTTCATTCCTGGATACGGCATGGCGGTCGCCCAAGCGCAGCACGCTGTGAAGGAGTTAGCGGCAATTCTCGAAGATAACGGAGCCGACGTGAAGTTCGCGATTCATCCGGTCGCTGGACGGATGCCTGGCCACATGAATGTCCTTCTTGCTGAAGCTGATGTTCCGTATGAGCAGCTCGCGGAGATGGATGACGTAAACCCGATTCTGGGTAGCACTGATGTCGCCTTTATCATTGGAGCCAACGACGTCGTTAACCCAGCGGCTTGCGACGATGAAACTAGTCCGATTTACGGAATGCCGATCATCAACGCGCACGAAGCAAAGACCGTCTATTGTCTGAAGCGCGGTCAAGGCGCAGGTTTCTCTGGTTTGGTCAATACGCTATTCTTCCGGCCGAACACCCGCATGATCTACGGCGACGCCAAGGAAACCATCACATCTCTGGTGGCCGAGTTTAAGGACTAGAGAAGGTCTGATGAACTAGCGATCTGTCATGGCCACAGATGGTGGGTCAAGACGTCCCGGCCTGCCGAAAGTGAGCCTAGCGAAACGTCTCAGGCGAGTCCCCATCTTTGTGGCGGGTGACTTTCCTAGGCCGACTTTACAGTGAGGTGTCGGAAGGTATTGCAGGCTCCGATCACCACGGCAGCGCAGAACCCCACTCCGAGGCCTGTGGATTGCATGTTGGTGAAAGCAAAATAGGCCAGCACGGCCGCAGGGATGGCTAGAAGGGGGCCGAAGACTCCGAACACGATTTTACGACGTTTGGCAAACAGACCGACCAAGTTGATGACCAACAGGCAGAGCAGTAGCCCAACAATGATTTCGGGGAGGTAGGACATCGTCTACTCGCTCGATTTTCGGTGCTTCTCGATGAACGCGGTGATGCGTTCAAGAACATCGAGCTTTTTGCTCCGATTGGATCCGAGTTGGGCGATGATCGTCATGTGGTCGAGATCCTTATAGAAGGCTGTTTCGACTTCGATTTTTTGGGCTTTTAGCGCGAGTTCGTAGCGGGTTGATTCTGGGACAGGGACGACCTTGTCTTTCATTCCGTGGATCAGGAGAAACGGTGGTTCGTCGCCGTTGGTGCCGCCGATTGCCATGCAGACGTTGGTGTCGTTTCCGGCCTTTCCAAATGGGCGTGCGTAGCGCGGGGCGCTAGCTGGTTTCCATGCATAGACTCCGGCGATTGGCATGACGCCGCGAAGCCATTCTGGGCGGGTTCCTTTCTCGAAACCGAGATATTTTTCGTGGGCCGAAATCATCGAAACCAAGTGCCCACCGGCCGAGTGTCCCATGAGGAAAATTTGATCCGGATCACCACCGTGGTCGGAGATGTTTTCGCGCACCCATTTTACCGCTTCCGCTGCGTCTTCAACAAACGACGGGAACGTCACTTCAGGGTAGAGCCGATAATTTGGCAGCACGCAAACGTAGCCGAGTTTGGCGAAAGTATGGCCGACGAAGTAGTGCTGCTTCTTGTCGCCCATCTGCCAGCCTCCGCCATGGACGAAGACGACCACGGCTCGCTTTCCGGGAGCGTCTATAGGGGCGTAGACATCGAGTTTATGGCGCGGGTGCTCGGAGTCAGAGTAGGCGATGTCTCTGGTCGAGGTCGGCTTGAAAAGCTCAGCGTCCTTGGCGCTCAGCGAAAGCGCGGTGGCTAGAAGAATGAGGGGAATCGCTAGGCGGTGCATAATTGATGATAAGTTAATGCCAGAGACCGTCCAAATGCCAGTGCGGTTCCTGGTATTAGGTCTTTGAGTTCTCGCGCTGGCCGTCACGCTACTTCTTCAGGTAGCCGATAACTGGACGACCGATCCCGTGTTCATCGGTCGTGAACTCCCTCCTACATCCACTACCGTCGAGATAGTTTTGGAATCGGATCATTCTCCGTCTTGGATCAAATCGAATTCGGCACGGTTTTCAGCCCTTTGGATTGACCTTAGGCGTCGGTGACGATACCAAAGGGGATGCCCCGCTTCCGCGTTCTATGCCATTTTGGATGGAACGTGATGTACTCATTCTTCGGAACACGTTCGGCTGTGGTCTTGGCGGTGATGGCTTTGTTCTCTGGTGCTGTGCAGGGACGGGATATTCGCGCAGATGTCGCAGCGAATTTGTCGCATGGGGCCTCGGGTCTGACAATCACCCCACGAGGTGAATTTGTTGTCGCGGTGCACCAAGCATTTCGGCCTGTCGAGAGAGTCATCAAACTGGCACGTGATGGAACGGTCGGTCCGTTTCCCAACGCTTCGATCGCAGGTCAGGGACGACCCGCGGGAGCGGTTAAGCTAGACGCGGTTCATGGCATCGAGTGCGATGGTGATGGTGTCGTTTGGATGGTTGATAACGGGAGGCGTGGAGAAGTCGTTCCGAAGTTGGTGGGTTGGAATACGGATAAAGACCGCCTTTTCAAAGTCATCTACTTGCCAGCTCCGACCACCATCAAGACGTCGTTTCTGGATGATATCGCCGTCGATCCGAAAGAACCCTATGTCTACATCGGCGATCCAGCTCAGGGGGCTGATGCGGCGTTAGTCGTTGTTGATCTGACGACTGGGCTTGCCCGTCGAGTTCTCGGTGGTCAGCCCTGTGTCGTTCCTGAGGCCGAGCTTGAGTTGAGAATTGATAGTGGCCCGATTACCGCCCGCGGAATGGATGGCCGTCCGATCCAACTGCAGGCAGGAATTGGCCCGCTCGCTGTCGACCGCAAAGGTGATTGGGTCTACTTGGGACCGCGAATGGGCAAGACACTTTATCGGATTCGCGCCGAGCACCTTCAAGACCCCGATCTCTCTTCCACCGAACTGGCCGCTAAGGTAGAGGTCTACTCGTCAAAACCGATTTGCGACGGGATCACGCTGGATGCGAAAGGAAATGTCTACGTCAGCGATCTCGCAGCTAAGGCCATTGGAGTGATCGATGTGAAAGAGAAAAACTATCGGATCTACAGCACCGACCCTCGTTTTCTCTGGATCGACGGCTTCTGTTTCGGCCCTGACGGCCATCTCTATGGCTACGCGAACCAGCTGCACCGTTCGGCTTTTTTTAATCGAGGCCGGGATTTGTCGCAGCCGCCGTTCTACATCTTTCGAATTCGGCCGATTGCCCCAGGTATGGTCGGCCGGTAGGAACTTCGCGGGTTGCCTGCGGCTGTTTTTCCCGTAGATTGGACGACTGTTATTGTGGCAGATGAAAGATGGTGGGCACAGCGGAAAGCGGTTCGGAATTGGATTCTGAACTCATTGAAACCAACTCTGGACGAGTTTTGCTCGTTGAGGACGAGAAGGTATCTTTGCTTGTCGCCACTAAGCTGCTCAGATCGAATGGCTACGAGGTGATCCCAGCGGTTGACGGTGAATCGGCGTTGGTTGAAGCGCGACGCTCGGAGCCAGATGTTATCCTTCTAGACCTGATGCTTCCGGGGATCAGCGGCTTCGATGTTTGTCGCGAACTCAAAAACGACGAAGCAACCGCTCATATTCCGATTCTAGTCCAAACCAATCTCGCCGAGCGTGAGAACCGTCTGGAGGCGATCGGCGCAGGGGCAAACGATTACATCCACAAGCCGATCGATCCTGAGGACATGCTGCCTCGTTTGAAGAACGCCGTTCATAGCAAACGCCTCTACGATCGGGTTCGCCGGAATCTTCATCAGATTCAAGAGATGGAGCGCCTGAAGGAGAACCTCATGCACATGATTATTCATGACATGCGTAACCCGCTGAATGGCATCGCAGGTTGGATCGAACTTGCTCGAGACATGGCGGCAGATCGGCTAACGGAAAAAGAAAACCGTTTCCTAGCATCTGCGAGCACCCAATCCCGTAGCCTTCAAAATTTGATCGATTCTCTTCTCGATATCAGTCGGCTTGAGCACAATCAAATGCCCCTCAATCCTGAGGCTTGTGAGCTGGTGCAGATTGCTCGTGAAGCGGTTGATCGTTGTGAAGGAATTTCAGTGAAAGTGAATCTGGCTCTGGATATCTCTTCGGATCCGACTTGCGAGTGTGATCCGGACATTATTCGTCGAGTCTTGGTCAATATCATCTCCAACGCGATTCACGAATTCTCTGATACCGACCGTGCTGGTGAAGTGAATATCGGTTTCGAAAAACACCCTGATTTTGTTCGAACTCGTATCAGCGACAATGGCCCAGGCATTCCCGACAACCTGGCTGATCGGATCTTCGACAAGTTCACCCACGGTCGGGAAACCAGTCGTTCTCGGACAGCATCGACTGGGCTCGGACTCAATTTCTGCAAACTTGCAATTGAGGCCCACGGCGGTGCGATCGGTTGCGAGAGCACCGGAAACGGAGCGACGTTTTGGTTCGACCTTCCTGTCGAAAGACATGAGTTGGAAGGGCGGCCAGAAGGCATCTGAAGCTTGGTGAAGAGCCGACTGATCCGAAGAACTGCTAGTATGAACAATCAGACTCCACTACCAAAGCGACTCGCTACGGTATTCTTCGCACTGAGTATCGGGCTAGGTTTTACTCTAGCTCCCTCGGCGTTCGCATCGGGAAGCTATCCCGGTGGTGCAACAGGCCTGTCAGGCACGTCGTCTGCAGCTGCCTATCATTTGGGCAAGGCGATCTACACCGGAAAGCTCAAGCTGCCTGCACAAGTCCAAGATCTTGCAGAGAAGGATGCGAGCGTTCAGAAGAAGTACTTTTCCAAGGTCGAGACCTTGCTCCCAAAGTCTGCGGCAACGGATGGTATGAAGGTTTCTGCTCTGGCTGGACGAATGACTGAACAGCAGGCAATCGCGCTCGCCTACTATCTGAAGATCCGGTATCGCATCGCCCTGCCCGAAGTTGAAAATGAGTAATCAAAGAATCCTTCGCTACCGGTCCTCTCTGACCACGTTCGCTTTCATGATCGGAGGGCTTCTACCTCTCACTGCGAGCGCATCAAGCCCATGGCTGCCCTTCGCTGGGCAGTGGGATAGCTCGATCAGCGCCACGTTCGAAGAAGCCGATGATTTCTGGCGCGGGACTGAATCTCGAGCGCTCCCAGCCGGGAAGGCCGAGCAATTTTCGACGCACTTGGTGCTTGGCTATGGGTTGACTGATGCTTTGGCTCTCGACCTCCGGGTCGGTTATACTGGGACGAAATACGGTGGGCAGACGATCGAGGGTTTGGATGATACCGAGATAGGCCTCCGCTATGCGCTTCTCAATGAAGATGCTTTTGACGCTCCGTCTTGGTTGCCTTCGGCGGCAATTCGGATCGCTGGTGTGTTGGAGGGAACCTATGAAATTAACCAAAGCGCTTCTCCCGTGTCACCAGGAAATGGAGCATCAGGCGGAGACATCGGCCTCATCGTTGGAAAGCGCTTTCACGCAATCGGCGCTGGAGCGGTCGCAGGTATCAATCATCGTTGGAGGAATGAAGACGTTCCGTCGGCTTGGAGCTATCACGCAGGTATTTACAAGACCCTTCCGGGTAACTTGACTGTTTCTGTTTCGGTTTCTGGACTCTCGGCAACCAATGGGCCTGACATCGGCGAAGGCCGGGCGATTCCACCATTTCTCTCAATTGTTGCTGAGGAGTGGCAGATCGGCGAGGTCGGTCTCCACTGGCAACCGAATGAATCGGGGCCTTCGGTTTCGCTATCTGCAGCGCAGTCGATTGATGGAAGGAATACCACAGACCGATCAATTCTCCGCTTCGGAGTCGGTTGGAAGTTCTAGTCTTATCTCGATTGCTACGGATTGACCCAAATGTCCACTACCCCTCACCCGAACGTTCATCTAGTCGAACATCCTCTGATTCGTGTTCGTTTGACGCGGCTTCGGGATGTTGCAACGGAGACCCCGGAGTTCCGTCGGAATCTTCACGAGATTGCGCAACTCATGGTCTACGAGATCACGCGCGGTTTTCCCGTGAACGAAATCGATGTTCAAACCCCGCTCGAAATCACGGTTGGCGCGGAACCTGCTCGGCCAATTATTCTGGTTCCAATTCTAAGGGCAGGAGTGGGCATGCAGGATGGGATTCTCCAGATCCTACCCGAGGCCCAAATCGGGCATATTGGAATGTATCGCTGTGAGGAAACGCTCGAGCCCAAGCCCTACTACTGCAATTTACCTGACAACGTCGGTGAGGCTGAGACCTTGCTGATTGATCCCATGTTGGCGACTGGTTGTAGCTCGATCGCCGCTGCGGCTAGGCTAAAAGAAGAAGGCGCTAAGCGGATTCATTTCATATGCTTGGTCAGTTGCCCCGAAGGCTTGCAGGCCTTTGTCGAGGCTCACCCTGACATTGATATCTACACCGCTTCCATCGACCGGAAGCTCAACGAAAAATCCTACATCGTTCCGGGTCTCGGCGACGCTGGTGATCGCTACTTTGGAACCCGGTCATGATGTCTGAAACTCGATACAGAGGTGGGTTCAGCTGGCCCGAATTGGTCATCGCACTCGCTGTGATGATGTTTCTTTTGTTGGTCGGGTTCGTGGCTTTTAAGCGCGTGACTTACTCCGCTGACTTGGAGACTGCGGTCGCTTCCGCTCGCCGTATCAATTCTGCGTGTCGAGCGTTTGCCGAAGTTCGCGGAGGTGGATGGCTCCCAGATGTTGCCCATCGGCCTGATCATGCGGCCTATCTTAAAGACGCCAATGGCGTTCTGCGAGTTCCGACGGATACGTCGACGGACAATTTCCAAGTGATCATCTCTTCGGACATTTGGGCCTCTGAACGCGAATTCCATGTCTCTCGGGAACACCAGGCACTCGGCCGTTTGACCACACCAGTCGATGGAGATCTGACGACACCACTGCAGAGCGGACAGGTCGGTTGGAACTACGTGCGGGGTTTGCACGCCAAAAATTCACCTCAGCGTTCGCCGGTTGTCTTTACTCGCCATCTGTCTAGCGGCCCAGGATTGAAGTGGCCAACCAATAACCCCCAAGGTGTCGGCGGCATTTGGAAGGGAAAGATCGTCGTCGGTCGGTTGGACTACTCTGCGGCAATTTTCGATCTCGATAAAAGTGGCAGAGTGCTCGACGAAGAGGGTCGTGACATGACCATGCCTCTGGCAGATTCGCCCTACACTTACGATCACCGTGTGCGAATTCTCGCACCGTAGCACCTAGCCATGGCCGAGATTCTTCGCATCTTCATTTCACCCGAACATAACTACTTCGGGCACCACGGTCAGGAGGCTGGAACCTCGACGACGACGGAGGTGACATCGGCAGATTGCGTGACTGGAAGTGGCATCGTTGGAGATCGTTTTTTCGGATTTAAGCCGGACTACAAAGGCCAGATCACGTTCTTTGAAATCGAGAGCCATGAGTATCTGTGCCGAATTCTGGAAGTCGATGGCCCTGATCCTTCGGTGTTTCGTCGCAATGTCCTGACCCGCGGAATTTCACTCAACGACCTGATCGGCAAGCGATTCACCCTTCAGGGCATCCTATTTGAAGGCAGCCAAGAAGCGAGTCCCTGCTATTGGATGGATCAAGCCTTCGCGCCGGGAGCCGAGCGAGCCCTGCGTGGGAGAGGCGGATTGCGCGCACGGATTCTCAGTGACGGGATTCTTCAGATCGGCGATGGGGTTTTAGAAGTAGTCGGTGATGCCGAACCCGTCGACGCTGAATGATTGCGATTCTGCTGACCGGTGGAGGTTCCCAGAGAATGGGACGGGATAAAGCGTTCGTCGATTGGGCTGGAAAGCCACTGTGGCGGCACCAGCTCGAGACTCTGCAGCAGCTCGAAGTCGATCGCATTGTGATCAGTGCCCGACCGTCTCAGCGGTTCGAAAACCTACCCGATGGCGTGACGGTTTCGGCTGATTCTGCCGACCTCGGAGGAGCCTTGCCTGCCCTGGCGACGATTCTCGGAAGCATGGACGCGGCAGAGATGGCGCTGATTATTCCAGTCGACTCGCCCGATCTGACCGCCGAATTTTTGCAACGTGGATTTCCAGCCGACTCGCCGAATGGCGTGGTCTATCAGCTCGAAGGTCGCCTTCAACCGCTTCCGGTTTTGTTGCCGACGGTCAGTGTCGAAACGATTTGCGAGCAGGTTGAATCGGGAGATCTCAGTCTTCGAGGTCTGTGCCAGAAGTGCGTCGAACGTGGATTCCTTGAGATTTGCGACCTCGACCCAGTTGATGCTGGGAACTACCGAAATGTCAATCGGCCGGAAGACTTCGGGTAGACTAAATTGTAGGAGCGAGCTTGCTCGCGATGGGATGCCTTTGGACAAACGCAAAAAAATACGAGCTCCCAGAGTTACCCGAGAGCTCGTATGAAATGAACGACGTTGTGTTAGGCGCTTGGTTTTGCTTCGAGGTCGAACTTGATGATCACAGCGTCGCGGATCAGGTCGTCTTTCTTTCCTGGGTAGACGATGCCGAAGTCACTGCGGTTGATGTCGAATTCTGCGGCAACCGTGATGATCTCCCCAGTCACTGCAGTTTTGGCCGGAAAGCTGATATTCTTGGTCTCGCCGCGGAGGGTTAGGTTTCCGGACAAGGTGTAGCCGCCTTTCGAATCTTTTGTAAATGAGGTGACCTCAAAGGTCGATGTTGGGTGATTTTCGACATCAAAGAAGTCCTCATTCTTCAAGTGCCCAGTGAGCTTTTCAGCGTCCGACCAGAGTGAATCCATCTGGATCGTGAACTTCCCTGCCTGAGGTTCTCCGTCTTTGACAACAAACTGGCCGTCGAATTCTTTGAATCCGCCTTCATGACTGCCGGTGACCTTCGACCCAACGAAGCCAATCGATGACTCCTCGGTGAATTGGTAGGTTTTTCCTCCGGAGGCTGTGGCGGCAGGTGCTTCTGCACTGATGTCGGCGTCAACGGTTTCGTCTGCGGGATCACTGCAAGAAGATAGGCCGATTGCGAGGGTGATGAGTGTGGTTGGTAGGATGAGTCGGTTCATGACTGGTAGGATAGTATACGAGCGAGACTGCTCGGTCTAACCTAAGAAAGGCGGAAGACGCTCAGCTTTCCCACTCAGGAGTGGTATTTATCAGCCTCTGCAAGCCGCAGCTGACCCTGATCTCGTCCGCTCTTTGGAGGAAGAGCGAAGAGACAGAGGAGCTTCGTGAATTGGCCGATCTGATGAAAGAGACTTAGGCCGCGAGACGACTTTGGCGGTCGCCCTCGACAAGATCATACGGAAAAAACACAAACATATTCTTGAGTCCTACAGATTGTTATGAAAAGTTGTTATTAACATGTTACATTCTAAACTGCCCAAAATTGCCTTTAGTTGCCTGACCCTCGTAGGCATCGCCCCAGTTGCCTTTTCTCAAGGAACCGTTGTAAGCGGAGGAGGAAACACTGCATCGGGTGCAAACTCTGTCATCGTCGGTGGTAATGGTAACACTACCTCTGCAGTCATTTCGGGAATTATATCAGGTGCACAGAACACTGCTGCGGCACAGGGAGCAGCTGTGATTAGCGGTTTTCAGAACAACAATGCAGGCTTTGATTCAGTCATCGTTTCAGGAGGACAAAACGAAGTCCAAGCTGGGGCACTTCGGTCTGTGATCTTGAGCGGAACGTCGAACACAATCACTGCGACAGCGGAGAATTCTCTCATTGGAGCTGGTGATAACCACACAGTGTCGGGTGAAAAGTCAGCAATTCTCGCCGGGGAAGGGCACAGCATAACCGGTTTTCGATCCGTGATCGGTGGAGGTTTTACTCATACGGCAGGTAACGGATCGATCGTAGGTGCAGGAGTAAGTAATCATGCTGAAAATTTCTCGATCATAGGTGCTGGATATAACAACGACGCAACCGGAAGTGGTTCGATGGTTGGAGCGGGAAATCAGAACGAAGCATCTGGTGAATACTCTTTCGTGGGTGGGGGAAATGCCAATTTTGCTCGAGGTGCGCGCTCTATCGCTCTCGGCGGGGAATTTACCGCTGCAAATGGGGACTATTCGATGGTATTCGGCAGGTTTATAGGGCTGTCAGCTACTGCGTCTGGCAGCGTCTATCTAGCGGATGGTATCGATCGAAACACAACTCGAAACATCCAGACCGCACCAAACACGTTTTTTGGTCGGTTTGATAACGGCTATTCTTTTTTCACGGACTCGACACTGAATGTGGGCGTAACTATCGGTAATGGTCAGACTGCTTGGTCTTCTCTGTCCGATCGTAACAGTAAGCGAGACTTTGAGCCCGTTGATACTGTTAGTGTACTTGAGAAGGTCGCAGAGTTACCAATGACGACTTGGCACTACAAACATGATCCCGAGACGCGTCACATGGGAGTGATGTCCCAGGATCTCTATAAATCATTCGGTCTCGGAGCATCTGACAAGCGAATCGACACATTGAATGCCGATGGAGTCCAAATGGCAGCGATTCAAGGGCTTCACAGTCGCCAACAAGCCTTGCAAAAGAAAAATGAAGTGTTGGAGGAGAGAATCCTAAAGTTGGAAAAACTTCTTCAGAAAGCCTCGGAATAATGTAGAGGAGCTTGTTGGATACTTAAATCCATTCATGTGTGGCCACCCCGGGAAGGTGCTTTCCCGGGGTGCAAAACCGAAGATGCCGAGGCTCTTCGTGAAAGTTGATCTGATGAAACGGTTGAAGCGCTCGGACGACCTAACGGTCGACTCTTGCGCTGCCACCGGCGACCAGCTTTTCGATTTCCGCGAGCGTCGCCATCGAAGTGTCACCAGGTGTAGTCATCGCGTGGGCACCGTGGGCGGCACCGTACTCGACGGCTTTGGCAGGGTCGTTGTGCGTCAGGAATCCGTAGATTAATCCTGAGGCGAAGGAGTCTCCGCCACCGACGCGGTCCATGATTTCGAGCTCATCGCGAGCCGAACTCTGGTGGAATTGACCGTCGTGCCAGCAGATCGCGCTCCAGTCGTTGACCGTCGCTGTGTGGACTTCCCGAAGGGTGGTTGCGGTCGCCTTGAAGTTCGGGAATTCGGAGACGGCGGTTTCGATCATCGCCTTGAAGTTGGCGACGTCGATACCCGTGATGTTCTCCTTGTCGACACCTTCGACTTCGAAGCCAAGGCAGGCCGTGAAATCTTCTTCGTTGCCGATCATGACATCGACGTACTTTGCGATCTCGCGGTTCACCTCTTGGGCTTTTTCGATGCCACCGATGCTTTTCCAAAGCGAGGGGCGGTAGTTGAGATCATAGGAAACGATCGTCCCGTATTCCTTGGCCTTGCTGCAGGCTTCGATGACGAGGTCGGGTGTGGTTTCGGATAGAGCGGCAAAAATTCCACCGGTGTGGAACCAGCGTGTGCCTTCGGTTCCGAAGATATGATCCCAATCGATGTCGCCCTTCTTCATTTGGGAAGCCGCAGTCAGACCGCGGTCGGGGACACCTTTCGCGCCCCGCACCCCGAAACCGCGTTCCGTGAAGTTGAGCCCGTTGCGGACATCGCGCCCTAAGCCGTCGAACTCGCGCCAGACCAGATAGTCGGTATCGACGCCGCCTTGCATGATGAAATCTTCAATCAGGTGCCCGACCTCATTGTCCGCAAAGGCAGACACAACGGAAGTGCGTAAGCCGAAGCATTTGCGCAGACCGCGAGCGACATTGTATTCGCCACCGCCTTCCCAAGCACTGAAGTTGCGAGCGGTACGAACGCGGCCTTCACCGGGGTCGAGTCGGAGCATCACTTCGCCGAGCGAGACAAGGGCGTGGCGACAGTCTTCTGCGGGTCTTATTTCTAGGGACATGGTTGAGTCTGAGGTTGGTCGGTTTGTTTTTAGAACTTGTTCGCTTGGCAGTAGCCTTCCTGACCAGCCAGAAGCTTAATCAAGTTATCAGTCGCCATCCCAGCTTGGCGGGCGACGGACTCGTGGGTGCGCGAAGCGATGTGTGAAGTGACGATGCAGTTGGGGGCACCGAGGAGGGGATGATCGGCTGCTGGTGGTTCGGCGTCGAGCACGTCGGTTCCGTAGCCACCGACTTTGCCACTTTCGAGGGCGGCTTGGATGTCTTCGGTCACCACGAGTTCGCCGCGTGCGCAGTTGAGGACGACGACGTTGTCTCGCATTTCGGCGATCTTGGCGGTGTTGATCATTCCGTGAGTTTCGTCCGTCAGAAAGCAGTGGAGGGAAACGACATCAGAGTCGTGCAAGACATCGTCCATGCTGTTGCAGCGGGTGACTTCATGTGCGGCGGCGAATTCCTCATCGAAGTAAGGATCGAAGGCGATGATCTTCATGCCGAAGGCGCGGGCACGAATCGCGACTTCTTTACCAATCCGACCGAGACCCAAAATTCCGATCGTTTTGCCCATAATCTCGTTGCCGACGGGTTTCTTCCAGCCAGCGACCCAAGCTCCATCGGCAACCGCAGTGGCGTTGCTCTGGATCTTTTTCGTAATCCCGAGGAGCAGACCGAAAGTGTGTTCGGCGACCGTGGTGTGGTTGACTCCGGGTGTGAACAGCACGGGCAGCTTTTGCGAAGTCGCGTATTCGACATCGATCTTGTCGAGTCCGATGCCGTATTTGCTGATCGCTTGAAGTCTTGGTAACGATTTTTCGATCACCGCTTGGGTAATGGCGTCGTCGCCACAGAGAAAACCATCGAATTCGCCGGCGAGTTCGAGCATTTTCTCTTCAGGTAGAGGCCCGCGTTCGCGGACGATTTCCCAGCCCTGAGCTTCGAGAAGGTCGTGATGAGGTCCTGGAGTGTCCTGATAGGAGGTGGTGGTGAGAAGAATTCTTGGCATGGTCGGAACGGAATTTAATGGATGCTAAGCTGAGGCGGGGCTATCCCACAAGCATGGCGAATTCACAACCAAATTCCGGCGACCCCGGTGAAGGGCGATCGGAACGTGAGATTGAGCGAGAGCTGGGTGTCCAGCCGCTCGACGCCGTCCTTTTGAAACACGGCCTAGCCAACCACGATGTCGTCGATGCGTCGGTTGAGCAACTCACTCATAAGATGGTCGGAAAGGGACGCCGGGGCCGTCGGTTGACGCCCAACATTAAAAACAAGATCTCCCGTGCCGTGAACTCGGCGTTGCTGGCCAAGGCGTTTTCTTCTGGTGAGAATTCAACAGAAGGAGATTCCGACACCGAGCCCAAGGAGGCCGATCTGCGGATTTATCATCCTAAGGACTTGTTCAACTATTGAGTTCGGGCAGTCATGCGAGTCGATCTTCTTATTTTCGGCCAAGGCCTAGCGGGAACTCTTGTGGCTTGGCAGGCTCATTGGCGGGGGCTGCGAGTTGCGATTGTTGATCCCGGTGAAACTGAGACCGCTTCGCGAGTTGCGGCGGGAATCATCAATCCGATCACGGGGCGTCGTTTGAGCCAAACTTGGCGTCTGAGCGAATTGTTCCCGGCGGCCGAGACGTTTTATGCCAGGGTGGCGGGCGATTTGGGTCAGGCTCACTATCGCCGACTGCCGATTCTGCGTGGTCTCGATCTGGATGGTCAGCCAGAGTTGTGGCAGCGGCGCCTAGATAGGAATGATGGAGATCGCGAATTAGTGTTTGCCGAGGGGGCTCAGGAAATGGCTCAACCCGACCCAGATTGGTTCTCACCGATGGGAGCACGGTTTTCTACCCGGGTCAGTGGGCAGCTACGGGTTGAAGCGTTTTTAGAAGCGAGTCGGGATTTTTTTGAGACGTCCCAACACGTCGTCACAGATCGTCTGGAAACTCCGGAACAGATTGCTGATCACCCAAGCGGGGTGGCTTGGAATGGGATCGAGGCGGAGGTCGCGCTACTTTCCACCGGCGCAGCTCCAGAAGGTGTGCCGCGCGGGTTGAAGATTCGGCGAGCTCGTGGCGACGTACTGCAACTCGCTCTCTCTGGGTGCCCAGAACGCCGGATCGTAAACCGGCGCGGGAAGTGGTTTTTGCCGCCAGCTGAGGTCAATTCCTCTGGGCGCGGGATCTACTTGGCCGGATCTACTTACGATTGGGATGGTTGTGATCCGTCCCCAACTAAGGAGGGGCGCCGTATTGTCGAGAACTCGCTTGCTGGGATTTTAGCACCGGAAATTTCTAGGCGCCTTTCGTTGCCAGAATCTGACGGTGGAATTGTTGTTGGTCATCGCTCGGCGTTTCGACCGGTTGTTCATGGCAGTCGGTTGGTGGCTGGTCGAGATCCGATCCGCTCAGGTTTAGCGTACTTCAATGGTCTGGGGTCGAAGGGGGTTCTCAATGCTCCTCTGTTCGCCGGACAACTGGTTGATCACCTGTTCGGAGGCGCTCCTCTGGATCCTGAGATTAACTTGGACTCCTACCTGTCGTGATCGACCGATGCCGACTTTAAATACTACCGAATTGGTTCATCGCATTCTCGGACCAGAGATCCAAGACGGCGATTGGTGTGTCGATGCCACTGCAGGCAACGGGCACGATACGCAATTTTTAGCCGAGCGCGTTGGAGCCACAGGTCGCGTTTTGGCGATCGACCTTCAGGCTACTGCGATTCAAGAAACCCGCCGTCGGTTAGTGGCACGGGCCTTGGATAGGCGTTGCGAACTCGTGGTCGGGGATCACGTCGGGTTGGCTGAGATGGTTCCTGACCAGTGGGTGGGTCGTGTTGCTCTAGTGATGTTCAACTTGGGCTACCTTCCCGGCGGCGACCACGGCGTCATCACGGACACCGAATCGACGGTCAAAGCCGTTAAGGCGGCTATTAAGATTACTAGGCTGGGCGGAATCGTCTCGATCATTGCCTACCCTGGCCACGATGGTGGGTCGCGGGAAGCGCAGACGCTGGTTGAGTTTGTCGAGGGACTCGATGGCAAGAATTTTGAGGTAATTCGATCGGAAACCTTGCTGACGCTTCGTCCAGCACCGTTCCACCTAGCAATCAGGCGCGTCGGTTAGACGCGCCTGATTCCTCAAAGCTGGTTTTGGTAATCGTTTCGTGGACTAGACCGCGTCGCGTTGTGGCGTCGGCCATGCAAGCGGCTCCGCTTCGCCAGGGAAAGGAGCGAGTCCTGGGATGTCTTCGGCGACGGGCTGTTGCGGCTGTTGCGGTTGCTCTGCTGGAGGCGCGTAAGCGGCTGGAGCAGGTTGAGCGACAGGTTGCTGCGGCTGTTGAAACTGAATAGGCTCCGAAGCTGGGGCTTGGGCCGGTGCTTCCATCGAGACAGTTGCTGGTGCGGCTGGGGCTGCGACACGTGGGGCCTCTGCTGCGGGACGTGGACTTGGCAAGACCGCTTTTGGAGCAGCTGGCTGGTCGCTTTCATCCTCATTTCGGTTCTGGATGGTTCCAGAGTTCAATAACTCACGAAGAGTAGGAAAGGCTTCTTCCTTCGGAGGCTGGGGCGCTTGGGCTTCCGGTGGGGTAGGTGCTTGGGCCTCTGGAGTTGGAACCGACTGCGGCTGTTGTTGAGGGGCGGCTTCCATCTCGGTGACTGGAGCGATTGGAGCGATTGGAGCCAATGGTTGCTCTTGGGGAGCGACAGCAGCTGGCGGCGTTGGGGCAAACACTGGAGCTTCGGGTGTTGCCGGTGCAGCTGGTGCGTCGACCGCGACTGGTTGCTCGTCGCCCTGAGGTGCAAACGGGGAACCAGCGGCAAAGCTTGGATTCACCATTGGGAGGCCATTCTCAGTAGGCGCAGGTGCCGACTCGAGCGGAGCGGTTGGTGTGGTCGCAACTGGAGCCTCAGGGGCTTCGAAAGAAGGCGGAGTTTCCTGGTGAGCAGCTGGTGCCGCCTCTGGTGCCATCGTAGCGGGCCAAGTTGCTACCGGTGTCTCCGGTGGCGCTTCGGCATGCACGCTGGTGTCATTGGTAGGAGGTGTCGCAAGCTCGGCTTGAGGCTGCTGTTGGACTAAGGCGGCGTCCATTAGGCGATCAAGTCCGCTGACAATTTGGTGGCGGATATTGGCCAGCTCCGTCTCAAGTTCTTGGCGGCTTCCAAACTGCACTGGGACAACGTTGTCCGTGGCTGGCAGCATCGGAGCAGGCGAGGAAGGGGCGAATGCCGCAGACTCGTTTGCTTGGGCAGGCGGGGCTGCTTGTTTAGCAACTTCAATAGTTTCAGTGCTGGACTTCATTACGCCAAACAGAGCTTGGCCGAACGAGAGGGACGATTTTTCTTTAGACATCTTGGACAGGTTTGGGCGAACAGAACGCCGGGTTAGGATATAAGAATGTAATCAAACTATATAAACCATAACAACAATAGACAAGGATAATTTTATAAAAAATACAATTTGATGATTTTCCTGCCGCAGAAGACCTTGCGCATTCGTGGTGAATGACTCATGATCGCTGGGGATGGAATCACATGAGATCATCAAGGCCGCCTTTGAGAAGGAAGCGAGTCCTAAGGAAATCGCCTCTGAAATGGGCGTTTCGCTATCGCTCGTCTATAAGTGGGCCCAGCCTAGCACTGAGCTGGGCAGCGGAAGTAGGAACCCTCTTGATCGTGTTTTAGAGCTCTACGAGCTGACGAAAGATCCTCAATTGATCCAATGGCTTTGCGAAGCGGCTGGCGGATATTTTGTTCGAAATCCAAAAAGCTATTGTGAGGAGGGCTTTGAAGTTCTCCCAGCGACCAACGAGATTGTCACCCAGTTTTCTGATCTCCTATCTACCATATCCCGGGCTGCAGCCGACAACGTCATTACTGGTGATGAGTCGGAATCGATTCGCGGCGTTTGGGAGGAGCTAAAGTGCTTCTGTGAAGGGTTCGTCAACTGCTGTGAAGAGGGCGACTTCAGTCCGATGAAAGCGGGGATCCGGCGCGACGAGACCGAAGAGAAATCCTGACGGGCATCTCTTCTCAATGAAATGCTGGGGGGTTGAGTTGCGTAACCGCTTCATGCTCCAAGTTTTCTTCCGTGTTTCGCTGTGGCTGCGCTTCGTGTTGCCCGTTGTTGTTGGCACGTCGTTGTTCACCGATCGGGCAACTGCATCTGATCGGCCCAACATCGTAATCATCATGGTCGATGATCTCGGCTGGGCGGATTTTGGGTGTTACGGAAGTGAGATCCAAACCCCGAATATCGACGCTTTGGCTGAGGGCGGAATTCGGTTTCGGAATTTTTATAATACGGCCAAGTGTCACTCATCCCGTGTTAGTTTGTTGACCGGCCTCTATTGTGATCAGGCTGGTGGTGCCAATCTGAACCGCGGGGTTACGATTGCCGAGGTATTGAACAAGGCTGGCTATGGGACTGCGATGGTTGGGAAGTGGCATCTAGCTAAGGAGCCAACCGATTTCGGTTTCGGCCGCTACTTCGGACATCTCAGTGGCGCGACCAATTTTTTTGTTGGTGACGACACGTTCCGCCTCAACGGCAAAAAGTGGAACGACTTTGGGGACGACTTCTACACGACCAATGCCTGGCTGAAATACGGCAAGCAGTTCGTCGGGGAAATGATTGAGGAAGACGCCGACCGCCCATTCTTTCTCTACGTCGCCCACAACGCCCCCCACTATCCGCTCCACGTTCTAAAACAGGACTACGAGAAATACGATGGAGTTTACGATTCCGGTTGGGACGCTATTCGGACAACTCGAAATGCACGGCAGAAGGAGATCGGCATCGTTCCAGACAATTGGAACGTGGCTGACCGACCCGAGTTGGTGCCGGCTTGGGAAGAACTCGACCCGAAAGTCCGCGACTTCGAAATTCGCAAGATGCAGGCATTCGCGGGAATGGTCGATCGAGTCGATCAGGTTACTGGCGAGCTGGTTGAGTATCTCAAAGCGAAGGGTGTTCACGAAAATACCCTCATTATGCTGTGCGCCGATAATGGAGCCTGCCCCTTCGATCGAACGAGGGGAGCAGAGTTCGAACCATGGGATTCACGAAGCTATTGGTGCTACGACACCGGCTGGTCGCATGTCGGCAACACGCCATTTCGTCTCTATAAACAAAACCAGCATGAGGGAGGAATCTCGTCGCCGATGATTGCCCACTGGCCGGCCGGGATTAAACAGCCGGGTTCGATCAATGATGAGGTCGGCCATTTGATCGACTTTATGGCAACAGCGATCGACTTGGGCGAAGCCGAGTACCCCGACCACTGGCCCGGCCGTGAAGTCGACCCGTTGGTCGGCAAGTCACTCGGTCCAATTTTCGAGTCTGGAGAGCGCGAGGATCACGAGTTTCTCTATTTTCACTTTGGCGATAACCGGGCCATTCGGAAGGGTGATTGGAAAGTCGTTACCCATCGCGCTTCTCGGTGGGAGCTATTTGACCTCAGCAACGACCCGACTGAACTCAACGACCTCGCGTCGGAACATCCTGAGAAACTGAAGGAGCTCAGTGAACTCTGGCACACGACGGCAAAAGACGTCGACCGTCTCTCTGGCAAAGCCATCAGGCCGGTATCAGGCAACCCGCCTCCCCTTCTCAAAAAGAACGGCACTCCCGATAAATCGAAAAAATAGCCGATCTTGGTTGGAGTAAAGATCGTCGGCCGGGTGCGCATTGCTTCCACCTGCGACCGCCGCGATGGTTTTAGCAGATGCAGCCGGTTGTTTTCGTTCACACTCCGTTCCCCGCGGATTCTCTTCAAGGGAACTCGGTATCGGCTCGTCGGATTGTTGGGATTCTCAACGAGGCTGGAATTGCCGCCGAAATCTCGTCGGGAGCAATCTTCCGCGACAGTGTTGATCGGCCAAGTCGCGGGCTCATTGCGTTGCACGCGCGGCGTTCGGAGTCGGTCGTCTTGGAGTTTCGAGAGCGTTACCCTGACCTTCCAATCGCGCTTCTGCTTTCAGGATCTGATTTGTATCGAGACTTTACCCCAGAGCAACTCTGTGTGGCACCAGCCGTCGTTGCCGCCGACGTCTTGGTTGTGGCGCAGGAGCAATCGCTGACGGATCTGCCTCCCGGGCTTAGCAGTCGGTCTCACTGTGTGCCGAAGTCGATCGACGTCGAAGTTCCGGCTTGGAATCCACTTCCAGATCTCGATTCCAGACCGCTCCGAGTCTTGGTCAATGCGCACGTTCGTCGACAGAAGAACCCGCTGTTGTTGATCGACGCCTTGGAGCAACTACCAGTCGGTGAGGTCGAAGTCATCCATGTCGGGGACGAGTCGGGCGGCTCGGAAGAGGAAGGCCTCCACCGTGAATTTCGTCAGCGTATTGGACACATGCCTAACTACGATTGGCGGGGTTTGGTGCCTCGAGCTGCCGCCGTGGGGCTTGCTGCGGGCTGTGATTTACTGGTCAACACATCCCGCATGGAGGGTGGGGGAAATGCGGTTTGCGAGGCGCTCCACATTGGGCTTCCGATCCTTGCGTCGGAGATCTCGGGTAACACAGGGTTGGTTGGGACAGACCATCCTGGCCTGTTCTCGGCCGATGACCCGAACCAACTCGCTGAGTTTCTGAAGCGGGCGCGTTCGGATGCCACTTGGCTTGCTCACCTTTCCGCTTGGAGCTTGGAGCGCAGTCAGAGATTCACTCGGGAGAAGGAAACAGAGGCGTGGGTGTCGCTTTTCGGGGCGATTACGAGATAGGTGGTAGCCTTGTGCTTTTTCTTTCCGCTGTGCGTCTCTGCCACTATACTAGCGGTTGGAGGATGCCATGCTTAAGACCCTACGTTTACGATTCACACATTCTCTAGTCGCTGCGAAGCTTGCGTTATTTGGTGTTCTAGCGACCGGCGGTTTCGTCACAGATGCACGGGCCGTTACACCCAGCCAGCGGATCGATCAGATGGTCGAGGAGCGGCTCGGAAAGCTTGGGATTCCGGTCAATCCTCCGACAACCGATGCCCAATTCGTTCGGCGCATCTATTTAGACCTCGTCGGTCGCGTCCCATCCCTGACTGAAAGCCAGCGCTTCCTTTCGATCGAAAACCCCGCCAAACGTAGCATTCTGATTCGCATCCTGCTCGAGTCTGAGGGCCATGTCTCACACAGCTATAATTATTGGGCGGATATCCTCCGAGCAAAGAGTGGAGGAGGGCGAGATGTCGCTGCCGATGCCTATGTCGGATGGGTGAAGGATCGTCTGAGAGCAAACACGCCCTACGACGAATTTGTTCGCGAACTTGTCACGGCCGAGGGCCAAGCCTGGGAAAATCCGGCGGTCGGATTTTATCTTCGTGATCGAAATATGCCGCTCGATCACATGGCCTATACCGCCCAAGTGTTCTTGGCCAAGGGAATGGTATGCGCCCAATGCCACGACCATCCGTTCGACGATATCAGCCAGATGGAGTTCTACCAAATGGCGGCCTTCACCTATGGCGTTTCGACATCGATTCGGCCACAGGCGGTGCTCGGAATCGACAAGATGCTGGGAGCCAAATCGTCATCTTCTGGCAATAAGAGCCGGAACTACAATCGACACATCAACACCGCTGCCGAAGATCTTCTGGAACCAATCTCAGCAGGTCTGGAGGACACGAATCGTCAGCTCAAGCTTCCTCAGGACTATCAATACGAGGACGCCAAGCCCGGCGACGCAGTTCGTGCCGCGACCCTCTTCGGAGACCGTGCTGGCCAATCCCGAGGCAAGACGATGCGCCGATCCTATGCCGATTGGATGACGTCCAAAGACAACGAGCGCTTTACCAAGGTGATCGCCAACCGCCTGTGGGCGCGAGTCATGGGACGTGGCTTGGTCGAACCTCTGGACGATTTTAAAGACGGGATCGAAGCCAGTTTCCCCCAACTTCTCGACTTCCTCATCGCTGAAATGCAGAGGCTCGAATATGACCAACAGGCGTTTCTGTCGATGCTCTACAACACCCGAACGTATCAGCGTCAGGTCACGGCTGACTACGTTTCGCCCGGGAGTGATTACCATTTTCAAGGGCCGCTTCTGCGTCGGATGACCGCTGAGCAGCTTTGGGATTCGTTGCTAACCCTGACGATTCCTGATCCCGATAACCGGAAGGCTTCAGACCGGAACGCCCAGCGGATCGAAGCGGCCCGCGCTCGTGCCAAGCAGATTGTCGAAATGAACAAGACGCAGTTAGTCTCCGCGGTCACCAGTTTGGCAGACATCCACGCCAAACTCGAAGCTGACACCGCCGACTTGAGGGCCGACTTGATCAGTGCCATCACGGCGAAAGATCAGCCGAAAATAAATCTTCTTCGCAAAGAGATTCGGACTTTCGAAAGGGCGAGCCAAACGGCTCAAAACGAATTCATGGCAGCCTTCTACAAAGGAGAGGCCGGTGTCGCCGGTGACCCGCTGATGATGATGCGCATGCAGGAGATGTCGATGATGAGCGATGCGGAAAAGAAGGCTCAGAAAGAGAGGCAGGCGGCCGAGGCCAAGGAGAATCGAGCATCAGATCCGTGGGCCGGGTTCGGGGCTGACCTTGTTCGAGCGTCCGAGCTCAGTTCGCCAGCGCCCCAAGGGCATTTCCTCCGTCAGTTTGGGCAGAGTGACCGCGAAGTGATTGGAAACTCGAACCATGAGACATCGTCAGACCAAGCTCTCTCGCTGATGAACGGGAAGGTCTTTTCGCAAATCACCAGTCCGAAGGCTGAGCTCACTAAGGCGATCGCCGCCGCCTCGACGCCGCGCAAAAAACTCGACACCGTCTTTCTGTCGATGCTCGGACGGATGCCCGATGAAAGGGAGATCCGCCGGCTCGACAGCGCGCTTGAGGCCGATGCCGACGCAGTCTGCCGCGACCTGATTTGGGCGCTTCTAAACAGCAGCGAGTTCTCGTTCGTTCAGTGAGGGCGAAGCTGTGGGGTGACTGAATCGGTCTGGGTGCGAATTAAACCAGATGTCGAATCCGTCGAAGACTTGATCCCTTCACATGTGCCCAGGTAATCGAGTCCGGCCTTCCGCAATAGTTCATTGGCCCGATTCTGCTGTTCGTCAGTAAGCCTGCGATAGCCCTGAATCTTTGGCCAACCGTAGCCCCATCGAAACCTGGTCGGCACATAGGGAGTTCCTCCAGTTCGAACAGCGGCGATCATGAGATCTGCGATTAGCGGCTGCCCAGTTTTTCGGACGCAGGAGTGAAGCGCCCGATCAGCTGCCAGACGCTCAGAGAAGGTGCCGCCTCTCCAATAGGCAATATCGTGGTTGAGGCAGCAGTGTGCCCACAAATTCCGATGCTTCCTCGTCCCTTCGGGAAAACCCGAGCACCCATCGGTCGTGAATGGTTTGAGAGAAGACGCCGGAACCGAGCAGCCAATCAGCATCGACGTGACGAGCACTGTCCCCACGATCTGGAGAACTCTCCAACCTGCTGGGGTTTTCATCGGTTAAGCTTCGATGTGTTCTAGGCTCATATCAGTATTCAGTCGCCGATAGTAGCATCCGCTCCGTGCCTTGCCATCGGCCCCGTTCGTGTGGCATGACCCATCGCCTGCTGGTAGAACCCGATAGAGCAGCGAATTCTGCTCACAGTTCACTCGCACTTCGATCAAGTCTAAGTGATCCCCTGATGTCGCACCCTTTATCCAGAGTTCGTTGCGACTGGTGCTCCAAAACACCGCTCGGCGCTGCTGAAGTGCAGTCTTCAATGCTAGCTCATTGGCGTAGGCGAGTATCAAGACTTCGCCATTCGATGCATGCTGGACAACGACCGGCACGACCTCGCTTCCAGTACCTGCGATCTTCTGAAGCTTTGTGAAGTCGAGGGTTAGTTCGCCCCCCTCCTCAAGTTCCCTATGATCTCCCATGGCAGAACTATCGGTAGCCTCTGAGGAAATGCAAAAAAGAGTCGACGAGTTTCGACTGATCCGCAGTAACTCTTAACGCCGACTTCCTTAAAAATTGAGCACCGGGCTCAACCGAACAGCCAGAATCGAATGATGTCCCCAATTCTACCTAGAGGTTTCTGGTGGTGTATGATCGCCGCAGCGCTTCTGCCGATTGTAGGGACTTGGCTTCACATGGTGATCTTCGCGGAAACAAAATTAGGCCACGCGCTTCATCCCGTGCTGAAATTCAGCCAACTGGCATTGCCTGCCATCGCAGTGATTGGGGTATTTCGCGAGAGACTGCCACGGTTCTGGAAACGATGGGCTCACCACCTGCGAGCTGTTCCGTTGGGGTTGGTTGTCGGATTGGTGATCATCGCGATGGGGCCAGTTCTTCTTGTTAGCCCGCTCGGTGATCTGGTGCGGGCGCAGTCCGGTCGTCTTTCGGAGGCGGTGCACGCTATCGGAGTCGTGAGCTGGTTTTGGGGATTCGCGACGATTTTGTCGGTCGTTCACTCGGCGATGGAGGAGTATTATTGGCGCTGGTTTGTGTTCGGAAATCTGATGCGAGTCGTTCAACCGATCACGGCTCACATTTTGGCTGCAGTACTTTTCACCGGTTACCACATCATTGTGCTATCAGTGTTTTTTCCAATGGGTCTGAGTCTTTTGCTCAGCGCCATGGTCGGGATTGGCGGACTGATCTTTAGTTGGTTGTACCGCCGACAAGATTCGATCGCGGGAGCGTGGGTCGCTCACATGCTGGCTGATTTCGGAATCATGGCAATTGGATGGCATGTGACAAATGGCTTTCAGGGATAGAAGGCAGCGTGAACCGAAGTAGTCTGTTGTATGAGATCAATGACTCGGCGCCGCTTCCTTTCGACAACCTCTCAGACGACAGCTGCGGTCGCGTTGGCCGGTGCTGCAATCCCGGTACGAAGCCTCTTGGCTCTCCAAGCTTACGATAACTACCGAGAAAGCATCGGGGTTCAGCTCTACACACTGCGCAAAGAAATCAAAGCTGACGCTACCGGGACGATTCAAGCCGTCGTCGATGCGGGCTACAAACAGGGCGAGATGTATGGCTTCCCAGATTGCCAGCCGATGATTGATGCTGCCAAGGCGGTCGGACTCCAACTTCACTCGTCCCATTTCAATTGGGATGTAGTCACTGCCCCGAAAGACGATGGTTTCTCAGACTTCCGCAAAACCGTCGAGCGGGCTACAGAAGTCGGCTTGAAACATCTCGTCGTGCCCTACCTCCACGCCCATGAACGTAACGGCGCTGACGGTTATCGAAAACTCTGTGAGAACCTCAACCAAGCGGCGGAAATCTCGAAAGAAGCCGGGATTCAACTCGCCTACCACAACCACGCCTTCGAGTTTCAGCCCCAAGGCAAAGAGAAGGATGCTCCGACTGGATATAGTATAATGATCGATGAGTTCTCCGAGAACATGAAGTTCGAAGTCGATGTGTTTTGGGTCAAAGTCGCTGAGAAAGACCCCGCCGCATTGATCAAGAAGCTCGGTAAACGGGTCTCCCAACTTCACCTCAAAGATCTCGCAGCCGACACAAAACTTGGAGCCTTCGGAATTCCTCCGAAAGAAGCCTTTCAGGAACTCGGCGATGGCTCGATTCCGATGGAGCCGATCATCACAGCCGCAGCTGCGGCCGAGGTAGAGCACTGCCACGTCGAGCAAGATCACTCGCCAGATCCGTTAGGCAGTATTCGCCAAAGCATGGCCTATCTTCAGAAACTCTAGGATCTAAAAGGTGTTTTCCAAGACGTCCCTCGCTCTGGTTCTATCGATCGCGAACGACAGGGGAGTGCTTTGGAACAAGCCGAAATCCGAATTCAAAAAGGGGCTTTCATCGAAGCCAATCGGATCCTTGATCGCGCTCAAGGACAGGATTCTTCGGGCTCAGACGCTGTGAGCTCCGTAGAATTTGTGACGACAATGGAGGATGTTCCGATCCTTGCTCGCGCCGCCGAAAATGGTCGGGATTGGCGAGGGGAAAACGACTTCGAAGTGGACTTACCTGATCGTACCTATCAACGCGTTTCCAACTATCTGAAGGCAGACTTGGCGAAACACCTGACCGAGAAAAATCTTCCTGCTCTCAGCCATCGCTGGGCCGAAGTTATTCCACGACTGACAGCCGAGAAAAAAATCACACGGGACTAATGGCCTGAAGCGATCCAACTTGCCGAGAAGATGGGTGATTTTCTGGTCGGGGATCGCAGTGATTTGAAGCCGCTCTCCGATCAGTTCGCTGCCTCACCGCTTCCCGTAGAGTTGCGTCTAGATATTCTTCGATTCGCTCCACCCACTCCGGAGAAGCCTAGGCCAATTGACCATCGAAGCTGGGAGCAATAAAGTTCAAGGCCCGATCCGTGCAGATTGGTCAAATATGCTCCGCGAAATCCACCGGACTGGCGACCGCCACCATCTTTACATGGAAACGCGAATCATCACTGTGAGGTAGCCCAAGCTAATCGCTCTCCTCAGCGGAAAAAATCCGGAAGCCATCGTTAGTGACTCGGATTTTTAGTGTCGTGAATGCATGTCCGCGCACAACCCGCGGGCCGTTTGCCACGGTGTAGTCGAACCCGACATCAACCACGTAGATTCCGCTGATCGTTTTTTTGACCACGCGCGGGGCTTCCTTGACCACATAAGTTCGGCGCGGCCAGCGCTTGAGAAATGCCTGACGGTCTGTAACTACGTCATTGATCGAGATGGTGGTTTTCCCGAAGTAGCGATGCACGTGATCGGAGTAAAAATCTTCGACGATGTTCGCCTTGTCCGATTCACCGCTTTTGATGTACCTGTCGACAAATTCGATCAAATCGAGAATTTGTTGAGCCTCTCCAGCGACCCCATTTTCATCGGCGAGAACGACATCGAAGTCCGCCATCGTAGGCCCCAAACGTTTGATCTTCGCCTGAGAAACTGATGCGATGACCTTCTCGGTCTCGGCGGTTGCCGGAGTTTGGCTGCGGGCATCACTCGTGCTCCACGAGAGAATGCCACCAATGACCGCGAGCAGGGCCGTGCGGTTGAGAGAGGGGAAGAAATTGAGGAGGTACATCGTGCTGAGAGGCTTTCCTGACATCCAACCCGACCACTCGCTACTATGGAACATCCTTGAGCGCTGGTAAAGTCTACAGATGCACGTGACTCACAAGGTTGCAGATTGGCGTTTCACCGCTATTCTCCGCGACGGAGGTGGGGCGAACCAATAATCGATAGAATGGCTGAGAGAAAATACTTTGGAACCGACGGCATTCGTGGTGTTGCTAACACCCATCCTTTGACTCCCGACTTCGCTGTCGGATTGGGCAGAGCGGCAGCATCAGTTTTGGCAAAAGCGGGCTCAAGTGGCCAACGAACCCGAGCCGTAATCGGACGCGATACGCGGCTCTCTGGACCGATGCTCGAAAGCGCGCTCGCGGCTGGAATCAATTCGGCCGGTGGTGATGTCGACCTGATTGGAGTCATTCCGACACCAGGGGTTGCCTTGAACTGCCGACGTGTCGGAGCCGATTTCGGAGTCGTTATTTCGGCATCGCACAATCCAGCCGCCGACAATGGCATCAAGTTTTTTGCTGGCGATGGCTACAAGCTTCCTGACGCAACCGAGTTGGAAATCGAGCGAGCGGTCGACGATGGAGGCCCTCGGGTCGGCGGGACGGAAGTCGGTACAACCCGCACCTCCACGGAAGATGCTCGATCTGCCTATCTGCGTTCAGTGCTCGACAGTGTTCAGGGTCTCGATCTGTCCGGAATGAAGATCGTTGTTGATGCTGCCCACGGTGCTGCAACCGGACTCACTTCCCATGCAATTCGCACCCTCGGAGGCGAGTGCCACGAAATCGGCAGCGCTCCGGACGGGATCAACATCAACGAAGCCTGCGGTTGTACCCACCCGAAAGCGATCGAAGAAGCTGTTAAGGCTACCGGTTCCCATGTTGGGGTTGCTCATGATGGAGATGCCGATCGGATCCTCCTTGTCGACGAGACTGGAAGCGCTCTCGACGGTGATGAATTGCTCGCCATAGCGGCCCGCCACCACCTCTCGAAAGGCACGCTCGCCAACAAAACCCTTGTCGCCACGGTGATGAGCAATTTTGGACTCGAAGCCTGTTTAAAAGAACTCGGCGGCAGCGTTCAGCGCACCGGAGTCGGCGACCGCTATGTCATCGAAGCCATGCGCAGTGGCGGTTTCAATCTCGGAGGTGAGCAGAGTGGCCATGTGATTTTCCACGACCACACAACGACTGGCGATGGCGTCATCAGTGCTCTCCAATTGCTAGCGATCGTCCGCGAGACCGGCCAACCCCTCAGCCAACTTCGGAAGTGCCTGCGCAAATTTCCTCAAGTCCAACGGGCGCTCAGCGTCACCTCGAAGCCCGACTTCGCCAGCGTTCCAGCCATCGCCGAAGCCCAAGCCAAGGCCGATGCGGCACTTGCGGGAGCCGGTCGCCTACTGCTTCGCTACTCCGGCACCGAACCGAAACTTCGCATCCTTCTCGAGGGCCAAGACCCGGCGCAGTTGGAAGCGCTCTGTATCGATCTTGAGTCTGCTATCAAGTCGACCATTGGTTAAGAAACTGCATGCGCCTTTTCATCACCGGAACCGACACTGGAGTCGGAAAGACCCATTTTACCTGCATGTTGCTTCGCGCCTTGGTCGCGACCGAGACCAGCGCAGTTGGGTTCAAGCCGATCTGTTGTGGTGATCGAGCCGATGCTTTGGGAATTCGGGAATCCTCAGCACCGACGCCTGAACTCGAAGCGATCAACCCGATCTGGCTGCGAACACCGGCCAGTCCAGATGCTGCCGCGATCATCGAGAATCGGAGGATTGAATGCCCTGATCTCGTCGCCCGCTTTGAGCGACTGGCTGAGCAATACGAGCACGTTTTGGTCGAGGGTGCTGGTGGCTGGGCTGTTCCAATGTCAGAGACCCAGCGCATGTCTGACCTCGCGGTTGCGTTGGATCTGCCAGTTCTTCTTGTCGTTGATAATCGGCTTGGTGCGCTCAACCACACGCTACTTACCATTGAGGCGATCGGTCGCGATGGTCTGACCTGCTGCGGCATCGTCCTCAATCACACCCAAGACGAGCGCGACATCGCCAGCGTCACCAATCGTCAAATCCTCGAGCGCCATCTCCCAGAAGACGTGCCGATCTTGATGGAACTCCTTCACGCTGATGACGAACTGCCCGACTTGGAAGCAGTGGTCGACGCGGTGGATGAGTAGAGCATAAAAAAAGCGGATCCGGGCACAGCCCGAACCCGCTTCGAAAAAGTTGCGCTCGAACTTATGTTGTTGTCGGCCAAATCACAATAAGGGCACCCGCAGAGATATCCGAAAGGTCGGGTATCTCAACGACTTGCAAGTCAGGCGACAGAAACAAGCTCTTGCCGAGCGATAGCCACTTCTCGGAATTGGAGGCACGAAACTCTGCTGGAATGATTTCCTCAGGGACGGCGACAACACTCTGGTCACCAATCTTCGCGATGCGTGGAGTTCCGAGAAGATAGGGAGTATTCACCACATATTCAGCAGGGATGGCGACCTCCTTGCGGTATTCAGCAGGGATGGCGACTTCCTTGCGGTATTCAGCAGGGATGGCGACTTCCTTGCGGTATTCAGCGGGGATGGCGACCTCCTTGCGGTATTCAGCGGGAATTGCGACTTCTTTGCCCGCAAAAGACGAAGTAGTAACAGTGAGGAACAGGATAGATAGAACAGGGTGCTTCATAGATACGCCACCTCGTTACCTCGATACTTTCCCTCGGTCAACAATATTGAGAACGGTCGTGGCCAATAATGGTGGAACATCGACAGTTGGTCTTCCGTTTGAGGATCATGTTCTGTAAGCTTCTCGTCCTCTCCCTCGGCGCTATCGCCGGAATCGCTTTGGCGATTGACCGTCCGAATGTTCTTCTGCTCACGGTAGACGACATGAGTTGCGATTCGGTCGGTGTCTATGGTTGCCCGGTTCCAGACACTAGCCCTCGTATGGATGCGCTGGCTGCGGAATCGATGCGCTTTGAACATGCCCACGTTCAGGTCGGGAATTGCTATCCGTCGCGCAACGTCATGTGGTCGGGCTTGTATCCTCACAACAACGGCGTTGAGGGCTTCTACGAGATTGATAACACCGGCAAATATAAAGTCGTCGCCGATTTCTTCCAAGACGCGGGCTATTTCACCGCCATCCGCGGGAAGGTCACTCACACCACACCGTACAATCCCTATCCCGGTTGGGACCTCACTCATCAGTATCCACAGCCAAAGCCAAGCGTCCTAAAGGATGTGAAATCCTACGGAGACTCCATGCGCAAGGCGATCGAAGCAGCTGAAGCAGCCGAAAAGCCGTTCCTCGCCAACCTCAATGTTTCCGATCCGCACAAGCCGTTTTACACCGGCCCGAAAGATCCTCATCAACCATCTCGAGTCTTCACTGCCGACGAAATGGTCATTCCGGGTTTCTTGCTCGATGATCCGGCGATTCGGACTGAGCTGGCCCTCTATTATTCGAGCGTGCGGCGTGCCGATGACGCAGTCGGTGCCATCCTCGATGCGCTGAAAGAAGGCGGTCACTGGGACAATACAATCATCGTATTTTTGTCCGATCACGGTATGCCGCTTCCGTTCGCCAAGACCTCGGTTTTTCACCATAGCAGCCGCACGCCACTGATGATCCGGTGGCCAGGAAAAACCAAGGCTGGTGCGGTTGACGATGCGCACATGGTATCCGCCGTCGACTTCACACCAACGTTGCTCGAAATGTGTGGAATCGAAACCGATGCCAACTTCGATGGACGCTCATTCGCACCGCTTCTGATCGGCGAAACCCAAGCCGACCGTGACTTCGTCTTCAAAGTCTACAATGAAAACTCCGGAGCTCAGCGCTGGCCGATGCGCGGTCTTCAGACCAAACAACACCTCTACATTTTCAATGCTGCCGCGACCGGTGAAAACCGGTTCAAGACAGCCACTCAAGGCACCGCGACTTACAAGAAAATTGTCGAGTTAGCTGAAACCGATGCTATCGCGGCCAAGCGCCTGAAAGACCACGACTACAGAACCTACGAAGAGTTCTACGACATCTCCAAAGACCCCAACTGCCTAGTCAATCTCGCCACCGACCCTGAGCAAGCCCCTGCGATGAAACAGCTCCATCGGCGGCTCGACGAAATCATGGAACGAACCGGCGATCATTGCCTAGCCCCATTTCGAAGCCGCAGCGATCCCGATACTCTGCGCACTTACATCGAGGAAAAGGAAGGCGAGTCAGCCGCTCGCCGCGCAGGGAAGCGCAAGAAGAAGAAAAACAAGAATCGTTAGGACAACCAACGAGCAACAAAGCCAAGCGTAGTCTGGGCTGTAACCCGGAGGGCTCAATTTTCATCCAGCGCGCAGCGCTGCCAGACCTGAATTCAATTCCCGTCTTTTTGGCAGGTGGCGGAATTGATCAGACCTTGCTTAGGTCTCAGCCGAATCACAGCGAATCAAATAGGGAGCTTCGGAGAGCTCCGTGTATTTAGTGGGGCTTGAAGGTCTGAAAGGTTGAACTATGATTGCCATTACGAAGATTATTTTCTCCCCTCCCCATGACTCGATCCCTAATTTTCACGGCTGTCATCTTCAGTTCGTTCGTCACCTCTGTTGTTCAGGCTCAATATCAGCCAATACGAAGAATTCCCCTTCCTCCCGTCCAGGCGGTTCCAGTTACTGGGGAGGTTGGACTGATGCCTCGACCAATATCGGCGGTCGATACAGAGATCTATTTGTTCGCCCATGACTTCAATTGGCAGGAGTTCGACAATGGTGGGCGGTTACTCGAAGAGTCTGGCATCCGCTATGGCCTGGGTGGTAGTGTCACTTTTCCTATCGCAGACCGAGTTGATCTCAGTCTTCTCCTCGAAGGCTATATCGGCGATGTCGATTACGACGGCGGAGTGATCAGCGTTGATGCTTTTGGCAGCATTCAGACCAGTCCTCTAAAGTCGACAACCTCGTATTTGGGGGGGCGCCTTGAAGGATTGCTTTCTTACAAGACGGGTCATCCTGCATCAGGGTTCGCGTTTGATCCGTTTGTCGGGGTTGGGCTGCACGGCTGGAAGCGTGAACTCGGCAGCCGCTTTGGCTACGATGAATACTGGCAGACTCTCTACGTGCCCGTCGGAATCCGGCTCGAAGGTGCGATGTCACCGACTTCATCATGGTTCGCGCGAGCTCAGGTCAATATTCCTCTGATCACTGACGAATCGATTCGCAATCTCCCCGGTGGTGGTGGTACTGACCTCTCTCCCGATGCCCAACTCGGACTAAGTGCAGAGCTCGGTTTCCAGTTCAATCGGATGACCATCGCTGGATTCTACGAGTCCTACGAATTCGACGCTTCTGATCCCGATCTCTTTGGCACGTTCCAGCCCGACTCAGAAGCTCGGACAATCGGAGTTCGGTTAGGCTATCGTTTCTAAGGGACTGTTGAAAAAGTGCGGTGCGTCCAGCGGAAGCTGTTGTCGGGGTGGGCTAGGCGCGAGGATCGATGGGATGAACATCCCTGAACGACGAGCAACAACGCCGACGCCGACAACAGGTTACGCCCGCAGGGTCTCCGTTCTCCAACCGCGAAGCGGCATACACAAAACCAAACAAATTAAGTGACTGGGCGTGCTGCGGTTTTTCAACAGTCCCCTAGGGTAAATATCCCAACCAACGAGCAAAAAGATAGGCGTCGTCTGGGCTGTTATCCGAAGGCGCAGCGCAGCGCTGCCCTCAATTGATCAGACCTTCCCCAGCCCAGCCTCCAACTGAGACTTTATTTCGGCAAGGTCTTGTGTGGGCGCTCCGCAGGAAGTTGCGTGGCAGATCTGGACGGTCGTCGCATCAGCACAAATTGCTGCGAATGCCTCGATCGTTGGGTCGCCTGGCAATACGGATGCCGTTTCAGAGTCGACCGGAATGATATTGGCATAGGGTAGGAAAAGCCGACTGACTTCTCGATAGAGAGCATCGTCGTCTGCTCCTCCTCCGATAAGTATACGTGTCTCTTTGGCCTGCGCACGATCGAGTGCGACGGCGAGTTTTGGACAACTGAACGGCGCTTTTTCCAGAGTGGGGCTGAGGGCTCGCAGGACTCCGCGACATTGCTCGACTAGCTCTTCCTTGTGCTGGATCTGTCCTAAGCGGATCAGGTTGAGTGCAGCTACGGAGTTCGGCGACGGCTCGGCACCATCGTAGTCCTCTGTGATCGAGAGAATCGCATCAGCCTGACCGGCTCGAGCTGTCAGATAGGCCCCAGTGGATTCATCGAGGTAGTGTTGATCAAGTCGACCCTGAAGTCGGACCGCTAGCTTCAACCATTGGTTCCCACCACCTGCTTCAAACAAATCAAGGAAGGCTTGAATGACCATCGCGTAGTCAGCTGCGAATCCGGGAATTTCAGACGGCCCTCGGCGGTAGCTACGGATGAGATCGGAGGAGTCGGGATCCACCATTTCATCACGGAGAAATGTAGCTGCTCGGGTCGCGGCGGTGAGCAGATCCGAATCTCCAAGGACACGGGATCCGAGTGCCAAGGCGGAAATCATCAGGCCATTCCAACCAGAGAGGATCTTATCATCGAGATGCGGGCGTGGGCGCAGGTCTCTGGCTTTCTTTAGCGAGGCCAAAGCACTGTCGCGGATCTCGGCGACGGTGGCAGGATCAAGCTCGAGGTCTTCGGCGACTTTCGACACTGGCAGCGCTCGGTAAAGGATGTTCTGGCCCTGGAATTCACCCATCGGATCCCCTTCTTGGCGAGCATTCCCTGCAGCCTTCACTCCATAGAGCCCGGCAATCACTTGGGCTTCCTTCTCGCTCAGGATCTCGGCAAGTTCCGCAGTCGTCCAGACGTAGAATGCGCCCTCGCGCTTCTCCCCAGGCTCAGAGCCGGGGATCACCGAATCAGCATCTTCTGCTGAGTAGAATGCTCCCTGATCCGAAAGTAAGTCGCGCAGGACATAGTCGAAGATATCACGGGCAGCAGCAGCGAGTTCTTGGCGACCGGTAAGTTGGTATGCTTCAAGATAGGAGGTCGCGAGTTGTCCTTGATCATAAAGCATCTTCTCGAAATGGGGGACGTGCCAAAAGCCGTCAACGGAGTAGCGGTGAAACCCGCCGCCGACGTGGTCGTGCATGCCACCGCGAGCCATCTGGATCAGAGTGTTGACGGCCATTTCTTCAGCACGCGTCGTCTGATCATCAGGCATGTGGCGACGAAGGCGGAGCAGCAGTTCGAGTGCTGCCGGTCGGGGGAATTTCGGGGCTCCTCCGAATCCGCCGAGGTGGGTGTCGTATCGGGAAGAAAACTGGGATGCCGCCAGCGCAGCCACTTCGGTCACATCCGGTAAGTCTTGATCGACTCCCCCCGCAGCAGTGAGGCCCTCCTGGAGCTGGGTGACAATCTTCTCGCTCTGATCGAGCAAGCGCTGCCGGTCATCCTTCCAGAGTTCGGCAACGCGCTCAATAATCCGAGGAAACCCAGCCCGTCCGCCACGATCGGTCGGGGGGAAATACGTACCTCCGAGGATCGGTTTGAGATCCGGAGTCAGCCAGACGCTCATCGGCCATCCACCACTGCCTGTCGTCGCTTGGACAAAAGCCATGTAGGTCGCATCGAGATCTGGTCGCTCCTCGCGATCAACTTTGATGTTCACAAAATGCTCGTTCATCAGCGCTGCGATGGCCTCGTTTTCAAACGATTCGTGTTCCATCACATGGCACCAGTGACAGGTGCTGTAGCCGATCGACAGGAAGATCGGCTGGTTGTTTTCGCGGGCTCGCCGGATGGCTTTGTCACTCCATGGCATCCAGTCGACAGGATTCCCAGCGTGTTGGAGCAGGTAAGGGGAGCGCTCGTCGGCGAGAGCGTTGGTGTGCTGCGAGTCGGACATTCCGGGTCGCTACCGCTTCGTAGTCAGCACTGCAACCAGTTCGTCGGCTGCTTTTTGTAGGGCCTGAACCTCTTTGTGTTGGAATGCTATGCCCTGAGGGACGTCGAGTAAGTCCCGAATCTCGGTGATTCCAGTGCGCAATTTCTGAATGTGCTCCTTTTTCTGAAGAGTCGGATGAAGTCCTTCAAGCCCCATGAGGTAGTAGTCGACGATGTCGACTCGGCCGAGTTTCCGAGCCTTCTCAGGCGTGTAAGACTGAGCCGCTGTGGTGCTGGCAATTTGGAATGCCCGCACCCAACCACCTAGGCTGATCAGGTGGGCTATCTCCGAATCTCTCAGAAGCAGCATTTCGGCTTCGACGTCAGCTTGCGTTTTCGAAAGCTCCTGCCGAAGTCCTGACCAATCGGCGAGGAGACTGCCTTCGAGTAGGCTGTTGGCGTGACGAGAAACTCGATCTCGGGCCCCTAGAGCTTTGGCGTTGTTGAGGATCGCCTTTCCGATCGGCTCGAGCTCGTCGACCTTTTCACAATGAACCACGAGAAAACCATCGGCGATCAATACCCCCAAATTAAGGGCCATTAAGCTGCGGTCAGACGGAGGTCGTTGCTTTTCGAAGTCACGCTTCAGCACTTCGTAGGGCATCTTGCCCAAATCTTCGAGATCGGTGAACAATTTGCCGATCGACGGCGTCGTGAAGTCGTTGATACCGAACTCTTCTCGGATGTGCTCATCGGCGAGTAAATCCTCAGGGATCTCGACTTGGGCGACGCACGGAGACAGCACTGCAAAAGCAAAGAGGGTGGCTCCTAATTGAAGGATGGAGCGAAAGACGTTGTTCAGCTTGTAAGACACCTGCAGAGGATTCGACTCGATCAAAGCAGGGTTTCTTCAATTCGATTCCTAATCTCTTGAAGGCACCCAGCACCCACCCCACTGTCTACCGAAGCGCTCGGTGACGCAAGCGTAACCCAACTTCGACATCTCCGGCTATTTTTCGCCACTTAATAGTTAGCCAAATGAGCGCGTCTGAGATTTTGCAGTTAGTGATTTACGGAACCGTAATGCTCGGGTTTTGCGCCTTTGGCATTGAGCGGTTCATCTTGCTGTTTCTCTATCTCCGCAACCGACGCAATCGTCCTGAGCCCAAGCAGCAGTTCGATGAATTACCCTCGGTGACAGTCCAATTACCCATCTACAACGAGCGCTATGTCGCCAAGCGGTTGATCGATGCGGTCGCTGAGTTCGACTACCCCAGAGACCGTTTGCAGATCCAAGTCTTGGACGATTCGACCGATGACACCGTAGAGATCTCTGCAGCGGCAGTGAAGGAACTCAAAGCGCAGGATTTTGAAATCGAGCACCTTCATCGTGAGGATCGAACTGGCTTTAAGGCTGGTGCTCTCGAAGCCGGTATGGCGACGGCGACTGGGGAATTCTTGCTCATTCTCGATGCTGACTTTGTCCCTCAGCCCATGTTGCTCTCCGAATTGGTTCACTATTTCACGGATCCGAAAGTGGCCATGGTTCAGGCGCGTTGGGGACATCTCAATCGTGATGCCAATCTCCTGACCCGTCTGCAGTCGATTCTTCTTGATGGTCACCTCGTCATTCAGCAAACCGCGCGTAGCCGCAGCGGCGCGTTCTTTAATTTCAATGGAACGGCAGGAATTTGGCGCAGAACTGCGATCGATGAAGTGGGCGGTTGGGAGCACGATACCATCACGGAAGATCTAGACCTCAGCTACCGCGCGCAGATGGCTGGATGGCGGTTTGTTTTTCTGGAAGACGTCGAGGTGCCTGCCGAGTTGCCCATCGACATCAACGGTTTTAAATCTCAGCAACATCGCTGGACGAAGGGATCGATTCAGTGCTGCCGAAAATTGTTGCGGAGGATTTGGGCCAGTGAAGCGCCGCTCTGGGTGAAAGCCGAAGCTACTGGTCATCTTACTGCGAACTACGCGTACATTCTCCTGATCGGGTTGGTCTTCGTCGGCTATCCCGCGGCGCTGATCGAGCGAGCTGGAGCGGCTCGGGTCGTGCTGATTGATGCTCCGGTATTCTTGCTCGCGACCGCGTCTGTCGCCGTTTTCTATTTAGCGTCCCAAATTGCTCAGCCAAGTCGACGCCCGTTCTGGTTGCAGTCGGTGCTGCTACTTCCTGGAGTCATGGCTCTGGGAATCGGCATGGCGATCAACAACGTCAGGGCGGTGATTGAAGCATTGGTTGGACACGAATCACCCTTCGTCAGGACACCGAAATATGGGGAGCACAGCGATGACGAAACTTGGCAGCCGACTCGGAAAGGCTACCGATCTGGGAAGTCGTGGACGGTGGTTGGGGAGTTTGGGATCGCCTTGTTTTTGCTGATCCGAGCGGCTTATGCGATTAGGGCCGAGCAATACGGTCTCGTAGTATTCCTGTTGATCTTCGGGCTCGGCTTCGCGTATGTCGCAGTGTCCTCGATCCAGCCTCGGCTGAGTCGTCGTCGGAAGGCCAACAACCTTCGATGACTTCGCTACCAAACCGCGAAATCAATGTTATTTATTATATTATGCAACTGTTAGTCCGCATTTTCTTTCTGTCAGTTCTAGTTAGTTCGATGGTCTCGTGCTCCGGCGTTCGAGGAAACGACATCGTCGTTAGTGTCCCCGACCAGCGCCTAGCTTTGTTTAATAAGGGAGTGATTCAGAAGACCTACCCGATTTCGACATCAAAGTTCGGGTTGGGAGACAAGTCTGGAAGCTTCAAGACACCAGTTGGTCGGTTGGAAGTCGCCAGAAAAATTGGCAAAGGAAAAGCCCATGGGACAGTGTTTAAGAGCCGCAAGCCGACCGGGGAAGTCTTGAAGCCGAACGCACCCGGGCGAGACCCCATCGTCACTCGGATCCTCTGGTTGAGAGGAAGGGACTCAGGAACTCACAGCGCCTTCAATCGCTACATCTACATCCACGGCACACCAGAGGAACGAACCCTAGGGACTCCCTCCAGTTACGGTTGCGTCCGGATGTCGTCGGCCGATGTCGCTGAAATCTACGATCTCGTAGCAGTTGGGGCACCAGTGGTGATCACGACTCAACGGCTCGCTGTCGTGGGGCGGATGCGAGCTCCGAGGAAAGAGGGCTAATTTCGAACCGGCCTCTGGTTACTCTTCTTCGGAATCCAAAATGCCCCAGTTGCCGTGGCGGATGTCCCGGGCACTCTCCATGAACACGGCCTCTTCGCCGATGTTGACGGCATGGTCGCCGACTCGCTCAAGACATCTGACAATGAAAATCAGGTGAAGGTAGTTCTTTAGCGCATTGGGATCTTCGCCCATTCCCGTGGTCAGATATTTGATCAGCTTGCGGTGCGCCTTGTCTAGGCTCCCGTCGGCTTTACCGATCGAAACACCGAGTTCGATATCCTTCTGAGCGTAGGATTGAAGGGCGTCATCGAGTTGCTTCCTCGCCTTCTCAAAGATCGGTTCGATAAGGCGCAAATCACGAAGCTCGGTGTGCTTATTCAATTTGCGACCACGGCGAGCGATACTCTCAGCCTCGTCTGAAATCCGTTCCAGATTCCCAGAGATTTTCATCGCAGTCAGCACGCGTCGCAAGTCTGCTGCCACTGGCTGAAATCGTAGCATGATCTCCATGCCTTGCTGGTCGATACTCATTTCGAGGTCATTGACCTCGTCGTCTTCGGCGATCGCCTCGTTGCAAAGATCGGAGTTTCGATCCATGCAGCCTTTGATCGCTGACTCCAAGTTTCGTTGCGCCATACTCCCCATTTTTAAGACGCTTTGTCTAAGTTCTTGGAGAGCGGATTCGAAACTGTCGAGGATGTGGGCCATTCTATTTTGGGAAAGTCGTGTCTTAAACGAGTTATCCGAATTTACCGGTGATGTAATCTTCGGTCTCTTTCTTTTTGGGGCGGGTAAAAAGCTTCAGCGTCTGTCCTTGTTCAATCAGCTTACCCACATAGAAGAACGCTGTCTTGTCTGACACCCGCGTCGCCTGCTGCATATTGTGCGTGACGATCACGATCGTGTAGTCGCGCCGAAGGTCTTGAATCAGCTCTTCGACCCGAGCTGTCGCGATCGGATCCAAGGCGGAACAGGGTTCGTCCATCAGAACAATTTTTGGATCGACGGCGATTGTTCGGGCGATGCAGAGGCGCTGCTGCTGGCCGCCGGAAAGACCTAAAGCGCTTTCCTGAAGTCGGTCTTTGGTCTCTTCCCAGATTGCCGCACGGCGAAGACTTTTCTCAACGGCTTCCTCAAGCTTCGATTTTCGCTTCACTCCAGCGACTCTCAATCCATACGCGACATTTTCGAAAATCGTCTGCGGGAATGGGTTCGATTTCTGGAACACCATCCCGATATATTTTCTCAGCGCGATGACATCGACGTTCTTGCCAAGAATACTTTCACCAAAAATTTCGATACCACCGCGAGTAACGCCAGCGCCTGGGATCAAATCGTTCATTCGGTTTAAACACCGAAGCAGGGTCGATTTGCCGCATCCCGAAGGCCCAATCAGAGCGGTAACTTGACGTGCAGGAATGCCGAGCGTGACGTCTTCAAGAGCAAGACCATCTCCATAGCTAAAATCGAGATTCTCGATCTGAATCGCGATCTCTTCGGCCTCTGCTTCGGATGGCGGAGGCTTAACTTCTGCGGTGACGGACATGGAAAATTAGTCGCAGCGATCGACTCGACGCGAAATAAATCCGCCGTGACCTTTACGTAACATTGGGCCAATGACTAATTTAAAATCCCTCTCACAACCCGAGCCTTCTCAACACCAGTGAGCTTCATGTCGAGCCCTTGAAACGGAAAGGTGAAACGATTGGGCTGAATCCCAAGTTGGTGCAGCATTGTCGCATGGAGATCGCGAACGTGGACGATATCCTCAGTGGCGTGATAGCCCAACTCATCGGTCGCACCATGAGTGATTCCGCCTTTCACACCGCCTCCAGCCATCCACATCGAGAAGCCTTTGATGTGGTGGTCACGGCCAGCACCCGCGCCCTTCATTTGCACCATCGGAGTACGGCCGAACTCTCCACCCCAGATGACCAAGGTGTCGTCTAGCATGCCCCGTTGTTTGAGGTCAGTAACCAGAGCCCAAGTCGGCCGATCGGTGAGGCCACAACAGATGCCCATGTATTTCTCCAGGTCTCCGTGGTGATCCCAACCTCGATGATAGAGGTGAATGAATCGCACTCCCTTTTCTGCCAGACGCCGCGCGAGCAAACAGTTTGACGCGTATGATCCATCGCCAGGTGTCGCACCGTAGAGGTCGAGGACATGCTGTGGCTCGTCGGAAACGTCCATCAATTCGGGCACCGATGCCTGCATCCGAAAGGCCATCTCATAGGCGGCAATTCGGGTATCGATCTCCGGGTCAGTGATTGTGGCATTCCGGTGCCGATCCAACTTGCCGATCGACTTGATCAAGGCCTCCTGTTGGGCCGTGGAGACGCCTTTAGGATTGCGAACATAGTGAACTGGGTCACCGGCAGAGTTGAACTCGACGCCCTGAAATTGGCTCGGTAAGAATCCTGAAGACCACTGGCGGGAAGCGATCGGCTGTGGGTTCCGTCCGCCAACGCTGGTCAATACGACGAAACCGGGGAGGTCTTCGGTTTCGGATCCAAGCCCATAGTTGACCCACGATCCCATCGACGGCCGACCGCTGATCACCGTTCCCGTATTCATGAAGGTGTGCGCCGGATCGTGGTTGATCTGCTCGGTGACCATCGACCGGACGATAGCGATATCGTCGGCGAGCTTGGCAGTGTGCGGAAGCCAACTGCTGATCTCCTGACCGCTCTTACCGTAACGGGAGAAACTACACATCGGACGGTGGGCCTTGAGAGCTTGTCCTTGAAGCTGAGCAATCGGCTGGCCCTTGGTAAACGAGTCCGGCAGCGGCTGGTCGTGCAGACGTTCGAGTTCAGGTTTGTAGTCGAAAGTCTCGAGGTGAGACGGCCCACCGGACATGCAAAGAAAAATCACCCGCTTGGCCTTCTGAGCCAAATCCGGCAGCCCAGCGGTTGTCGGCAGCGCCGCCCCAATATCCTTGGCCATCAATCCTGACAGAGCGGCCGACCCGAGTGATAAACCGGTCTTGTTTAGAAATGCGCGACGGTTGAGATTCATGAGAGTAGAAATGTAGGAGGGAGTTTACGACCGATGGCGGTCATGGTTGATTCGTTATCGGCCATCAGTTCCGCGTGATCGTTTCGCTGAGGTTGAACATGGCGCGCGCGATGGTCGTCCATGCGGCGAGGGTCATGGCGGCGTCATCGGTTTTAGGAGTCGAGGCAAGACCGATGGACTGGAACTCGCGAGCGGACTTTGGGTCTGCGTCGAACTCCGATTTTGCCTCGGCGAGAAGCTGGCTGAGGATCTGTTTCTCGGTCGGGTCGGGGAGACGACCAAGAGTCTGCCGGAAAGCAAAATCGAGCCGCTCGGCGTCGGTCTTGCCCCCCTGCTTTTCATCGACAATCCGAGTGGCGAAGGCGCGGGCCGCCTCAAGAAAGGTCGGGTCATTGAGCAAGGTCAGCGCGGCCGTCGGGGTGTTCGAGCGCGGGCGTTCGGCGGTGCATTCCTCTCGGCTGGGGGCATCCATCGCCTTGAGCATCGGGTGGAGAAATTGACGCTGCCAATGCACATAGACGCCACGGCGCCATTGTTGGGAATCTCGGTCGGAGGCATACTCCCGGGTCGGGAAATTAAGGTGACGATAGTAGCCGGCCGGCTGATATGGGCGAACACTCGGGCCTCCGATGTCACGGACGAGCAGCCCAGATGTGGCGAGAGCGGTGTCACGGATGATCTCAGCTGGTAGGCGATAGCGCGACTGGCGATCGACCAACTGATTGTGCGGATCGCGTTCCAACATCTCGGGGCTGGCGACTGACGATTGCCGGTAAGCTCGTGACGTCACGAGACTGCGCACGATGGACTTGGTGTCCCAGCCGGATTGATGAAACTCCACCGCGAGAGCGTCGAGTAGGGCGCCATTGGCAGGCGGTTCGCCTTGTCCGCCGAAGTCCGACAGTGACCGCGAGATTCCGGTGCCGAAGTAGAGATACCAGAATCGATTGGCCATGACCCGAGCTGTGAGCCCGCCGACGCCGTCTTGCGGATCGCACAGCCAGTTGGCGAGATCGAGACGAGTCGCACGTTCAGAATCGTTGTTGGAAATCTGTGGGAGAAAGGCGGGAACGGCGGGCAAAACAACCTCACCTGTATCGTCCTGCCAATCGCCGCGCGGCAGGATGCGGGTCGCGCGTGGCTCCTTGGCGACCGTGATCATGGTGAGCGGGGCGGCCTTCTCGATCTGTTTTTGCTCCTCGGGGAGGCTCTTCAGCAGTTCTTGAGGAGCCTTTCCAGCAAATCCAACGATTTCCGATATTTCATCTTGGAGAGCTTGAAGCCTCGCTTTCTCCTTGCTCCCGGCTTTCTCGATCCCGGCACTCAGTCTCTTGGCATCTCTCTTTAGCCCATCGAACCTAGCTAGCTTTTCCAATAGAATTTGAATCTCCGCCAACCGCTTCTGCTGCTCCTCGCTATAGACCACGATTTCAGGCGGCCGCTTCGTCGGATTGGAGTCTCCGGCAAATCCGCTGTCGTGGATGTCGGCAAAAAATGCAGCCATTGCGTAATGGTCACGGATTGAATAGGGATCGTACTTGTGGTCGTGGCATTGCGCACAGCCAACTGTCGCACCCATCCATACGGCGCTGACATTTCGTACTCGATCAGCTGCATAGATGGTGTTGTATTCTTTCTCTTGGATTCCGTCTTCGTGACTGGTCTGAAGGAGTCGGTTGTAGCCGGTGGCGACTTTCTGATTCAGCGTCGGATTGTCCAGAAGGTCACCGGCCAACTGTTCCCGGGTGAATTGGTCGAACGGCAGATTGCGATTGAAGCTATTGATCACGTAATCGCGGTATGGCGAGATGTGTTGCACCTGATCCCCGTGGTAGCCGACGGTGTCCGCGAAGCGAACCAGGTCGAGCCAGTAGATCGCCATTCGCTCTCCAAAGTGCGGAGATCTGAGAAGCTCATCAACCAACCCCGCCCAAGCCAGATCAAAGCCGTTGGTCTCGACCGCATCAACAAACTCGTCAATGCGCTCCGGCTCTGGAGGGAGGCCGATCAGATCAAAATGGAGACGCCGAACGAGTGTCACCAAATCCGCATCAGGAGAAGGAGAGAGCCCAGCGCTTTCGAGTCGCGACAGGATGTAGAAGTCGACCCAATTGGATGGCCATTGCGCATCCCTCACCGCGGGAGAGTCCGCCTTCTCCGGCTGGACATAAGCCCACGGCTCGTCGTACTCAGCGCCCTCAGCGACCCACTGCTTCAAGATTGCGATCTCCTCTGAAGACAACGTCTTGTGCGAATCCTCGGGTGGCATGAGGTCATCTTTGTCGTCGGTTAGAATGCGATAGATAAACTCGCTTTCCACACCGCCTTTCGACAGCACAACTGCGGCCGCCCCCTCCGCCGTATCGAGGCGAAGATCAGCCTTCCGCTCGTGCTCATCGAAGCCGTGGCAGAAGAAACAATTGTCCGACAAGATGGGGCGGACATCTCGGTTGAAGTCGAGCTCAGCTCCCGACACGATGGTCGAAGGGAATGTCGCAACTACAAACAGCCTTCCTAGACGATTCATCAATGGCATCGACCTAGTATAACAGCTAAAGCGGTCGATTGTTCAGAAAATTTAACTGAACTTCCCTGAGACGTAGGCCTGGGTTTTCGAATCTTTGGGTTCTGTGAAAATCTTCATCGTGTGGTCATACTCAATTAACTCACCCATGTAGAGAAATGCGGTGCGATCAGAAACCCGAGTCGCTTGGTTCATGTTATGGGTGACGATCACGATCGTGTAGTCATCTTTAAGTTCAGTGATGAGTTGCTCGACCTTGAGCGTCGACACCGGATCGAGCGCCGCGCAGGGCTCATCCATCAACAGTATTTCTGGCTGATTGGCGATTGCTCTAGCAATGCATAGACGCTGCTGCTGACCACCGGAAAGACTGAGGGCGCTAGACTGAAGGCGATCCTTCACCTCACCCCAAAGAGCGGCCCGCTTCAGGCTCGTCTCGACGACTTCATCGAGTTCGGCCCGCGAAGAACGCCGATCGACGCGTCGTCCGAATGCGACGTTTTCGTAGATCGATTTCGGGAACGGATTGTATTTCTGAAACACCATCCCAACCTTCTTTCGGAGCTCAATGGTATCGACGTCCGGGTCATGGATATTCTTCCCCAAAACCCGAATCGTTCCCGCCTTAATCTTCGCGATCGGAACCAGATCGCTCAGTCGGTTGAACGTGTGCAGGAGTGTCGATTTCCCGCATCCTGATGGGCCGATAAACGCCGTTACCTCGTTGGGGTAAATCTCCAAATCGATTCCGTGAAGCACCTGGTTGCTCGCGTAGGCAAAATCCAGGCCTTCAATTTCGATCGCAGGTTTCTTGGCAGGCTTGTCCATATTCAGGCGATTCTACCAGTGAAGTTTTTTGCGGATTCGTGCTCTAAGAATCACCGAAGTGGCGGCGAAAAAGAAGACAAGGAGCATGAAGACGAAGACGCTACCGTACTGCATGTCGCGATTGTATTCCGACTGGGGAATGCGCGCTGCGACAGTGTAGATGTGATAGGGCAAGGCCTGCACCGATTGGAAGAAAAAGTCAAAGGCTCGCCCAATCCAACTCTGGTCAGGATCGAGCCCGAGTTCTTGCCAGGGCAGCTTGTCCTTGTGTGCCACGGCGGCCGTGAACATGATCGGTGCAGTTTCTCCAGCGACCCGTGTGATTCCCAAGATCGACGCCGTCAGCATTCCCGGAAATGCATAGGGAAGCACAGCTTTTCGGATCGTCCGTGCCTTGCTCGCGCCCAAGGCGAGCGAAGCCTCACGGAATCCCCGTGGCACCGCTTTTAGGGACTCTTCTGAAGCCGTAATAATGACCGGCAAAATCATGATCGCCAAGGTGCAACCTCCCGCCAACATACACGCGCCCCATCCCTCTAAACTGAGCGCCGATTGAGTGAGCGGAATCTTCATCGAGAACAACGAGCGGTCTGCAACTTCATCCAGAGGGACAATGTTCGGTGCCGTGAGAACAAAGAGCCCGAGCCCAAACAAGCCGAAGACAATCGACGGAACTCCCGCCAAATTCAGAATCGCCAATCGGATCGCATTGATAAATTTTCCTTTGGTGGCGTATTCGTTGAGGTAAATCGCCGCCGAGATCCCAATCGAAAGTGAAATCACCATGCAGATAGCAATCAGCAGGGCGGTGCCAACGAGCGGCCCCAGAATGCCACCACCAGAATAAGAGTAGTTTCCGACCAGAGTTAGTTCGCGCTCAGGCTCATTCGCTTCGATCGTTCGAAACTGCTCTTGAGTGACGCGGATTTCCTGTCCAGCCTCATCGTCTTCGTAAACATAAAGAGTCGCAGGCAGCTCGGTGAAGAACTCCGTATTGATGAATGGTGCTTCAGCCTGGAAAATCACTGGAGCACCACGTTTGATGATCCCAAAGAAGATCAGCAAGGCACTGATCAGGACGAGATAGGTCATCACTCGAAAGAAATTCCCGAGTGCTCGTTCCCAGAAACTTCGCCCGCCCCCGCGTTTGGTGGGAGTGGCAAACGGGTTGTCCCCACTGGCTCTGTGATCTGACATGGTGGTGAATCAGCTGCCGTGGCGCTGGAATCGTTTGAGGATGATCTGAGCCGTCCAATTGACGATCAAGGAGATGAAAAACAACACGAGGCCGACCATGAAAAGGGCTCGCCAATGGAGTGATCCCTGATTCACTTCGCCGGTCTCTTGAGCAATAATCCCAGTCATCGTGTGAGCCGCTTCGGTGACAACTCCCAAGCCCAAGGTGTAGTCGGGAATCTGGATTTTACCTCCCGCCACGAGAAGCACCACCATGGTTTCACCAATGATTCGACCGAACCCCAAGAGCACTGCGGCAATGATTCCGGACATCGCGGTCGGGACGAGAATCTTCAGAATGGTTTGCATCTCCGTAGCCCCGAGAGCGAGCGCACCCGAACGATAGGCTTTCGGCACGTTGTTCAAAGCATCCTCACAGAGAGTGAAAATGGTCGGCACAGCCATGAAGGCAAGAAGCAGCCCAGCTGTGAGCATATTGAGTCGTTCCTGCATCGGAAATCCTGGAACCCACGACAGCAACTCCCACTGACTCATTGCCCTCAGGCCTTCGCCCAGAATCATGATGCCGAAGAATCCGAGGACGACCGAGGGAATTGCCTGAATGAATTCGATCATCGGCTTGATGAAATTTTGCTCTCGGACGGTCGCGATCTGATTGACGTAAATGGCTGCTGCCAGAGCAAATGGGACTGCCACGGTCAATGCGATGATCGAGATGATTAGGGAGCCTTGGAATAAAGGCATCAGACCATAGAAATCGTGCCACGAAGAATTCGTCGTCCAGTCTTTCCCGAAAAGGAACGCGGCAAAAGCCTTACCCTTCGGATAGGGATCATCGTGGCGCCATTGGCTGGTTTTTTCAGGTGCTTCGATCAACCATTCCTGATAGTCGGGATAGCCCCGCCTGAATTGATCAAGCATCGAACGGGCTGAGGGGTCACTCAGCGATTCGCCCGCAGGGAGCTTGGCCCGAGCGGCCTCCAAATCTGCTGTCAGTTGTGAGACGGCAGCCTGAAACACCTCAACATTCGAATAGTAGGTCTCTGCGACATCATCGAATGGGGGCTCCTCGACAACAATGGCTTGAGCCTCGGCAATTTTTTGTGCTTTGGCATCGGGGTCTTCCGTGAGTTCTGCTCCTGCCAGCAGAGCCGCCTTACGCTTCGGGGCGGAATCGGCGGCAACCGCCTGAGCTTTGATGTCCCGGGCGACCCTGACCAATTCATTGGTCATGTCGCGGATTGGAACGATCGCCGTTTTGAATTCGGTGTGGGCTGCCTTGTAGTCGACGAGGGCTTCGGTCTGGATCTTCTTGAGTTCGTCGATTTCGCTGATCAGCGCCTGCGCCCAGGGATGAGAGTCAGCGTCTCCGTCACCAAAGAAATCGAGCTGCACCGCTTCCCGCACGGCGGTCTTGTCCGCCTCGGTCAATGATTGCTCGAGCCAAACGGTTTCGCCGTCGAGAGCGGCGGTAACTCCATCGCGGACGCGCTGCTCCAATGCCGCAATTCCCGGCGTGAGTTTAGCGATGGTCTGTTTCGCCTCGACCAGCTCCTCGTTGATCTCCTCTCGATCGGACTCGCTGACATCGGGGTCCTGAAGCTCTTCATTCAGATCGACGAGGTCTTCTTGAGCGTACTCCAAATCTTCTCGGTCTTTGTCGAGGCGCGACTTTTCCCGGCGAACCGACGCTTTGACCCGTTGCAAGACCGTGCGGCTACTGTTGAGCCGCCGCTGCTGGTCGAGGGAGGTTCGATTGACCTCCGCGATGTAGCTGATGTTGATCTTGCCAGCTAACCGCGTGTGGTCGTTGACTGTCTTTTTGAGAAAATCAACGTATTCCTGACCGGTCTGTCTCCACTGGGTCAAGCCGCGATGGTGCTCAGGAAGAAAACCCGCTGCTTCGCGAAACAAAAACACGCAAATCAGCAGAAGAATGAAGATTGCCAAAGAAGCGTTACCTCCAAAGAAATACCGAATGAAGTCGCTTTTTGAGAGACCAAAAATCCGGAACTCGTTCCGGGAAAATCGGCGCTTCGCAGCTTTATCTGTCGACTTGGATTCGGACAAGGGATTCGCGGTTAGATGAAGACTGGATTACCACACTAAGTGAATGTTGCCAGACGATTTTAGGTCTAGAAAAGAACACGGTGAGGTGACCGCCTCAACCAAGACAGCCCACACCTACAACACTGCAGGTGCGGGCCTTTGAGGAGAAAACAGATCTACTTCTTCGCACCACCTATCGATGGCACCTTGGTGGGGGTGGGGATGAACCCAACTCGGCTGACGATCTTCTTCGCTGCACGTGAGGTCATCGACCAGTCGAGGAACTTCTTCGCTTCGCCAGTCGGTGCCCCATCCGTGTAGAAATAGAGCTTCCGAGCAATCGGGTAGTCTTTCACTTTGGCTGGGTCGACAGCGTTACCATCGACCGAGACGCTCTTAATCCCATCCGCTTTTGTGTAAGCGAGACCGACGTAGCCGATCCCCGCTGCATTTTTACCAACCTCTTGGGCGATCTGCTCGTTGCCGGCCATTTTCTGCGTGTTCGAACCGTAGTCACGCTTCGCCATCGCCATTCCTTGGAAGGACTTGTAGGTGCCAGACGAGGTGTTTCGGGTGTAGACGGAGATCGCTCCTGCGGGGCCACCAACTTCAGACCAGTCGGTGATGTCGCCGGTGAAGATGCCTTCGACTTGCTTCATCGTCAGGTCTTTCACTGGGCAAGACTCGTTGACAATCACAGCGATCATATCCCAAGCAGCGACGTGCTCAGTGAGCTCTTTTCCAGCAGCCGTAAACTTGTCTTTCTCTTCCTGCTTCGCGTCGCGGCTGGACATACCAATGTTGGCGGTGCCTGCGAGGAGGTTGGTGAAGCAGGTTGAAGATCCCTCAGCGGTGATCTCGAACGTCACCTTGTTGTCCTCTTTGTAGGCTTCGCTGAGCTGCGGCACGAGCTTAGCTCCGAGGGTATCAGATCCTTTGATGATCAGCTTGGACTGGGCGCTAGCCATACTTGGAAGGGCAATAGCTGCAATGGCGAACGTGTATAGGAGATTGCGTCTCTTCATCGTGTTTGTTTGGTTGTGGTTCGTTGCACTACTGCGCAGCGACGGCCAATGTATCAGGCCTTCGTCGTAAAATCGAAAGGCTGATCCCGGCAACGGTTCTGACACATTTGGCGGGCTTAGGTTTCGAGAATGACACATCGCCAGCGGTTGTTTTCGTTTCGAACCCTTCTAGATACAAAAATGGCCAAAATCCTGATCGTTGATGATGAGTCTGATATCTTAGAACTCGTCTGTCTCAACTTGGAGAGGAAGGAGCATGAAACCATTCGCGCGCCGGACGGGGTCGTCGGACTTGAGAAAGCGTTTTCGCATCGGCCTGATTTGATCGTATTGGATATCATGCTGCCTGGAATCGACGGATACGGGGTCTTCAAGCGCCTTCGCCAAGACTCCAGAACCCATGGAATTCCGGTGATTATGCTCAGCGCCAAGGCGGATCAGCAGGACAAAATTTACGGGCTGGAGTTGGGGGTCGATGACTATGTCACCAAACCATTTAGCCCGAAAGAACTCGTCCTAAGAATCGAAGCGGTTCTTCGACGAAGCCAGAGGGTTGCCGCCGTTAATGAGATCGATGCCAGCCCGCTTCGGATCGACGTGAAGAACCAAAAAGTTTATGCGGCGGGCGAATCGATCTCGGTTACCTCAACGGAGCTTCGCCTGTTGACGATCCTCGCGGAGCGCCGGGGAGTAACCCAAGAACGGAACACGCTGCTCAGTGAGGTCTGGGGCTATTCTGATGAGGTCTACACGAGGACGCTCGATACTCACATTAAGCGGTTGCGGGAGAAGCTTGGAGACTGCGCGTCATGGGTTGAGACCGTTCGCGGCCAAGGATACCGTCTCCGAGCACTGGACGATGACGCATCAAAATAGCATCTCAGCTCTTCGATGATCGAGCTCTCACTAGAACTCTTTGTCGGCGCGATCTGCGGCTTTGGACTAGGAGTATGGCTCGGGAGTCGACGCCTCTTCAAGGCTGCCCGCCATATCCAAGAGTATCTAAAAGGCAAGCGCGACCTCCAAGATCTCCGCTTTGGTCGCGCGACCGACCCTTTGCACCAGGCTCTCAAACCCATTGCTGAAGAACAGGAGCGGGTCAGTATTCTCGAAGACGAGGTTCGGCGTGTGACTAGAATCGCCACTTTACTGGATGAGATTCCTGATGCGCTGATCGTCGTCGACGCCGATCAGGTGATCCAATTCACCAACCGCGCCTTCCAGAAGTTGTTCTGCGAGATTGAAGCTCGACCCGGCGGTGGCTTGCTCGAAACGTTTCGAGACCATCGATATGTTGTCGCAATCGAGGGCGTTTTGGAAACCCAAGAACCCGCCGAATCAACCATCAGCCGAGAGAACCCGACGGGTGAACCGGTGATTCATCGACTTCGAATCAGCCCGCTTCCCGATTCTAACGAAGGCTGTTGGATGTTGATCAGTGATATCACGGATGAGGTGACCACCGAACAAGTTCGCCAAGATTTCTTCGCCAACGCTTCTCACGAACTACGAACGCCTCTTACTCTGATCAACGGTTACGTTGAGACCCTTCAAGACGGACTCGCTGACAATCCTGAAGTTCTCGAAAAGAGTCTCGGTGTCATGGCGAAGCACGGTGACAGGCTAGCTAGGCTAGTCGATGATATGCTGACCATCTCCCGACTTGAGGGGCCGTATCAGAACCTCAACCTGAAAGAGTTTCTCCTGGTTGAATGCGCCAACGACATTGTCGGCAGCCTTAGCAACATCATCGCCAACAAGCAGGCCGATGTGGTAGTCGCAGGGCCAGAAGACGGAGGCTTGTACTTAGGTGACCGATTCTACTGGGACCAGATCTTGCTCAATCTGATCGAAAATGCCATCAAAGAAAACCAGCGAAGTGGGCTGAAGATCGTCATCGCTATTCAGCCAACAGAGGATGGCTATCAAATTTCAGTCAAAGACGATGGGGTCGGCATCGCTAGTTCAGACCTACCCTTTGTTTTTAAACGCTTCTATCGGGCTGAGAAGCACCACTCAAATAATAGAGTCAAGGGAACGGGGTTGGGACTTTCGATCATCAAACGCGCCGTCGAAGCTCATGGCGGAACCATCGATCTGTTCAGCGAACCAGGATCAAAGACAATCTTTACAATACACGTTCCCAACGCCCAACCCACACTCTCTGACAAAAGTTAAAAAAACTGAGGGTGGATAGCGGTTGACAGCGACACGCGATCCCCTATCTTCACCGCCCTGCAGGGACTAAACTGCAAAATTTTTTTCGACCACAGATCATGGCCAACTCAGCATCAGCAAGGAAACGCATCCGGACAACCGAACGCGAGACCCGCCAGAACCGCCTCATTACGAATCGCCTCAAGACGGCTCGCAAGGATTTCCGTCTCCTCGTTGAAGAGGGCAAGGCGGATGACGCTAAGAAAGCGCTTCCACAAGTATTTGCTCGTGCCGACCGCGCAGCGAAGAATGGTCTCATTCATAAAAATGCGGCTGCTCGGATCAAGCAGCGCGCCGCAGCTGCGGTAGCTGACAAAAAGGCCTAAATCGGCTTTTTACCGACTTTCGGGCTTTGCCCAAGAGAATCCACGCCTCATCCGCGTGGATTTTTTTTGTGCGCCGACCCTGACTTGGGAGTATATTGGTTCGGAACTGAGGTTCTGCATAGTTTCCATGGGAGAGAACATTGAGTCAGTTGAGAATCGCGCCCAGCAGGCAGCGAAAATCATAGAGAATCCGGCACGCTACAAAGTGTGCTTGGGATGCGATAGCATCGTCGCGACAAAGGTGACTCTCTGCCCTAACTGTCATGGCTATCGGTTTGAGGGTGATAGCGAGACAGTGATTTCTCAGGCTCGAATTTTAGGTCAACGCGAGCGCCACTCGGTAGTTGCCAGCGATCTGGAGTAGCTTAATCATCGTCTCTGAAAGGCATCGGATTTTGTTAAAATTCGACGGCGAAATTTAAACTTGCCGGGTCGCCGAATGTGGTGGAGTTTCACCGCCCCTCATCATTGGGGAGAAATTTTTAAAAAGCCATGTCTCACGCAGTATTTCGCACAGGCGGCAAGCAGTACCGGGTCACAGAGGGCGATGTCCTCGACGTTGAAAAACTCGACCTAGATGCCGATGCCGAAACCACATTCGACGAAGTCTTGATGGTTTCGGACGGTTCTGCAGTGAAACTAGGTGATCCAACGGTCTCTGGTGCCACGGTGAAGGCCAAAGTCGTCGACCAGTTTCGGGACAAGAAGGTGATCGCCTTCAAGTTTAAGCGCCGGAAAGGTTACCACCGGACAATCGGTCACCGCCGCCACCTTACCCGTCTCGAGATTACCTCGATCAACGGCTAGATTTTCACGACCCCAATTAAGGAGACAGACAAATGGCTCACAAAAAAGGACAAGGTTCCGTCAAGAACGGCCGCGACAGCAACGCTAAGCGTCGTGGTGTGAAGAAATTCGGTTCCCAAAAAGTGATTGCTGGCAATATCATCATTCGCCAGTGTGGAACGAAGTGGCACCCAGGAAAGGGTGTTGGCCTCGGTAACGACTACACGATCTACGCTCTCGTTGATGGCGTCGTCCGGTTTGACCGCAACGGTCGCCGCGTGAACGTCGACGAGGTGGAAGCAGCGACTGCTTCCTAGAGCGTTCCGCTCGCGTCTTTGTTCCGCATTATCACGCGCACCTGTAGCAGGTGTGCGCTGTTTCGGTGTTCGAGATCGTTCTTGTAGAACCGGAGATCCCCCCGAATACCGGGAATGTCGGGCGTCTGTGCGTCGCGTTGGGAGCCCACTTGCATCTCATCGAGCCTCTCGGCTTTGAGATCACCGATAAGCAGGTCAGACGCGCAGGCCTAGACTATTGGAAAGACTTAGACTTGACGATTTGGCCATCCTTTGAGGCCTTTGAAGCTGTTCACTCCCAGACTGATCGTTGGCATTTGTTTTCCGCCCGAGCGGGAACGGCAGCTTGGAGCGCGACGTACCAGCGGGGAGACGTTTTAATTTTTGGTCCTGAGACTCGGGGTTTGGATGCAGGCTTACTCGATCGTCTCCCTGAGCAGTGTCGGACACTTCCTACACCAGGTTACTCAGACGGTAGAAGGGTGCGAAGTATCAACCTCTCGGCTGCGGTTGCTGCAGCCGCCTACATGGGTGCTAGCCAGATCGGTTAATTTACATTTTTTGTAAACAGTGATTATCCAATTGTGACGGGTGGTTCATGGTGCAATGGTGCGTCTAGTGTCTTGGAAACCAAGCCCTTAGCCCCCTATGGAGTCTCCCCCTCCGAATTACGGTATCAGCCGCATCGATCAACCCGAGAAGAAGAATCATGGCTTCTATGTTCGGATTACCTATCGCGGAAAGACTCATCAAAAATTTTTCCCTGATAAAGCCTTAGGCGGTCGGGTTGAAAGTCTGAAGAAAGCCACTGAGCATCGAGACGTCCTGTTGGCTCAACTGCCTAGCGACCGACAGGCAGCGGCGTCTCGGCGAAGGCAGGATGTGCAGCAGAGTGGGGTGAAAGGAGTCACGCATGTCGTCTCCAGAGATTCCAAAGGAAATCCACGCTATCACTACTGGCAGGCTGCTTGGATCGTCCAAGGCAGGCGCAAAACGAAGAAATTCTCTATCTGCTCCCTCGGCAACGACGAAGCACTTCGTTTGGCAATCGACGTCATCAATAAGATCAGGAGTTCGTAGATTTCAGTTTTTCGCGCGCGTCGAACGAGAAGTTCGTAGATGCTATCTTCTCAAATTTCTTGGTCTGAAGCGTTGGATCAGAGTCCGAAGGTTTGATTCCATCGGTGACGATCGCGGTCTGTAGATCCAAATCGACAAAAGAAATCCCCTCTTCTGCCTAAGCAAAAGAGGGGAATTCATCAGCAGGGGTGCAATAACTTCAGTTACCTGAAGCAGGCCAATGAAGGCCGTTGCGCACTTAAGAAATCTTAACTATCAGAATGTCTTGATAATCAGTATCAATTTAGACATTCAGTCTTGCTAAAGATACACCTCCTTGGGCTATTTGCTACAACATTTGTCCATACCGCGAACCGACGCTCTCCAGGATGAGCATAAGTCGTTCAGCAATAGGGCTAAAGAGCCTCGGCTCTATTTCGACTTTGGTAGGAGCATCCGAGGTAACAGAGTCAGCGTTAGGGTCGTGGTGATCAGAATACCAAGACAACAAACAGCTCCGAGACTTGATAGCCCCCGGTTTGAGGCAAATGCTAGCGAGCCAAACCCAGCGGCGGTCGAAAGACCACAGAGAACAACAGCGCGTCCTGTTCTCTCCCAAACCGCCCGCAGATCGCCTCGATTTCGGCGGATAGACAGGGTGATATGGATGCTGTAGTCCAAACCAGTTCCCATCAGCAGTGGAATCGCTGCGAGGTTCATGAAATTCCATTCAATCACCGGCAACCATCCAAATCCGGGAAGTCCTGCTTGGATCGCAGCCAAGGCGGACATGGATCCGATCAGGCACAGCCATGACAGGGCCATCATGCTTAGCGTGGCGATGACATCTGTGAGTTTCCGGTAAACCAGAGCCAGCATCAGCCACAGGACTAGCGCCATCGGCAAGAAGACCACCTTAAAGTCCCTTATCATAAGTGGCCAAGTCCCCCCTTGAAGAGAGTCCCACCCAGTCGCGTAGACTCCAGGAAGCCTCAGTCCCTTGAGATTCTGATATCGACCAGCGATGAGTTCCTCCATTTGAATAGGAATGAGTTGGCCCATCATCACGGGTTTCGAATCCGGGCTAACATCGATTAGTTGTCCAAGAATCAATGGCCAATCACCAGACAGGGAATCTGGAAGACAAGGAATATTGTGGTCGTCTGTTTTCAGGGCGTTCTCCCAAACTCCGAAGACTCGTTCCAAGAAGGTCGTTGCATCCTCACCGAATCCTGTTTGATCGAGTTCCGCGATCAGTCTGCTACGCGAAGCGAGGGCTGGTTTGAGTAAGTCGAGGTTCTGGCGTTGGCGAATCTCATTGGGCCATAGTGACCTCGGGATAAAGGCGCTTTCGATGACTCCATTCTCAGCCAAGCCGTCGATGACCTGATCCACTTCACGGAGGCGATCATGAATATCGGTTTGTGGCAGGTCAGCGACGATTAAGGGAATCCGCTGATCGCCCCAACGATCGATCTTCGACATAACCATTTCGATCGAATCTAGGGCTTCGCTCCGCTTGGGACGCATTGCCGTCGCACTTTCGTTGAGCGGCGGAAGGCCCAGTGTGAGTATGGTGCCGACGGAAGTGATGCAGATCGCTCCGACAATCCATGCGATGTATTTAGGGCGGTGTCCGATCTCGGAAGTTTGAAGCGTCGATCTCGGAGGCAGTCTAGTAAGCCGGGACACGATTGGAATATAGAAGAAGGCGATGATTAAGGCACCGACCAGGATGCCCGCTCCCACTAGATTGCCGAGTTGGGCGATGCCAGGAAAGCTACTCAAGTTTAGGCCAATGAAGACCGCCGCAGTGGTCGCTGCTGCCCAAAAAATGCTTGGGCCGACCTCGGACAAAAGCTCGCGGTGCACCTTGCCTGTGGCTCGCGCTTCCTGCCACGTCAATACGCCGTAATCGGCAACCAGAGCGATAAGAATAGCGGCAAATCCAGCACTTACCGCGCTGAGTTCACCATATGTTAGAGCCGCAATCCCAAGTGTCAGGATCAGGACAATTGCCAGCGACACCATCAGCCAGAGGAGTGGCCTAAATCGGCGGTGCATATAGAAGAACAACAGAGCAACTGCGACGGAGGTTCCAAGAACGGAGATCAGGAGGTCGCCCTGCATCCCGCTGAGAGTTTCGGCTTGGAAGGCCGGCTCGCCTGTTAGCGCGAGCTGGACTGACTGAGACAACTCTGGATTGGCGTCGCCCCACTCAGCGAGAGAAGCACGAACTGAAGTCATCCACTGATCGAGTTCGCCTGCTCCTTCGAATCCGCCGGAATGGCTGAGATAGACTAATCGAAGAAGACCATCTTCTGAGGCAAACACGCCCGATTGGTCGCCCAAACCTTCCAGCAGATCTCGCCCTCCAGGAAACGCGAGAAAGCCTGCAGGATCGTATTGAAGCAGAGCAATGTCTCGAGCGTCTTGCGTCGTCCCTAGCTCGTCTAACGCAGATAAGAATACCTCCGCAGAGGCTCCTTCGGATAGATCGCCAGCCAACTTCGCGACTGCTTCGGGGGCGGCATTGAGCCAGACATAGGCCGCAAGATCCGCCAACTGTTCGACTGCCATCTCATCGGTAGTCCTCCATCTTGCGTTGTTGATCGCTAGATTCTCGGCTCCTCGAACATGGGCTGCTAGAGACTCGGACGCTGCAACAACATCAGAAGCGACTTCGCCGGTGATTACGACGATGAGCTCGTTCTCATTGATAAAATGATCTCGGTAGATTCGAAGTCCTTCTACTTCGCGAAGATCTTCGGGAAGCATTGTCAGGAGATCGACATTCTTACCAATTTTGGCTAGCCCAAAAAATCCGACAACGATCCCCAAAATGAGAATCACCATGGAAGACGGGCGCGGCATGCACGCAGACTAGAGAGCGGGGAGGCTCTGGCAACGAAGTCGACCGAAAAACATCGCAATTGGTATCTGCCTGTTCGTCAGGGAATCACGCAACAATCAACCAATAACAGACATGAAACCAACTCCATCGTCGCACCGATCTTCTTCTCATACCTGGGCCTTTGCCCGTGGACGCCTCGCTTTCGCCAGTGCCGCCGCGCTAGGTCTCGTTCTCGCCAGCTGCTCTGATTCGGAAAAATCCGCTGCGACAGGCGCAGAATCGAATCGCATCGGCCCACATGAAATGATCGATATCTCCGACCAGAACTCTTCAAGAATCGGGCCCATTGATGGAGTCGGAGCCGGGCTTAACGATGGTGACACCGCACATCTTGAGGTTTTAGAGCTAGATGAAGCCATCGCTGAACTGGCTGCTGTGCAGGGGACAGAGAAACTGGTTTCCTATGAGGTCACCGACGCCTTGGTGGCTGGCGGCCCGGACGGAGCAGCATCTCTCACCGAAGCACTCAATGCGTCCCGCTCTTATCCGGAAAAACGTCACCAGTTGGCCAACGCGCTTGGCCTTAATGGAAGTCCCGAAGCCATGCAGTCAATCGCGGAACACTTGCACTCCGAAGCTGACCCTCAGCTTCGTCGGGAACTGGCCGAAAGCGCTTTTTCGGGATTGTCGGGGGACGATCAAGTCACCACGGAAATGCTCACTTCGATGTTAGCAGCAACCGACGATCCAGCGATTTTAGAGCCAGCAACTGATGCCCTATCGCGCCTGGCAGATCAAGGGACGGTGCAGTTTCTATCGGAGCTCTACCAGCAAGATGACCCCGAAATCGAAGGTCAGCAGGAGCGCGCAATCACTGCTCTCACGCAGCTACGGAATGAGGATGCAGTGCCAGCCTTGTCAGATCTACTGACGACAAGTGGTGACGAAACCTTGGTGACAAGTGCCGCCGATGCTCTGATCAAGACTGGAACCCCGAGTGCCCTCGAGGCTGTGATCGAAGCAGTCAGCGATTCGGAAATGCCTGAAGGCGAAACAGCCGACGAGAACGATATTCAGATTTCGCCAATGATCCGCTCTGCCATCCTTCAGATGCTTGGCAACGCCAGTATTCTTCCTGCTCAGCGAAGCTACGTGAGTCGGCTCACTTCCGACACCGAAGTGACTGACGAGGTTCGCCGAGCTCTCCAACAAGCGCTAGATTCCAGTCAAACCGAGGAACTCGCACCAGAGCCTGAGGACGAGAAGCTTCCAGATCTACTGGATGGAGATGACGATGCGATTGATGAAAGCGAACTCAATATCCCGGATACAGCCGATCGGACAGAATCAGGCGCATAGCGCCTTCTAGGTCGGTCACTGAATTTGTCAGGGGAATGACGAAGCCTTGAACAATCTGAGCCGAGACCCGTCAAACGATTCATGGTTAGTCAGATCTCTATCTATTCTCTTATCCTCAGTGCTTTCCTCGTCATTTTGAGCAGCTGTAAGCCCTATCAACCCCACGCTCCAAACCACCCCGTACCAGGGCCGTCCTTTCCGCCACCGATGTCAGTCAATCGGGTAACCTTCAACCAGAGCGGTGGAATGATGGGGCTAAATGACCGGGTTCGCGTCTCTGGCAATTGGGAGATTTCGGTAACTCAACGCCAGCAGACAACCATGACTCGGGCTCTAGGAAGGGGTGAGCAGGCAGAGCTGGCGCGCATTTTATCCGGATTCAGTTTTGTTCAATACAACCACGATGAGCGCGCTTTCGACGGTCTAATGACCGACCTGCAAGCCTCTGGAACCGGTCGCTATCCGGGAACCGATGCCCAAGCTAAGGAGCTCATTGTGTTTCTCCGCGGTGCGATGGGTGTGCGGAACCGGTGCATTCCGCCGCCGCTGTCAGATTGGCGTCAATAATTACGAGACCAGCTCTCCCATCTTCGTCCCGTCGGAAATCGGAGTCCCCCGCAAAAAATCAGCGGCATTCATCCGCCGCTTTCCATTGGGCTGAAGGTCAGAAATTCGGATCGTCTTGCCACAACCAGCCCGGACTTCGAGCACCTCGGCCGATTCGACAATATCGCCAGGAGTCCCAGATGAATCGGTCGTTTCGCCGATTGTTACCGGAGGGAAGATTTTCACACGTCGGGGTTTCGCGCCGTCTGGAGCGAGCAGGCAGGAACTTGTTCCAGGCCATGGGTCGTAGGCCCGAATCGTGCGCTCAATGGCTTCGGCTGGAAGTGTCCAATCGATGTAGCCGTCTTCTCGACCGAGTTTCGGAGCATACGTCGTTAAGGCTTCGTCTTGCGGCTCTCTGGGACAACCGCCCGACTCCAACATTCCCAGAACATCGCGAAGCAGGCTCGGTCCGGCCTCAGCGAGACGGTCATGGAGGGAGCCTCCCGTTTCGTCGGGGGCTAGGTTGAAGCTGAGCTTGGCAATCATATCGCCAGTATCCAAGCCTTTGGCGATGTGCATGATCGTAATGCCAGAAGATGGGTCGCCTTCGCGGATTGCCGCCTGGATCGGAGATGCTCCACGATGCCGAGGAAGTAATGAAGCGTGCAAATTGATACAAGCGATGGACGGAAGGTCGAGGAGCGCTTGGGGCAAGATCTGCCCGTAGGCCATGACGACGATCACTTCTGGATCCCAAGCCCGAAGGAAATCGAGGTCTTTCCGAATCTTCTCGGGCTGTTCAACGGAAACGCCTTTTTCGAGAGCCAGTAGCTTGGCGGTTGGAGGGGTCATCACCATCTTTCTCCCCACGGGGCGATCGGGTTGGGTAACCACGCCGACGACCTCGTGATTCGGTGATTCGAGCAGAAATGTGAGGGCAGGGTTTCCGATATCCCCAGTCCCGAGATAGACAATACGCATGAGTCGCTAGGAGATTTTAGAACGTGAACCCCGTATCCTCACGTGGAGGAGGAACTGGTGACTGAGGTGGTGGCGGACTCTGCGAAGAGGGTCGAGCTTCAGAGGGATCTGGAATCTCCAGTTCGGAACTCTGCCGCAGCCCCCGAAGAATTGAAAAAATCGATCCGATCACCACTAAAAAAATACCTCCGAGTTCAAGGATCCAATTCACTTCTATACCAGCTGTTTCGCTTCCGATGAGAGAGTCCATCCAGTGAAACGAAGTTGCCCGAGCAACGACAAATCCACAGAGCAAAGTGAGTCCGATGATCATCAGAAGATGACTTCCAATCGACTTGCGTAGAAACACGAAAGCGCCAACGAGCATACTGATCGAGATCACCGCCAGAAGCAAAACGAAGGCGATTTGCACGGGACGGCGACCTTCATACCAGCCTTGGTCTTTGGAAATGTCCCGGCCGACGTCGGTGAACCAACTTTGCAGATCGAGCTGTTTGTTGATGCCCAAAAACGTTACCAGTCCGAAAGCCACGACGAGAATCACCAGATGCCCACGTAAGGGCGATCCGTAAAGCCGCTGAGAGATTGCCACTTGATAGACCAGCAGCCCTGCAGCCAAAAAATAAGCGACAACGGTAATCCAACCGACAGGGGTAGGATCCCCGATGCTGGGATCCCAATGTCGAATCATGCTTTCGAAGAGGCTCACGATCGCAACTATCGTCGATCCAGCTCGGGAAGCAAAAACTACGAAAAACTGAACCGAGACAGATTATAGTCCGGTTGGCGAATCAGCAAACGCGTGGGGAAGGCTCCAACGGCTGGCAACTTCTGCAGCGATTGTCTTCACTCCGAAAGTCTCCGTCGCGTAGTGACCTGCGTGGAGCACATTCAAGCCGATCTCATCAGCTAATGGGAAGCTCCAGTGAGGTCCCTCGCCGGTGATGAAAGTATCGATTCCCGCGCGACGAATGGCTTCGACTTCGGTGCCAGCACCACCGGTGATCACCCCAACCGTGCCCGGCTTGGACGCCCCATCACATCCGGGACTCTTTACCACAGGTCCGCCAACGGAGTCTGAAAGCTTGGCTGCCAAGGCATCGAGGTCGCCTTGGAAGTTACCTCGAACGCCTAATTCAATGCCCTTCCAGTCGAAAAAAGTTTGGGTAAATTCGAGTCCTAGCGCGGAGGAAAGAACCGCGTTATTTCCCCAGACCGGATGAATATCGAGTGGAATGTGGGAGCTGTAGATCGCTAAATCAGCCGAAATCGCGCGCTCAAATTTAGCGAATGTCGGGCCGGTAGTCTTCTGGAGACCTTGCCAATGGAGTCCGTGGTGGACGATGAGAATTCCTCCCGAAGGGTCATCCGTGGAGGCGTCCATCGCGGCTGTGACCGATTCGATGACCGCTAACGACGCATCCACTGCCGCCCATACCCTGCCAACTTCACCCGAACGATTCTCGAGTTGGAGCCCATTGAGCGCGTTTGGGTAATCGGGAACTTCTTCCGTTTCTAACTCGCGATCGAGGAACTGGACGATTTCATTTAAGCTAGCCATGACCTGATATCCTCCACGACTTTTTTCATGCAAGCCACAACGACCTCCGCTAGGTTCGCGCGCTATGCTTCAGGCTGGAATTGTAGGACTACCCAATGTCGGTAAATCGACACTCTTTAACGCAGTGACCCGTTCGCGAAAAGCGGAGGCGGCCAATTACCCGTTTTGCACGATCGATCCCAATAAAGGAATCGTGACGGTTCCGGACGATCGGTTGACCAAACTCTCCGAACTTTCGGGTTCGGCGAAGATCATTCCGACGGCGATCGAGTTCGTTGATATCGCTGGTCTGGTCAAAGGAGCTAGTGAAGGCGCCGGGCTGGGAAACCAGTTCCTCGCCACGATTCGCGAAGTCGATTCTATCGTCCAAGTCGTCCGTTGCTTCGAAAACGACGACATTGTCCATGAGATGGGCTCCGTCGATCCGCTTCGGGACATCGACATCATTCACACCGAATTGATCCTCTCCGACATTTCATCGCTGGAGAAACGCCACTCAAGCCGGATTAAGAAGGCCAAAGGCAACGACAAAGAAGCGCAGCGCGAAGTTGAACTGATTGATCGTCTGCTTCCCCATCTGACCGATGGCAAACCTGCTCTGACGCTCGATCTCACTGACGACGAAAAAGAAGTCGCCCGTGAGTTTTTCTTGCTCACTTCCAAGCCGACCATCTTTGCTTGTAACGTCGCCGAGGACGAACTCGCAGGAGCCTTAGAGGATCCCGACTCTCATGCGCTGGTTGCCAAAGTCCGCGCTTTCGCAGCCGATACTCACGGCGCCGAGTCGATTGTCATCAGCGCACGGATCGAAGAAGAGATGGTCGAATTGGACGAGACCGACGCAAAGGAATACCTCGAAGCTCTCGGAATCACCGACAGCGGTGTCTCGACACTTATTCGCTCCGTCTATGGCCTGCTCGGACTTCGCACTTACCTGACCACAGGAGAAAAAGAAACTCGAGCTTGGACAATCCCAGCCGGAGCAACCGCTCCCCAAGCAGCTGGAGTCATTCACACCGATTTTGAAGGCAATTTCATTCGAGCCGAAGTCGTGACCTACGAAGACTATATAGAATTCGGATCGACGACAAAAGCTCGCGAAGCTGGCAAGCTGCGGTCTGAGGGCAAAGAATATGAGGTTCAGGACGGCGACGTCATCGAGTTCCTGACGAGTGCTTAAAGCCCTAGTGGAACGCTCTTCCTCATTCAGCGCGCCGCCGTTGAACCGTGGCATGACCGTCCCGGTCATAGCCCTAAAGAGCGACGACCGAGACAATCGTGCTACGTTCTTGGACCCGGAAGTCCCTGCGGACATCTGTGCTGGCCTGCCCCATTGGACTCAGTGCATGTATTCCTTGCCCATCCGATCGAGCGCCCGCTGCGCTTGGGGCAAGCATTCGCCGAGAGCGGTGTAGACCTTTGAGACACCAAATTCGTTGGCCAATGGATGGAGGCTGGCTTGGCGGTAAGAGGCTTGAGCTAGGGAGATGTAGTAGCTGAGATCAGGAGCTCCGCGTCTGTCGTGGCGGCGCTGCAGGAATTCTGGAAAGATCCCCGTTAGCATCAGAAAGCGGTTTCCGCAGGCCACGTGGAGAAAGAAACGTTCGGGACCTGAAGCTTCACCGAGCATCTCCAAGAAGTCGACGTGATAGTCAAAATTACTGCCATTTGTTGACGCCGGGTTAGAGACATCAACGATCGAGTCTGCCAGCATTCCAGCGATGTAGTCCGTCAGGTCGCGATCATCGATTCCACCTTCGATCAGCGAGTTTCGGACGAGAACGTAGAAGTAGAGATTCGGAGAAACTTCGATCGGGCAAGGGAGGTTCATGATTTCTCGGTGCAGATCGGGATCGTCGAGGAGCATGTCCCGAGCCTGAGGATCGATGAGTAGCTTCATCACCGCTTCCTGACTGTCGATTCCACCAATGATGTGGGTGGCAATAAACTCGCGGTCTATGGCGCACAAGTGCTCTCGTACGGGGTTGGGTATTGGGATGGTGTTCATAAATTGGATTAGAGCGATTAATGCAATATACTATAATTATTAGAATTATGCAATAAGGGGCGACAGTTGGCATACGGTTGCGCTATGGCAGCCAATCGCCGAAATTGATTGGTAACGATGGCCAGCCAAGACGACTCAACCTATTCAACGAGTAGCTGTCTGGAGGATCTCCAACCCGGAGAGCCTTCCGCATTAGTGCGCGGAGCTGCGGCTTCACTCTTGGCGGTCGCGCCACAGCTGCCGACGGCCGACGAACTGGATCGACTGTCTGAGGATGTCGCCAATGCCAACGCTCGGGGCGGGCACTTCGATCCGGAGGAAGATACTCGCATTCTGAATACCTTTGGCCGCTATCTTCGTGTTCGCGGAGCTCTACATCAGATCGTCGCTGATTTAGAACCGGTCATTTGGAACTTTGATCATGTCAGCCGACGAGATCGGATGGGAGCATTTGCTGTCGCCTATGTTGCGGCGTGTCTGTTAATCCGTTCCTCGACGCGGGTGGTGGAGCGGTTTGCTGGCCTGCCTCTCGTCCACGAAAAACTTGATCAGGGAGAGCCGAGGTTTGGTATTCCTCGCAAGCAATTCACTGAGATCTATCGGTCACGAACCAATCCCCTCAACTACCTCCGTTTTGAAATCGGTCGCACCTTTGCCCGGGCGAATTGGGAAGAAATTATCGGTTTGGAAGAACTATCAGAGGTGGTTGATTTGATGGGCGAAGAACACCAGAAAGCAGCTCTGTTCTCCAAGTCGCGAAGCCTGCTTGATGGCTTTCGCTACCGCGTTCATTCCGATGCACGGCGTCGAAAGAGCTCTTTTAAGAAAGTCGTCTTCAGCATGTTCGAACTCGGCGGTCGTTCAGTCAGTAGTATTCATAACCCACTTCACGTAAAGGCAGTGACCCCCGATGTGGTGGCATCCGTCAGAAATATCCTCCGTCCCGGAGACGCGATTGTGACCCGCCATGCCGATGCTGTGACGAACCTGTTTCTGCCCGGATTCTGGCCGCATTCGGCGCTCTACATTGGGACTCAAGCCGAGCGTGAAAAACTGGGCGTGAGGATGGATTTAGGACGACAGACACGATCAGTAGACCCGTCATGTGTTCTTGAAGCACTCAAGGATGGTGTTCATTTTCGAAAACTTGAAAACACATTGAAGGTCGATTGTTTCACGATCATTCGCCCTAAACTCGATCCGGAGAGTCTTGCCGAAGGCTTGTCGCGCGCCGTTGAGCACGAGGGCAAAGGCTACGACTTTGAGTTCGATTTTTCCCGATCAGATCGGATTGTCTGCACCGAAGTGATCTACAGAGGATTCCATGGAGTTGGTGGTTTAGATTTCAATCTCACTGAACGCGCAGGCCGCATGACATTGGCCGCTGAAGATCTTCTCGACCGAGCCGTCGACGATCAAGGTTATGAGGTCGTGGCTGTATTTGGAGTCGGTGGTATTCCCGTGACGACCGGAGCGGAGGCGAAACAGCGCCTGATCGCGAGTTATCGGTAGGCCCGCTGAAGGGGATTTACAGCCGATGAGGAGACCTGAGCTTACCTCAACTTGACAATGTGTAGTTTTGACACTATATAACTCGAAGACCGAGCAAAATATGCTTGAGCGAATCCTCCAGGAGACGCGAGAACGATTGAGAAATCGATGAACGAAAACAAACAGAAACGAATCAGCAAAAGGCTGTCTTATATCCTCCGACATGACCCCAAAAGTGTCGGCCTTGAAATCGGCGCAAATGGCTGGGTCGATACCATTCAACTCCTCGCGGCGCTGGCAAACAGTGGCAGAGAGGTGTCACGCGAAACCCTTGAGCTCGTTGTCTCAGAGAACCCAAAGCGGCGTTTTGAGTTCGACGAAACCGGCACTCATATCCGAGCTCGCCAGGGCCATTCGGTCGAGGTCGATCTCGGTTATGACCCGGTGACTCCTCCCGAAGTTCTCTACCACGGCACCAGCGAAGCGGCTCTGGCATCGATCCTCGAAAATGGATTGAGTAGGCGAGCCCGACATGCGGTTCATCTGTCGACCGACAAGCAGTTGATGCTCGAAGTGGGCCGACGCCATGGCAAAGCCTGCCTCGTCGAAATCGATGCCGCCGCGATGCATCGGGACGGCCATGCCTTCAACCTCACGGACAACAATGTCTGGCTGACCGAGAGCGTGCCGCCCAGTTATCTAAAGCTAGTCAGCTGAAAATTATGACTACGCAAGGATCATCCGAAATCCAAGCCGTTCGCGCACTCCTCGCGACATCGAAGTGCCCACTGTTCATCACCGGCGCTGGAGTGTCGGTCGGCGCGGGCTTGCCGACCTACCGAGGTACCGCAGGCCTCTACGACAATCGCGAGACTGAAGACGGGATGCCGATCGAAGAGGCGTTGAGCGGTGCGATGTTCTTGAACCGCCCAGAGGTGACTTGGAAGTATCTTTGGGAGATCGCGGACGTCTGCAACGGCGCCCAACCGAGTGTCTCCCATCGCGCCATCGCCAGAATTCTAGCTGATCGTCCCGACGGATGGGTGCTGACGCAGAATGTTGACGGTTTGCACCACGCGACCGGTGTCCGCAACCTGATCGAGATTCACGGTCGTGCAGAACAGGTCGAATGTGCATCCTGTCCGTTCTCCAGCGAAGCGCCCAAAATCCCGACTAATTTGTCACAATCCGCGACCTCCGGCTCTTAGTATGATGTCTGGTTAGCTCTTGCTACTGCAATTGCGCCCGCGTAGGACAGCAACTACGTCTCTCTTTCGAATACGACTTAAAATGGGACTCGAGAAAAATGGCCGAATCTCCCAGTTCTCCAAGGAGAAGAGCTTCAGCGAATTCCTCACCGAGGAGCAGGAGTTTCTGCGGGCGTTGATCCGGACGATCGGGGTGGCTAGCTCTGATGTAATGGACGTCTTGCAGGATGCGAATGTCTACCTCGTCACGAATCAGTCTAAGTATCTCCCGGGCACCAATTTCCGCGCGTGGGCGGCACAGGTCGTGCGCTTCCGTTGTGCCAATTACTTCCGGAGAATAAAGCGCAGCCCGATGGTTAACCTCTCGGAAGAGGTGCTAGATCTCATCGCTGGCGAGACCGCTCTCCGCTTCGGTGAGAACCACGCCCGCCTTGAGTATCTGGGCGAATGCCTTGCCGAACTCCCCGAAAAGCAACGACAACTCCTCGCAGTCGTCTACGCCAAGGGCAGCTCCCTCAAAGCGCTGGCCCAAGCGCAAAACACCTCTCATGCTGCCATGCGAAAAACCGTCTCCAGAATTCGCCAAGCTTTAAAAGCCTGTATTCAGTCGAAATCCGAAAACTGAACTATCTTCGTCACCTATTTATAATTTCCGATCTTAGTTAGAAGAAATGCAACCGAGCCCACAGCCCGATCCTGAGTTTGTCGATCTCATCCAACGCGTCTTGGATGGAGAGGCGAGCGACCATGATGTTGCTCACCTCAACGAACGATTACCTAGAGATCCTGCCGCTCTTCAGTACTTGGTCGAGATGCGGATGCTTCATGGCGCATTGGAAGACCAATGGGACACCAAGGCAGGCGGACTCAGCGCGATCGATAACCGGATCGTCGATTTTCCAGGGAATCCAAAAGCAGCAGCTTCCGCTCAATCCCACCCCGCCACAAAATTGCCTTGGCAAAAGATTCTCACGGGTATCGCTGCGGTGCTTGTCATCAGTTTGGGTATCCTCGCGGTAAACCATCGGCTCCCTGCCTTTGAGGTTGTGGCTCGCGCTGGTTCTGAACTCTCAGGAGTTCCGAACGAAGGCGATTGGATCCGAAAAGGCGGACGCATCGCACTAGAGAACGAGGAAAGTTTCGTTGAGCTGCGTTCGTCGGATGGGAACACCCTGACCTTCCAAGGGCCTGGGGTCATGAAGATTCACAATCGAAGAATCCTCACCCTCAATTCCGGTCGCCTCTGGGCCGATCTCGACGGCGAGGCCATCCAGATTCAAGTACCTTACGGTGTGGTCACGGATATCGGGACAAAGTTTGGAATCGACCAGTCATCACCATCGGTCACCCGGATTGATGTTATCGGTGGAGAGATTCAGTTCAGCCATGCCCAAGACTCAGCTCAGGCCTTCTATGCGGTAGCAGGAGAGAGCCTCGTGATCAGCGAAAGAGAAGGCATTCCGAAAAGAGGCAATGCGAATCTGACTCTCTACAGAGCGGGACTCCTTCAATCTCTCGCCACCTTCGCAGGCTCCGGCACTCACGTCTCCGGCACCGGAACTGCGAACGATGTCGCAGTGGGTGATTCCGTTCTCTACACGAACATGGGCACAGACCATTATGGGGTGTCCTTTGACGCCCTCCTAACCATCAACGCCATGGGAACCGGCACGGTGCTCGACGCCTCACTCCCTGAGGTTCCCGCCATCCACCTGCGTGGCAATCCCGATGTCTGGGTCGATGCGACACTCACCTTTATCCAGCGAGGTTCCTCGAACGCGACGAACCCATTGGGAAACCCACTCGCCCTGGAAGGAGTCACTCGACTGACGGCAAAAGACATCGACTCCTATATCCAGGGTGACATCAGTGATGTGTTTGGTCTTTATCATGCTCCGGGGGCACCCTCTCTCGGTGCAGGCCTAGAGAGAGGGGGGTTCGTCCACCCTACCGGCCTACCCATCGAGGAGTTTACCTACAGCCGGATGCGCCGCGATCTCTTAGGAAGCCCCACCGATTGGAGGGCTGAGACTGACAAATCGGCGAAGGATCCCGATTTCTTTGTCACCTATGCTTATCCGGGCGCGACGCTCTCCAGCATCCGTTTCGTCTGGGGCACCACGACGACAGGGCCTAACGACAGCCCCTTCAATATGGGAGCCAACGGGAGAGGTCTGAATTTCGACATGGAATTCACCAGGGTGATCAGCGAGTAGCCGGCAAGCAGGCTCCTGCTATGGGTGCAATGGATGGGTGGCAGCCTCGCCATTTACCTAGGGAGTGTTTTAAAACCTATGGAGAGCGCGACAGCGAGAAGATTTCGGTGTCAAGTAGGCGCAGAGAGAGAAGGGATCGGGATCCCTGATCGAGCTGCAACGCCCTTGGCGACGGAAGATTCCGCTGTTTTAACAAAATATGGCGAAGCCACATACTCATCAGAACCTAACAATCCTTTCGCGCCGCGAGAGGTTTTAAAACACGACCTAGTCTTGTCGAGTGAGCCAAGAGGCACCTGCGAGCCTCCCCTCAAAAAAATTCCCCACTAATTTGTCACAATCCACTCACCCCCGGCTCTTGGGTGGTATGATGAAGCCAACCCTTCCAACTCTAATCCTAACGCTGACGCTCAGTGCGAGTGGTGCAGCCCGAGCCGCGACGACGAATTCTTACTACAGTGGAGACACTTCTGGTTCGACTGGGGCATTTCTTAGTTCTGTTTTTGACATGAATGCTGGAACCATCAATTCCGCCTATACTGGATGGATGGCTGCCAATGGTTACACCTACGGCGATGTACTTATCGCGCCGCCCGCTGACGCTGGCTTCACCGGTCCGGGGCGTGCGGGTACGGATGGGTTCTTCAACCAGATAGTCGGCATCACAACGATCCCCCAGATGCGCATCAACGCGATGGTGACTGGCGGGATGGGTGATCTGAAATTCGATCTCGGAAGTGGGCAGGTTTTCAACTACGAGGTCATCGGGGACGACGTGACCGAGTTCCAGGTGACCATGACCTATCTGGGCGTTCCTCATTTCCGTCCGGGCGACAACCTCAGCCCAGGCTTCACCGGGCGCTACAGCTTCCCCTACGGCGGCCCTCAGACGAACCACCGCGGGTGGCTGGGCCGCTACAACCAGTCCAGTCCGGACTTCGGAGACCTCACGATCTCCGCTGTCGATATCAACCCGCTCACCCTCGTGCAGACCCCGCACGTGTTTGATGTTGGCACCGGGAGCACCGGGGGTGGCAGCGGCGTGGTGGGCGCGGGCGAGCAGGGGGACTTCTATGAGGGACATTTCCCGTCGACCCCCGGGATCCCCCTTATCCCCACCCTCAACGCCGGCGGACTCTCCGCCACGTTGAGCGGGGCGGATAACACCCTGCTCAACCAGAATGGCACGGCCGACATTCCCACCGGCTCAGCGGGGATCTTTTTCCACAACGGGAGCGACCTCGGGGAGCTCCTACATAGCGTGACCTTCACCCTGAACAAGCCGGACGGGAGCGCCTTCGCCGACGGCACGGAGTTCACCATGACCTTCGACGCGATGGCGCCCTTCATCCCCGAGCCCTCCCGCGTGGTGCTCCTGATGATGGGGGCGGTCGGGATCATCCTCCGACGTCGCCGGGTAGCCTCGCGGTTAAATTTGAATCCTAATTCAGTATCAATGAAGTCATTCCTTCTTTTCTCTCTCGGGTTGCTAGCCTTGTCCCCTCCTGTCAATGCTGCTCTCATCGCGCAATATGGGTTCAACGAGAACACTGGCCCTTGGAGTGTGGATACGGATCCAAACATGATCGCTTCAGACTTTACAGCAACACCAACAGTCTCTCTCGGCTCATCAGGTTTCGGCCAAACCGAAGGGACTCGGTGGATTGCGGTCAATTCGGCGGAGGTAAACCAGTTTCCTGATCTCACTGCTGTGAACCCCATGGTAGCGGACATTGTTGGTTCTTTTTCACTTACGGCGCCCGCTGGCCAGAAGGTCATGCTGGACGCAACGGATAGTGTGCAGTTCGACTTCGCTATGGGGGATTTCGAAACCAATGGCAACGCGTCGTCCGCAGAGACGGTTCTCTTTGTGTCCGATGACTCCGCGTTTTCTAACATTCTCGCCTCATCAGCACCTCAGTTTCTCACTAAAGAAAGAACTAATGGCTCCCTATCAGGATCTCAGACCTTTGCGACTGATATTACCATTAACAGTCCGGTAATGGGGACGTCCCTCTATTTCGGTGTCGCTATCATTTCCGATGACGGTAACGACGGCGACTCTTCTGCTCGCTTTGATAACATCCGAGTAAACGGAGACCTAGTCGCCATTCCAGAACCCTCTCGGTTGCTACTCGGACTGATCGGGCTGTGGGCGATCGCGCTCCGCCGGACTCGTGGGGTCAGGTAAAGTGGTGGTAGCAAGGTAGTCGGCACTCACTCGCCAAACACCGCTAGGGGGAGCGTGTGAGCCTCCCCTCAAAAAAAATTCCCCACTGATTTGTCACAATCCACTCACCTATCTCAGCCTTTGCCCCTCTCCGGTAAGATCACTCGTCTTCGGTTTAGCCATACTTTCTGCTGGAACAGCCCAGGCCGCATTGGTCATCAATGTAGCCACCGATAGCAGCGGAGTATTTCAGACGAAAAAGCGACCAACGGAAAAGATCAAAGCCATGAACGAGGGGATGTGGCGTCGTTACTGACGGTCGCGCCCTGTTATTTGAAGACAAGTCCAAGCGGCCAATCGTCCCGCGGTGCTCAGACTGTGATGCGATTCTTCGCCCGCAAGTCGTGCTATTTGATGAAGGCCTCCCAGAAACCGAGCTAGCGAAGTTACAGAGCCTCGAAAATGTCGGCATCGATCTGGTGTTAAGTGTCGGCACATCGTCGCTGTTTCCTACATCACGGGTCCTGTCCAGCTGGCATCGGGATTCGGAATTTCAACCGTTGAGATCAATCTCGAAACCACCAGCGTCTCATCGATCGTCGATCATCGTCTGGCGATCCATTGTGACGAAGCTTTGGGGATGCTGGCAGGATGATCATCAACTTTGGCGGCCGGGGTGTTGGTTGTTTCTATTCTCCGGCGGCGGCGCGATAGATTCATGCTTGAGCGTAGTTAATCGCCTTCGATGACCAAGGATTTGAGAATGATGTGGCGGACACCCGAGCTTCAGAGGATTCCTTTCCATTCTGGCTCGGTGATCGGCTTGCCGAGTTCGAAATCTCGAACGGGGAGTTCAAGCCATCGGGTTGTGTGTTGATTGATCATTCTGACAGGTGGGTGGTGTTGAGGGCTTTGAACCCGCAGAACAGTTTGCCGTCGTTGAACGGTTCTTCGCTAAGCAGGCCATCCCGATCCAGATGTTCGGCGCAACACGAGCGGAAGTCGGAGTCGGTTCGGGTTCGGCGGATTTCATGGTTGAACCTTCCGTCAGAGATTCCGGAACTGATGTAGTTCATGAACTTTTTCGTGTGATTCACGAGCCCAGTTTCGTCGACCCGCTTCGCGGCTGCTCCGATTTCTTCATAGAGATCGAGGACGTAGGCATGAACCTGCCGAAGTGTCGGTTGAACTGGCTTGGTATTCGCACCGATCGATCGGAGCTGTTCGAATAGCCAAGGATTGCGGATCGCACCGCGCCCAATCATTAAGCCTGCTGCGCCGGTGGCTTGGAGCATACCCCTACCGGTGGCAGCAGAAACGACACTGCCATTGGCGTAGACCGGACAGGGCATCACCGAGACGGCTTTGGCGATCGCATCGGTATGGACATCGGATTGGTAGCGCTCGCGCACGGTTCTGCCGTGGATCGCGAGGGAGTCGATCGGTAGTGACCGAAACAGCTCAAGGAGGTCGTCAAATTCTGCTGGAGATTCAAAACCGACTCGGGTCTTGAGGGACAGCTTGCCGCGAACAACTGGCCGTAGGGCTAGTACGATTTCCCGAATCAGTCCGTGGTCTCTTAGCAAAGCGCCCCCCGCCTTCTTGCCGCACACAGTCGGAGCCGGGCAGCCTAAATTGATGTCGATGCCAGCGGCGCCGGCTTGTTCGAGGAGTTCAGCTGTTCGGACAATGTGCTCAGGCTGATTGCCGATCATTTGCGCAATCACAGGACGGCCGGTTTTGTTCTCTATAATCGAGCGGAGAATCTGCGCCTCCGGGTGAGAATCGCGGTGCACCCGAAAATACTCCGTCACTAAGGTGTCAGGGCCACCACCATGACGAGACATCGCAGACCAGAGTGGCAGCGTCGACACATCCTGCATCGGTGCGAGCAGAAGATGAGGCGGGGAGGTTGATGGAAGCGGGTCGGTCAAGACTGAGCGGATCGTCGAATTGGCAGTGTTCTCGGCTGCCTTCACAATTATAGTGAAGCGCTCGAACTCCGGAAGTCATTCGGCTGAGCAAGAGATGTCGACCGTTTCCCAGCAAAAATCAAACGCGCCACCTGCAATGCTCGGGCCGATTGTACTTCTGCTCACGTCGATCCTCGTCAGCTTAGTTTGGTCAACGGGGGTTGAGTTTTCGCTGGGTAACAAGGACTTCGGTTGCTCCAACTCGAATGGCACCGCCTTCTTTTGGTATGAGCCGACGATGTCTGGGCCTCGGGACATTTTCCATCAGAAGAACGACTTCAGTCCCGGAGCAGGTCGCATGCCTCAACCATTTGGCCGCTTCTTTGTGGGAAAGGGATTCCCAAGGGCGATGATGCTGGGCCTGCCGCATTGGGGCTTCGTTGTGATGTGGTTCACCGTTGTGATGGCATCCTTCTTTAAAAGGGAAAGCGGTTGAGCCCAATTGCCGACATTGACTACGGCAGAATCCCAAGCCGCATAGAAGGAACACAACGCACGCTAGATTAATCGAGGGTCTTGACCTTAATGTTCCGATAGTAGACCGGAGCTTTCGCCTTGCCGTGCAGGCCTTGGAAGCCGATGGCAGCCTTTGCGAGCGAAGTCCTTGAGTGCCGCTTGGAATTTGTTTGGCGTGCCGTCGGGATTCTTGCCCTTCTCTGGCCAGTTGTCGAGATCAGCATCAATGACCAGCTTGCCGTTGAAGATGACTTGTACCTTGCTGCCCTTGCAGGTGATCGTGTAGCGGTTCCATTCGCCAATAGGCTTCTGGACGGCCTCGAGTGGCGGGAGTGCGTCGTAGATGGCGCCGACCATACCGTATTTGCTGTTGTCCTTAGATTCGTGCACTTGCACTTCCATGGCCAGCATGATGTTTTTCCCGCTTGGTCAGCGGAGGAGGACGCCGCTATTTGATTCCTTCTCGACTTTGAATTCTAGATCGAGCACGAAGTCTCCGTATTCGGCCGTCGTCCAAAGGGTGTTGTGGTGTTTGGCGACAAGCACTTCGTCTTGAAGCTTCCAGTGCTCAGCCCCTTTCGCATTCGACAGATCTGCAGCAAACAGGTCTTTCCAAGCGCTGGTGTTTGGGTGCGCTGAGGCTCACTTCGGCAGGCCGAGAAGTCTGACCCTACCTTTCGCTGGGTAGCAGTTGAGCGGAGGTAGGGTCGGGACCTCCGGGCCCACCGATGCGCACGAGCGGCGTTTCGCTTGAGGCCCACTTCGCAGCCGAGACGTCCTACTCCCACTCCCACTTCTGCTGAGCTGCAGTTGATCGGAGCTAGAACCCCACTTTTCGGCGTTTCTTAAAACTGAGTGTCAGGGCCGTGCGGAATTCGCGCGGATGAACGGTCGCTGGGACGGGTTCGCACAGAATTCCCCGTATTTATGGGAATTAGATAGATAATATGTTTTCTATAAAAACTATAAATTAGTT
>ENA-ORXR01000152-ORXR01000152.1-marine-metagenome-genome-assembly--contig:-NODE-152-length-108233-cov-7.181848_pt1 | contig 108233 bp, 101 predicted proteins | sample MGYA00237866_ERZ511479 | MGnify/ENA metagenome assembly ERZ511479
TCACCAAATAAATTTCACCGACATCAATCAAATCATAGCCCCCCTGGTCTTTGCTTAAAACAAAGGCCAGGGGGCTTATTTTTTGCTAATGGCTTCTTAAACTTCTATTATGCATGCTGCATGCGAGTTAACCTCGCGCATGAGGGTTTTTCGGAAGCTTTCAACAAACATGACCACAGCTCTATGACTTTAAGTACTTGTGGACTTTTTTCTTCCAATGATGTTTTAATGCCTGGTGGTATGGGCCAGCCGGATCTTCGGGCGTAAATGTTTTCAGTGGATTTAAGTTTGTTTTAATCTCGTCAAGCGATTGCCACATGCCTGCCCCTAGGCCTGCCAGATAAGCCGCGCCCAGGCCGGTACTTTCAATTTGTCTTGGGCGCAACAACGCACAATTTAGAATATCTGCTTGCAATTGCATGAGTAATTGATTTTGGCTTGCGCCGCCATCTACATTGAGCGCTTTAAGTTCTATCCCCATGTCTTGTTCCATGCATGACAACACTTCCCAAACCTGAAGTGCAATGGCTTCCAATGTGGCTCTTGCAATATGTGAAGGCTTGCTTCCTCGTGTTAGGCCCATCAATGCTGCTTTCGCATCTGGGTCCCAATAAGGGGCGCCCATACCCGTAAATGATGGAATCAAAATCACGCCGTCACTGTTGTCACATTGCTGCGCCAATGCTTCAACATCAGAAGCATCATCTATGATCTTTAATCCATCTCGAAGCCACTGAATGCATGCGCCTGCCATGAAGACTGATCCTTCAAGCGCGTATGTGACTTGATCGTCAATGTGCCAAGCAACTGTTGAAAGCAGGCGATGTTTTGATCGAACTATAGTGCTTCCAGTATTGGACAATAAAAAGGCTCCGGTGCCATAGGTACATTTGGTTTGTCCTTTTTCAAAACACGCTTGGCCAAAGAGCGCTGCTTGTTGATCACCTAAAATGCCTGTGATGGGTATGCCATCAGGCAGTATTCCCAAGCCTTTTGTGACACCAAACCTGTCAGATGAACGGCAAATCTTGGGAAGCGTTTTGGAATCAATTGCAAAGAGGTCCAATAGGTCTTGATCCCAGTTGAGTGTCCGGATATTCATGAGCATGGTTCGAGATGCATTGCTGGGTTCGGTGACAAAAGAGGCGCAGTTTGTTAAGCGGTAGACCAGGTAGCTGTCTATGGTACCAAAGCAAATATCCTGGCGGCCGTCCAAAGCATGATGTTCAATCAACCACTGTATTTTAGATGCAGAAAAATAGGCGTCTAAGACCAAGCCTGTTGTTTCATAGATCTGTTTGGCATGAGGTTGAAGTTTTTTACAAAAGTCTGCAGTACGTCTGCACTGCCACACAATGGCATGGCCAATGGGTTTCCCGGATGTTCTCTCCCAGCAGCCTATGGTCTCTCTTTGGTTGGTGATGCCAATGGCTTTGATGGAACTCAAAGGCGTTTTGGCGGCAGTGAGAACATTTTGGATGGCTTGACAGACCGAGTTCCAAATAGCATTGAGATCATGTTCAACCCAAAGGGGTTTTGGAAAAATCTGAGGAAACTCAACATTGGACTTGGCCTTAATGATTCCTTTGGGATCAACAAGCAGAGCGGTGGAGCCTGTGGTTCCCTGATCGATAGCTAAAATATAGTCATGCATGATATGGAAGTGGCGTGCGTGTTTTTAAGATTCCCCGATATCAAATTGCTGAGATTGAATGTTATAGTCCTGAATTTGTTGTTGGATCTGCACATCATCATAGCCAAAATGCTGTTGAAGCGCTTCTTTGACAAGCTTGAGGTAGCGTTGGCCATGATCCTCTAAACGAATATTGGCTAGTGTTCTGCGAATGAGTATGTCCGATACTGTAAATGCCATTTCATGTTCAATGAAATGCTTTAAGTCACTCATTGTCAGATGGTTAATATCAGGCTGATGGGGTGTCTTAAAATTTTTCAAATGTCTTTTTGATTTGGGCGCATGATCTACACTTTGGATTTTGTGCATGACATCCAACGCAATTTTTGTAAACGCTGTTAATTTTCCACCATAGACATGAAGTAAGCCGGGCTTGGGGATTTTGATGTGATGGTCTCGCTTTATGTCACTTAAACGGTTGGCTGTACCAATCAATGTTCTAAGACCAGAAAAATGTGAAACAACTTTGTAAGGTTGGTCTGGAAAATAGTGTTGCAAGGTGCGTTGCATGTATTCAATTTCTTTTTGGGTAATGGCAACATGGTCAGGTTGATCCTGAGTGGGCGCGTCGGTTGTGCCGACTAATGTATGCTCAAGCCAAGGGATGCAAAACATCACGCGACCATCATCGGGGGAAAACATGGTGACCGCAGAAGAAAGTTTAAAAGGGTTATGTTTTAGGACCAAGTGAGATCCTTTAGAATAGACCATGGGTACATTTTTTTTATAGTTGAGTTCTTTCCAAGGACCCGTTGCATCGATGATCCATGATCCAAACATTTGATGAGACGTGTGCGAGATTTCATCTTTAATCAGCACGCCAGAAACGCGGTCACCCTCCATCAAAATATCTTGGCAGCATACATGGTTCAAGGCCAGTGCATGTTTCTCTAGACCTGAGAGAATACACGAGAGGGTAAGGGATGTATCAATGGTTTGCGCATCTTGATACAAGATGCCTCCAATAAGGTTTTCTTTTTTTAATTGCGGGTAAGATATTTTTAAATCCGCAGCAGTGAATTTTTTGGGTTTGGTTCTAAGTTTGGAAAGGAGCGCATACAGCCATGTTCCCAGATGAATCATCCACAGAGGTCGGCGATCGTTCTCATACACCGGAAAAAGGAAGGGAAGGGGTTTGACAAGATCTGGAGCATGGGCAAGAAGGTGATTTTTTTCTCGAATCGATTCTGCAACTAGTTTGATATTGAATTGTTCAAGATAGCGTAGACCACCATGAATAAGTTTTGAAGAGCACCATGATGTACCAGATGCAAAGTCTTCTTTTTCAATCAAGAGTGTTTTGTAACCATCAAGGCTGGCTTGACGAAAAATTCCTGCCGCTGTAATGCCACCCCCAATAATAATAATATCCCAGTGTTGTGACTTAGCGTCACTCAATGTTTTTTTTCGGTGTTTGATGGATTGCGCCATGTTGAGAACTTACATGAAAATTTCATTTCGTGATATGTAAAGCTTATGAGAGCTATCCCTTCAGGACCTGGTGTTTTGCGGAGGTTTGTATGAGTGACTTTGTACATGAATACCAAACGCATATTCGAGAAGCACACCTGGATTCTTTTGGTCATGTGAACCATGCGGTTTATTTGAACTTGATGGAAGAAGCCCGATGGGATTTAATCACATCGCGCGGCTTTGGCATGGAAAAAATTCAGGCGTCCCAATTGGGTCCTGTAATTTTAGACGTTCATATTCAATACAAAAAAGAACTCCGTTTAAGAGCGTCCATCCGAATTGTCTCTAAAACACTTTCCTATCAACATAAAATTTCTACATTTGAGCAAAATATTTTTATTGAGCCGGATACATTATCAGCCAAGGCGGTATTTACATTTGGCTTGTTTGACATGCAAAAGCGTCGGTTGGTCCCGCCAACACAAGCCTGGTTGTATGCCATTGGGCATGTTTGAGGCCAAGCTTGTCTAGCAATTTATTTTAGGATAAACCTGATCCATGAAGCGATCACCACAAGTTGCTGTGATCATGGGAAGCCAAACCGATTGGGATACCATGAAAGTAGCGGTAGATACGCTAGAAGCATTTGGTCTTGCAGTTGAAACCAAAATCATATCGGCACATCGAACACCAGATGCACTTTTTTCATTTGCCAAAAGCGCAAAAGCACAGGGGATCCAGGTCATCATTGCTGGCGCTGGGGGTGCGGCCCATTTGCCCGGGATGACAGCTTCCCAAACACTTTTGCCAGTATTGGGCGTTCCTGTTGCGTCCAAAGCGTTGAGCGGCATGGACTCTTTGCTCTCTATTGTTCAAATGCCTGGCGGCGTTCCAGTAGGAACGTTGGCCATAGGCAAAGCAGGTGCTAAAAATGCAGCCCTTTTGGCCATATCAATCCTGGCTTTAAACCAAGCAGACCTTTCTGAAAAATGGACGGCTTTTCGCGAGAAGCAAACGCAATCGATTCTGTCTAACACCAAGCCCAAATGATCTTACCCCCAGCGACCATTGGTATTGTCGGCGGTGGGCAATTGGCCCGCATGATGATTTTAGAAGGTCGAAAAATGGGCTATCGATTTTGGATCGTTGACCCAGATCCCAATTGCTGCGCGGCATGTGTATCGGACCATCATATCATTGGTTCTTGGTCTGATCAGGAAGCGTTGATGACCTTGGCAAAAGCATCTGAAGTTGTCACGGTAGATACCGAGCATGTCCCCTGGGCTTTGATTGATAGGGTGACGCCGTTTACCAAGACGCATCCCAACGCGCAGACGATGAAATGCATTCAGGACCGGCTTGTGCAGCGTCAGTTTTTAGAGAAGCACGGCTTACCTCAAACCAAGTACCGTGATGTCACATCTGTTGATGACATCAACGCTGCCCACCTTGCGTGGGGATTCCCACTGGTCTTGAAAACACGGACCGATGGTTATGATGGCAAAGGCCAGATTATGATTAAACATGAGGCGGCCATTGCGCAAGCCTGGAGGAGCATGCAAGATCAGCCTTGTGTCGTCGAAGCTTTTGTTGATTTTCAAGCAGAGGTGTCCGTGTTGCTTGCGAGATCAAAGCAAGACGATCAGATCAATACTAAAACGTATCCCCTTGCCAGAAATGAGCACCAAGATCATATTCTGCACCAAACCTTTGTGCCTTCAGGTTTCCCAAAGGCTATTGAAGAGATGTGTTTTGAAATCGCAACCCAGGTCTCTCACGCACTTGATGATGCAGGCATGCTGGCGGTAGAAATGTTTGTAACAAGGTCTGGAGATGTTTTGATCAATGAAATTGCGCCACGTCCGCATAACAGTGGCCACTTTACTTATGGTGGGTGTGTAACCTCTCAGTTTGAACAGCACATTCGCGCGATTACAGGACAACCCTTGGCAGATCCCTCTTTGATCAAGCCTTGTGGCATGTTGAATTTGGTAGGGGACAAGATTGATACATCATTAATAAAAAAAGTGATGATGCTCCCAAATGCGACACTCCACCTGTACGACAAAACTCCCCCAAAACCTGGCAGGAAAATGGGTCATGTATTAATGTGTGGCCCATTAGACAAAGATATAAATCAAGTTATGTCGGACCTGACTAGATTTTTGCACGAAGAAAAGTAAATCTCATAGCTATTTGAGTTTTTAACAGAGTTTGGACTTGTGAGCCTTTACAAAGATTGATCAGCTTTTCATTTCTTTGTCTTACAGGTATACCTCAAAACATGAGAACAGAACGTATTGAACCTTATTATTTAGAGCGTCGAAAAAACATATTTGCGCAGGGCGAACCCTCAGCAGCGTGGGTTTTTTTCTCGCCAGAGATAGCGCCTCGAAACGATGATGTTAGTCATCCTTTTCGACAAAACAGCAATTACTATTACCTCACAGGTTTTGATGCGCCTGATTCAATATCAATCATCACTTATGACCAAGAAACATCTGCGCCAGTATGGCATATGTTTATAGATCCTAAAGATGCTGAAAAAGAACTTTGGGAGGGCCCCATGTATGGTTTGGAAGGGGTTAAAGAAGTCTTTGGTGTTGATCAATCTTATCCCTTAATATCGTTTGCTGAAAAAGCCCCGGAGCTGCTTCAAAACCATAAACATATTTTCTATCGAATGGGACAAAGCCTGCATCAAGACCAACACCTTCACAGTGTTCTGGCCAAGGCCGTTAGAAAGGGTGGAAGAACAGGTAAAGCATACCCGACCGTTGCAGACCCTCAGTCTGTCTTAGGTTCAATGAGACTTATTAAAGCAGAAGAAGAAATTAATTTGATGCGCAAGGCATCCACTGCATCTGCACACGCGCACAAAAAAATCATACAAGATCTGAAAATAAATATGAATGAGCGTGAGGTTCAAGGCCAGATTGATGCGGCCTTTAGATCACAAGGCTGCAGCCGTAATGGCTACCCAAGTATTGTTGCGTCGGGTCAAAATGCAACTTGTTTGCATTACACCAATAATAACCAGGGCTGCACTGAAGGAGATTTGCTTTTGATTGATGCTGGGGGAGAGTATGGCTATTACACGGCAGACATTACACGAACTTTTCCTGTAGGAGATGGGTTTTCGAAAGAACAAGAAGCGCTTTATGACATTGTCCTTTTGGCTCAGAAAGAATGCATTGCCGCTGTTGCCCCAGGGACGACTTTTGTTGAGCTTCAAGCATTGGCTGTAGATATTCTCACACAGGGGATGATTGATCTGGGTCTGATTGCGGAAGATAAAGACGTCTACATCAAGGAAAAAAAATACCGTAGCTTTTACCCACATAACTTGGGCCATTGGCTAGGCATGGATGTACACGACGTGGGTGCATACTACGACCATGCAGGTAAGCCGGTGGCATTTAAGAAAGGGATGGTCTGTACGATTGAACCAGGTATATACATTCAACCCCATGATACACAATTTCCAGAGGCATATCGGGGGATCGGCATACGCATCGAGGATGATATTCTGGTGACTGCCAAAGGGCATGAGGTGCTGACCAAGGACGTGCCCAAGGAAAAAGAAGATATTTTAGCCCTTAGGGCATCAGCATAAAAAAAGGCCAAACCCATCGGGCTTGGCCTTTGTGTAATACAGCGTTGCGTACTAATACGTAATTGTTGTATCCATTGTTTTTGCAGTTTCAACCCAGCCTTGAACAACTGACTCGCTTGGAAGGGCGCGCGTGAGTTTTTTCTCAGCATTGACTTCTGCTAGTTTTGTTGTGAGATTGGCAGCATTGCGGTTTCTAAGTTCTTTTACTGTATCTACACCGGCAGCTTTGAGCAGGTCGGAAAATTCAGATCCTATGCCCTTAACACGCATCAAATCAGCTTTGTTGGTGAAAACCAACAGTGTTGATTCATTCACACCCGTTGCTTCGGCCATGCTTTTGCGGCCGGTAGGTGAGGCGCACTTTTCAATCAGATCCTCAGTTGTTTTGATGCCTGCAACAGCAAGCTTTTCAGCATAAGAAGCTCCAATGCCTTCAATTTCTTCAATATTGTATGACATACGTATTCCTTTCACTAATTTAGGGCGCATGCGCACGCCTACGCCCAGTACTTTATTATAGTTTATGTGACTTTAAGAAAAAATTAAAGAAAACCTTTAATGCCAGGAAAGCTATTAGTGACTTTAGAAAACAAAGAGTCACCTGCTTTTTCTTTCACATAGTTACCAAAAAGCGAGGCAAAGCCTTTGCCTTTATCGGCATCAAGGTTAAAGTTCTGAAGCATTCCGAAGGCTTGTGAAGCAATTTTTGCTTTTCCACCAAGCAGAGATCCAGCCATGTTGGAGAGGGAACCCAAGCCTGAAGGTTTTTCAACATTCATACCCTGGAATTTCGTCACAAGATCGTCCGCGCCTGGAATAGACCCTGAAAGTTCAGTGAAAGTGCTGGGATCTATATTCTCTTTGACAAGGGATAATAGTCCACCGGTTGCTCCTTGCGCATCAGTTTCAGATAGTCCAAATTGACCTACAGCTTTTTGTATAAAATCTTGCATTGCTCTCTCCTTATACATATTTATTTTGGGTTATTTTGGGTTGGCTGCTCAAAAACAAATTTAGGCAACTCCCGACCTAAACCATAGCGGACAGACGCTTGGTTGTACAGTTTCATAGCTTCAGCCATATTATCAGTTAAGTCTTGAATACGTGTTTCAGCGCCGGGGTGCGTCGACATAAATTCTGGAGGAGCACTCCCCGCTGTAGCTTGAGCAAACCGCTGCCAAAATGCAATGGCTTCACGTGGATCATAACCAGCTTTGGCCATATAATTGAGTCCCACCAAATCAGACTCGGTTTCATGTTTTCGGCTAAAAGGCATGGCGACAAAAAGATTTGACCCAACCCCCATCGCTGAAAGAACAGCATCATGATTCTTTGAGTTTTGAAGACCCCCACTGACAATGCCCAGAATCGCAGATAGCCCAAACTGTTGTGAAATTCTTTGGCCTGCATGGCGAAGTGTTGCATGCGCCACCTCATGGCCAATAACTGCGGCCATGCCTGCCTCATTTTTCATGAAAGAAAGAATGCCTGTGTAAACTGCAATTTTTCCACCGGGCATGCACCATGCATTCATTTGGTTTTCATCTATAAGATTGTACTCCCATTGAAAATCAGGTTGGTTAGCCTGTGAGGCGATGCGTGATCCTACATCTTGAAGGATGGAGTATGCAGGCTCAGTTTTTATGATTTTTGCTGTTTGCAAGACCTCTTGATAGCCCTGGTCACCCATCTGAATTTCTTGGGCCTGTGAAGTCAGCATAAGCTTTTTCTGGCCGGTCTCGGGCAAAGTCACGCAACTTTGCAATGTGAAAAGGGTTGAGAGAATGATTATAGATGTTCTTAGTTTTAAATGATTCATGCCTGAAAAATCTCATGATTTTTTTTTTACGTCAATGAATTTGGTATCCGTTTTTTGACATTATATCTAGCGTAACAAAAGGCTTGTCTGGCAACCCCAACTGGAAAATTGTTTTTTTTGGATCTGTAGTTTATAAGAATGCCACCGTAATCTTAATGAGAGAGATTATGAAGTGAAGTTTAAAAAAAAACTGTATTGCTTGCATTTTTTTCAGGGCAGGTGTAGCAGTAACTGACTTTTTTATTGGAGGTAAAAATGAAAGTAACACAAAAAATACTTACGGTTGCAATTGCAATGTCTTTTTCTTTTTCTGCTCAAGGGCAAGAAGAAGAGTGGATTGCAAACGCAGGCCTAAGTGGGATAGTAAACACAGGAAACGCAGAGAATTCTACATTTGGTGGTAATGCTTTGGTTTCTTATAAATACGATAGAAATTTATTTTCTTGGACAACAGACGGTGCTTATGGTCGTGCAACTGATGCGACAACGGGCATAGCATCAACCAATGCCAGAAACTGGAAAACAGGATTGAGATACGATCGTTTTCTTTCTGATCCACTAAGTGTATTTACGCTTGGTCATATCGGTGAGAACAAACCTGCTGGTTTTGATTCGCGTTTTGGTGCTGCAGCGGGTCTTGCATATTCTATTTTCAAAAATGACATTAACACACTCAGGTTTGAGGGTGGTTATGATTGGACACATGAAGAACGCGTAGCTGCAGGCGATGCTGACATTCATTCAGGACGATTGTTTGGACAGTACACACACAAGCTCAACCAAAATGTGTACTTTGCTCAAGACATTGAATCTCTATTCAACCTGGTTGATGGCGATGATATTCGTTTGAACTCATTGACTTCTCTGATCATTGCATTGAGTGAGAAGGTTGGTTTTCAAGTTGGATATCAAGTTCGTTTTGATAACGTTCCTGTTGCGGGCTTTAAAAAGACAGATACTCAGACCCAATTGGGATTAACAGTTAACTTTCTTTAATTTAGACATCGAGCGAGGATTATAACAATGAAAAGAATAACAATAAGCATCTTGGCTGTGTGCTTTGCCTTTATTGGCAACGCAACTGCTCAAGAGAAACAAGGCACATTTGAGCTCAGCCCTTATGCTGGGATTCATACAACTGATAACTATAATGGTCCAGATCCGGACATTGCGCCATTGGCAGGTTTACGCTTGGGGTACTTCCTTACAGAAGCATTCCAAGTCGAAGTAGCAGGTCAACGTGCGTTTGGACAAACGCGAAATGTGACACCTTACTTCGGTGAGGATATTGATATGGATTCAATCCAAATCAATTTGGCATACCATTTCCTAAATGATTATAAGCTTCAACCTTATGTTTCAGCAGGTGCTGGCTATGCTCACATTGACTCTGACAACCTCAACAGCTCTCATGATATGGGCGTGAATGCAGGTTTGGGTTTTCGTCTATTTGCTGGAAATTCAGCAGGGATTCGGGTTGAAGGCCGCTATGCGCCAGTAAACTTTAGAAAAGATTGGCAAACAAACTTTGATGTTACTGGTGGGTTATTCTTCCTCTTTGGCAAAAAAGGCGTCAAGCCAGCTCCTGTTGTTGTAGAGGAAAAAGAGGAAGTCAAAGTTGTAGATGCTGATGCTGACGGCGATGGTGTTCTAGACTCTGTCGACACATGTCCTTCAACTCCAGTTGGAACAACTGTGAATGCGCAAGGCTGCCCTGTAGTTGCAAAAGTCATGGATGCTGACGGTGACGGTGTTGCTGATGCTGATGACAAATGTGCTGATACACCAGCCGGTGCTTCTATCGATGCAATGGGATGCGCCTTGGATTCAGATGGTGATGGTGTAAAAGATTACGCTGATCGTTGTGCTGATACACCAAGCGGATCAGACATTGATGCCAACGGTTGCCCAGTTCAGAGTATCGCAAGAGGCGTTCTAAATGGTGTTACGTTTAAACTCAATAGTGCTGAACTCTCTGGGGACTCTTCAATGGTTCTTAATACAGTCGCTGCTGAGTTGTTGAATTTTCCTAATGTTAAAGTGGAAGTTCAAGGACATACCGATAACATGGGTGATCCAAACTACAACATGGACCTGAGCCAACGTCGTGCCCAGTCTGTCTTAGAGTACTTGGTAAGCCGTGGTGTTGACCGCATGCAGCTATCTGCACAAGGATATGGTATTACTTTACCAAGTGCAGACAATGGTACACGTGAAGGAAGAGCACAAAACCGTCGCGTAGAACTTAATTGGTTAGACTAAAGCTTTCTAAGCTTTAAGTTTTCTAAAAAAAGGGTCAGTGCTTTGCGCTGGCCCTTTTTATTTTGGACCTTATGTTAGAACAAAACACCTCTGTTTTTTTTCATATTTTAATCAGTGGACTATTGATGAGCTTGATTGCTCTGATTGGGAGTGTCACGCTACTGATCCCTAAAAATATGCTTGATAAGATCATCCTACCATTGGTCTCATTTGCTGCCGGATCACTTTTATCATCTTCTCTATTTGTATTTTTACCTGAGTCCATTGAGCATTTGGGCAATCGGATGCCTGTGTATTTATATTTTGCGTTTGGTTTCTTGACTTTTTTTGTACTCGAAGAATTTTTACACTGGCATCACTGCCATCATTCCTCAGGGCACCACCGTCCATTAACTGTTTTGGTTTTAGTTTCTGATGGTGTTCATAACTTCATTGGAGGTCTTGCTGTTGCCAGTGCTTTTATGATTGATTTTAGAACAGGTTTGACCGCGTGGGTTGCAGCTGCGCTTCATGAGATACCGCAGGAAATGGGAGATTTCGGTATTCTGATCCATGACGGATGGGATCGAAAAAAAGCTTTATTGTATAACTTTCTTTCTGCACTTACATTTCCCATTGCGGGAATGGTTGTTTTTTTTATGGCCCAGTACATTCATGTCGAGTACATCTTGCCTTTTGCAGCCGGAAATTTTCTCTATATTGCGGCTGTTGATCTTGTCCCAGAAATCAAAAACTTTGATAAATTAAAAAGCAAGACACTCCATTTTTTCTTCTTTGTTTTAGGTATGGGGGTTTTATTGTTTTTTCAATACCTGGTTGGACACCGCCACTAGTGGTGAAAAAAGAACTGACGATTGCGTCTGCTATGATGTTTATTTTTGTTCTCTTTGGAGCTATGGGCAAGCATGGTCTTGAGGCAAGAGGATTCTTGAACCTTGATACGTTTGAAACAGGCCTGAGGTATCATGGGATTCATGCCATCTGTCTTTTTCTGATATGTATCTTTCAAGAGCTGGGCTGGCTAAAACGTTTTTTCACAATCTATGCTATGGTTTTATTAGGTATATTCTGCTTTAGCTTTTCACTGTATGCCTATGTTTTGACTGGGTATAAGGGCTTTGTATGGATTACACCTATTGGTGGTATGGTCTGGCTATGCGCGTGGTTGCTATTAGCCTGGGACATAAGTAAAAAAGGAAGATGAATATGGAAAAATATGGATTTGAATTTGAAGGAAGTGTGTTTTGGATTATTTTTTGGGCTATTTTTTTCTTTCCTATCGCCATTGCACTGCTTTTTTTAAATGGTGTGTTTCTTTCAAATAATCACAAATATTATTTTGAATATAAGGGATCTAGATTTTGGCTATGTTTTTGGATCATTATTTTTTTTCCTATTTCAATTTTACTGGTCATGCTCAATGGCATGAACTTGTGTAAAGTCCCCATCGCTTAAACTCGTCTTATCATGAAAAGTTTTTTTCTTGGTCTGAAAACGCCCTGGAGGGGGTGGATGATACTCAAGAGGCATGGCGCGCTCAAAGCACGACTTGTTATCCCATACGGTATTATTGTTGGCGTACTTTGTTTGGGCTTATATCTATTTGGTGCCTTTGGTATGGATTGGATTTCCTTGTGGGTAGAATCTATTTTGGAATGGCTGCGTTTGGATCCAGACCAGCTTGGTCAGATGAAAGTCTATAAAAAAATCATTTTTTATCCACTGTTTTATCTGCTCAAAGTGGTTTTCTTTCTGATGGGGCTTACAGTGGTCATGCTATGCACTTTTTTATTTGGAAATATACTTTGCGCTTTTTTTTGGGAAGTTTTAATTGAACAGGTATTTATCCTTGAGGGTAAGCAAGCCTGGGTTTTTGAAGATGACAATGTTTTTAAAAAATATGCAATTCCGTTGCTTCGAGAGATGGTTAAGGAGCTGATTTATGTATTGGTCTTTGTATTGGTCTGGGTGATTACCATCTTGCCTGTAGCGGGACCACTTGTTTCAATGATCCTAGGGCCTATTGCCATTGCGTATTGGTTTGGCTACATTGTTTCTGATTTCTCAATGTCGGTTATGGCGTTGAAAGTCAAAGAACGCGCACGTTACGGACGCGCCCATATTCCTTATTTAACGGGCCTTGGAGCTTATGCTTTAATACCACTTGTCGGTGTTTTGATGTATCCGCTCTTTATCATGGGTCATGCGTATAATATGACTACTCAAGAAGCTCTTATGCCTGTTGAGAGGAGTTCTTCTTAAAGCTTTTACATGCTCTCACAGGCTGAGGGAGGTATTTGAAAATAGCACAAAGAAGGAATGTTGATTGCTTTGTTTTGATTACTTTATGGTGTTGGCATTTATGGCAGATACTGTTTAAAAAAGGCACATCGCTATTTAGAGACATGTTTTTAGGCCTTCTTTATAACTAGGATAGACGAAGCTAAACCCCTTGGACATTAGGAGCTTGTTGGATAAGTATTTGTTTGAAAGCTTTTGTGGAACTGGGTGTGGCCAGGCTTTGTTATGTTGTTTAAAGACCCACTTTCCAATGTCCCAGTAGGGTGATGGGTGAGAGTCAGTGCCAATAAATATCTTTTCGTGGGCAGGTGATTGACAGAGAAATACAAAAATATTGGCTGCATCTTCAAGGTGAATTCTGTTGGAAATCCGATCCCAAGAAAATTTTGTTTGGGCATCAAGCAGCTTTGCCACGGGATTTCTGTCTTGGCTGTAGAGGCCTGAAAGCCTTACAATAACATGCTTCTTGATATGTTCCCTGACCCAATTTTCAGCTTGAAGCAGTATTTGGCCAGAAAATTTTTGTGGCAGTGTAGTACTCTGCTCATCAACTGTCTCAGTGTTGTTTTGATGGTAGACAGAGGTGCTGGACGCGAAAATAAAATATTTAGAACGTTTTAGGATTCCAGATAGCTTTTGCACACTCTCTAAGTAGATGGATTTATAAGACTCTGTTGTGTGCGTATCAGGAGCAGCAGTAAAAAATATACAGTCAAAGTTAATATCTAAAGACAATTCCATTTGCTTAGAGGTAAAGTCAAAAGCAATCCTACAGTAATCTGAACTCAGACGTGTAATATTGCGGTTTATAGTATAGACGCGATAGTCTAGGTCATGCATCTTTTTGGCAATCCGCTGACCCAAGTCTCCCGGACCAATGATAAGACATTTTTTCTTTTTATCCATGTGGAGCGATTTTTGGGTAGTGGGGATCCCATGTGTAAGCATCTATTTGATTTTGAGCCTGCTTGGTTGAAAGTTTGGTGTGATGGGAAACAATAGCGGTTGCGATATCTCTAGATACTTCCCTTATGCGAGATATCTTTGGATAGAGCATGCGCGAGCCAAGCTCTGAGGCTTGCATATGATCACTTAAGGCGTGAGCTGCTACCAAGAAGGTATCTGTCTCAATGGCCTTGATCTTTGATACAAGCGCGCCCAGCCCAATACCGGGAAAAACAAATACATTATTGCCCTGGCCAATAGTTTGCGGAGCTCCATTGACCATACAGTCATCAAATGGACTTCCCGTACCAACGAGCGCCTTACCCTGGGTCCAGTCTAAAATGTCCTGTGGGTGGGCCTCCGACAGGGAGGTGGGGTTTGAAAAGGGCATGATGATAGGTTCATCACAGTATTTTTGCATGGCTGTGATCATGTCTTTTGAAAATAGGTTGGGCTGCCCCGACGTTCCAATGAGAATGGTAGGCTGAAATTTTTCAATAATATGTTCTAAGCTTTGAGGGTCTGTGATCTTGAAATCAACAGTACTTTGTTTTGGCCATGCCAATGGGCGTTTGTAAGGGTCTATGCCGTCATGGTCAACAACCAGTCCTTTTGAATCTGTGATGGCTATATTCAAGGCCGCTTGTTCTTGCGGCTGGGATTTTTTGACATAGTCCCGTAGCAATTGTCCAATGCCAATGCCAGCAGCTCCCGCCCCAACGATCAAACATCTTTGCTCCTCAAGTTTTGCACCCTTAATATTGCAGGCGGTGAGCATACCAGCTAGTGCCACTGCAGAGGTTCCCTGTATGTCATCATTGAACGAGAGAACTTCATGTTGATACGTGTTGAGCAAGTCAAAGGCATTTTGCTTTCTAAAATCTTCCCATTGAATAAGAGCATTTGGGAATGTGGTCTTTACGGCCTGAACAAATTCATGAATACAATTGTGATAGGCTTTCCCGGTGAGTCTTTTTTCTCTAACGCCTAAATAGAGGGGGTCATTGAGAAGCTCTTCATTGTTGGTCCCAACATCAAGGCTGATGGGTAAAAGTGCGCTGGGGTGGATGCCTGCAGCGACACAATACAAAGCGAGTTTGCCTACTGAAATCGCCATGCCGCCAGCGCCTTGGTCGCCCAGACCTAAAATACTTTCATTATCAGTGACTACAATCAAACGAATATCTTTGCTGGGCGCATTTTTTAAACGCTCCACAATACGACCTTCATCGTGCGGGGTGATCCACAAGCCTTTATTTCTTCTAAAGATCTGACTGTACCTTTGACATACTAGTCCAACAGTAGGGGTATAGATAATAGGCATGATCTCAGTGAGATACTTTTGGACTGTATAATAAAACAAAACTTCGTTGCGGTGCTCAAGTCCGCTTAAAATACGGTATTTGGAGAGGGCATCATTTTCTCGTTGCAAACTTTGATAAATTCTTAAAGCTTGTTCGTCAATTGTGCTTATATGATTAGGCAACAAGCCTTCTAATCCAAAGGCCTTTCTTTCATCCAAACTAAAGGCGCTGCCCTTATTAAGGCTTGGTTGACAGAGCAAATCAAAGCCAGAGTGTGTGGTTTTTGTTTCTGGAATAGTGTTTGTCTTATTGTGTAACATCCGTGAAATGAACCTTCCTTAATGTGTTCTAGTCTTGAGTCAGCTCATCAACAACGTTGAAATGCCGGATCTTAAAAATTAAATAAATGACAGGTACGCCAAGAAGCGTTGTCATCAGAAAAAAAGCACCATACCCCATGGATTCAACCATAGACCCAGAGTACCCGCCAATGATTTTTGGGAAGAGAGTCATGATCGAACTAAAAATAGCATATTGCATGGCAGTAAACTTGATACTGGTTAAGGCAGACAAGAATGCAATAAATGCGGCGCTTGCAAAACCAGCAGACAAATTATCCAAGGATATAACGCCTGTAAGCAACCAAAGGTCAGCTCCAGAATGGGCAAGAACAATAAAGAGCAGGTTGGTCAATGATGAAAGAATGGCTCCCCAAAGCAAAGATTTGATAAGCCCAAATCGCATTGCAAAAATCCCACCCAAAAAACCACCCACCAAAGTCATAATCAAACCATAGGTTTTGCTTACCATCGCAATGTGGGCTTTGGTAAATCCCATGTCTTGATAAAAAACATTGGAAATCACACCCAAAACAATGTCTGACATGCGGTAAATTCCAATAAAAGCCAAAAGAAACCAAACGCCCTTGTTCTTGTGGCGAAGGAAAAAATCTTGAATAGGATGAAGGTACATTTTTTGTACAGTGATTGAAGCGTCTGCATAAATAAAGGCTAGCAGGCGAGAAACCCCAAGCACGGACATGCATGCCAGCGCTAGTCTTATGCCTTCAACAAGAAAGGCAGATAATGCCTTATTATGTAAAATGGATTTGAGTGTTGCTTTGACGTGCGTAGCAGGCGTGCCGGTCAGATAGAAAACACCCACGAAGGCAAGCACGCAGAGAACAAAAAAACCAAAAATGATGAGCAGCTCTTGTGTATCGCTGTCCTGTCTTAAATCTTGGGTCTCTACTTTAGGTTCTGAAACCATCAGGGTGGTGATGATCCCAATAATCATGGCTAGAGCCATCAAAAGATAAGATTTTTGCCATGCTGTATAGAGATAGACGTCTTTGGTCGTGCCGAATGATTGTGCCATGTAAAGCGTCCCAGCCCCCGCCAAAATCATGGCGATTCTATACCCAGCAATGTAGCTTGAAGACATCATGGCTTGCAGGGCCTTGCCTGCTGATTCAATACGATAGGCATCAATGACAATGTCTTGGGTTGCTGAGGAGAATCCAAGTAAAACACATGCCAACGCCATAACAGTCAGTGCTGATTGTCCCTGCGCTGGGTCTGTCATGGCCATGGATATAATGGCAATAATAATCATGACCTGTGAGAGTAAGATCCAACTGCGACGTCTGCCCAGCTTTGATGTGATCCAAGGCAAAGGCATGATATCGGTCAGGGGAGCCCAGATAAACTTAAAAGAGTAGCCCAGTGCAGCCCAGCTGAAATAGGTCACTGCGGACCTTGATACCCCAGCCTCTCGAAGCCATAGGGATAAGGATGAAAAAATCAATAAAATAGGGATCCCAGCTGAAAATCCAAAAAAAAGCATGGTAATGACACGTGGATGTAAGAATGCTTGGAGACTTTCTAACCAAGATTTTCGGGGCGAGTGCATTGTTTTCTGATACAGCAATTGCTGTTTGGATGCAAAACCAAAGAACCTATAGAGCAGTTTAAGGCCCTGATTTTGCAGGTACTTGATTGTTGAACACATACTTAATAGTAAGAGGTAAAAGAATTGATCTCAGTTGAAAATCTAACAAAGCGCTTTGGGGCTCAGGTCTTGTACCACAATGCTTCGTTTTCACTTGGTGAACGAGAAAGAATTGGTTTGATTGGCCCTAATGGGGCGGGTAAATCCACTTTTTTTAAAATCTTAACCCAAAAAGAGGACGTAGATCAGGGTAAGGTACATATTCCAAACCACTATCGAATTTTATTAATGGAGCAAGAGTGGTTGCCAGAAACAGGAGATTTGATTGTAGAGTCTGGCCTTAAGGTCTTTGAATCCTGGCATCAGGCTTTTTCCAAGCTAAAGGATCTAGAAGAGAGGCTCGCACAAGACCCAACTCATATGAAGGCGTACGAAGAAGCTCAAGATATTTTTTTATCACTGGGTGGATACCATGTTGAACATGAACTGAAAGAAATTTTAAGTGGTCTTGGGTTCAAAGATTCTGATTGGTCCAAGGAGACTTCATCTTTGAGTGGTGGCTGGCGCATGCGAGTTTACATTGCAGGTCTTTTAATTCAAAAGGCTGATCTTTTATTATTAGATGAACCGACTAACTATTTAGATATTGATTCTGTGATTTGGTTTGAACAATTTATCATGGACTATCCAAACTCTATGATGATCATCAGCCATGACAGGCGGATGATTGATCGTGTTTCAAAAAAGATTCTTGAATTCTCACCACCAAAAATGACCTTATGGCCCTATGGTTTAAAAAAGTTTGAGTCCTCTAAAGCAGAACGCATGCTGCAGCTTGAAAACGAAATCACGCATAAAAAACGAGAAATCGAAAAACTTCAAACTTTTGCAAAGCGTTTTGGAGCAAAGGCGTCTAAAGCACGTCAAGCACAGAGCAAACTAAAGTCTGCTTCTTTCATTGAAGATGAGTTGATCAAGCTAAAAGAGCAAATGCCTCTGGAGAGCTCGAGGCATAGTCAGTTTAAAATCTCTCTGGACAAACGTCAGCCTAAAATCTGTGTAGAGATTAACCAAGGTGTATTTGGTTATGATACGGCTAAGCCCTTGTTTTCAATTGAGAAGGTTGCGATTGAGTCTGGTAAAAAAATAGGCATTATTGGTGACAATGGCATTGGCAAAACAACGTTTTTAAGATCGATCGCTGGTGAGCTTCCTTTGCTTGCGGGGACTCTTAACGTGCATAGTAAATGTGACATGTCATTGTTTTCACAACATCGCATGGAGGAGTTGCCTGCTCATATCAAGGCTTTGGATTATTTGAGCCAACACCTTCAACATCATTCTATTTCAATGATGCGGGGTATTGCAGCCAGCCTTGGGTTAAACCAGCTTGACCTAGACAAACCTATTGAGGTTCTCTCTGGTGGGGAAAAGGCGCGCTTGAGCTTGGCGCGCATACTGATGCAGAAGCCTGATATTTTACTACTGGATGAGCCAACCAATCATTTGGACCTGCATGCATGTGATTCCCTTATTGAGGGCATCAGTGATTATCAAGGAACTGTGATTGTCGTATCTCACAATAGGGACTTTTTGGATGCCATGGTCAATCAAGTCTATCATTTTAAAGATGGCAGAGTAGATATTCACGAAGGCAGTTATTCTGATTTTGTTGGGCGTGATGACCTAGGGGTAACTTCAAAAGAAGCATCAACGCAGCAGAGATCTTCGTCCTCTCAAAAAAAGAGTAAAGAGGCCAAACGATTAGAAGCCCAAGCCAGGCAAGATAAATCAAATCAAGCCAAATCACTTAAGGCTGATATTCAAACCATAGAGAGTGAGATTCAAGACTATAAAATTGAAATTAGAGAGATCGACGAATTTCTAATCAAGCCAGATAAGCAAGGGTCACGCCTTTTTTCTGAAAAGTTAAAAAACAGAAAACGCCTTGAAGAAAAATTAGAGAAGCGTGAATCACAATGGCTTAAAAAAAACGAAGCACTTGAAAATATGAAAGGTTAAGTGATGGCAAATACAGATACAATTGAACTTAATGAAGGCCAAAAGCAAGCACTTGAAATATTATCTTCTTCCCAAGAAAATGTTTTTTTAACAGGCTTTGCAGGGACAGGAAAAACGTTTCTCATAAAAGAATTTTTAGAGGATAAAGATCAAAAAAAAGCATTTCCTTTTCTGGGAAGCACGGGCATCTCAGCGCTTAATATATCAGGTCGTACGTTTCATAGTTTTTTTGGATTGGGCATGATGCGTGGCTCAAGAGATGATGTGATTCAAAAAGCTGTGATGAACAAAAATGTAAAATATCGCTTGCGCCAAGCCAAATGTATTTTGATTGATGAAGTCTCCATGCTTTCTGGTGAAGTTTTGGATGTGGCCAGCGACATTGCCAAATATGCGCTAGAAGACGATGCCCCGTGGGGTGGTATTCGCGTGATTGCCGTGGGTGATTTTGCGCAGTTGCCACCCGTATCAAGAACTCAGCCTAAACCTTGGGCTTTTTTGTCTAATGTGTGGTCACGGAGTGCTTTTACGCCAGTTGTTTTAACAGAGCAAGTCCGCAGCGAACATGCGCCTTTTCAGGCTGTTCTAAATAAAATTCGTTTGGGTGACATTGACGATGGCGTCGAAGCGTTTTTTAAAGACAAACAGGCTATTCCTCATGATTTTTCTGGGACGCGCCTTTTTTCCAGAAGAAACCAAGCCCTAGCCTATAACATGCAACATTTGGAAGGTCTTCCGGGATCTGTCCATACCATTACAACAAACTATAGCGGAAAACCCCATTATATTGAGGCACTCAAAAAAAATGCCCCTGTCATGGAAAAGCTTTTTTTAAAAATTGGTGCAAAAGTCATGATTCGTGTCAATGATCCCATGTTGCGCTATGTCAATGGGAGTACGGGAACGGTTTTAAAAATAAAAGGCGATAGCATTCGTGTGGCTGTTGATGAAAAAGTATTTGATTTTGAAAAAATGTCCTTTGCATGGATGGATGGTAGTGGTGAAGCGCAAGCCACGGCGACCAATTATCCTTTGCAATTGGCATGGTCTACAACCATTCATAAATCACAAGGTCTTACTTTGGATGAATTCTATGTTGATTTAAAACAACTCTGGGAACCTGGACATGCTTACGTTGCCTTAAGCCGAGCACGAGACCCTGAAAAGCTTTATATTTCAGGCTGGCATCCCACCTCGATCAAAGTAGATCCCGTGGTAAAACTTTTTTATGAAAGAGGCTGCCCTAGTGATTTCTTCGAAAGCATGGACATGATGTAGTAGTATTCACTTTTTTAAGCTGGATAAGAGGCGTGCATGAATTCCTAAAGAGCTTAGGAATGACAACTTTATTTAGCGTGACTTGAGTATTGATCAAACAATGCTATATTTATATAAAATGAGGTGTATCATTATTCAAAAGGAGTTTAGTATGAAGAAAATTTTTTATTGTTTGGGTCTTGCAGTTTTTTTATATGGATGTGGCATGGGTGTTGAAAAAGATCCAAGTCAAAATGATACTTCTGGAGTTCTAGATCAGAGCTTATTATTGAACACAGATCTTAATTACGAAGTGGATGAGACATCACTCAATTGTGATTTTAGCCCATGCTTGGTGTCTCATAATGCGACGGTAAAGTACGTTTTTGAGGTTGAAAATGTTGGCGTTATTGATGCTGAGCAATTGAATTACATGCAGATATGCCCAGATATTTCAGCTATGAGCGCATCAAGTGCTTCAACGGGCATTTTTGATGAACGTACTGGCGAATGGGAACTGACTGACTTGAAGGTTGGGAAAAAGGCAAAATTAGAGATTCAGTGCCAACTCAGCGAAGAGATGTCTGGAAAAGCGATTTCTGGATTGGTTCAAGGTATCAATCAAGGCGACAATGAAAATATTTTCTCTTATCAGTTAGAGGTCATGTCAGAATGTTCCCCCGCGCGTTCAACTAAAACCGAAGAAGCTCTCAGAGGTTTATCGCAAAAAACAAAAAGTGATGTAAGGCGCAGTGTTTTGGACCACCCTGGAGATAGTTTTGATAGGCTTTCATTTTATCCAGCCGATATAGAAGAAAGTAAAAAAATTACAGATGGTATGTGTCTTCAAACCCAAGATGCGACAACATCTTTAACAATTGCTGCTCTTATTGAAGGGGAGGAGGACGAGTTTCCAGAAGCCTTTACTATTAATTTAGGTGATCGTCGTGTGATGGCCATTGATGATAGTGGTGAACTTAAAGATATTCACCTTGAATATGAATCAAGCCAAGCAGAGTGTTTTAAAATCCAAATTCTCACTGAAAATGAAAGCGCAACAAAAACATTTTTTAATTGCATCAATGGAGCCAGTATTTTTGATGCAAAAAAAGGTAAGTAGCCCAAAAAAATAGTTCTTCAAAAATCATTTACCCCTACATAAGAAAAGCAAAGGTCCGTGGTATGTAGAGCTACTTTTAGATTTATGGGGGAATCTTTGTAATGTTTTTTTTGAATTTTTTTGTTTACTAAACTAAGTCATAGCTTAATCTGTGTATACTATTGTTATGCGTTCAACTAAGGAGATTAGAATGAAATTTTTACTTTCATGTATATTATTATTAACCAGTGCATGTGGCATTGCGCTCAAGCCAAATGCTTCTGATGATCCTAACTCAAGAGTAAACTTAAATAGCAATGGTCCAAATCTCGAAACAACTTTGATGCTAGATGAATCTAGTCCAGATTTAAACTGCCTTTTTGATCCATGCTTGGTTCAAATTGGCGATCATGCAAACTATATTGTGGAGGTTCAAAATACTGGAAACACTTCTGCAAGCGCAGTGCAGCTACTTGAGTTTTGTCCAGCTGGGACAACTTTTGTTTCAGCAACCCCTTCAATTGGCACGTATGATAGTGTCACTGGGATTTGGGATATTGGAAGTGTCGCTGCCACTCAGGTAATTACCATGGATTTAGAATGCTTGGTGACTGGAGCCCCAGGAGATATTATTGTGGACTCAACTACACCTGCATGGAGCAGTGGCGCAACGCCCCCATCATCTATTTTTTCTGAGGATATTGAGATTGTTTCTTCCTGTATAGAAGCCAATTTAAGGGACCCACAAGTTGTTTATACCGCTGACCCAGCAGGACCAACGGCCCATTGTGGATATGATTCGCTAGGTGTCTATACTGAAAATATTGTTCTCTTAGGAGGTCAAGAAGAAAAAGCAACACACAACATGTGCCTCAATGCAGAAAACGACACCAGTTCTTTTGCATTCACAAGATATCAAGTTCCAGGTCAACCTGTAGAAATGCGCATGCCAAACGGTACAACTATTGATTGGGGAGACGGCACAAGTGATGTTCTGAGCGATGACACATACCATACGCTTTTTCATGATTATGGCAGTGCTTCTGCTCCAGCATGTTATGAAATAACAATTACGGCCCCCTGCGGTCCTGCACCATTTTCAGTATACGTCTGTACGAATGGCGCAAGACTTTAAGTCGTCTAGTGGTTTTATGGCCTTCTTATAATAAAACGCTAAGGCCGACACACTCTTGAGTGCAGTTGTTTAGCGATATAACTCCAACTCTCTTTTGGGCCCTTTTAGGGCTTAAACACTTTCCATGTGGTCTCTTAATTTATTGTAAGAACATGATGTGGATACTTGTTGTTCATGACTTTTTTGTCAGTTGGCAAGAGATAAAAACTGGCATATAAGGCAGGCATGTCTACAGAACTACCCAGATTTAATCCCCAACCCAAGCCAGCTCAGAAAATGAGGCCTCAGGTGGGGGCAGGCAATCCTTTGGCAACCAATTTAAAAGATGTGAAATCCATTGTCGCAGTGTCAAGTGGCAAGGGTGGGGTAGGCAAGTCTACGGTCTCCACCAATTTGGCAGTGAGTTTAGCCAAACAAGGGTTTAAAGTAGGCTTGATGGATGCTGACGTCTATGGCCCTTCGGTTTTAAAAATGATGGGAGGCTCTCAAAGTGACGCTGTGCAAGAGGGGAATCGCTTGATCCCCGTTCAAAAGCATGGGGTGGATTGGATGTCAATGGCGTTGCTCACAGACGAAGATACCCCCGTCATCTGGCGTGGACCCATGGCGACACGCTTGGTGCAACAATTTTTAGGACAGGTTAATTGGGGAGTATTGGATTATTTATTGATTGATTTGCCACCAGGCACGGGTGATGTTCAGTTGACCTTGACACAAGCTATTGAGCTCTCCGGGGCCATTGTTGTGAGCACGCCTCAGGAGGTCGCCATTGATGTTGCGGTGCGTGGGATTAAAATGTTTGATGAAGTCCGCGTTCCTATTTTGGGCATGGTCGAGAACATGAGTGGCTTTGTCTGTGGGCACTGTCACGAAGAAACACCTGTTATGGGCCAAGGTGCTGTTGAAAAAAAATGTAAGACCTTAGGACTAAATTACTTGGGCGGCATTCCGATGGATCCAAGCATAGCCAAAGCAGGGGACCAAGGTGCCCCGATTGCTACAACGGTCCACCCCATAGCGCAGATATTTGATGGGCTAGCTTTAAAGCTTGATTCCATTGTAGCGGATACCCAAAACAAAAACGTTGAGAATCAAGAATCCCCACAACAAATTTCATCTGATGAGAACCATGTTCTCTTGATGTGGAAAGATGGAAGTACTTCTGAGCTAACGTTTAAAGATTTAAGATTTCGATGCCCATGCGCCACATGTGTAAACGAAGTAACGGGCAAGCGCATGATTCAAGAAAAAGATGTAAAAGATAATATTGAGCCCACATCCTTTAGACCTGTCGGAAAATACGGCCTCCAAATCGCCTGGAACGACGGCCACAATACTGGGATATACACATTTTCCTTTTTGAAGTCCTTATGAATTTAGATTAAAAAATATGCACGAATGATCATTTATCCCTATACAGAACTCACCTTTGTTCATAGATTTGTTCTATTTCTTGGCTCTGTATTGAGTTTTGATTTGGCAGTCTATGTCTTGTGGAAAATTTAAACGATACCTATGAAACTATTTGATAATCTTAAACGTCTGATAAGCAAGGATGAGCTTTGTGGGGAATGGAGTTCATGTGATGGGAGTGGATTTATAATTATTATGGGCTCGTGGATGAAAATAAAATCAGATGGAACTGCTCAATATGAAATCTGGGGTGATGAAAGTTGTGAGAATGGAGCATATAATAATAAAGGGGAATTTAAATGGCATAGAATGGGAGATAAAAAAATAACAATTCAAGAAAAGGGATCAAATCAAAAAGAAGAAATTAAATACGAATTAAAAAAGAAAAATGGACGGATCGAATTAACAAGTTGGCAGCCTGAATTAGAAAATTTCGGAGTTGAAGGTTTCTGGAATTTTTATCAAATTATGTTTAAAAAAAAATAAGGTAGATGGGAGTATTTCAGACGGGCCGTAAAGATTTACAATGTCATTGCCCATGTGAGAACGAAGTAACAGGAAAGCGCATGATTCAAGAAAAAGATATCAAAGACAATATTGAGCCCACATCCATGGCACTTCCGCTTACAGCGTCCTTTTAATCTTTCAACAACATTTTTATAATATCTAAAACGACATGCTCATAGTTAGCAGTTTCATAAAAACTCTCTCCTTCATGCCAACGGGCATAGTAATAAAGCTTTTGTTTATCTAATACTGGGTAAATTTTCGTTCTTTTCAGATAACCCCAGTAACTTAGCTTTATGGCTTTACTTTGTGCAAACTGGTTGATGTTTGAAATAACACTTTCCTTATCTTTATTCACTAGCATAGTTTTTTCACTATATTTTAATACATAATTTTCATAAAAAGACGTACTATCTTGTGCCAATTCAATAAGATCTAGTAAATAGTTTATGATTAAAGGTAGCTCTGCATGAGCTGATTCCTCTCCTCTGCAGTTTTGACTAATTAAACGCATATCTAAATTAAGTTTAAGATTAGAAACTTTGCTGCAGGTTTCTTTGCAAAGGTCTTCTAACTTTTTTATAAAATGCTCTTGCATCATAGTATCAAAGCTTTTTCTACAAGTGAGAGAATTTATATCATTATTGATTCTCCTATTGGTATACGATGCAAACTCTCCAGATTGGGCATATAGTTCTGGAGTGTAAAAGTAAATATTGCTGCTGATAGTTAGAGAGGCAATCAAGGCTACAAAAAAAAATTCAGTACGCTTATTAATGTGAAATAAAGAATGCCTCATATATATTATGTAAAATGCAATTTTTATTCCAAAATAGCTTTTGAATAAACCTTATATAAATAGCTACTTACGAGTGTAGTTTATTATTCTTCTAGGACATTTATGTCCCACTGTAAATATAAAAGGTCTATATCGAAGAATCCTGGTCTGGACTGGCTCTAAAAAGTGGACTCTGAAAAAAACTAACCTGCGTGTTATAAGGAGTCATATGAAACCATATACAATAGAGTTCGCAAAAGTAGCCTGGCACCTAGACATTATTGCTTTTCAATTTCTTCTAAGTATTTCCCTGTACCAATTTTTGCGCCCCCTTCATAAAAAGAAAAAGTGCTGCCAATTAAAAAGTCTTTTTTGATGTATTGTGGACTGCCAAATGTTATTTCAACCAGAGCACTTTGGCCTGGTTCAAGGGTTTCTTGATTAAGAAGGTTGATTGAACCGTCAACATAGGTATTTTTCCAATGTCAAATGTGGGGCGGTAACCGCTCTGAAAAGGAGTTGTTCTCCCGCCGTTTTTAAGGACAGTGATGTTGGCTTTGATGGTTTTCATGTCCAAGCTAAGTTTATTGAATCTTGTCGAGCTTTTGGATAATCAGTAGCATTTCTTTGTCCTGTAACATATCTTGTAGAAGGAGGTCATCCCAAAAATAATATCCATGTTTGTCTTTGGCATAGCAGCCGATGCCTTTCTGAGTTTTAAAGGTATCATAATCAACTTGTTTTAATTGCCCATGGCGTAAATTATAGATGGCCTCTTTGTCCTTTGCGTAGCAGTCTCCATATGCATTAAATGAACGGATGTCTTTTACCTCTCTTAGCAAAAGTCTTCCCCCACTTGCAGTGTCGTAAAATTCATATGCATTATCTTTATCTTTATAAAAACCATTCCCGAAGCTTTCAAAAGTAGAAATATCGATATGGGTTTTTAGGTCGAAGCCTGTATTTTCTTCATCCCAGAATGTTTTAACATATGTCGTATGTTGAGGGTTATGCTGTTGTACCTTTAAAGCAACATCTCCCTTGCTGTTTTTATATAAATCCCCTTTGATGTTGTGCCACAACAAATGACTAGGTGTGTTCTGACTAGATGATATACAAGCACTCAATAGGGTTAAAGCTATAGTTAGCGGAAGATATGAGATGAACTTATACATCATATGCCAAAAACCCATTTAGGTACAAATTTGTGCGTGCTCTCCAGTTGTTTTTCATGCAATTTGTAGTCGGGGCAGTGAGAGGCGACCAATGCCCAAAAGGCTTTAGAGTGATTCAGGTGTTTGAGATGGCAGAGTTCATGAATGATGACATAGTCAATCAGGTCAATGGGGAGAAATAACAACCGGATATTAAGGTTGATATTTTTGAGCTCTGAGCAGCTGCCCCATCTGGATTTTTGATTTTTAAATCTTAAGTCCTGGAAGTAAAGTTTTGTTTTCTCTGAATAGGCGCTAACCCTTGGACCTATATGTTGCTGGGCAATCATATTGAAAAACTTCCGCACACCTTTTTTGAGCGTGGGTCGATGTTTAACCAGCCCAGAAAAGTAAACACAACTTTGATCGATTTTTGTAAAGATGGATTGTTGGTCTTTGATCTCAAATATGAATTCATAGTTCTTTTGAGTCAGCGGAATGTAAACCTTCTTTGGGAAAAAAAGTGGGCGGTAATACTTAATCTTTTTTTGGGTAAGCTTTGGGGTTTTGGGTTTAGAAATATTCTTTCTAGGATGTGATACCCCTGCTTTTGATGGGAGGGGCGTCGAAAAAAAATCTAATTGTTCTAAGCCCCTAGACATAGACCAAACCCAGTAGGGATATTAGATCCCAAGAAGTTCTACTTCAAAAATGAGCGTTGCGTTGGGAGGAATAAGTCCGCCCCCAACGCCATTTGCGCCATACGCCAAGTCAGATGGAATGGTAAGCTTGCGTTTGCCGCCGACTTTCATGCCTTCGACCCCTTGGTCCCAGCCTTTAATAACTGAGCCTGTACCAAGAACAAATTCAAAGGGTTTGCCCCGATCAACAGAGGAGTCAAACTTTGTGCCGTTTTCCAACCAACCGGTATAGTGAACAGAGACCTTGGTGTTGGCTTTGGCAACGTCTCCCTCTCCTGTGGTGATGTCTTCGATGCGTAGTGTGTTTTGTGTCATGCTTTATGTTTCCTTTTCTTTTGTTATTATTTAAGAGCTGATTTTATTTGATCAATCACTTTTTGTTCTTCACTTGATATCGCTGGACCTAATCCTAGGAATGAGCGGCTTGCTTGTGCGACTTTTGTTGCTTTTGCAATAATACTAAGTGAGAAGTCTTTGGCTTGTTCATCAGACATATTTGATAGCGTAGAGCTCACCCAGTCTTTCCATAGTGAAAACAAGGATTCATCTACCGTTTCTTCAAGCCAGGTTTCCATGAGTGCCATGGCAGGGGAGTCTGCTTGGATTCCATCTTCTTGGCATACCTTAATGATAGCTTTGCGCTCATTGTCATCAAGGGTGCCATCAGCCCACGCCACTTGCGCAATGGGAAATAAACTAAGAGCGGCAAGTTCTGAGGCACTTAGGCCTTGGTCAAGGATATGTTCTAGGAGCGTATCATTTGTAATCCCTGTGATACGTTTAAGCTCCTCAAGGTTTTGTTCTTGCTCAAGCTTTTGCTTTAGGGCTTTGGCTTTTTCACCTGAGAGTTTATTAAAGTACTGGTTTTCAAAGGCATGGCCTCGTTCTTTCACATCATGTTTTGACATCTTACTTTCTCCTTATTGTGTTTGTTATATCGTTTAACTCAATCAAATCAAAGAAATCTGCTGATCATGGCAAGCGCTGAGCACTTTGGATAGCATCGACAATCCCTGTACGAATAATCATGATGGCAATAGATGCCAAAAGCAAATTGGCAATTTTAGAAATTCCCTCTGCGCCACCCTTGCCAATAATTTTGATTAAATATTTTGAATTGTGAAAGAAGAACGCCGTAATGACAAGGTTCACTGCTAAAGATAAAAAGGTGATAGACATGCCAACTTTGTCCACCAGTACAAACATGCTACTCATGGTGCCTGGTCCCATAACCAATGGCATGCCCAAGGGAACAACCCCAACAGATTGGGTGTATTTTTCTTTTCGCTTTGAGATGGAAAAAACCAAATCATGGATACTCAGAATTAGAAGAATCAAACCGCCGGCAATTTTAAAGTCCGAAATTTGAATACCCAAAAAAGAAAAAATTTCCTTCCCTAAAAACAAAAATCCAAGACCAATAAGGCTTGCTGTAAGCATGGCTTTAAGCAAAATGGATTTTTTGTCTTGCTCAGTCTGCTCATCGGTCATGCCAATATAAACAGGGGTCAATCCAATGGCATCAATGGCCACAAAAATGGGAATGAATGCGACCATAAAGTTAGAAATAAAATCGTTCATGTTTGTCCTTATCCAAGTTGAATTTATTGTGCCGGCTTTATAAAGGTCCGTCCAATTTTTTTGATTCCCCAAACACAGAGATACGTTAGGTACGGGATCGCGAATACAAGAAGCAGAGCTACAACACCAATGAGCAAGCCAGGAATTCTGTCCTGTTTGATAAAATATTCAATTAAACCAATACCCAAAAAAGGCGTGAATAGCGCTACAATAGAAGCCAGTGGGTATTTTTTAATGCACAAGTATGCATTGGGGATCAGCACCAAAATCAATAGGGTTCCAAACGCCAAACCCCATGCCATGGCCAGTGCCATAGGCTTTAAAAAAGGATCACTGCCGCCAATACCGTATGCTACCGGCGCAAGGCCAACTACGGTGGTAATAGATGTAAGCATGACAGGGCGTAAGCGGGTTTTGCAAGCTTCAACAACTGAATCTAACATGTTTTTGCCTTGATCAACTTTTTGATTGATAAAATCAATCAGTACAATGGAGTCATTGACACTTACACCAGAGAGTCCAATCATGCCCATCATAGCTAAGAAACTAAACGGTTGGCCATGCATTTTAAGCGCGTACATGGCGGAACATAGAGAAAAGGGAATGGCCAACATGATCAGAAAAGGTTGAGAGAGGGAGTTGAAAGAGGTCGCCAAAACGATAAAAATTAAAAACAGTGCTAGAATGAAAGCCTGCATCAGGCTGTTGAGAGACTCTTGTGTATCCTCGTACTCACCCCCAAACTGAACAGAATAACCCGTAAAATCCTTCATGATGTCCGCCAGCGGTTTTTCAATGGCTTGGTTCACTTCGATGGACGTCGTTTCACCTTCTTCAATATCCGCAGTGACGGAAACGGTTCTTTTTCCGTCAAAGTGTTTGATGGCATTGATGCCAGGACCTTGACGTCTTGTGATGAGATTTTTGACGGGTATCATACGGCTTAAGGGATTTTGAATGTACAGCTCATCAAAAATGTTGGGGTTCTTTCGATCGCTTTCACTCAAACGCACAATGACATGGGTATCCTCATCGCCTTTGCGAATATCTGTCGCGACTTCACCTTCGAAGCTTGAGCGGATGACCCGCGCGATTTGAGATGCATTGATTCTAGATTGGGCAGCACTTTTTTCTTTAATCGCAACGACAATTTCGTCTTTGCCTTGATCGTAATCGTTCCTGATATCTTTCACACCTTTGATCTCTTGGAGCTGGGTTTCTATTTTTTGAGCAATTTTATTTAAAGTGTCTAGGCTTTCTCCTCGCACTCTGAGAGCAACAGGTTTGCCTGTAGGTGGCCCAGGGTTGATTTTATCAAACCAAATGCGTTTGAACTCACCTTCAAAAGAAGCAGTTTGTTTGCGGATATCTTCAATAATATCCTTGGTTAAACGTGTGCGGCCAGCCTCAGGTGTAAGGTAGACTGCAATTTGTCCCACGTGTGAGTTGCGTGTTGTAAAGGGGTCTCCTGGATCATTTTGAAGGATCCCGACAAACGTGACAAAGTCGTCCATTTCACTTTGGGGCAGGGTTTTAAGAATATCTTCTATTTTTTTTAACTTTTCCTCCATCACATACGAGGGTGTGCCTGTCTCACATTCAGCCCGGACAAAGAAAATTTCAATGCCTTCACTGGGGAAAAGTACAATGGGTGTTGTTTTGATACTGAAGTAAATAAGTGCAAAAATAACAACGTAAAAAATATGTGCAATAATGATATGTGCGGGAAGAATCAATTTTAAAAAAGAACCATAAATGGTTCGTAAAAAATCAATCAATCGGCCTGGCAAGCTAAAGATAAACTTAAAAAAACGTCTTATGCGACCCGCATTGAGATTGGGGGCTTTGTTTCGATTTAAAAACAAGTTGGTGACAGATTCAAATTCAGTCAGATGAGCTGGAAGAATCCACAGGGATTCAATCCAGGAAGCAATGAGCATCACAATGACCACCACCGGCATGATGAATACAAACTTGCCAAAGATACCGGTCATAAAAGCCAGGGGAAGAAATACCAAGATAGATGTCAGAATAGCTGTTGAAACGGGCTTGAGTACTTCAGTTCCACCAATAATTGCAGCCTCCTTGGGGCTGTATCCTTCTTCCATCCGCCTATAAATATTTTCTGCTACAATGATGGCATCATCGACCAACATGCCCATGACCATAATCAACGCAAACATCGAAATCATGTTGATGCTCATGCCAAAAAATTGCATGCCCCAGATGCCCAAGGCTGCAGCTACTGGAAGACCAATGGCAGTCCAAAAGGCAACAGGAGGGCTCAAGAAAATCAGAAGTGAAATCAAAACAAACAGCAACCCCAAAGCCCCATTGTTGACCAGGATACCCAAACGGCGCTTGACCCACATGGAGCTATCGTTGATGGTAGAAAGTTGAAGCTCTTGAGGCGCAATTTTTCGGTAGTCTTCGATGACCTTCTCGACATGTTCAACCAGTTTAATGACATCCTTGGATTCTTTTTTAATCACTGACAGGTTAAAGCCTTCTTTTCCGTTGGGGCGCAAGACAACGCTGGAGGAGGCGTCATCAAAACCATTTGTAACCGTGGCTACATCCTTAACTTTGACGTAGCGACCGGTGGGGTTGGCGCGAATGATGACGTTTTCAATTTCTTCAAGCGTATAAAACTTTGAGTCGGTTCGCACCAAAAACTCTTTGTCACTTCCCTTAAGGTTGCCAGCCGGCACATTAATATTATGAAATTTTAGAACATCTGAAATTTGATCAATTGAAATGCGATAGCGTTTAAGTGCTTTGGCATTGGCCTCAACATAAATTTTAGCGTCTTTCCACCCGGACCGGGCGATATCAGACACCCCAGGTATCTCTTCGAGTAAGGATTCAAGGTTTTTTCCATGTTCTTGAAGTTCTTTTCTTTCAAGGTTTCCGGACAACGCAATTTCAATAATGGGCTGGTCCTTGGTATTGATCTCTTTGACCACGGGCAGTTGATCCAGGTCTGATGGAAAGTCGTCAATTCGGTCAACTGCTTGCTGAAGGTCATTGATAATCTTATCTTTATTAGGCGCATCAGGTTCTAACAGAACTGTAACATTGCTATATCCTTCAGCTGATATGGAAGATATTTCTTTAATATCACTGAGTGAGTCTAATGCATCTTCAATAGGGTTGGTAACCAGGGTTTCGATTTCACCCGATGTGGCACCTGGATATACTGTATTAATAACGACAACATCCATAGAGACATTCGGGAAGACTTCACGTTGCGTGTTTAAAATGGTTCTGATGCCGATAAACAAGACAAATATTGATAAAAGATTTACCAAGAGTTTGTTTTTGACGCCATGTTCGGGGACTTTGGATAAAAACATTAAGCGTCTTCTCTCTTACTAAAACGAGATTGACCGCTTAACAGTTCAAGCGCGTAGTCTTGGATCATGTATTGGGTTTCAAGTGTGAGAAGTCTGCGTTTGAGTTGTACAAACTCTTGTTCGTATAACAAGAGTGTCAGCAGAGATTCTCGGCCCACACGGTATTCGCTGTTTGTTGCTGAAATTTTCTTTCGTTCTAAGGTTTGAGTCTCTTGTAGTTGATCAATTTGTTTTTTTAGGTGGGATTGACCACGCCACGTTTTCTCAATCTCTTTTTTGGCATCATGTAAGGTTTTTCGTTTTCGAGCCTCGAATTTTTCAATGTTGATCTTACCGCGTTTGTATTTGGTCGTGATCTCGGTGCTATCCAGGGAGATATTTAAAAACGCGCCGACGGTTAAGTTCGGGTTAAACGATGAAAAAGAGCCTACAAAAGACTTGGGCAAATTGCCTTCTACGTCGTTGTTCTCTAAACTGGCAAAAACTTCCAGCGTGGGTAGAAGTTCCTTGTCGTAATCTCCAATAGACGCTTTGATGGAATCAATGCGCTTGTCCAAAGCAACGATGTCACTTCGAGAGGGTGTTTTTTCATAGTAGTGCTTGAGACTGTTTAAGGGGATCTCAGAAGGCATATCAAATGTACAATGGCTTTGCTCAACGGAAATCATTTGTTGGAGCTCAATGTTTAAGCCGTCCAGTTGCGCTTCTGTGCTTAAGACGTCTTGTTTTCGCATGGATACATTGGATTGGGCGGCATAAAGACTTGACTTCTCTACCAGTCCAGAACGATAAAGCTTTCGGGTCGTTCCTAAATATTGCTCAGACCGCTTGAGGGTTTCTTTGGCCAACTCAATTTCCTCTTGGGCTTGAATCCATTGCACGTAAACTTGTAAGGCTTGATATCCGATACGTGACTTTGAAAACTCTAAACTGGCTTTGGCGCTATCAATACCACCTTGAAAACTATTTCTAAGGCGGTCATTGATTTGGATAGGGGTGTAAATCAAAGGTGCTCTCAATGTGCCAAACCAAACGGCATTGTGGGCAGGGTTGATTGTGGCAAAGGTAGAATTGTTCTTTTGTCTGGAATGTCTATAGCCAGCTTCTAGAGAAAGACCATTTTCAAAAGTTTGCACATATTTGCTTTCAAATTCCGTGGTGTCGTTTTTAGATCCAAAAATAGGAATCGACTGGGCGCTTCGGTCCAATTGCTGAGAAATGACTGTCTGTATATTTCGGTCATAGAGTTGATCATAGTCATGGATGTCATTTTCCAGTTCTTTGACCTGTGTTTTTTCAATTTCAAGTGCCAAATCATGCTGGATGGCCTGCTTAAAAACAAGCCCTTCATCAAGATGGCATGATGAATCAGAAACCTGCGCGTGCGTCTTTGGAAAAAACAGACATAGAAAGAGGAACAGGACAGTCAAGTAATGCCGTTGATTCCATTTCATGCGCCACCCAATACATGATTTGACATGTTTTAGCCAGATAAGATTGGGTTTCTTAGAGGACAATGAGCTTTGGCGGCTAGCTCGTTGCATTTACGAGCTTACCTTTCTCATATGGCGCCCACAAGAGGTTAGCCAATTCGGAATACAACGATCATACTTAAGACATAGCCTGCTATAATAATTACAGATGGGATACTCAGGCGCAGGAAATTTTTTTGAGGCTTAATCACAAAGCCAAGCATCACCGAAAGCCCCATGAGAATAGCAATCAAACCTGTGATAACGTGCACGCCTTGGGTATGAACAAATAAAATGTCTTTTGTGTAGGCCAAATCATTGACAAAAAATGTAGCTACATTGAAAAGGTTGCTGCCCAGGACATTGCCAATGGCCAAATCTACTGAGCCAATACTTAACGCACCGAACGTCACAACCATCTCAGGTAATGATGTGGCAAACGCAAGAAACAATGTTCCAAAGAATGCCTGGTTCCATCCCATGGTGGTGACAATTTTTTCACCCAAAATAGGTAAATAAAGTCCACTGCCAATGACAAAAAATGCGAAAAAAGAAAATTTCATGATTGCTTGATTAAGTTGTTTTTTATATCCATCAGGTTGGATTTCCGGCTCTTCGGGCGTTTGATGTTTGAACATGATTTTCATCATCAGAACGTAGCTAACAAAGATGACGATTGAAGAAAGCCCAACATGCCCAATTCTAACACCTATGTTTTGCGTATTAATCAAAAGAGCTAAGCAGGCAAGGCCAATAAGAAATGATCCAATCAATGCTGTGACCAAATGACTTTGGTCTGCACATTGAAAGATTGTTTTCTTCCGGTACCACGCGTCGGCCATGCAGAGAATAAGAATATTAAACGTGCAACTCCCAAAAATGTTTCCGGCTGCCAGATCTGGCGCGTTGGCCAATGCCACTGAGCTGACACCTGATCCAAGTTCAGGCAGGCTGGTGACCATGGCCATGAGTGTTACACCAATCCAAGATTTGCCCAAACCGCTCAGGTCAGAAATTTGGTCTCCAAAAACAGATAAAAAATATCCCGACACGCAAATGATCAAAACCAATCCTAAAAACTGTAACCAAAGCAGCAGCATGAAACGCTTTATATACCTTCAAAAATCTCTTTAAAGGGAATTTCTTCCGAACTCATAACCATGGCAGTGGGTGGAAAGTGTTCAGTTTCAGATAATAGGGTTTGATAGTATTTGGAAAAGCTTTCTGTTGACTCACCCTCACGGGGTGGACGCATTCCCATGAACATGAGGTCAGCCTGAGCTGATTCTTTTTGGACTGCTTCAAAAAAGCTTGTGCCTTTGAGCTGTTCAATGATTTCTGTTTTGACCGGAATGCGAACGTTTTTAGAAAGGACTTCCAGCTCGTTCTGAGCTTTTTCAGCATCTTCGGCATGCACCATGGTTTTTAAGAAAATCTTAGATTTTTTTCGATCAGAATTTTGTTGTACCAGGAAAGCCAAAGCTAACATTAGGTTGGCATTTTGGGCCTGCCGTCCCCACCACACATGAATACCTTCGCTTTTGGTAGGAGTAGGGCCGTCCTCGTTCTGAGTATGGTTTCTTAATATAACAATGTTTTTTCTAAGGTTGTAAAGGTCACAAATCATAGATGCAAACTGTTCTTTATTCTGATCGTCGTCAGATTCACCAAAAACAAGAAGGTTTGGCTTTAGACCTCCCAGGCCATAGCTTTCAGAAAATGAGACTGCTCCTTCAAAGGGGCTTGCAGCAAAATGGACTTCAGTCAGGGCTTGAACGTCTTTTTTTTGGATAAAGGTTCGGATGGACTCTTCCATACTTTTCTTGCGGTCGAAGTCTCGGTGCTCGTTTGAGAGAATAGAGCAGACGGTGAGAAAGCTTTTGCCCCCACTAATCGACTGACCAAAATCTATAAGAGGGAACCGTTGATTTGGAGATCCACTAAAAACAACAATATTCGGGCGCCAAGATCGCGCATCTTGTTTATAATCATCTAAGCGATAAATCATATCTCTGGCGATGTTGACCAGCATGCCACGTCGAATATCTGACCAATGGCGACCGAGGTTTCTTTTTTTAGTCCAGGTATAAATCAGCGCAACACATGCAAAAGCAATCAATGCAGACCCCGCACTTATTAGAAGCATAATAATAAAGCAAAGCATCCCACCAAGAAGCGAAAACAACCAATGGGTTTTAAACCCAGGCCGCCAAGAAGGGTTTTTCATTAAATTTTCAAAAAGTGTGGCCAAGTTAATCAAACCATAAGACGTTAGGAAAAACATAGAAAGCACACTGGCAATGGAATTAAGATCACCCACCATCAGGGTCATTAAGGCGATAAAGTATGAGACGACAGTAGCCCTGCGTGGCAGGTTTTGTGCGCCGTGGGTTTTTGAAAAAAAGGAAAAAAGAATGCGATCCTTGGCCAAAGCCTGAAGGGTCCGGGGGCCACCTAAGAGCGCGCCAATAGCGCTAGAGAGTGTGGATCCCCAAAGCCCCACGGTAACCAACGCACCAATTGCAGCGTAGCTGATCATGATGGTATTGGCATATAGAAAGGGCATTTCAACGTTGTAAAAAAGAAAAATGGGAATGATCATGTAGACCACATAACCTGTAATGACAGCAGCTAAGGTGCCTGTGGGAAGTGACTTTGATGGGTCTTTTAAGTCACCTGACATAGCTAGCCCCGCCTCGATTCCTGTAACCGCGGGAAAGATAACAGCAAACACAACCCAAAAGCCTTGTTTGGTGATTTGCCCAAGGTGCGGGTCTGTTAATTTTTCTGGAGAACCCATAAAAAACGATACAAGCGAGGCAATAATTAAAAGGAAAATAAAAGATTGAAGTTTAAGTGTAAGATCAGCTGAAAAGTACGACAGAAGAAATAAAAGCGTCACGGTTATGGCACTGATAAGCTCAGGTGTTATGTGGGGTAGGTAGGGCGCAACTGACTCAGTAAAGCCCGAAATGTAAAATGCAATCCCCAATGACTGGGCAAAAAACAACGGTATGCCAATGGCGGCGCCAGTCTCGATGCCAAATGACCGAGAGATCATATAATAGGCGCCACCAGCGCCAACTCGCATATTTGTTGCTGTGGCTGCGATCGACAAGGCAGTCATGAATGTGATCAAGGATGAGATTGTAATGATGGCCAGAGATCCTGCAAGCCCCACATGAGCAACCATCCACCCCATGCGCAGATACATGATGACACCAAAAATGGTCAGGGCGCTGGGGATGTACACTCCCTTGAGTGTTCCAAATTTATTTGAGACGTCTTCTGAAGACATAAGCAGATTGTGTATCTTAAAACTCCAAAGAGCTCCATTGATCATCAATAAAAAAAATATGGAAATGCTTTAGATTTTAAGAGCAACAATGTTATAGGCGCAAAGGTAGGACAAGGTCTTTTTATTTAATTTTAATATACATATAAGTGAGGTTAGAACCATGGTCATCCAAGCACTAAACAAACGGCATCAATTTGGTCATTTCATCAGAATAGGGATTTTTTGCGTATCATTTTTCTTTTTTATTTTGCAGGGGTGCACGCAAAAACCTGCAGGAGATTCTAACCCGTCAGGATCTTTACAAAGCAAAAGCGTTCAAAATATTCAAATTGATGGTTCCAGCACGGTCTACCCGTTGACTGAAGCAGTGGCTGAAGAGTATCAAGCTGTAAACCGCGATATTCGGGTCACCGTCGGCGTTTCTGGAACAGGTGGCGGCATGAAAAAATTCATTGCCAAAGAAATTGATATCACAGGCGCATCCAGGCCAATCAAACCTTCAGAGATTGAAAAGGCCAAAGCTGCTAACTTGACTTATACAGAGCTAGAAGTGGCTTTTGATGGTTTGTCAGTGGTGGTCAATGGGAAGAATGACTTTGTAGATTACCTGACTGTGGGGGAACTCGAGGAAATTTGGAAAGCCGGCAGTCAGGTCAAGACATGGAAAGATGTGCGAAGCAGCTGGCCCGACCAAAAAATCATGCTCTACGGACCGGGGACCGATTCGGGCACGTTTGATTACTTTACAGAAACTATTCTGGGCAAATCAGGCGCTATTCGACCAGATTTTACAGCAAGTGAAAGTGATCATGTGCTGGTCCAAGGCGTAGCAGGAGATAGTGCGTCTTTGGGGTTCTTTGGCTATGCATATTATTTAGAAAACAAAGATAAACTCAAAATTGTTCCTATTGATGGTGGCTCTGGTCCTATTGCACCTTCGATGGTCACGATCAAGGATGGCTCGTATGCACCTCTATCCCGTCCTATATATATCTATGTTAGCAATGAAGCTTTGACTAAGCCGTGGGTTAAGGCTTTTATAAGTTTTTATTTGGAGAGTGCTTCGACTTTGGCTCAAGAGGTTGGCTATGTGAGCTTGGACAACAAAACACTTGCAGCTCAAGTGGCCAAAGTAGATTAGGGCTCTTGCGTCTTAAGAGGTTGTTTTTTAGTCGGAGGCGTTATGGTTCATAGGTTTTTAGGGGTTGTAGGTCTGTGCTTTAGTTCTTTGGTGCTTACAACGTGTAAGCAAGCACCGCCATCTGAGGTGGCAGATGAGCAAAAAACATCTGTGCAGTCTGTTGAAAAACTTAAAGATGATGGTTTGTGTGGACGCTACATGCAGCTGCTTGATCAAAAACTAAATCCTAAGGGACAGTCAAAGCATATCGACTTGAAAGCCAAAGAACTTGCAGTCTCTCCATTGGTTACAAGCGCTCAAGATTGGACTTGGATCGAGTTTAAATCCATGAAGATCCCTAAGCGAAATTATTTAGATGAAAAAAGCATAGGTAAGGATGGGGGCGTTTTTTGGTTTTCTAAAGCCCATGGATATCTGGGTGTTTTTGAAACCGGTCCTATTTTTAAAAGTACAAAAGACGCGTTTACGCCGAAGATGGCATCATACATGGAGAGATTAAACCTTAATGGGCTTTATGATCTCTACACCTTTGCTTTTGTTGAGGGGTTTAGGTCTTGTGCGGGGCTTGAGCAAGAGTTTGATATTCATGCCAAGCATGATTTAATGGTCTTGATGAATGTGGCTGGCCCGCATGTGACCCAAGAGGTTGTTCTCAATGCTGACCGAGGCATGATTGCACTTGTCGGTAAGACATCCCAAGAGGACGCAGCCTCAAAGAAAACCTATTCGGCTACCGTTTATACCAAGTCCCCAGAACTTCAAATAGATGCTGTCTTTCAAAGCAAACAAGACCGCAATGACTTTTTGCAGCTACTGTTTTATGGTGGCTGATTTTATACAAGAAACAGGAATGGACATTTAACCTCTTAATTCTATGTCCAGTAAATCAGGACACTACATTTTTTTTAAAACAGGAGGTCAAGTATGATTATTGCTAAAAATACATTTGGCCTGGATGGGAACAATATAAGTTGCGGGTTACGTGCTTCAACCTTGTTTGGTACAGGTTTGCGTTGATTACTATGTTGTAAAAAAAACTTTTTTATGAAAAAAGACAAGCATGCGTGGACTAGGTTCATTATTGTTGCTTGGCATTGTGCTGTGTATAAACACATTTTTTAACGGATTTCTAGATAGTTTTTTAAACGGTTCCTTGCAAACCCTTTTTAAGGGTTCTGAAAGGTATATTGATTTTTTTTATATCGATACGTGGCAATCCTATGCTTGGTTTGTATTTTTGGGGCTTTGTTTAATGGTAGTATATTCAGGGGTCCTGTCTTTTTTTAAATTCATTTTTAAACTATTCCCTCCAATATTTTTATTAGGTGAGACATATCTGCTAAAATTATTTTCTGCACCTGGAGATGATGATCCAGTTGATGATAAATTTGCCCATATTGAGACAGATGGCTCCTCTGAAGAAACAGAGATTAAGTTAATCAATCACTCTAAAGCAGGATCTTTGCTAAGATGGTTTTTTGTATCTTGTGTAAATTTTTTTGGTCCTGTTCTGAGTTTTTTTTGTTTTCTGGTTTATATGTTTATTTTTTTACTTAATGCTGATTATGGCTTTGTGCTTTTTAATAAAGGAATGGCATTTTTGGGCATCAACCATAGCTCCCAGGAGGTATGTCATGTAAATCTTCCTGATGACTATGTTGTTTTTGATCAAGATTGTTATCCTCAAAATGCAGACTGTGATGGCAAGGAATTGGTTTGGGGGATGGATCAAATGAATATTACATACCCAAACAAAATAAAATCCGTTGTGCTTGAAAAGGGAGCAGCGCTTCTGACTCATGCGGATATCGTATATGCAAAGTCTGGGAGTTTTGTGGGTCAATTAGATGAGCGTCGCGCAAAAGCTATTTTTTTTGAGGAGGGAGCAATCATTGCATCACATCAGTCTGCAATGATACCTAAAGTTCAGTGTGATAGGATCGAGCTTAGTCAAACCAAACCCAAGGCGATTAACGTGCCTGTCGAACGAACTGTTGACATAGCCTTGCCTTCAAACTCAGACAGCGCAATTGAATTTCATCTGCCCAAGATGAAGCGTAACAATTTAATTTTTAAAAGAATGCCTTTTGATGTTTGTATTGATCGGATTTATTGGGAAGCAGAGGGGCTTTTGTCAGGTGATTCAGAATATATTTTCAAAACTAAAATATTCCTTTTTGATAAGCATGAGGAGCTGTTGGATACAAAAAAAATAAGATTTTCTGGCGTTTTTGGTACAAGGTTTGGAAAGTTTAAATACGGAGATCATGGCAAGGCCATGAAATCAAAATATATACTTGTAAAAAACTTTTGCTTTTCCGGTATTTCCTCACCTGGGGAATATTATTTTAAAGTTGTATTGGATGTTGACAATGAAGTTCAAGAAATTGATGAAAATAACAACTCATTTATTTTCCCATTTGATATTAAAAATTGAATAAGAAAAAAAAATTAAGATTCTTAAATGGTTTGAGCTCCAGCTTGACGACTTTATCAAGCATTGGTGGCATTGTTGCAGTGTGGATATTGACCACTTTTTTAAAAAAAAGTTATAAGCATGGTTCTACAAGCGTGCTTTTAGACAAGTTATATCGTGGTCTTGAGGATCTAATGCGTCTTATGGTTTTTGATAAATGGTACAAGGTGATTTTATTTATTCTGGTACCCACCATTTTAATTAAAATTTATAATAAAAATAGGGATGTTTTTAAAAACATATTACCTAAAAAACGTAGAGGTTCCTTTTTTGGAATGCTTTGTGCGTATTTGTTTTGGATTATTCTTATGGTAAACTTTGGTAGCTTATTTCGGCACTTGCCTAAAGCTTATGAAATTCTAAAAATAAACCAACGCTTTCAAGAAGTGTGCAGTATTGAGCTTGCTCAAGACTACACTGTTTTTGATCAGCGCTGTTATGTTGGTTCTAAAAAGAATGTTTGTGATAAAAGCAGCCATGTCTGGGCAATGGATCATATGAACGTTGTACTTCCAAATAAACAGTTAGATACTGTCGTTTTAGAAGCGGGAGCAGCACTTTTGACTGACGCTGATTTTATTTACGCAAAGTCTGGTAGCAGCATAGATAAATATGGATATAATACCAAGGCTGTTTTTTTTGAAGATGATGTAGAACTTGGGTACACTCCTAAGGTAGATCATATTCGTTGTGGCGAAATTAAAGTTAATTACTCAAAGCCAAATCATATAAGTATCCCGACAAGGCGCATGGTCGATATAAGTCCTCCTCCAGACTTAAAAGATGCAGTTGTGTTTTCGAGGTCTCAAGGAGATAATTTTGAAAAGATCAACGGAATACCCTTTAGACCATGTATCGATCATTTTAAATGGCAGCTTGAAGGGGTTATGGATCTGGATCCTTTTGTTAATAGCAGGCTTGTGCTTTATGACAGCGAAGAAAATCAATTGGATGTGCGTAAGGTAGGATTTGAAGATGGCAATATGAAATTGCATAATAATTATAGATATGAAAAAAATGGGAAGGCAATTAACAAACAAAGTGTCGGTATATTTAGAAACTTTTGTTTTTCAAACGCCTACGCACCAGGGAAATATTTTTTAGAAGTCATTTTAGATGTTGATAATGTTATCAAAGAAACAAATGAAGATAATAACAGTTATATATTTCCATTTGAGATTGAAGAGGAATAATTTCTGAATTTGTTTGTATGTTGATGAGTGAAAAATGAAGTGTTACGCTTGAAAGCCTGCCAGAGATAATATGATCCATACAAGGGCAAATAAAAAATATAAAAAAGAGTAAATAGCACCTAGTACCCCGCTGGCAAGGGCAATTTGTTTTTCATTTAAGTATTCACAAAGAGTTTTTTTTAAGAGCCACGCCACAGCTGGAAAGTAACTTAAAATAAAAAGGACTGGCAATACTTTAAAAGAAGGGGGAGTGCTTTTTGAATCAGTTAAAGCTATTAATGCAGACAGGCAAAGTTATACAAGTCCTGAATTTATAAAACAAAAAAAGAAGCCGTCAGAAAAATTTGAGAATAACCATTTCGGTACGTATTTTTTAAAGACATTGAAGTATTTATTTTGAATAGGCGTATATTCTTTTTTCAATAAAAGTATACGCGCCCAATGTAATCCATTACAAAGAACGCCTAACCAGATTATAAAATTCAGATAAATTAAAATTAAATAGTGTGATCCTACGGCTTTTGTTTCGTATGAGAAGCCAAATAATATTATATAAAGTAAACAAAAGAAGCCTAAACAAACTAAAAAAATAAAAACGTACGATAACTTGTCGTCAATGCGTATTTGATGATAAATAAAAAAAATATACTGAGGCTAAAAAGTCCTATTGGAAATAAGGTTTTTAAAAAACTCGTAGTAATAAGTATTTTATCCATTTCAATGATGCCAAAGATACATAGCAGGATAATGCCTACGCCAAAACTCATTCCGAGTGACATGAAAATAGAATTTTTTAAGCTACGTTGTTTAGCTTCATTAAATATGAAGAGCGAGTTGGAGAAAACAGTAGAAAGAAATAGAAAAGCTATAAATCCACTATTTACATCAAAAAAATTCACCACTTTGAAAAAATTTACTTAAAATAGTACATGATGTTTTCGTGGGCTGGGATGAGTTGGGTGTGAAGGCAGTGATGAACCCAGAGTTCATCGTGCTTTTGATCTGGGAAGAGGGTGTAACATTGGCCGACAAGGGCGCTGTCTCCCCACATTGCATTTTGATGAACTTTGATGATTTGGTTTTTTGTAACGCCAGTAAGGGGATGCGTCACTTCGAATGTTAATCAGATTGGCACGTCTGGTATAGCTTTCTGGTGTTTTTAGGTCAATGATGCCTTTTTCAATGTCTAGGATCTTGCCTATAAATGTATGCGGCCGCTCATCTACAAATCTTCCCGTGATGGCAGGTGGCATGCATTTTAATGCCCAAATGTGCGAAACAAAACCAAACAAGAGAATGAAGGTAAAAAAACATAAGGAAGTGAGATGTCTATTCATGTTGAGCTTCTGTGTTAAAAAATGCCAAGATTTCTGGAGTAGGTTTAACCAACAGGCTGTTTTTGCAGTGGTGAACCCAAAGTGCGCCATCTCTTTCGGTTGGGAATAGCGCGTACGTTTGACCTGTGACGTCCCAATTGTCCCAGTACCCGTTGCGTTTAATTTTGATGGTTTGATTTTTTGCAACACCTTTTAAGGCATGTGTGACTTTAAAGGAAATCGTTTCAGTCTCTGTTTTATTTCGAATCTGGTGGGGAGATTTTTCTTCCTTGTCGGGTAAAGGTTTTTGTTTTGGAGGCGCGTCTCTGCCAAAAAAACGCTTGACGGTTTTGAACCATCTGGAAGACGTGAAGGTTTCTTGAATCGAAGCATTTTCTTGGGCCTTGGGTGCTGCTTGCTTTTCTACCTTGAGGGCTTCTCCAATAAAAACGATGGGTTTTTCATCAATAGATGCTTGACCAACAGAAGGGTGTCCGCAGCTCAATGCCTACCCTGCGGTCCAGCGCTAGAATTTGAATGAGCGCAAAGATTACAAGAGAGAGGGTATACCTGATCCTAAAACTTTCTTCGAATAATGTGGGCTGATGTTTGAGAGGGAAAGAAAATACGACGGATCAGTGATCCTACAATGAAAAGAACCAATGCCACCATCATGAACACACCACCGGCCAAAATGATGGCAATCAATACGCCGGCTACCAAAATTCTTTTGAGCCATCTAAGAGCCAGTTCAGGTAATTTGACTTCCCTAATCACTTTTCCCTGAGGGTTGAATGCGCTGGCCTTTGAGCGAGGCTCTTTGAGATCTTTTTTAGATGTTGGCTTTTGTGATAGCTGGGCGCCATAGGTTTCTTTAAATTTGTGGTTGGGCATGGTCTGAAATCTAGCATAATCACCATCAAAAGGAAATCGACCTTTTTTGGTCTTACTATGTTAAGTCCAGACAAAGATGGCTTGCGTCATAGGAGGTTTGTGACTATATTGTCCCTTAAGCATGTTTATCAATCATTCAAAGGAGATGCTAACATGAGATCAAGTAACCCTACATTTCGAAGAGACGTATTGAATACGGCAACAAATGCGCATTCCCCAATGACCGTCAATGGAACCATTCAAAAAACAGCCATTTTATTAGGCCTTACTTTCGTAGGCGCTGCTTGGGGGTGGTCACAACTGCTTGGGCAAGGTGAAATGGCTTTAGCTATGGCTCAAAAGTATGCCACCTACGCTGGGATGGTAGGTTTTGGTCTGTGGGCATTGATTTCGTTTGTCTTTCGAAAATACGCCCCATATCTGGCTCCTCTGTATGCGCTGGTTGAAGGTTTGTTTATTGGCTCGATTACCATGCTCTTTGAGTCAAGATACCCTGGTATTGCCTTTCAAGCTGGACTGGGAACATTTGCAGTACTTGGAGTCATGTTATTTTTATATCGGACCCGCATCATCGTCGTAACAGAGCGGCTACGCTCGGTCGTCATTACAGGTATGAGCGCAATCTTTTTTATATACTTGGCTAATTTTGTCTTAAGCTTTTTTGGGATATCGATTCCTTTTTTACATCAAAGCGGCCCTATAGGTACGGCTATTGCCCTTGTGGTGATGGGTTTTCTTGCTTTCACCTTGCTTATTAACTTTGATTGGATTGAAAAGGCGGCAGCTGCGCGAGCAGACAAATATATGGAATGGTATTGTGCGTTTGGTCTGCTCGTCACATTGGTATGGTTGTATGTCGAGATGATAAGTTTTATGGCGCGGTTTCGTGATTAAAAGTCATAAGAGGCCCGTTGATGCTCTCTAATGAGGAAATTGAGCTTTTTGGAGCCATTGAACTTGCGTACATAGAAGGCTTCAAAGCTTCTGAGGCAACAAAGAGTCTCGATTATGAGCATGATTTGCCAGCGCTGTTTAGTTTGAAACAAAATGGGGCGTCTCTTGAGTCTCTAGCGCAGCAGATATTCCATATTGAATTGAAACGATCAGGTGTGCATACGTCAATGCAGCAGTGCACCCAGGTTGCTCAAGCTATTTTGCTTTTGTAGCTTGTTTTTCTGGCTTGTCTTCTGGCAAGGCCATCAGATCTAAGAAAGCTTGTGCGGAGTGAGAAAGCTTCCCCTTTTTCGGGTAGGTGAGTTCAATATTACGATTGTAGTCTAGCTTTTTTATTTCTTTGATATGGATTTGGACCAACCGTTTTGACTCCAGATCATCTTGAACAGAAATCAAGGGTAAGATGGCCAGAGCATGCCCTTGTATGACAATGGTCTTGATGGCCTCGATGGAAGGTAGCTGAATATCAACATTCAGGCTCACATTGTGATCAACAAAAAGTTTTTTGATACGTGTTTTATTGAGCGAACGGGTTTGGTGTGCGACAAATCTTTCACGCTCTAACCTTTTGATAGAGTAGGTGCTGGCATTTTGAGCAAGGCTATGGGCGGGGTGGGCAACACAACACATGTGATCCTCGAATAGAACACGATAAGAGTATGCGGGGTCTCTGTCGGCATAACTCATTACACCAAAGTCAATTTCTCGCTCCGATAGAGCATGCAGAATATCGCGCGCTCCATAGCGAATAACATCTATGAAAATATTGGGGTAGCGTTGGTGAAAAGCAATAATAGCCTCTCTAAGTGCCAGGGATCCGATTTCATTGGCACCAATTTTAAGGTGGCCACGATGAAGGCTCTTAAGCTCTTGAAGGGTTCGAAAAGCATCTTTTTTTATACTGAGCAGTTTGATCGCATAGTCATGGAGAACCTCTCCCTCGTAGGTTAAAATGGGTTCTTTTGAGGAACGGTCAAAGAGCTTCTCACCAATTTCATCCTCAAGGCGTCTGATCGAAAGGCTTATGGCTGGTTGGGTCCGCAGCATAATTTTAGCCGTTTTCGAAAAACTTTTTTGCTTGGCGACCGTAATAAAGACCTCAAGATCGTGAAATTCCATTTTACAAAGCCTATACAATATTTATAAGGATAGCTATGGATATCTGTGACATTATTTTGAAGTATGGTATTGATACCCAAGCTTTCAATAATTCTTAAAGCATGTCTATTCAGTTACAATACGTTATTTTACTTTTTGCGATCTTTGTTCTCTCGCGTGTTCTCATACGATTTCGTATTCCAACAGCCATTACCAGTTTTGCCATTGGGGTTCTCTGCACCGAGTATGCCTTTTTTAGCTCTGATCAGACCATCGAGCTGCTTGCGATGTTTGGCATTGTCTCTTTGTTTTTGTTGGCTGGACTTGAGGCAGACTTAAAGTCTTTCAAGCACGAGACAGCAGTCATTGTGCAGCACCTGGTGATTTCCGTTTTGGGCCTTTTTGGGATGGCTTATGTGGTGTATCAACTGGAGTGGTTGGACTTTCGTGTGGCAATACTTGTTCTTTTGGCTATTTTGACCCCTTCAACTGGCTTTATTTTGGATTCCCTAGATTCGCTTAAAATGGATGAGTCTGAGAAATTTTGGATTAAGATGAAAGCTATTGCCACTGAGATTGTCGCTTTGGTCGTTTTGTTTGTGGTCTTGCAAAGTAACTCTTTGCCCAAGTTGGCACAATCAACAGGCATACTCTTGGCAATGATAGTGGGCTTGCCGATTTTGTTTCGTATCTTCGCCAAGTGGGTGTTACCGTATGCACCGAAGTCGGAGTTTGCTTTTCTGCTGATTATTGCAACAGTCTGCGCATATATCACCAAAAAGTTAGGGGTTTACTATTTGGTTGGTGCGTTTGTTGTGGGCTTGGCAGCCCAGAGATATAGCCGCCATCTGCCGTCAATTGCTTCTGATAACTTGATGCATGGGGTAGAGTTTTTTACGAGTTTCTTTGTGCCATTTTACTTTTTTTATGCGGGGCTAAACGTTCAGAAGGGTGATTTTACGCAAAATGCCACTATCTTGGGAGGTATATTTCTTCTTGTTTTTGTTCCACTGCGCGCCGTTCAAATTTTTTTGCATCGCAAAATAGCTATGGACGAACCCATGGCGCAAAGCTTACGTATTGGTGTGACAATGACACCAACATTGGTTTTTACATTAGTTATTGCGAACATCCTAAGAGACCGGTTTGATGTACACCCAGCTATTTTTGGTGGGTTAATCTTGTATGCTATTTTTAATACTCTGATTCCTTCATTTTTATTCCATGCGCCTCCACCAGAGTTTGAATCCCATCAGCTGGAAAAACTAGACTATTTTGACATAGATTAGGGCTTCGACTATCGAAGTCTGCTCTGCAAGCTCCCCCCATCATAAGAGAGCACCTAATCTTGCCCTCATGATGCCTTCCAAGGCACATAAAAAGTTTCTCTAAGTTTTTTGACTTACTCTTGCGATACCTCTAGCAGAAAATCAAGTGTGCTTTGGTTGACTTGGATCTCTATTCCCAGTTGGTATTTATTTTGGTCCATTTTAGAGCACATGACGACGGTGGCTAAAAAGACGCCTGACTGGAATGTTCCTAAAGCATGAAGGTGAAGTTGTACTTTACTGTTATGGCCAAATGGCGTGTTGCTGATGACCATGGCACGTTTGTGTTGAATGTTCTCAGTGAGCTCTCTGTGAAGAATCTTCTTGGAGGGGTAGTACAGAAACAAATTGCGCATGCCCACCTGATGAAAGAGCTTATCTTTTTTGATATCGTCGAAGGTGTCTTTTTGAGCAATCGTTTGATCAATATACGTTAAGACATCTGCTTTTGTTTGGGCAAACTCAAAGCCAACATAGCAAAATTCTTTCTGAGGTATTTTGTAGCAAACCTCACCTATCATATTGAATTTTTTAATTTTTTTAAACTCAAGTACTATCTCAAAAACGTCACCTTTTTCTGGAGGGTTCCGATTTTCCCAATGTGCTAAAAGGCCACCTCGGCTCAGTTGCAAAACTCGGAATATATGTTGTTTTGATAGATGTTGGAGCGTTACAGTAATGTGATCGTCAGGGCTGATAGAGATTCTCGGGTGTCTTCTTCGGTCAGAGGGGGGGACTAAGGCTTCCACTTTCTTTTTTTTTAGGACCTGATCTTGATGGTATTTGCCATAAAATGACATTTGATCATTCCATGTTTGATTGATAGTTTTGAGTTGGTTTGAGAAACTTTCCCTTAGGAAGTAACTGGCTTGATGAAAGGATTGAATTGGTTTTTCTGCAAATTGAATTAAAAACAAGTCCTTTTCAAAGTCTTTGATATTCAAATGGCGTTTATTAGGGTTTTTATTGAGTGCTTTAACAAAGAACCGCTTGAGCACATTCTCTTGCTCTGGGCCAATGGTAAAGTTTTTGTCATCGGGCAAGGGTACAGGTCTGTTCTTAATCATATCAACCAGGTCAGACTTTGATGACGCTTTGAAGGGCAATGCGCCATACGTCATTTGGTAGGCAATGATGGCCATCGCATAGATATCAAAGTTTTGATTAGGACTGATACCCTTGAAAAATTCTGGAGGTAAAAATTGGAGCTTACCAAAGTGATTTTTGGTAATTTTGACGGTACTTTCCTGGTTTGAGCTCCCTAAGTCCATCATCTTAAAAAAACCTGCTTGGTTGATCATCAAGTTTGAGGGTGAAAGGTCTCCATGGAATAGTTTTGTATTTGAATGGGCAAAAACAGTTTTGTCATGAAGGTATCTCAAAGCCTCACACGACCCTTTGAGAATATAAAGGGTGATGGAGAGCGGAATGTTTTTTCCATATGACCTGAAATACTGAACCATATCAAACACATTGATGCCAAAAACGAGCTCCATTGTGAGGAAGTGATACTGGTTAACTTTGCCATGATCTATGACCTTAGAAAAAGATGGGTGTTTGATCTGAGAACCGATGCGTGCTTCGCGAATAAAATTTTCAACAGACTTTGCGTTGTTAAGACGTTCAGACTTGAGAACCTTGACAGCGTATCCTTTTTTGTTTTTTAGCCCGAGGTAAACATTGGCCAAACCACCTTCCCCTAATTTATAAATAAGCGTGTACGGGCCGATCTGTATGGGAAGTTTTTTATCAGCCACAGTGGTGATTGTTCCTGGGTTTTATTTTTTTTTGTTGAGACACTAAAATAAAGTATAAATAAAATTGAAAAAAAATAAAGACTTGCTTACAATCGCGTTGTGAAACGTAACATAAAGATTGCAATTGCGCCCCTTTTTGGGGTATTTTGCCTTGTTTGCCTATATTGCTTTGTGGGGTTTGCGCAAACTTCTTTTGATGAAATATCACCTGACGTTTTTGACACAGAAACTCAAGTAGAAAATCTTCAAGGGGATTCAATTATTTTGATGAATCCCTCACCAGTGCAGAGCAGTCCTTTTGAATCTAACAGCATATCTCAAAACACAGCATCTCAAGCCCCTGAACTTAACGTTGCAAAGCTTTTTGATGCGGTACGATTTGGCTTTGGCAACAGTCAGCTTTCAGGCCAAGCCAAACGGCAACTCTTAGGGGTTTCTGATGAGCTGCAGGCATTCCCATCAGAGACTATTGTTGAGGTCACAGGCCACACAGATAACCGCGGGAGTGAGGCACATAACCTTCTTTTATCGCGTTTGCGTGCCATATCTGTTTTGGACTATCTTTCTAGCAAAAATATACACCATCGATTTGTACTTGTGGCCAGTGGAGAGTATGAACCTTTGGCTACCAATGCTACAGATCAGGGTCGCGCCATCAATCGCCGCGTGGAAGTTGAGGTTTTGTCAACCCATGGCGTTCCGCAGGATGCGCCTGTTGTTGTTAGCGAGCCGCTAGCTCCTGCAGAGAACGTGATCCAAGAGCCCAACGTCCTTGTAGGCGGTCCTGCCCCTGAACAAGAAGAGATTGTACCATCTCCTGTAGGCATCGATCAAACAGAGGTTATTGATGTGACCCAAAATGATACGAATCAAATTCCTATGGTTGTTGCCCAGGAAGTTACAGTGACTGCTTCTGAGGAGGCGAAAGAGGGGACCTCCCATATTGTTGCCCACAACGACCAGCCTCAGCAAAATGGAGAACGTCTTCTCCACCATGTCTATGAACGCCGAAAAAAACCTGGTGAGGGGACATCTGAAGTCTATGCAGGCCCTATGCTCAACCGTTTGAGTCATCTAAGTGCATTGGGCGCCCCCACCGATAGCAAACAATCTCAACTGTCTTGGGAAATGGGCGCTCGATGGACCTCTTTGATGGAAGATCTCGGGGATACATTTGTCACCTTGGATATATTCGGTCGGGTTGACCGTTTCAATGCAGATTCAAGTATCAACCTTCTATCAAATGAGCGGCAGTGGAGTTTTGGTGGTACATTTTGGGCAGGGACATACCTTTTTAAAAGCTTGTCAGTTGCTGCCGGTGTAGGTGCAGGCCGAGAACCTTACCTCAAGTTAAATCAGGGAAACTTAAACTATACATCTGATTTTATTGGACATATTGGTCTTAAATCTGAATTAGTGGCATGGCGATTTAGCCACGAGGGCGATGTGGGTGTCTATGGTCAAATGAAATATCACAATGTACCCTTTGGAGACTTAGATTCAGGGTGGCAGTATGGAGGCGGTATCTTTGCGGATTATCGGGACTACCGATTGAGCCTTAATGTATTCGCTTCAGACTTTGATGCCCTTGGGACTAAAACACAATTCCAGAGATTTTCGTTGATACTCAGCTCTTATTTTTAGCCCCACATTCTGATTGATTGTCCATACCCAGCAGCTTGAGTGATCCACCATGGGACTCTTTTACCTTTTTATGAAGAAGGAGTATGAAGGGTGGCCATGAGAGAATCTAGTCCACCAAGAGATTTAACCCAAGGGTCAATCCACAATCATATGATGCGGTTATCAACGCCCATGTTTTTTGGGTTATTGGCAGTACTCTGTGTACCAGTGATCGATGCATACTATTTGGGTAAACTGGGGGTTGATCCACTGGCGGCCATGGGATTTGTCTTTCCCATTCTAGGTTTTTTTATGTCTATTTCGCGGGGCATGTCTGAAGGGGCGCTCTCTATGGTCTCGAGACGTTTGGGAGCCCACAAGAAAGGCCGCGCTCAAGCAGAGGCCTCAAGTATCATGGTGTTGGCAATCATTTTGGTTTTGGTCAGCATTATCATTGGGTTTCTCAGCGTCAAACACATACTGGTTTTCCTTCAGGCCAAGGGTGAAGTGCTTGAGTTGGCACACACATACATGGTGATTTGGTTTGGAGGCATGTTTTTTCTTGTGATTCCCATGGTGGGCAATGGATTTATTCGTGCAGCGGGTGATACCACCTGGCCCTCGTTGATTATGGTTTTTGTTGCACTGATGAACATGCTCTTGGATCCCATATTGATTTTTGGGTGGGGACCAGTTCCAGCAATGGGAATGAAGGGAGCTGCATGGGCAAGTATTTCAGCGCGCGCGTTGACGCTTGTCCCAGCTATGTATCTGATCGTTTACAAATACCAGCTTTTGACATGGAAGATGGGGTCAATATCTCAAATCATGACTGTTTGGAAACAGTTTTCTGTTGTTGCGCTGCCAGCAACATTCAACTTCATCATGATACCAGTGACGATGGCCTACCTGACCAAATTAATGTCAGGTTATTCAAAGCATCATGTGGCAGCATTTGGCTTGGCCCACCAGATTGAAATGCTTAGTCTGATTGTATTTCTATCGATAGCCGTTGGTCTAAGCTCGTTTGTAGGTCAAAACTATGGGGCAGGGTCCAAGAAACGCTTGGAGCATGCTCTTTTTTGGATGCTCAAAGCCAATATGGCCATTGGTCTGGCACTGTTTGTTTTGTTTTTTCTGGGATCAGAATGGATTGCTACCCGGTTTAATAGTAATATCCAAGTCGTAGACATTACGGTGCAGTACCTTACGATTGTCTCATTTAGCTTTGCTATGGAGGGTGTGTATATCAGCGCTATTCGTATTCTCAACGCCACAGGCAAATCCTTTAGAGCAACAGGACTTGTGTTTTTCAGGATGTGTGTGGTGTACCTGCCCGTGGCCTTGCTGATGCAGGCGTATCTGGGGCACAAGGCAATATTTTGGGCAGCCTTTTGTGCAAATATATTGGCTGGTGGGTTAGGGTGTTTTCTCGTGCGCCGTATTTTTTCAGATGTGAAATATTCAAAATAGAATCTAAGTCTCTGTTATGATGGGTATAAATATATTACTTTATATGTCCAGGGCTTGGCTGCATTTTTTAAGGAAAATAGTATATATTTTGTTTTATCAAAAAAGTATGGCGGGGCAGCCAAATTATAAAGCCATTTCAATAGGTTATCTTTTAAATCTTTTGAGGCTTAAAACACACTATGATTTGATGTTTTTTCTTCCATTTTTCTTGAGATTTTTTTGCCCCTGTGGAAAACATACCTAGCCACCTTAAATTACTCGGCTTTCTTTCCCCTACATGACCATGCACTGCCCTACATAAAATGGAATTTATACAAATGTATTGACCCTCCAGATGAATCTGATTAACTAAATGTTCATGGTTTTTTTTGACACTCAATGTCTGTAAGCTGAAATCATGGGGGAGTCTTCTCTAGCTTTTTACGCATGAAGAAGACAGTGGGGAGAATATATGTTTGAAGGAGTTCACATGCCAGAAGTAAAGTCTGTATACGATGATGTAACCATGCTTCATCCAGAGCAGTTAAGCGCACAAGCTCAACAGGGTAGTGCTAAAATGAATACAACGTTTACGAGCCTTGAGAGCAAGGCGGCGTATGTAAAAGAATGTTTGCGTGATTTTTCACCTTTTTTGGTTAAATCTGTTCTAGATCGCATTGAAGATAAAGATGTAGGCGTCGCAGACGTCAAAACTTACCTTGATCTCCTGGTACAAGTGACAAGCCATTTGACGTTTGAAGATCCTATGTTTTCTAAGGTTGCGGCAAGATTCTTGTTAGAAAAAGTGCAGCTAGAAGTGGAAAGCGAAGGGGTGTACTGCTTTTCAGACTCTTTTCTTAAAACCCATGGATACCGATTGACCTCAAGCAAGACATTGCAGTTTGTTTTGCAAAACGGCAAAAGGCTCAACGAGGCCATAGACCATGATAAAAACAAGGGATTTGAGTTTTTTGGTTTGCGCACTGTCTATGATCGCTACCTTCTCAAGCAACCTGAGAAGAGAACCGTTTTGGAATCTCCCCAATATTTTTATATGCGTGTAGCATGTGGTTTGGCCAACGATGTCGATGAAGCTGTAGAACTCTATGAGCTCTTATCTTCTTTTGATTTTAGTTTTTCAACCCCAACGCTTTTTAATTCAGCAACACGACATCCACAGCTATCATCTTGTTTTCTTTTAGATTCACCTTTGGACGATCTGCAGTCTATTTACCAAAAGTATACGGATGTTGCGATGCTATCAAAGTTCTCAGGCGGTATTGGCGTTGCTTACCATCGCGTTCGTAGTAATGGCTCTTTGATTCGCAGTACCAATGGCAAGTCCAATGGTATTATTCCATGGCTCAAAACATTGGATTCATCTGTGATGGCTGTCAACCAAGGGGGAAAGCGCAAAGGCGCTGCGTGTGTGTACCTTGAATCTTGGCATGCTGATATTGAAAGCTTTTTGGAGCTTCGAGAAGGCACTGGTGATGAGTCTCGACGGACACACAATCTAAACTTGGCCAATTGGGTCCCCGATTTATTCATGAAGCGCGTGGAAGAGGACGCCATGTGGTCGCTTTTTGACCCAAAGGATGTACCACACTTTCCTGACCTTTATGGGGAGGCTTTTGAGAAGGCTTATGTTGAGGCCGAAGAAGAAGCACTGTATAGACGTCAGATCAAGGCACGAGACCTCTACGGACGCATGATGAAAACATTGGCCGAAGCAGGGCAAGGCTGGATGACCTTCAAGGATGCATCCAACCTCAAGTGCAATCAAACAGGTCACCCCAGACGGGTTGTGCATCTGTCTAATCTTTGCACGGAGATTACAGAGGTCACCTCTAATGAGGAAACTGCCGTATGTAATTTAGGATCGATTAACCTTTCTCAACACGTTGTGGATGGAGCCTTTGATTTTCAAAAACTGGATCAAACAGCCCGCAAAGCTTCAAAATATTTAGATCGCGTCATTGACCGTAATTTTTATCCAACAGACCAGGCGCGACATTCTAACAGAAGGTGGCGACCCATTGGAATGGGTATTATGGGTTTGCAAGATGTTTTCTTTAAACTTGGACTCAATTTTGATAGCCCCGAAGCCTTGGCGCTTTCCAATCGTATACAAGAAACCGTTTACTATGCTGCGCTTTGTACCTCCTGTGATCTAGCTGAAAGTCATGGTCCACATTTGACATTTTTTGAGACCCGTGCAGCCAAGGGAGACTTGCAGTTTGACCTTTGGAATGTATTGCCCAAGGAAAAAGAAAAATGGGCCTTCTTAAAGGCGCGTATTCGCAAGCATGGATTGCGTAACTCTTTGCTCTTGGCAATTGCGCCTACAGCAACCATTGCATCCATTGTAGGGTGTTTTGAGGCCATTGAACCGCAAGTGTCAAATTTGTTCAAACGAGAAACCATGTCAGGTGAATTTTTACAGGTGAATAAATACCTTGTGGCCAAACTCAAAGAGTTAAAGCTTTGGACTGATGATGTTCGAAATCAGATCAAAATAAATAATGGCTCAATTCAAAATATTCTAGAAATTCCGGAACAGACACGGAAGCTGTTTCGAACGGCATGGGAGTACTCTATGAAGTCATTGATTGATTTGGCTGCTGGAAGGGGCCCCTTTTTGGATCAAAGCCAATCACTCAACCTTTTTCAGGAAAGCCCCAATATTGGGAAACTTTCCAGCATGTATTTTTATGCATGGAAAAAAGGCTTAAAAACAACGTATTATTTGCGTTCACGCCCGGCCACAGAGATCCAAAAAACCACACTCAAAAAACCTACAAAGGTGTATACAGAGGCAGAGGCGTTGGCATGTTCGCTTGAAAATCCTGATGCCTGTGAGGCTTGCCAATAAATGTTTTACCCTTGCGTTTGCACTGCTGTTGAAGGAGTATAGAAGATGATACTAGACCCAGGATTTGATCTGACACTGAGACCCATGAAGTACCCACATCTTTATGAGATGTACAAAAATGCGATAAAGAACACGTGGACAGTAGAAGAAGTTGATTTTTCAGATGACTTGGTTGACTTGCGTGAGAAGCTGACCGAACCCGAAGCATTTTTGATCCATCGCCTGGTGGCATTTTTTGCCACAGGAGACTCCATTGTATCAAACAACTTGGTGCTCAATTTGTACAAACATATTAACTCACCCGAAGCCCGACTGTATCTTTCAAGACAGCTTTTTGAAGAAGCGGTACATGTGCAGTTTTACCTCACGCTATTAGACACTTATGTACCTGACCCAGAGGAACGAAAGCAAGCCTTTGCTGCTGTCCACAATATACCTTCCATAGCTAAAAAAGCTGAGTTCTCTCTGAAATGGACAGAGCATGCCATGAATTTAAGTGCTATTTCTTCCAAGGACGAGCGAAGACAGTTTATACGTAATATGATTTCGTTTGCAGCGTGCAACGAGGGCTTGTTCTTTTTTGCTGCTTTTGCCTATGTCTATTTTTTACGATCCAAAGGACTTTTGCATGGCTTGGCCTCAGGAACGAATTGGGTTTTCAGAGATGAAAGTATGCACATGGATTTTGCATTTTCAGTGCTTGATATTGTTCGTCAAGAGGAGCCGGATCTGTTTGATAAAACCTTAGAAGACGATGTACGCAAAATGATTGGCCAAGCCATTGATTGCGAAACGCAGTTTGCTATCGATGTCCTTCAAAGAGGTGTCGTAGGCTTATCGCTTAAAGACATGCGTAAGTACTTGGAGTTTGTGGCAGACCAGCGATTGGACCGCCTGAAGATGCTTCCCAGCTACCACTCTAAAAATCCTTTTTCTTTTATGGAACTGCAAGATGTTCAGGAGTTAACCAATTTCTTTGAACGCCGCGTATCAGCTTACCAAACGGCAGTCAGCGGCGAATTCAGCCTAAGTGACGAGTTTTAGCCGTTCTGCTTGCGAAGCGAGCTAGAACGAGGCTTATGCCGGAAGGGCGTAGCCGTTCTGCTTGCGAAGCGAGCTAGAACGAGGCTTTACCACCGGGCAGCCAATGGCTGCCTTGGGCCGCGCCGCGCATAAACCAAAAGGTTTAAGCGCTTGGCATAAGCTGGGCACTACCTTACTGCGCTCGCAGTGCCACCAACAAGTGCATCTACCTTAATATCTTAGGCATCATTGTTTTTAGATGGTTTTTTTTATGAAGATAGTGCTGCTTGAGTGCAGATGCGGCTTTGATGCCCGAAGTGTAACTGCGCCCCATGCTGAAGTCTTTATCTGGCGAAAGGATTAAGAGCCAATCTCACCAAGTTCAATGCCTTCAGAGTAGGCCATTTGAATTTTGTTTTCCGAGAAAGCTTTTTTGAGATTGGCATTAACCGCATACAGCACATCCCAGTAATCTTGCGTTTTGGCAAAGGGCCACACGGTCAGCTCAATGGTGTGCGAATCAAATTTTTGAATACCGACAAATGGAGCCGGATCTTGAAGTACTTTTTCTGTGTCTCTAAGGGCTTGAAGAACAACCTTACGAACCTTAGTAAAGTCCTCGTTTAGGGCATACTTATCTGCGTATCAACTCGAACCAGGCCTTTAAAAGAATGATTGATTAGAATATCGCTTATGGCAATCCCATTGGGAATGATCGCCATCTTTACATCAAATAGTTCAACATGGGTATTAATCATTCCGATGTCTCGAACAATACCGAGCTGGTTTTGAATTTCTACAAGATCACCGACTTTAAATGGTTTAAACATGAGTATCAAAAGCCCAGCAGCAAAGTGTCCTAAGCTCCCTTGCAATCCCATGCCGATGGCAAAAAGAACTGCCCCCAGAAAACTATTTACCTTTTGGTTCATGTCTGCATGGGCTCCTAAAAGTCATGATCGCAATGTTTTGCATGTTGAGTATCACCAAGAACACTGCTCAATCATACTAATTTAGGTACTCTATACCTATGTACCTATACGAAGCGCTAAATGTATCGCAGTACATATAAGTAGCCCATAAGAATGAAGAAAAAAATTTTATTCCATCGACAAAAAAAAGTCGTTAAACCTCGCGTCCACCTTTGAGCCGGTCTTGATATTCGTCCAGCTCTTCCCACTTGCCTTGGGCAGCTAAAACGGCTTGCTTAGCCCATGTTGCAGGATCGTGAATGCGATAGCGTGGTCCTGCTTCATTCAATATTTTTTGAACTATAGAAAGGTCTATATCAACCAAGCCTTGAAATGTTTTGATACCTCCAGCATTTAAGAGGCTTTCAATTTTGGGCCCAATACCTTCAATTTTTTTAAGGTCGTCCACAACTGAAGCTGCTGCTGGCACAAAGGCTTGAGGTTGAGGTGTCTGGGCAATAACAGGCTCAGGTTCGTTGTTGATCTGAGGTTCAGGTGCTGGCGTTGGATTAACATCTACTTCGTTCTCGCTATAGCTGCGGCATCTGCAGCTGATCCAATGAAGGAGCAAACCCAGCAAAAAAGTAATGAGAAAAATAAGCCAAATGCGAGACCCAGCGTTGGCTCCATCATATCTTAAGAAAAAATCTTTCATTTTTTTTTAACCTTTCTTTCGTTATTATTTAAATTCAATTTCGACACGGCGGTTTTTAGCACGGCCTTCGGAGGTATCATTGGTGGCTTGTGGTTGCTCTTCTCCTTGCGAAGAAGCCCTAACTAGGGATTGGCTTAAACCGTATTCTACCAGCACGCTTTTGACCATTTCCGCACGCCTTTGTCCCAAAGCATAATTAGATGAGAGCTTGCCGATATTATCTGTGTGTCCAACAACTTCTACAGTTTTGCCAAGTTCTTTGGCCTCTTGAGCAACCTTTTGGAGGTAGTCTTTGAGGTCTTGGGCAAGACCTGTGTTAGAGGCGGCAAAATCAAAGTATACAATCCTCTTAGTGCCAACCATCTCAGCGGTAAAGCTAGGCTCTGGTGCTGGCTCGGAAGGTGCAACTGGTTGCGCTTCAAACCCAAACTGTATGGAGGAGAAAAACTCAGGAAGATTTGATGGCTTTGCCCCGAGGTTATCACTTGCCAAAATAACTCTGGAAGGATCAATCCATTGAGAGACTACTTCCTTGATTTTATTGGCTCGAGCCAAACCAAGGTTTTCAAAGCTTGAATCATTGGTTTCGTCCTCAAAGTACTGACCTCGAATGACCATGTTTTGACCGTCTTGGAGTTTGGACACCCAATTGCTGATGTAACCGTCAAAACCTTCTCCCAGTATAGGTGTCAGGCTTGATAGACCGAAAGTTAACGGTCCCCAATCTTTTGGTGTTTTTTGGATGGGTTCTGGGTCAACAATAGTTGATTGCACGACCTCTTTGGTTGCAGGCGCAGAGCACATGCTCTTGATATGACATGCGTAGTACCAGGAAGCAAAAGCAATCCACAGTAGAGATAATAGCTTTGGCCAAAAGCCCCAGCTACAACACTTGTTTTGTTTGCAACGTATGGCCTTGCCAACCCAGCAGCCCACAAAGAGGAGCACTAGCAATGCGATGATAAAAATAAAAAGATTCATATGTCTTACCTTTCAAATGTCTTTCATGTTTGTGACTGTGTCAAAGACGTTTTAGTCTAGCGTGTCACTTCTTTATTAAAACTCGTAAGAACTGTGTAGGTTTAAATTTGAATAACGTCAATTATTTTATGATCGCATTCTTTTCTCGTTTTGATCTCCCTCTGAGATTTTTTAATATTTCAAAGCCCTATGCTCTGCTATGACAAGGGCATGAGTAGAGCCCAAAACATAGACGTTGCCATCATTGGCGCTGGATCAGCAGGCTTGTCAGCCAGACGTGTGGTTGCCAAGCACACAGATAACTACCGCATCTTTGATGCAGGTGTTTTGGGAACAACATGCGCGCGGGTAGGGTGCATGCCCTCTAAAGTGCTCATCCAGTCAGCCAATGATTTTCATAGGCGGCATGTTTTTGCCCAAGAGGGTATTTTAAATCAAGATCAGCTATCTATAGATGTCACAAAAACATTTGAGCACGTTCGCACGCTCAGAGACCGTTTTGTTCGCGGCGTGATGTCGGGCATGGAAGCCTGGAAAGATACGCATCTGATTCAATCCTATGTTGGTTTTGTTGACGCGCATACACTTAGAACCACCCAAGGAGATCTTTATAAGGCAAAACAAATTATTATTGCAACAGGTTCTGCGCCCCAATGCCCTGAAGTTTTAAAGCCCTATCAAGACATGGTCGTGGATACGGACACTTTTTTTGAACTTGAAAGCATCCCCAAGCGCTGGGCTGTGATTGGCACAGGCGTCATTGGTATGGAATTGGGCCAGGCCCTGCATCGTTTGGGTTTGGAAGTCACCCTTATAGGCCGAAGCCGTTCAATGGCAGGTATGTCTGATCCTGAGCTGCGCGAATACACCATTGGCAAGATGAAGGATGAACTAAGCCTGGTGTACGGCGGCATTCAGAGCATTGAAAAACATGATCACCGTATGATGATTCACACGCAAGACAAAACCGTCACCGCTGATAGGGTACTGCTTGCAGCTGGGCGCAAACCCAACCTTGAAGGTTTAGGCCTTGAAAAAATAGGTATCAAGCTCAATAAGCGTAAACTGCCAGATTATAATCTTCAAACCATGCAAATTCAAGGCTTTGATCACCTCTACATAGCAGGCGACAACAATGGCGATAAAATGATTTTGCATGAAGCTTCAGACGAAGGCCGTATTGCCGGATACAACGCAACCCATAATCCAACTCAAAAATTTATGCGGCGCACGCCCTTGGGAATCACGTTTACAGATCCAAATATTGCCTTTGCAGGCATGACATACCGTGAGCTTAAAGAACAAAAGATTGATTTTGTTACAGGCAAGGTCATCTTTGAAGGCCAGGGCCGCAGCATTGTCAAGCTCAAGGAAAAGGGCGCACTACACATTTATGCATCTAAAGAAAAAAGAACTATCTTGGGAGCCGAAATGTTTGGGCCAGACGCAGAACATATTTCGCATATGATTGCCTGGGCCATTGGGGCGGGGTGGACTGTGGACCAAGCCTTAGCTCAGCCTTTTTATCATCCTGTAATTCAAGAGGGCCTTCGAACAGCCCTAAGGTCTATTAGTCTTAGGCACCACGAGATCGAGATTCCAAAAGTATTTTGATTTGCTTAAGCTCTTAGATCACGTTGTCTTTCAAGAGGTCCCCAATGGAACTTAACTGAGCTTAGAGGCAGTTTCATGAAATTTTTCTTACAACGCGCGTTTTGGAGATAATGTCGTGAAGGCATTTTTTTTCACGGCTTAAAATTCCCATGATAAAACCTATAAACAAAGTAGAGGATAGACTTTTTCCAATCACCTCTCGCAAGAAACAGTTCCCTAATCCATAAAACTTATTTCCTGAACCTTTTTCAAGCACCTCAAGTTGCATGATCATTTTGCCAGGCGTGGAGGATTTGTTTTTATAAAACCAATTATAATAAAAAGTCATTAGAAAAAAGCTGCCAATTATGTAAGTAAGGACGAACGCTCCAAAAAGTACTACGGCCAATGCGCTGTCTTTGTCAATATTGGTTCGGCTAGCAAAAATCCCCCCCCCCATAATCAGTAAAAACTGCATAGGCGTAAAGAAAATGAAGAGAATCCCATTATCAATAATTGAAGAAACGAGCCGATAGCGCATTTTCCCCGGAACAACGGTAGGCTTATGTTCAAATGAGAGGGGTGGGTTGTTCGTATCCATTTTTTTGATTTAACATTCATAGGAAATAATATCAAATGCAGCATGTCACAAGCTGTCTGTCATGGAGGATTGTCTTAAAAACTCAGCAAAAAAGATCACCAAGCTTTGAGGGTCCACCTCAACCTGGGCATTGTATGAGAGTTTAAGAGCACCTGCCAATGATTCCAAATCAGCAGGGTTGATGGTTTCTTGGCTAATCTGCTGGGTGTAAGCTGCTTTAGATACCTGTTGACAGAGGCCTTGATCTGTAGGGATATGCGGTTGAAGCAAATCGGTAAACTTCACATAGTCTTCCTGTTGCATGTACAGGTATTGATCTTTATCCTCGTCAGATTTAGAGTAAACCACAAGTGTCTGTGCAAAACGGTCTCCGAGGCGTTGATTTTTATCCGATAGGAGAAAGCTTGTGGTTCCGGGTATCAGGAGAAAAAGGTCAATGTAGCGAAAAAATTCTCGTATGATGCATTGTCTTCGTGTGAGCTTGGATCCATCTTCGGTGACCACTGACAGGCCTAAGATTTTTTTGCCAAAGGTTTGTCCATACCGATATTCCCCTTCAATGAAGTACCCGTGGACAAACGTGAGCGGAATTAAAATAATCAGAACGAAAAATAGAACAAGCAATAAAATGCATAATAAAAGAACCATCAGTGTGCTATCTCCACTAAAAAGTGTCTCAAAGAATGTAATTATTGAGCCAGTATCTAATCCAGCTTTTTCACCTAATCCAGCAAAAATGGCCAAAAAAACTCCCATCACAAAAGCGACAATAATGATGTAGGCATAAATAATCAAAGAAACAATGGCTTGATCAATCATCAATGCAGATGCGCGTCGCCAAAATCCAGCCAAGCGGCTCTGGACTTGATCGCCTTGGGTTAGAGTTTCTGTATTGGCGTTAGCCTTATTTTCACCGACTTGATGCCTCATAGTGGTCTTTCTATACAGACAAGGCCGCTGTATGGGTAGGGGATTGAAGACCTCCTTGCCATTTTTTCATAGGTTGACAGGGCAGGTGGTGTGCTTATTTTGAGGTTGGTCTTGCTGAGATTAAGGCCAAAGCTATTGAATTTTAGAGGAGAACACACATGAGCAAAATCATAGGTATCGATTTAGGAACAACCAATTCTGTTGTAGCTATTATGGAGGGAGGCGAGCCCAAGGTCATCCCTAATGAAGAGGGCGCGCGCACAACACCTTCTGTTGTGGCCTTTCTCAAAGACGGAGATCGAGCTGTAGGCCAAGTAGCCAAGCGTCAATCGGTAACCAATCCAGAAAAAACCATTTTCAGTGTGAAACGTTTCATGGGGCGTCGCTTTGATGAGTTGACCGACAATGATAAAAAAGTACCCTACAAAGTCATCAAGGGTAAGGGTGGCATGGTTTCTGTAGATATTGATGGCAAAGCCTATTCTGCGCCGGAAATCTCTGCCATGACACTTGGAAAACTTAAAAAAGCTGCTGAAGATTATCTCGGAACCAAAGTCACAGAAGCTGTCATCACAGTGCCCGCATATTTCAACGACTCTCAGCGCCAAGCCACCAAAGATGCAGGAAAAATCGCAGGTCTAGAAGTCAAACGGATTATCAACGAGCCAACAGCTGCAGCTCTGGCCTATGGTATGGACAAGAAAAAAGACCAAACCATTGCTGTCTATGATTTTGGAGGCGGGACTTTCGATGTCTCTATTCTTGAAGTGGGTGATAAAGTCGTTGAGGTCAAAGCTACCAATGGCGATACGCACCTGGGTGGTGACGATGTGGATCAGGTGATTATTGACTGGTTGGTTGCTGAGTTTAAAAAAGACCAAGGCATTGATGTCTCTGGAGACACCATGGTCATTCAGCGCCTAAAAGAGGCTGGCGAAAAAGCAAAAATAGAACTTTCATCAGTGTCGGAAACGCAGATCAATTTACCTTTTCTTACTGCTGATGCTTCAGGTCCCAAACATCTTAACATCACACTTTCACGTGCGCAGTTCGAAAAGCTTTCAGCCCCCATCATTGACCGAACCAAGACCCCGTGCATCAACTGCTTAAAAGATGCTGGCGTTACTGCTTCTGAGATTGATGAAGTCATTATGGTTGGTGGATCCACACGTATCCCTTATGTGCAAAGTATTATCAAAGATATCTTTGGCAAAGACGGCAGCAAGTCAGTCAACCCTGATGAGGTTGTGGCATGTGGCGCTGCAGTTCAGGGTGGTGTTTTGGCAGGAGATGTTAAAGATGTCTTGCTCTTGGATGTTACCCCTTTGTCTCTTGGTATTGAAACACTAGGTGGTGTGATGACCAAGCTGATTGATCGCAATACAACCATTCCGGTTAAAAAATCAGAAACTTTTTCTACAGCAGCTGACAATCAACCTTCGGTCGATATACACGTACTTCAGGGCGAGCGTGAGATGGCGTCGGGCAATCGAACCCTTGGTCGCTTTCAGCTCTCAGACATTCCAGCTGCGCCCCGTGGCGTACCTCAGGTTGAAGTAACCTTTGATATTGATGCCAATGGAATTGTGAACGTTTCAGCAAAAGATAAAGCGACCAACAAAGAACAAAACATTACCATCAGCAATTCATCGGGCATATCCGATGATGAGATTGAAAAAATGGTTCAGGACTCAGAGCTTCACGCGCAAGAGGACAAGAAAAAGCGAGAAGAGATTGACGTGCGCAACCAGCTAGACTCTATGGTGTACACCACTGAAAAGTCGCTGAGCGATAGCAAAGATAAATTACCTCAGGACAAGGTAGCCCCTCTTGAAGATGCACTTAAGAGCGCCAAAGAAGCATTGGAATCAGGTGATATCGAGCAGATGAAAAAAGAGACTGAAAACCTCACTCAAATCAGTCATAAAATGGCAGAAGAGATGTACAAGGCTTCCAGCCAAGAAGCTCCTGGAGCTCAGCCTAATGGTGCTGATGGGTCTGGAGCCAATGGTCCAACTCCTCCTAAAGATGACGTGATCGATGTTGAACATAAGGATGTATAAGACAACTCCAACGCTAACCTTCTAAATGATTATTTAGGAGCTAGAGTAAGAAGGTAGCGTTGTTGTCACCAGGCTGTAATATCATGGTCTCAACTTTTTGAATCAAACCGAGCAGTGTTTTTCGGTCCTGGGCGCAAACAGCAAAGCCATCATGAAGCTGCGCAAGGTGTTGGATGCTTTCAGGTTCACATTGATCGGACTTGTTAAAGACTTTAATCTGAGGGATGTGGGTGAGCTCCAACTTGCTCAGGATGTTATCGACCACACTGATGTGTTTTTCCCATTGTGGATTTGAAGCATCAATCAGATGTATGATCAAAGATGAAAATGAAATCTCTTCCAATGTGGCTTCAAAAGCTTCCATCAAAGCAGGCGGCAGTTCTCGTATAAAGCCTACCGTGTCTGTCATGATGACTTCTTGATCTTTGGGAAAGCGCATGCGTTTGGAAAAAGGATCTAGCGTGGCAAAGAGTTTATGCTCGGCTTGAGCTTGCGCCTTGGTCAGGGTATTTAAAAGCGTAGATTTACCAGCGTTGGTGTAGCCAACAATTGAAATGATTGGGATGTTCTTTTTGTTTCTAGACTTACGATTGCGGGCACGGTTTGCTTTTATTTTTTGAAGGTCTTTTTTGAGGCGTTCGATTTTTTGCCTGGCGCGTCTGCGATGGATCTCCAATTTGGTTTCACCCGGGCCTCGGCCTCCGATGCCTCCAGCAAGCCTGGACATCTGCGTGTTTTTCTCCCTGAGCCTAGGCAAGGTATACTGTAGCTGAGCCAGCTCCACTTGCAACTTTCCTTCATGTGTTTTTGCATGTTGCGCAAATATATCCAAAATCAATTGTGTGCGATCAATCAATGCAACTTCCGTATGATCTCCTAATACACGAAACTGTGTGGGCGTAAGGTTTTGATGAAACAAAATCATATCAGCATCTACGGCAATGACTTCTTGGACCAGCTCTTTGGCCTTGCCCTTGCCATAGAAAAAGCGTGGGTCGGGTGTTTTTCGGGATTGGGACAATGTTTTTTTGATGCGTAGGCCTGCGGTTCTGCAAAGCTCCATGGTTTCTTCAATTTCTTCTGCGATGGTTGCTTTATTGTCAGGCGTGATCAGATAGCAAAGCACAGCATTGTTCTCGGCTTCAATGATGTAGGCCGATTCGATGATTTGTTCAAATTGGCGTTCAAGTTCACTGATCCAAGAGTCAAAAGGAAGATCAATATCTAAAATAGAGGGATAGCTTTGTGTATCAATAGAATCCAAACCTGAAATTTCAGGATGCAGATGAGCCAGGTGAAAGGCATCAGGTCTACCTTGAGCATCCATATGAATGCTCCCCAAGGCATCGAGGCGTTGGTTCATAAGCATGTTTTTTTCTTTTTTGGAAAATGTTTTTTGATTGAGCTTTGTATATAGAACACGAAAACCCGAGAGTCGTGTGGAAATAGAACGAAGACGTGTTTTGAGAGGAAAGTCGATATCAAAGTTTGTCCCAACAGAAACTGAGATCACATACCCCTTACGGTCAACCATCACGCCAACATTTCGATCCAGCTCTTTTGAAATTTGGCAAAGTTGTTTGGCCAGCTCCCAGGTGATAATTTTTTTTGTAGATATTTTACGTTTAAAAAGCCTGAGCAGCAGCTCTGTTTCCTTTTTACTTAGCCCAGAGGTTTTACCAAATATGGATTTAATGTTGGGCTCCCAAGCTTTCGATCAATTCTATTTCGTCTTTTGTGAGTTTTCGGATTTGGCCAGGCTTCATGCTTTTGATTTGTAGGGGACCAAAGGCAGTACGTATCAAGCGAATAACAGGATGATCAAAGCGCTGCCAAATGCGCTTGACCAAATGTTTTCGACCCTGAGAGATGGTTATTTTGACCCAAGCATTTTCTTTTAAAATTTTATCAACTTTGACAAACTCAGGTTTAATAAATCCATCCTCAAGCTTGATGCCACGTTTTATTTTTTGAATTGTTTCAGGTGAAGGGTGCCCTTTGATTTTCACCAGATACGTTTTGGTCACATGAAACTTTGGGTGGAGCATTTGATGCGCTAAATCACCTTGGTTGGTTAAAAGCAGCAAGCCTTCAGCATCAAAATCCAAGCGCCCTACAGGAAAAACATGAGCTTGGAGTTGTGGCAAGATATCTCCGACGCATGGTCTTTTTTCCGGGTCAGAAAGTGTGGTCATGACGTTGCGGGGTTTATAAAGCATGTAGTATGTTTTCTTAGGCGACTTGCGATTGACAGGCTCATCATCAATCGATACGAGGTCAACTGCTGGATCAATCTTTAGGCCCAATTGCTTGACGACTTGACCATTGACACTCACGCGACCTTTTTCAACCAATAGATCAGCTTTTCTTCGCGAAGCGATACCCATTTGAGACAGGTACTTATTGATTCTTAATGTTTTGTTACTCATGAACTTGGAGGGGGTGTGTTGGAAGGTTGTTCAGAGGTCGCTGCATCTACGGGTATGATGTTTTCGCTTTCCATACGGTCTTGAATTTTCTCAGGCTCAGAATCTGGGAATAAGGTTTGAAGCTTCTTTAAACTGTCTTCACCTAACTCAGTATATTCCTTAAGCGGAGGAAGCTCAGCTAAGTCATTGAGTTGGAAGAAAGATAAAAACTCTTTGCTGGTGCCATACAAAAGAGGGTGTCCGGCCTCATCACGTTTGCCTAAAATACGAACCAAGCCACGCTCCATCAACATGCGAATAACACCAGAAGAATCAACCCCTCTGATTTCATCCACTTCAGGGCGTGTAATAGGCTGCCGGTAAGCAATAATAGATAGGGACTCAAGAGCTGCGCGACTTAAGCGTTGGGGTTTGGCTTTTTGAAAGGCAATGATCCAGCTCTTGTTCAAAGCTTTGGTGCGATATTGATAGCCTTTGCGGACCTGAGCCAGTTCAATGCCAGAGCCTGATGCAGCTTTATTTTTCTGAAGGTTTTCAATCGCAGCTATGATTTGTGTCCTTGAAAATTCAGTTAATACAACTTCAAGTTCTGGTACGGTAAGTATTCTGTCAGATACAAAAAACAGTGCGTCCAGGGCTGAAACCAAATGCTCCATCACATCCAATGATTCTGGGTGTTGATTGACTTCAATTTCTTCTGTTTGTTCAGACATGTTGTCTTCGTGTTTATCGATCATATTTGGGTCTCTCTTTCTTCATCAAATTCATTGCCATCGTAGGTCCAAGCGCCTTTAAAAAATGCATCTGTCGGCATCAAAAAAATGTCTTGAAAATCATCGGTTTGAATGACTTTTAATACGCCACGTTTCATCATCGAGAGCATGGCCAAAAAACATGCAACCACTTGACCATACTTAAGGTTCTTGTGATCTTTAAAAAGTGCAGTAAAGCGCAATCGGTCACTGCTCAGATTGGAAAGACGCTCTTGCATAAAGGCAGCGCTCTGGGCCACAGAAAAATTTTCTTCCTCAACATCATGCGCGTTATCAATAAATAATTTACCCAAAATCCGATGAAAAGATTCCACCAATTTAAAGATGTTGACATCAGCAAGTTCTATTCTATCGTCAGGCCGTAGTTTTTTCGCTTTTGCTTCTCTTATAAATACATCACGCCCTAAGCGAGTAAGCTGATCTAGCGCGCTGGCAGATTCTTTATATTTTTGATAAATCAAAAGACGCGTGACCAACTCTTGTCTCGGGTCTGTACCCTCATCTAATGGGTCTTCTTCATGGGGCTCAATGGGAAGAAGCATTTTTGATTTGATATGCGCAAGGGTAGCCGCCATCAAAAGAAACTCACCTGCGATATTAAGATTTAAGGCGTGCAACGTCTCAATGGTTTTGACATATTGCTCTGTGATTGTGGCAATAGGGATATCAAAAATATCGACATCATTTTCTTTGATCAAATGAAGCAGTAAATCCAGTGGCCCTTCAAACACATCCAGCTGAATGTGGTAGGGGCCAAATGCATCTGCATCAGGTGTTGTATGTGTAGGATTAACAGTCATGGGTTGGGAGTTTAAGGGTCTGTCTGACTTCATTTAGGGTTGCACCTGCTTGAGCGGCAGCGCGCCGTTGTCCGTGAGATAAAATGTCTTGGAGCAGGTCAGGCTGTTTTTCAAGGTTGTGGCGCTTTTCTAAAATGGGCTCTAGGAAGGCATTGATATTGGGAATCAACATTTTTTTGCAATCCACACATCCAATACTGGCTGAGGTGCATCCGGCTGTAACTTCTTGGATGGTTGCGGGCTGTGAAAAGGTTTGATGAAGCGGAAACAGATTGCATTTTTCAGGGTCACCTGGGTCAAGGCGTTTGATGCGCTGTGGGTCAGTGACCATGGTTCGGATCTTTTTTTCTACCGTCTCTTTTGTATCCGATAAGAGGATGGCATTGCCATATGATTTAGACATCTTGCGCCCATCTAAGCCCATGAGTTTTGAGGTGGGGGTAAGCACTTCTTGGGGTTCTGGGAAGACAGACGTCTTTGTGATGAAATTAAAACGCCTGGCAATCTCCCTCATGATTTCAACATGGGGCACTTGGTCCTTGCCGACAGGGACTTGCTCCCCCTTGTATAGCAAGACATCTGTAGCTTGAAGCACTGGGTAGGAAAAAAATCCTAGATGATTAATATCCTTGTCTTTTATCTCGTTGATTTGTTCTTTAAACGTGGGGTTTCGTAAGAGCCACCCCATAGGTGTAAACATAGAAAGCAGTAAAAATAACTCTGCATGTTCTTTGACCTGGGATTGAATAAAAAGGGTGCTTTTTTCAGGATCAATCCCACAGGCTAACCAATCAAGTGTCATCTGTAGCGTATCGCTTTGGATCGACTCGGTGTGTTGATACTGGGTCGTGAGTGCGTGCCAATCAGCCACCAAGAAAAATGACTCGCGTTCTTCTTGGAATGTAAGCCAGTTTTTTAAAACGCCAAAATAATGACCCAAATGGAGTTTTCCAGTAGGTCGCATACCTGAAACAATGCTCATAAGCGCCCCTTATAGCCTTTTCGTCACTGCAAAAAAAGGAGAAAAGTATGCTTTTAAGCTATGCCAGCGAGGTTGAGCAATAGCCCAATGATCCACATGGCAGGAGCCAACAAAATGCGCAATGCTCCCGTATAGAGCAGAACAATCAGGATTAAAAATCCATACTTCTCAATCATATCTAGCTGAGGCGCCAGGGATGGAAAAAGGCCGCGCAGGACATGACCACCATCCAAGGGAGGCATGGGGAGCATATTAAAAAAGGCCAGTAAGACATTCAAGTAAACTCCAAAAAAAAGCATGGAAATCAAAGGGCTCGTGCTACCGCTTCCAGGACTCAGAGTGAGGGAAGGAAATTGGCTTGTATTGGTTGTCCTGAAGTAAACAGCCAGAATGCATGTGAAAATAAGAGCCAAGATTAAGTTAGATATAGGGCCTGCAGCAGCGACCCACATGCCATCTTTGACGGGGTTTTTCAGATTTCTTCCATTGACTGGAACAGGTTTGGCCCAACCTATGACAGGAAAATTGGATAAGAACCCTACAATTGGGAAAAATAAGGTCCCAATCGGATCGATATGGGCCATGGGGTTTAGAGAGACCCTTCCCATGCTTTCAGCTGTATTGTCTCCAAATTTTTTTGCTGTCCAAGCATGAGCAAATTCGTGCACCGAAAGAGAAAATATAAAAGGCACCATCCAGAGAACCAACGTCGCTATTTTTTCCATATCCATGGGGCTTCCATACCAATCCAAACTCTAAATAGCAAAGTGTCTGTCAGGAAAAGGCTTACTGGACTACTTTTTGGCGCGAGGGTGGGTTGCTTGAAAAACTTTTTTAAGGGTTGGGTTGTCTACAGAGGTATAAATTTGTGTGGTTGAAAGGCTGGCATGACCGAGCATGTCCTGCAAGCTTCGAAGGTCAGCCCCGCCCTGAAGCACATGTGTGGCAAAACTGTGGCGCAAGGTATGGGGACTGATTTTTTCAATGGACAAAGCTTGAGCATATTTTTTAATGCGATGCCATATGGTTTGCCTGGTAAGGGGACGTTTGTGATGGCTGAGAAACAACACATTGGTTTGATGCGCCCAAGAGGGACGAACCTTCTGGATGTAAGCATCTATGCATATTTTAGCTGGTTTAGAAAAGGGAATCACGCGTGTTTTATTTCCCTTACCCAGCACACGTATCAGATACTCTTGAAAGTCTATATCTGTGATTTTAAGCTGAATCAATTCAGAGACCCGAAGACCAGAGGCATACATAAGCTCCAAAAATGCGCGGTCGCGGATACCAATAGGTGTTGAGAGATCTGGGGCTTGTATTAGCGATACCACTTGTGTTTGAGTCATAGGTTTTGGAAGGGGGTGAGGCCTCTGAATTTTGGGGAAAACAGGCAATACAAGGTCAGGTAAGTGGTTTTGACGAATAAGAAATTTCAGCCAGCTTCTAATGGCGCTACACGCGCGGAGCATGCTATTGGGGTGCAATTGTTTTTCCTCTGATAAATACATTAAAAAATCATTCAAAAAAGATTCAGAGATATGGTTTAAATCATTGAGATGCTTGCGGTCTGCAAAGGTTAGAAAATACCTTAGATCCCTCTCGTAGGCTTCTATGGTTTTGGGAGATCTTTGAAGTACCGTTTGTTGATAGTTTAAAAACGCATCAACCCAATGATTCATAGGATTTACTTGACCAAGTTGAGTTTTGAGTTGGTGATCTCAACAGGTGTACCCTTGTACTGAATTTGATTTCTACCGTTATGTTTTGCGCGGTACAACTGGTCATCTGCTGTTTTGATGAGCTGGTCAAAGGTTTCAAAGTTGTTTTGTTCAAACGCAGAAAGGCCAATGCTGACAGTAATTGAGATGTTCTTCTTGTCGATCATAAAAGAGGTGTTCTGAACTTTATCTAGCATTTTTTGAGCAATAGCTACTGAGTTTTCTAACTTGGTATTTCTCAAAAGCAAGACGAACTCCTCACCCCCATATCGCGCAAAGAGATCTTCCTGTCGTTTTGTTTGGTCAATGGTATAGGCAAATTGTTTTAAAAGACTATCACCTGTGAGGTGGCCATGGGTATCATTGATTTTTTTAAAAAAATCTATGTCAAAAATCATAAGCGAAAGCGGCGATTGATGGCGTTTGGAATAGCTAAACTCCATCTTGAGGCGATCCATAAAGTACTTTTTATTATAGACTTGAGTGAGATAGTCGCGATTGGCAGCGTTGTAGAGCTCTTCGTTAAAGGTTTCTTCAATCTCATCAGCATAGTTAAATTTAAGCACGGTGAGATTTCCAACCTGAACCCGATCTCCGTCCTCTAATTGGTGACGTTTAACTTTTTGACCATTGACCAGCGTGCCATTGGTACTGCCGAGATCTTCAATAAAAACAGCTTCATGCGAGGCATTGATTTTCGCATGGATTCGCGAGACGTCTTTATCGTCAACATAGATTTCACACATTTGGTTGCGACCCAAGTAGACCTCGTCGTCTTGGATATCATAGCGGCGTCCGATGTCATGGCCTGCCAAAACCACAAAACTTGCTTTTTGCTTAGACCTGGACTCAGTCAGGTCAACCGTCATCCGACGTATGGTCTTGTCTTCATTCATAATGGTCGCTTATGATATACCAGAGCTTTTCAGGAGTCACATGAAACTTGAAAATAGCACCTACTTTAGTTTTTTTGACATCATGATCAATCACAAAAACCCAACTTTAAATACCTAATATCATGCCTAAACCTGAAGACAGTTGTCGCATTGAGTAGCAAGGTTGAAAATGCGTTTTTTAAAATATATTAAAACCAGCCCAGAAAATGAGGTTGACATTGGGATACTCAAACTAAAAAAAAGGTAGCTTTGCATAAGGCACCTTTTTGCCGAGATTGCATGACTTTGATATCAAAGACTGCTAGGAGTTTGATGATGGAAGGGCTATTATACGAAGGCAAGGCCAAAAAGGTATTTAAAACACAAAACCCTGACCAATACATACTCTATTTCAAAGACGACGTCACAGCCTTCAACGCCCAAAAAAAAGACACTATCCAGGGCAAGGGGATTTTAAACCTTAAGATTTCAACACTTATTTTTAAATTCCTGGCTGCCCAAGGTGTTGAGTCGCATTATATTCAAACAGACTCTGATCGTGAGATCTTGGTTCATCATGTTGACATTATTCCTTTGGAAGTGGTCATTCGAAACCAAGCTGCCGGCTCGCTCTGCAAAAGATTGGGCATGGAACCCAAAGATGTGATCAATCCGCCTTTGGTAGAATTCTACTATAAAAAAGACGAGCTCAATGACCCTATCGTGACTCAAGACCATATTTTCCTTTTGAACCTTGCCAGCAAAGCGCAGCTGGCGGAGATGCGAGCTCAAGCCTTAGAGATTAATGACATGCTCAAGGAGCTCTTTTCCACATGTGACATCATATTGGCTGATTTCAAATTAGAGTTTGGCGTCAACCGAGATGGCCAGATCATTCTAGCCGATGAAATTTCACCTGACAGCTGCCGCTTATGGGACAGAACATCAGGCAAAATCCTCGACAAAGACCGCTTTCGTCAAGGCCTTGGCGGCTTAAAGCAGGGGTATCAAGAAATTTATAACAGGCTTGAGAAGCACTTGAGCATATGTGAGGCAGTTTAGATGCCTTTTTTGCTTAACTAGGAATTTATAGACAAGGCTGAGGAAGAGCTGCAAGTTAAATCCCCTCAGGTTTTTAGAGACAAAATGAGACAAAAAAATGGTGCAGAGATCACTACATTTGATGACCAGTGGAATTTATTTCCCTTTTTTGATACCTCCGACAAAAAAAGAATCAGTAGAACATGTAATCATATTGTAAAAGAAACTCACTATGCTCGAGAAACACATTATTTTCCAGATAGTGGGGTTGTCGTTGGGGAAAATGGGGCTGGTGATTATTTAATTTTTCTTCCAGACGACGAAAAGAAAGGCTACATCAAAACTATGTTTTTTATATGGCTACATGAAACTGGTGAAGTAAAAAAGGTTAAAAACTCACTCATTGATTTATTGAATTTTTTTTCCGTATAAAGAAAGTAACATCAGTTCTATACTGGCCCCACTTTTCGATCTTGCGTAGGTGAATGGGTATGAAACTTAGGTATATGAAAAAACCGACTTCGCACAGGAACCTGTACAAACATTCAAAGGGGAAAGCAAAATCTTTGGCAAATCTATTTCATATTTATTTAATGCACGTCTCGTAAGGCGTGGATGGTTATCTTTCAAAGTTGTTTTTTTTTGAGGTGATTGTGATGGCCCACCATGGGCCAGATGACTTGTTTAAAAGCGCTTTCCAGAACCAGGTTGAGACATCTGTCCAGGATTGAGTCTTGTTATTGCTTTCAAAAATGCGTTCTTGCACAAGAAATTGTTCGTTGTCTTTTTGGGCTCTAAATTGCCCCCACATGTCATTTGAAGCATCCCTATGAAGAGGCAAAAATTTGATGTCAAAACCTGTTGCCCGAAAGCAATGATGACTTGGGTGCAATTTTCGAGTTGGCCGCGCTACCCAGCGAAAAATAATTTCTCTTTGGCCATCTGTGAAACGTCCTACATGACCTGGGAAATTTTTTTCAAATATTTTTTCACGTTTTGTTAAAGGCAGTGCTTTAAGAGCTTTGCCTTGAAAAGCTTCAGGCCACCCAGGGAAGTTTTCTGGTGCTTGATTTATAGATACTTCTCGAGGAAGTATTGAGCTCAAGAAACATAGGGCAATTAAGATGTAAAAAAGCTTATGCATGCCTGGACCCTTTTTTGTGATGCCCAAGTTTATATATGAGTCCCCAGATCATCATCACGCCTAAGGAAAAACATATCAGGCCTATGGCTGAGTGCATGCCCTTGATGGTCGGTATATTTTTTGATTCTAAAAAAAACAATGAAACTGACCTAAAGACATTCATAACTAAAGTAATAGCTCCTGCATATAAAAAAATATACCACGCATGTTTGTTTTGGATTCCAAGCCAGACAACCAAAGCTGATGTGGCTAACATCAGGCTCCAAAACATTTTGATGCCGCTGCACGGATCGTCAATACAAACAATTTGTTGACCAACCATAAAGTTTAAGCCCTCTAGTTTAAGGCCTGGGACATAAAAACTTAAAACAAATTGACTACAAATACCAATCAGTCGTCTTAAGGGATAACTTGTATAAAACTCAATGGTATCTAAAATCGGAAGGCTCAACCCAGAAAGGCAAAAAATACCCATGTGGTAAAACTGGCCAAATACAAAGAGACTTATGAGCGAACCCAAAGCTACAAAAACACATACAGCAGATATGAGGGGGGGCACGTATGTAAACATGCAGACATACGTTGCTAAAGCTGCACATGCGAAAGTGAGCTGATGAGATTTTATTTCGATTGACTTTGATGTTTGAAGAATGATGACACATAAAAGCGCCATGGGAATCAGAGCATACTTTGAAAGTGTTGCATCCGATACTCTAGAAAGATACCATTGAAATACAGGCCAGCATGCCAGTGCGAGTAGACAAACGTTCCAGCGGGTAAATATGATTTTATTTTTCATCGTTTTGTTTATCTACAAGCCCTTAATTTTTTATCAATTGTGTTTAGAATTGTTTAAAGGGTTGAAGCCATCCTCTTCGATATCCTAGGAGAGCTAAGATCAATAAAATCATGAGCATGATCCACATTTCGGGTTCAGGTATGGTGGGCACGGTTCCAGCCTCGACAGGTTCAAGATCATTGGCTTTGTACTGCGCTTGGGTTTCCAGAACGACTGCGCCACTGATGGGTGTAACCAGTTGGTGGGTCATCGCCAGTTTAAGGGCTTGGGTCTTAGATTTTTCGGTTCGATCCTGGAGCAGCTCTTGAATGCGGTTGAATGCCCAAAGTCTAACAACATGTTGCGAATTGCTTGTTACGGCATTGGAAGGAGCATGTGTGATAGCTTTTCTTGAATATTGATAAACCTGATCAGGTTTCATCAGGTATTCAAATGCCATGGTAAGATCTGTCTCCAAGGTTCCAAGTTGGGGGATGCTTTGAAAGATGTGGGTGCTTTCAAGTTTTTGAATCACTTTGTTGCTTCCCTGACCCAACGAAAATGCATATATCAGAGGGTGTATTTTTGACCGTGCAACCCATTGGAGAAATAGCTCTGTATCGCTTAATAGGACGGGCTGTGGACCATGGAGCCATAAAATACCAGTATTGGGTTGAAGGGTGGCCATATCCATGGCCTTGAGTAGGGCGGTGATATTGTCCGTGCCTCCTTTAAAGTCATGTTTGGCTAGCTCAAAACGTGAAAGGTCGTCTTGCTGGATAACCTCAACACCTTCTCTTCCTGAGAGCACAAGTGAAGTTATGTTAAATGTTGAGATGCTCTTTTTAAGAACTGTGCTGAGGGTATGATGAAACTTTTGATTTGAAACAGAAGTGTCCAAGACAACGACCAAATGGTCAACATGCGAAGGCTTTCTTTTAATTTTTTGAGCGATCTTAAGGGTAGGGGTTTTAGTGCTTTGGACCACAATAATCTCCTCGAGATCTGTTGATGTCTGGGGCTCAATAACCAGGGAAGCATATTTAGATTGGATCATATTTTTTTGCGGGATGCTTATTTTTAATTTCTCAATATCACCATCGAGTGATTTTGAGAGTTCGTTTTCAGCCAAAGATAGCTTGCTTTTAGACTCCATCCACACATGATGATTCAGCTTTTGATCAATATCAAAATTTCTCTGAATCATTTTAGGCAGCCGAAGCTTGAGCTCTTCACCTTGATTATCAATCCATAGAGGCGCTGTTATTCCAATCCGAACTTTCATTTCCTTGCCACCTGGCAAGACAGGAAAGAGCTGGACTTGAATTTTGTCAGGACCACGCGTGGTGACTAAGACCGGGTCTTGTTGTCTTTGTACAATACTTTTATATGCGCCCTTTGTTTTGGAGCGGGAGCCAAACGCTGCTTCCCGAGGTTCTCCTTCAATCCATAACGTCAACCTAGAAACGACACCCCCAGGAGGCAATTGAATTTCAGCACGGGCCTCTTGATTGAACGATGCGAAATTTTGAAACTTCATCGTCCATTCAAAATAAGCAAGTCCCTCTTGAGCTTGCACGACGCCATCCATCCGAGACGCGGATAAAGAAAGTTTGTTGACTTTCCCCCCGACATCATCTCCTCCAAGATCAGGGTCCCAACGCCAGTTTTCAGCTCGACGCAAAATTTGATTTGAAGGTTTTGTTTGAAGGCAAGATCTTCCAGTCACCTGGTAATAGATTTTTTGAATCTTTCGTGTAGGGAAATCTGTTTGAGCATTTGAGGCGAACAGTCCCTGTCTGATATCTTTCTTCGGAAAGTAGCACCAATACTTCAGGTGCTTTTTGTTTGGAACAAGCGACAACAAGTTAAGGCCATTTTTTTTAATAACGCTACTCTCTTGCTTGGTCATGCCCAAACCAATATGCGTGAGGATGAGCGAAAAAGAAGCCAGAATCAGAATACAAGCAGCCAAGAGCAAACCTTTGATCTTGCTTGGGTAAACATTTTCTGTCTTTGAAGTCGCTATGCTTCTTAACCTTTTATTAAGGGTCCACAGGCTTATAAGACCAAGAAGAGGTGAAAGTCCGCAAAGGCCTATGCCAAGAAAAAGAATACCAATAATACCTAAGGGCAAGAGTGGTAGAAATATAAGCCCGTAAAAAACAGAAACACCAAATGCCATGACGTTGAGCCAATTGATCCAGTTGTTTGTTTTTCCTTTGGTGCAAGCTCTGATGGAAATTATATTTGAGACTGGAATAAGCAAGTAGATCAGTACATGGGGTATTGTGGGAAGTGGATCAAACAAGACTTCAGAACATATGCTGGTTGAGAGCTCAACAATGACGGCTATGATGGGCAGAGCAATGCCAAAGATGTAAATAAACAGATTATTAAAACTGAATGTTTTATCCTTCTTAGTTTGAAATGCGTCTTGAGACATCAGTTCCTTATCTGTTTCTGTCACAGAAGAGTCTAATACAGACCAATTACGTAAGACCTGTTCGACATTGTCTTTGGTGATATTGGGCATGCCATACTCGATGGCTTTTTCTTCGATATGAGACCTTAAGTCTTCTTTGATATCTTGAGCATTTGCACCTGTTTTGTTCCACGTCTGCGCATGATCTTCAATATACTGATCCAAATGTAATTTGGCTGCATCGGTCCAAGATGGCTTGTTCATTTTATAGCTCCTGTTCCAATGGTATCCATGAGTTGGGTCAGCATGATAAACTCTTGATTCATGAGTTTTAGATTTTTTTCCCCTTTGGCTGTCAGAGTGTAGTATTTTCTGGCGGGCCCTTCGGAAGATTCAATTAATGTTGTTTTAAGGATTTTTTGAAGTTTAAGCCGCGACAACAAGGGGTAGATGGTTGCTTCATTAACGTGCATGCCGGGAAAAGCTGAAAGATACTTGCTTAATTCATAGCCGTACCTCCGCTTTTTTGAAAGTGCATTCAAAACCATAAGTGTCAACAATCCCTTTCGAACTTGTGTAATCCAGTTATCAATAAAATCTTTGTGAACTACCATGTAATGCCAGGTATATGGTATTCAAAAATATATGTCAATGATGATTGCCGACCTCTAGTGTTTCAATCGGAACGTCCAAAAAGAAGAATGAAGAAACTTCTACGAGCCTGAGTAAGCAGCGCACCACTGATAGGCGTTTTCAAAGATGCTCAGCCATGGAGATACTTTGTCACTTTTGCGGTTTTTGGGATAGTGGGCCCAGTTGTGAGGGAAGATAGAGCGTTCCATGTGAGGCATGGAGGAAACATGTCGACCATCAAGGCTTGCGATAATGGCTGCACCTTTTGGGGATCCATTGGGGTTGGCGGGATATTGCTCATAGCCAAAGGTGCCAACCAGTTGCATGCCATTAAAGTCTTTGCCAAAATAAAATTTTCCCTCGCCATGGGCAGACCATATGCCTAGGGTGCTGCCTGTAAGACCTTGAAACATTGGTGAGGTATTGTCTTGAATGGTGACCGAGGTAAACACACATTCGAACATGCCGCTGTCATTATGGGTCAACTGGATTTGACCAGGGGTGTGTGGATTGAGCAGGTCCAATGCCGTGAAAAGCTGGCACCCATTACAGATACCTATAGAAAGTGTATCGGGGCGTTTAAAAAAATCTTGGAGGGCAATGAAAGCTTTGGGGTTGTATCGAAAAGCTGCCGCCCACCCTTTGGCGCTGCCCAAGACATCGGAATTTGAAAAGCCACCCACTGCACCTAAAAACTGCACATCTGAAAAATCGCACCGGCCTTCAATCACGTCAGTCATATGCACATCGATGACCTCAAAACCACTTAAGTAAAGTGCATGCGCCAATTCACGCTCTGAGTTGCTGCCTTGCTCACGTATGATGGCAGCTTTTATAGGGCGTGTTTTGTCTGTAATAATTGATGGTACACCATTAAATGCCGGGGGAAAGGTGAACTTGAGAGGTTGTGATGCAACATTCTGCTTTCTTAGATGTGCATGCTCAGTTGTGTTTTGATGTTTGTCCATCAGGTATGAGGTCTCAAACCACTCTTGTCTGAGTGTTTGAATATCAAAGGTATGCATGTAACCTTGATGTGAAAGCATCATGTTAGGCTTCTCCAAAACCTTACCTATATTGAAGCACGCAATACCAGATGTTTGAATGATCTCATCGATTGGGCCTTGAGTTTGAAAGACCACGCCTGCATTTTCGGCAAAGAGGACGTTAAGGATGTCTTGATCATCAAAACACTTCAGATCAATCTGTGCGCCCAAATCAAGGTCTGCAAAGCAAAGCTCCAAAAGTGTGGTGATCAATCCACCTTGACCGACATCATGACCTGCTACAATGTGATTGTTTTTGATAAGCATTTGTAGCCACTCAAAGGCTTGCGTAAAATACTGTGGGTCTTTGATATCCGGCGGATGTTGACCGACCTTACTCTGGCTAATGGCCAGAGCTGACCCTCCGAGCTGAAAAAGCTCTTGGGACATATTGATATAGTAAATGGGTCCCGCATCTTTTTGAAACACGGGCTCAACCATTTGATGCACATTCTCACATTGCGCAATCGTGGAAATGATAACCGTTCCGGGGGCAATCCAGGTTTGATCTGGGTATTGCTGTTTCATCGACAATGAATCTTTGCCTGTGGGAATGTTGATGCCCAGTTCGCACGCAAATTGAGAGGCTGCATGGACTGCATCATAAAGCCTTGAATCTTCACCTGGTGTTTTGCATGGCCACATCCAGTTGGCTGAAAGTGAAATACCTTTGAGCCCAAAGGTGAGTGGGGCCCAAACAAGGTTAGTCAAGGCCTCAGCGATACTATTGCGGCTGCCTGCTTGCGCATCAATTAAACCCGAAACAGGATGATGACCGATACTGGTGGCAATCGCATGTTTAGATTCAAAATCAACAGTCATGGCTCCAAAATTATTTAAAGGCAACTGTAAAGGCCCCACCGTTTGTTGCTTGGCCACACGCCCGCCGACACAACGGTCAACCTTGTGGGTGAGCCAGTCCTTGCAAGCTACGGATTCTAATCTTAGAACATCCTTGAGATAGGCATGCATATGTTTTGAATCTAAGTTTAGAGGTTCAAATGCAGGTGTGGTGGTATGATCTTGTATATATGTCTTGGGTATATTACCCATCAAATCTTGTATGGGCAGGTCAAAGGCATGACCTTTGTCTTGTGTTTTTTTTGAGGTGAATACGCATCGCCCGTCCATGGTGACTTCTCCGACTACATACAATGGCGCGCGCTCACGGGAAGCCACAGCTTTGAGTTGCTCAAGGTCATTGGGTGAAATAACAAGCCCCATGCGTTCTTGGGATTCGTTGCCCAAGATTTCTTTGATGCTTAAGGATTGATCCCCCAAGGGCAATTGGTCAATGTTAATCCTGCCGCCTGTTTTTTCAACCAACTCTACAAAACAATTCAAATGTCCACCTGCACCATGATCGTGAATAGACTTGATTGGATTGATGGGCATTTCTGTGCATGCTCGGATCACATTGGCCACGCGCTTTTGCATCTCTGGATTGGCGCGCTGAATGGCACTGCGTTCAACAGACATATCAAATGTCCCTGTATCTTCAGAGGACACAGATGCTCCGCCCATCCCAATACGGTAGTTGTCTCCGCCCAGAAGTATAATTAAATCACCCTTTGTTAAATCTTGCTTGAAGGCATGCTTGTGATGGGCCATACCAACACCACCGGCTTGCATCACAACTTTGTCATAGCCATAGTTGGCATCTTTGCTTTGATGCTCAAAAGTAAATACAGACCCAGAAATTAAAGGTTGGCCAAACTTATTGCCGTAATCAGATGCCCCATTGGATGCCTTTATGAGAATATCAACAGGAGATTGATAGAGCCATTTTCGGGGCGCAGATGTATAGTGTTGATCTTGATGGAGACGCGTATGCGCAGTCATATAGACAGCGGTTCCAGCCATAGGAATGCTGCCTTGACCTCCAGCCATGCGATCTCTGATCTCCCCACCAGAACCTGTACCCGCGCCGAAGAAAGGTTCAACCGTCGTGGGAAAGTTATGCGTTTCAGCTTTGAGTGCCAGAACCGAGGCAAAAGTTTTTTTGGTATAGCGTGAGGGGAGGGTTGCATCTTTGGGCGCAAACTGTGTGGCTTGGGGGCCCTGAACAAAAGCTACATTGTCAGTGTAGGCTGAAACAATTCTGTTGGGATGTAGTTTAGAGGTGTGCTTGATGCGCGCGAAAAGAGAATCATTTTGAGCTTGCCCATCAATGTTAAATTGTCCATTGAATATTTTGTGCCTGCAATGTTCTGAGTTGATCTGGGCAAAGCCAAAGATTTCTGAATCTGTAAGAGGGCGTTTCCATTTCAGAGCGCATGCTTTAAGGTGTCCAACTTCAGATGGATCTAAGTTTAAGTTTTGGCTTTTTTGATATGTATCAATATGCGTAGCTTCAATCCATTGGATGTCATGAGGTCGCTGCGTTTGATCAAAGATATGTTGACCGATTGTCTCATAGTGGAACTCCAACAGTGGATCAAATGTTTCATCTTGTGGGCGTAAGGATTCCACACGAGAAATAGATTCGATACCGATGTTCTCAATGATCTCAACAACGTTTGTAGACCAAGGTGATACCATCGTGGGGTGAGGTCCAATATAGGAATGTGTGAAGCTCTCAGTTGTGTAGGCATACCCTTGAAACAACCCGTGGAGTTTATCAAGTGCTTGCTTTGATAGCTGGGTTTGGGTCACTGCTGCATATATATAATGATCTTTGTTTTTAAAAAAAACAATCATGCATAGGCCCGCTCTAAATTACCTTCAATAAACCGTACAAAAGCTTGGTTGACTATTTTTTTGCCACCTTCTGTGGGGTAATCACCTGTAAAGTACCAATCACCTTTGTGATTTGGGAGGGCGTGGCTGAGACCCTCAAGGCTTTGATAAATAATCTCAACAGGACAGGACATACCTTCTGGAATGAGCATGTCAGAAATCTTTTGACTGATCTCTGTAGCTTCAAAGGGCGCATAAAGCAGTTTGACACAGTTTTTGATATCTCCATCTGTCTTTTTCATATGTACTTTGGCCAACTGATACACCTCTTGAATCAAGGCTTCTTTTTTGCGTTCCTTAAGCAGAGCCATCACTGCTTGAAAGGCAGCAAAATCACCAATCTTGGCCATGTCAATGCCGTAACAGTCTGGATAGCGAATTTGTGGCGCAGAGGATGCAATGATAATTTTTTTGGGTTTCAGTTTATTGAGCATGCATAAAATACTTTTTTTCAAAGTTGTTCCTCGCACAATCGAGTCATCCATGAGCACGAGTTGGTCCACGCCTGACTTAATTAAACCGTAGGTCACATCATAGACATGGGCGACGATCTCATCTCGGGCTGCATCTTGAGAAATAAACGTTCTGAACTTGGCATCTTTGATGGCTAGTTTTTCCATGCGTGGAAACTTGGGCCAGTTTTTGAGATGTGGATGATCTCTTTGTTGATGCATGTATACGTGCAGTGCCTCCATCAATCCTAAAAAAGCTGTTTCAGCCGTATTGGGAATAAATGAAAATACCGTGTGTGCCAAATCATGGTCAATAGCATTTAATACTTCAGGCAAAAGGGTCTTACCCAGTTGTTTCCGCTCAAGGTAAATGTCTTTGTCATTGCCTCTTGAAAAATAAATACGCTCGAAGCTGCAGGATCTTTTGGTGCGCGGCTTTTTAAACTGCTTCATAGAAGTAACGCCACTTTTTTGAATGATCCATGCGTGTCCAGGTCTGAGCTCTTGAATGTCTTTCAATGGAGCATTAAAAACATTTTGAATAGGGGGGCGCTCCGATGCTGCCACAGCCACTTCATCATTTTCATAACAGTAGGCAGGACGGATGCCATGCGGATCCCTCAAGACAAAAGCATCTCCATGTCCCAGAAGACCAGTCATGACATATCCGCCGTCCCACTTTTCAGCGGACTTTGTGAGAATGGCTTGAACATCAATGTGCTTAGCAACTAAGTTGGAAATTTCTGTATTGTCATGGCCTTGAGATTTAAACTGTGTAAAAAGCCGTTGGTTTTCCTGATCCAAAAAATGTCCCATATTTTCCAGCATGGTCACAGTGTCCGATTGTTCCTTGGGAGATTGCCCCAGATCCACCAGGGTTTTAAACAGCTCGGGTACGTTGGTAAGATTGAAATTGCCCGCCAGAATAAGGTTTCGTGTTTTCCAATTGCTTTGTCGTAGAAAAGGGTGGCAGCCTTCAATGGAATTCCCTCCAAAAGTTCCGTACCTCAGATGCCCTAAAAAAAGCTCCCCGGTAAACGCGTGTTGGCTCTGAAACTTTCTCGTATCCATGTCTTGGCTAAATGAAGTCATTGTAAATTTTTGATTGATTCTTCCAAAGATGTCTTGCAAGGGGTCCGCTGCAATACTTCGAGAACGGCTGATAAAACGTTGCCCCGGAAGGGTATTTAGTTTGATGTTGGCAATACCTGCACCGTCTTGGCCACGGTTTCTTTGCTTTTCCATAAGCAAATATAGCTTGTGAAGTCCATACAGAGGGGTTCCGTATGTTTTAACATAGTATTCGATAGGCTTTTTGAGTCTGAGTAAGACAATCCCACACTCATGCTTGATCACATCACTCATGGATCTGACACGTTTATATGATTTTTAAGGCTTTGGCTAGCGGACCTATTCAGAGGGAAGCTCTGGAAAACCAAAGGTAGGTTTTTTCTCTGAATTGTCTTGCTCTTGCTCGTACCGTATTTTGCGGTTTTCAAAGAGTTCTAACTCAATGGCCTTACGCTTGCGCTCTCGGATGAAAAAAAACGCCCCAAAAGCCAAAGCAATAACCAATATGGCTAAGAGAGAGTATCGAAGCATATTTTTTTCCATCGACTTGATAACCTTAGGTTCCAGGGTCTTGGGGTCAATTTTTTTAAGTTTCTTCTCATTAACCTGATAGTTAAACGTATCGTCCTCTTTGAAATTCTTAAACGAAACAAAACTATTTTCAGGGTTCGCGTATGCCTCTTGCATCATTTTGACCTCTCTGGCAGAGGGAGGTTTTTTGGAGGGCAATTTAAATTCTTGGGTGGCAGGGCTTTTTGGAGGTTCTGTAGATTTAGCGCTCTGTGTTTTCTCTTTATCCTCTTCTACCAACATGTCATATGATGAGGAAATCATGGCATCCAAATTGAGTTTTTGACCGGTGGTTGTCGAGTCACTTTTTTCAATAACGGCATCAACATCGAGTACCGCATGTGTTTTAGCTGCCTTTGAGTGAGAAGCTTTACGTGACTCTACATAGTTGCTGCTGAGTAAATCGTTTTCGGGAAGGCTTGCGTTGATTTTTGATGCATCCAGTACTTCAATGATCTCTTGAGAGTTGACCATCATCGTTTTGTCTTCAAAGGTGTAAGATTGATTGATAACACTTGTCGTTGCAGAGTCCGCATCATCTTCGCTGGCGTTTTGAAGAATGACAAAGTTTAAACAGCGGTCACACGTTACTTTGGTTCCTTGGGGACCCATGTGCTTGGTAGAAAAAACAGAGGGCTTAGCACAAATACCACACTTCCAATAAATATCTTGTGGCGGCTGCTCAGCATTGGGGTTTGCATCCTCTTTGTTTTTATCCAAAATAACCCACTCAACAATAGGTTCCGAGGCTTTATCCAAATAGGTTGCAAAAAAATTGATATGAAAACAACTCTTGCATTCTAATGCAAGGGTCTTTTCAGCCCAGCGTAAGGTATCAATATTCTCTTGCGTATTGCACTGTCCGCATTCATACAAAAAATGCATAACCGTATCTTATGGGGGAATATGTAGATTCGTCAATGATATTCGTGATTTGCCCTGGGGAGTGTAAATAGATTTTACATACGTTTAATACCTATGCTTGCGAACAGGACGTCCGACATTTAAACCTCAAAGCAAGGAGTCCTAGCCTCTCTGCTCTTGGCCTACCCTATGCCTTACAAAGGAACTTATGATCAGCGCCCCTGAATTTTTTTGCGTAGATCACCATCAGAGATGGCCTTGTTCAACAAACTCTAGCAGTAGGTATTTGAATGACCAACAGTCTCTAATCAAATGCCTCGGTCTGATGTAAAATCGTAATCTTATTGTCCCGAGCTTGTTGCAGATGGTTTAAAAATCCAGCCTTGATAAGCTCGCTTTGAGCAATCATGGGAAGGTCTTGCCTTGTTTTCTGATCATAAGGATTACGTAGAATCACACTGAGCGTATGCTGTTGCATTGCATGAATGATTAATGGAGCTTCAGAGGGTAGCACCATCAATGTGATTGCACTGTAAGCACCGTCCATATCTTGCCCGGTTGATAAAACGCTGATGTTTTGTAGCAGTGTCATTGTTGTGGGCTGTCTGTCGTTCATATCAAGCGTCGTCAGGAGATCGATGTGGTCTCCTGGTTCAATGGTATATGACAAAGAAGATAGCTCATCAACTGGAATGGAGAGCGCTCGATAGCCTTCAGTAATTTTAGTAGATGCATTGCTCAATGCAAAGTGAACATCTAAAGCACTTGTAAGTAGAATGTCACCTTTGTAAACAGTTTTTGCAAAGAGCTGTCCTTCAAACTTTCCCATGTCTGAGGGATACAAGGCGCTTATGGGAGCATACCGCTGTGGCATCATGTGAATGGTTAGTGCATTGGGGTTAAGTCTTTGCCCTTTTTCAAAAGTTTCAGAGGCAATCAGGACTTCGATAAGGTCTTCGTTTAAGCCCATACTTTCTTTTTGACGTTCGATGCCTTTACGGATCAATGACCACGTTAACAAACAAATAAAAACAATTACCAGGCCCTCACGGTGTTTTTTAAACAAAGCTCTTAGAGGTATATTCTTCACTGTATGTATTCTCCTTGATTTTTTTGTGGATGTTATGGTTTTTCTTGGTTGCGCTGATCCATGAACATGCTCTGCTCAAACATTTTGTGATTTTTTGGAAACGAACCAATCCCAATTTTTTTGAATACTTTGTCAAAAAGTGGGGAGTTCCCACGGGAAAGACTTTTCCAGATTTGGTACTCTGCCAAAAGCTGTAACGGGACAGTGATGGGGTATTGCGTTTTGTGAAGAGACTCTTGCCATAAGCCTTGCTTTAAAAGTTGGCCTGAAGATGTCATGTTTTTAAAAGAATGCTTAAAGGATTTGATCAAGCCTTGCGAAGCGCGAACTTTATTAATTTGAAAGCCACCTGAGGCAATCCTGGTCTTGGTATTCAAAGACACCTTTGAGGAGGGTGTCTGACTTGAATCGCCAAACAGAAATCCATATGATGTTATCGGACTGATCTCAAGTGGCGTTGTGGAATGAATGATTTGATCAACCTCTAGCGTGTGTTTAAGCAGTTTATAGCTTTGTGGCATGCTGTGTTGAGCTCTAGATTTTTTGAGCTCAACCATCAGCAGGGCAATGATGTTTTTGATGATGGGTTTTTGAAAAGAGCTTTTGTACTGCGCTTTACTTGGCTGCTGCTTATAATGTTCTAAATCTTTTTGGAATTTCTTTGAAATATCTCGGGGCGAATCACGATATGTTTGCTGAGAATATTTCATTTGAAGGTTCCAGTGTACGTGTTCAAATTTAATCCGATGCACATATGTATAAAGAACAAGGCTGCTGAGGGTCAGAATCATGAGCAATATATAAACCGACAACCAAAGCTCAACCATGGCGCGTGTTAAATGCTTATGTAAAGCTAAAGTCCTCACTGTTGCGCGCCTCTATTAGGCATTGTCTCTAAATCAACCAAATCATTGCCAAAGGTCATGAGCATATGATGTATGCCATCAATACGAACATGTGAGGCATTGGTCATCCATTTGATATTTTTATTTGCAAACAAGGGTAATGTTTGCGTGGCATTTTTAATATTGAAGTTCTTAAAGGGGTTTCTAAATACAAAAGGCATGTGTGTGGTAATTGTAAAGTATTTAAACTCTTTAAACTTTTGGGTATCCAGAAGTGCTGGCTTGGCATATGCATTTTTCTTAGATCTGATGTTTAACTTTTGGCTATGTTTGCATGTTTGCAGTTGTGCTGATTTAAAATTAAAATCTAAATACCTCTGATCCAAAGTGTTTATAAAAGATATACTTTTTTTTAGCTTGTTTAACGGGTCAAGAGAAGTGATGTTAATTTTTTTGATGTGTTCTTCGTCACTGGTGTAGATCGCTTCGATCTCAAAGAGATCGTGCTTTGTAAGCTGCTTTGCTTGTCGCATAAAATGGCGCCATTGTTTGAATGTGTGATCCTTGCATGTAAGGGTTTTTTTGGGCCTTATAGGAGCCCGTTGAAATACAGGTAGGTGACGGTTAAAGGCTGGGTCACATATATTGGGCTCAATGGTGATCCATCTTTTTTGTTTGGCAAATTCAGCCAGGTCTTTCAAACCTAGGTCAAAGCGATGATGACTGTTATCTTTGATGAAATCCATGATGAGCTCATGGTTTAAGCGCTTTAGCTTAATGCACATGTCTCCAAACATATTTTTTTCAAAATAATCCAGTTGCATGTCCATCTGTTTGCCGACCAAAACAAGCGCGTGTTTTAACTTTGTTTTACCTTTTTTAAGCGCACGTAACTCCTTGATGTATTTACAGGTGGTTCCTGCAGTTAGCGCGCATGATGATGCAACAAGAGCTGTGGCAGTGACAAGAAAAACGTTGTAAAATGTCATTTCCTTGTATAGCTGCTCAATGCCAAGATTCACAGCTGCAATGGCATTAAGCGCCTGAACATATTCATTGGTCACTGACAGGGCAAGGGCATCTGTTTTTCGCTGGTATTGCATTTTCTGTAGAACTGTGTTCATGCGCTCAAAATTGGAAAAACAAAAAGCCAATAGCAGCGCTAATAGGATCACAAAGATGGGAAATGTCTGGCCCCTTATGGAATGTGCAGGCTTTGTGTACACAGCTTTAACTCCTTAACGTTGGTTTGCTTAGGGCATGTTGATGGTAGCGTCAGGTTCATCCAGGGTAGAAGGGCAGTTGATATGGTCACCGTCGATATCAACCAGGTTTGATCATGTGGTGAGGTTTTATAAAAGTAATGTTCTGATTTGTCTGTGAGAAGTGTATCAGAATGATGTGAGGGGTTATGCAGCAGGCTTGATTTTCGAAAGTGTGATTGGGTCCATGTATTCACATCGTTGATGATCTGTGGCTTAAGATTGTCAGAGCTTTGACTGATCCTTCTGCTGACCAGGGCTTGCTGAAATTCTAACAGACCCATCTCAAAAGCAAATTCATGAAGCCATACACATAGTAAGATCATGCAAAGGCTGGTGAAAAGACCTAGGGTCTGTTCAATTAACATATAGTTTTCCTTTGCATGCGAACAAGTGCATGAACCGTGCGATTTTGATCACATTGTCTTCTGCTCTTTTTATAGCTTTTTCTGGCAATATATGTTTTTTATCCGTCGTCACTTGACATCATGCAAATGCATCTTGCATGCCAATTCTTCAAAGGATACGTAGCTTGAATATTTTATTGACCAATGATGATGGGTTTGAAAAGGAGGGCTTTCATGTTCTAAAGTCTATTATGGCATCCTTTGGGAATGTGTACGTGGTTTGTCCAGACCGTGATCAAAGTAGTACATCGCATAGCCTGAGTATTCATAAACCACTTTATTTTAAAGAATACCATCCCCAGGAATACTGGGTTTCCGGGACGCCAACCGATTGTGTACACTTTGCCCTTCATCATTTATGGGAACCTTCTTTTTTTGATCTCTGCGTATCAGGTATCAATCATGGCGCAAATATAGGCAATGATGTGTGGTATTCAGGCACAGTTGGGGGAGCCATTGAGGCCTCACTCAATGGCATACGTGCACTTGCCATATCGCAGCTCTCTGTTTTGAAAGTAAAAACGTATGATTTTGAGCATGCCCGTACATTTTTGAGTCACTGGCTAAAGGATTATTTTGAGCAATGGCAGTCTAAACACCCGCTTTTAAATATAAATATCCCACCTGGTCATCCTGAAGGTTTTTCTTGGACCAAGTTGGGCAGTAACGGCTATACGAGTCAAATTGATGCTAGAAAAGACTTAAGAGGGCGTTCATACTTCTGGATTGGTGGTGAGCTTAAGGACCTTAAGTCTCCCGAGGGAACCGATGCATTTGCGCTTAGTCAAGCTCACGTGTCCGTCACGCCCCTAAGCCTGGATTTGTCACGTTGAGATCAATAAGAAAGTAAATTTTTGTGCTTAGATCAATGAATGCCAAAAAAATGGTAGAAAAAATTTTGATACCAAGGGGTATCAAGGATGACCGTGTGCTGGAAGTCATGTCACGCATACCAAGACATGCTTTTGTACCTGAAACCTTTCAAAAACAAGCCTATGGAGATCGCGCATTGCCTATTGGTGAAGAGCAAACTATCTCTCAACCCTTTATTGTTGCATTGATGACTCAAGCCTTGGAGCTTGAAGGCACCGAACGTATTTTAGAAATTGGTACTGGGTCAGGCTACCAAGCAGCCATACTCTCGCAATTGGCAAAACAAGTTTTTAGTGTCGAACGCATTCAACGATTGGCACTCCAAGCCCGAAAAAGACTTGAGACACTTGACATATTTAACGTCAGTATCAGATATGCCAACGGACAAACAGGGTGGAAAGAATATGCCCCTTTTGATCGCATCCTTGTGACAGCTGCCATGAAGGAAGAACCACTGAGTTTTCTTCCCCAACTTAAAAATGGCGGTATCATTGTTGCCCCGGTGGAAGAGGGAACTCAGCAAAATATTTATCGATATGCTCGCACCGAAGATAAATATACCAAGCGCTTTATTTCTGATTGCAGCTTTGTACCTTTTATCACAACCTAAGGTAAGTTGAATCTCCGCTCAGAGAGCCGTTACAAAGGGCAAACAGGAAACCAGCACGAGACATCAAAGTATCTTTATTCAATAAAGTCACGACCTTCATAGAAATTTCCCATATTTCTTTTCGTTTGTGAGCCAGCACGCTGTGTTTTTATTTTATTGGGTTTTCCGCCATGTAAGGCGTTGGCAATATTTCGAAAACCACTATCAACATTTTTTCCTACAATGCTAATGGCCCCAATGCAGACCACAGCAATAAGGCCAACCATAATAATATATTCAGTCATACCTTGACCGCTTCTTTTCCTATTCAACATCTTGATCATCTATTATCTCCTTTTTCTTGAAAGTTAAGCGGGCGGGCAAGGACACGTTCTTGAATAGACACCCTATGCCCAATAGCTTCAAGCATATTTTGAGTTTGACCATTGGGGTGTCGCAAGAATACGCCCCTGTGTATCAAACTCAGAGCCAGAAACATGGTCATGGTCATGATCATGTATTCTGTAAGTACATGTCCCTTGTCCTGGTTGTTTAGCCACGCTTTCATTTACTGATCAGAATATAAGCAATTTAGATGCCAAATTATCCATTCCTATTGAAGCTATTTTTAGATACATTAACGGTATGTATGTATTCACATTTTTGTGTGCACCAACAAGAGAACATTGCCAAAACAGGGATGCGCAAACCTAACGCCACTTGAGCTTTGCACTTTGTTAAAAGAAAAAATAGCGGAACACAACATCCAAGCACAACTCAGGGTGAATCAAAGTGGTTGTCTGGGCCAATGCAAAAAAGGCCCTGTTATGGTTGTCTATCCAAAAGGCAAATGGTATTTTGGAGAAAATGCAAAAGATATAAATCATATTCTAGATGACATGAGTATTGATGCATCATAAATTCACATTCTATAATAAAATTATAGTCACATCTGATAAGACTTATTAAAACTAGCCTCGTTTTTTCTGGTAGAGTTTTTTTGCCATTTTTTGAATTTGAGAATGAGCGTTTTTGTTATTGGACAGACGTTTAAGGTCACTTGAGTTAAGCATTTTCATAAATCGCATGGCATTTTGCAAAGGCGTTTTGGGATTGTTGGCCAGTGCATTTTGTATGGAATAGTGTTTGACCCATTGGGTATTCAAGCAAATGATCCGCAAAACCTCATCTTGAGCAGATTTGTTTTGAGATATTTGTAAAATTTCTTTATCCGTAATCTTAGGGTTTTTAATAACCGATGTGCTGACCAGCTTGTTACGATCCTTGAACAAGAGCGTTCGCGCTTCTTTGTTTCCCTTTAAAGCAATTTTGATTTTTTGAGCTACATTCAAGTCTTTGACCAGAGCGTAGAGGCTTTTTCTTTCTTCTTCCGAAGGGGGTTCTTGAAAGTCCTTGACCAAACTCTCATCCATATCGTCGTCTGGCATGGACAGTATTTGTTCAATCTCATCAAGGGTCAACTCATTGGCTTCACCGTCTAAGGTAATGCCATTGAGTCGAAGAAAAGACACCATACGGTCTATATCTGATTGCAAAGCATTTTTATTTTTTTTGACATCCTCTGCAATTTCAGGATCTTTGAGGAGCCTAACCTGGTTATTCATGATCAATGTACAAATCTGCTCACTGCCAACCGCTGCAATTTTTTGAACTGTTTTAGAGCTGCAAAATTTATTGAGCAGTATTTTTTCAAGCACCTCATTATCCTGAGCATTCTTCATCATGAGAATGTGTAGAATTTTTTGATGATCGATCTGACTGATGGCACCAATCATGATTTCCTTAGGCATATCAATGAGCGTGTCCAAGGCATGTTTTCGAATGTCTGGGTGGCCATCATCTAGCAGTGTGCCCAGGACCTCAATTTGAACATGCGGAGGCATGGGGAAGAGGCCCTTGGCAACCATTGTTTTTTTCTTTAAATCAGCTTCAGGTTGAATAAGTGTCTGAATATTTTCGGGTATCGCCATATTAGCTAATCTTATATTTAAGCCTCTACAAAAGCATGTAAAAAAGTAATAGCAACATATGGGTTGATCTTCCTTGCGAAATCTTACAGCACCTTGTTAAGAGATGAGCTAGAGAGCTATGCCAGGCTTACATGGCCTACGTTGTGGAATAGAAAGCACCTTATTGACAGCACCTCTTTTACACATATGTCTATAAATGTTTTATATTAGAAGAATTTTGGTAGAACATCAAAAAATGATTCAGTCGCCCTATCTTCCAACACTTGTCTTTTACTGCACATTAATGATGTTGTGCGTTATTCATGTGCATGCTGTCATACATGCGCTTGTCCTCTTGACACTGGTTGTATTGGAACGGAGTTTGGACAAAAAGGGAGCAACATCATTTTATAGTTCAATGCCTCAAAACAGCCTGTGGCTGCTTGCCTTGATGTTATTTTATGGACTCTTCCTAAAAATCGGAGAAGAGCCATTTTTTTCGCTGTCGTTTTATGGGTTCACATTTGATATCCTACAAGGGTCTATTGTCTATGCGCTGCACTTCATCCTTATGTTTATTATTTTTCTTTGGATATCTCTCGTCATATCAATTGAAAAAAAACTAGATCGCCTGCAAGTTTATTTTGATGGAAAGCTCTTTCCCATAACCTTAATATGGAATGGTACCATAGGTCATGTCAGGCAGTTGTTTAACCTAAAGTCTTCGTTTGAGGTGGCGCTTAAAGCTCGTGGTCAGAAGGTATCTGTTTTTAGAAAGTGGCCCTTGTACCTAAGTTATATGACCCGTCATTATATATCTAGATTGGATGGTTACGTATACAGCTATACTAGATTTAAAATGGGGACCATGCCGGATAACTCTCTGAAGTGGGGTGGGGTTTTTTTATGTTGCGTTTTGTTTTTTTTAATCTGGATAACCAAAACAAAGTGGGATCCAAAACTAAATATTTTTCTACACATATCATTGCTCATGCTGATAGGTCTTCAACTTTTTGTTTATTTAAAATCACAGGGCAAGGCCTTTCGAATCGTTAAAAAATGGCTTCTAGTTGATTATCTTATCTTGTTTGTGTTTGCCTTATATTGGCTTTTTTGGATCATGGGGGGCGCCATGTTCTATCGGTCTGATTTCAAATCTTTTTTTTTCATCACTTCTCTTACTTCGTTTCAATGGATATCTGTTCTTGTAGTCTGCATGGTGGGATCCCTTTATCATCTCAAAAGGTAATGTATGATCCAAACTAAAAAACTTACATTTACGTATCGAGAATTTTCCAAAGGCGCATTTGAACCGCAAACCTGGAAGATCTTACCTCATGAGCATACTTGGGTACATGGGCCGCATGGGTCGGGAAAATCAACCTTATTAAAAGTCATAATCAATAGCGCTGTCCCACTCCTTTCAGGTAGTCAATCGGGCGATCTTATATCAGACCTCAAGGATGAGGATGTGTTCTATGAGCACGGCCATCAGCCCGGTATTTTTCATTTTGAATCCTTGCATGATGAATGGATGTTTTGCCAGCAAACTTGGGGGGGACAACCTCTAAACAGATTTTCCAATGCAGATGATGCATTCAAAGCGTTTCACATAGATCATCTAGCTTCAAAAAAAACATCTGAGCTTTCGCGTGGAGAGCAACATCTCTTAAAGCTTGTCATACCCTTATCATTGCGTTGGTATCCCTGGATGATTTTAGATGAGCCCTTTGTTTTTATTGATCTCCCAAAGCAAGATATGATCTTTTCACATATTAAATATCATGTTGAGCAAGGGAGCACCTTGATTGTGGCTGATCATGCAAAAAAAAGCTGGCATCAGCATATAGACTTTTTTAACTCTATTGCACTAACCCCACAGTTTGAATACCAACCATGGCTAGATATCGCTTTACTCAAGACAAAAAATACCGATCCAAAAAAAATAACGGCGTTACATGATATAAAAAAAACAATGAAATTTATCGAAAGTGTGGCTCTGAAGCCAAAAACATGGTTATTGCTTGAAGGACCCAATGGCATTGGGAAAACACAGTTCTGTATGGCTTTATTAAGCAACCTTTGCAAAAACAAACAGAGCCCTGTTCAAGTACGCATGCTGATGGACCAAACTCGATTGATGTATTTTTCCCAAACACTTGGGCAAGAATGGGAGGGACACAGTACCATTTCGCATCCCTATGCTCAAAGACCTTCCAACGCTTTAAGCGAAGGGGAGTGCAAGATTGAAATGCTTCAAAGGGTTCTTGCAGATCAACCGGACCTGCTCCTGGTTGATGATTTGTTTGAGGGCTTAAACACTTTATATCGAACTTATGCATGCCAATGGCTCAAGGCATACAAAAATGCTGGCGGGATTATTGTCCATACAACCTCCAGTCCTCTATCTGACAAAGAACGGCGGCATATTGATAACACCTTCCATCTTGGTGGCATGTAGTATGCGGCTTTTGGGATTTTTTGCTGCACTAGGCTTGGCCCCACTGTGCATGGGTTTTTTTGATATCGCGGGGCACTTAAGCCCATCGGAATGGATGGTGTGGGTTATGTTCTATGCGTTGATGTCCATTCTTTTGATGATCTTGGTGATAACCAAAGATGTATTTTTATCCAAAAGCGATATGTATAAAGTTTTAGTTTTAAATATTTTAATTGCGGCTTCCGTTATTTTAAAATCAATTCCACTGCCTTTAGGGATGTCACTCGCATTTATTTTTCCCATTTTAACTGCATGTGTGATTGGGCCTGCGTATGGAGTTATTGTTGGTGGTTTTTCTATTATCTTTTCGGCTTTGCTTTTTGGAGGAGTGGGGCCATGGTTGTCCATGCAGCTCTATCTTGTTATGATGATGAGTCTTTTACTATTTTGGGTACCTCCACGTATACGTCGACATATATACTTTGTTATTGGGTACGGATCCTTGTGGGGATTGCTTTTTGGATTTCTTATGACGCTTTACTTCTGGCCAATGACGGGGATGATCTACGGACTGGAGGCTCCCAATCAAAGTTTTATTTCATTTTATTTGGCGACAAGTTTTGTCTGGGATAGCTTTCGGGCCTTGGGACATCTTATATTTCTTTACTTGTTTTTTGAACCCTTCAAAAAAATGATCAACTCAACTGGCATGATTAGATGATGTGTTTAACTTAAAGCCTTAGGCATTACGGTATTGTGCATATGCCTTATTGTCTTTTCTTCGCGTTGTGCTTGCTGTATTTCCATGTGAGCTTGCCTATATTTTTATTTAAAAAATGATCACGGGACAAAAAACTCAAGAATGGTTTCCTTCTAAATCCAAGAACCTTCCATTCCCGTAGAATCGGGGCATTGGTCTTATCAATCTGCAAGCCTTTAGCAAATGCGCCAATGGCTGCTTTTTTATTTCTCTGCAAAAGATAGAGCTTGCCCATATTGCGGAAAAAATAAGGATCAGGTTCACCTGAATCAACAGCTCTTTTACAGTGATCTATGCCTCGCGCAACTTTATCAAGCGTTGTTCCATACGAGAACCCAAGCCATGAATTAATTTTGGCATTGTTTGGAAATTTTTCATATGCTTGTTCAAGAAGCTTATGTGCCGTCTGCTCCTCATGGTTGCCATGTTCCATCATTTCAATGGCTCGGTCACAGAGTGCTAAAGCTTCTTTATGTATTTCGCCTAATATTTCCATGGTGATTCATCCTTTCCATTGATGCAGCATTGACTACTACAATTGAATACGACCGGTAGAGATTTTCAAATTACCATTGTTTTGGGTTTCTAGCAAAAGTCTACCCATATGATCAACGCCTTTGATGATGCCTGTGACATATGTCTTCTTATCTTTGACTTTTATGTTTTCAGATTGGAATAGATTATATCTCCTAAATTGGGACTGCACCCAAGCATGGAGGTCTTGATTGGGTTTTGAAAAAATCCAATCCCAATGATCAATACATTCCTGCACAAGGGCGATGCGATCAAGCTCATAGCCCTGAGAAGCCAAGGAGGTGCATTGGTTTTGCAAGTCTGATGGCATATCAGTTTGAGCACCATTAAGATTGACGCCCACACCTACAATGAGCGATTTTGCAGTGGCGTTGTACATTTCAGAAATAACCCCTCCAATTTTAAAGCGATGGATGTAGATGTCATTGGGCCATTTGACGCTCAGGTGTTTGACGTTAAAATGAGACATCAATACATCGATGCATGACAGCGCTGTTGCCAAGTTTATGATGGGCAGCTCTGATACATTGAGCGTTGAGTTAAGAGAGAGTGAAACAAAAAGCTGTTCTGAACCCAGATCAAGCCAGGATCGGCCATGTTGGCCACGGCCAGAAGTCTGACGGCGAGTCATGACAATGGTACCAACGGGATCTTTTTCATCTAACCGCGCTTTTAGAAAGGCCTGGGTCGAGGGGCACGTTTCAAGACAGTATATCTTATGCCCAAGATATACTGTCTTGTAAGCAGGTTTTAAAATGTTACAGACCCTTTTAAGAAGTGGCTTGGCGCAGCTGCTCGAGAATTTTACTGCTGCTCATTTGTGCTTGATCAAGCTTGGCTTGAACTTTATCAATGACCTTCTTAGGTGCTTTTGATATAAATTGTGGATTACTGAGTTTTTGGGACAAAAAGGCAATATCATCCAATAGTTTTTGATGCTCATTCTCCAAGCGTTCTCTTTCACCAGCATGATCAATAAGCCCCTCTAGACTAATAGCAATTTCAGTACCTGACACTGTTTGGTAGCCCATGTCATCCATGCTTGAAGGAGCTTCAAAATAAACCCCATCAATATTGGCAAGTTCTTGTAAATAAGGAAGCTGATCTTTAAGAAATACAAAACTGGGAGATGTTTGGCGATGCCAAAGGTAGGCTTTAACCTTTGCTGAAGGCTTTACCTTGTGCGCCGTCCGCAAGGTTCGAATGGACGTGATACAATCCATCAGGTGCTCCATGGGCTTGTTATCAAAGGCTGGACAATCTTGAGCCTTTGGGAAAGATGCGCAAATCAATGCTGATTCATCTTGATGAAACGGAAGGTTTTGCCATAGGTTTTCTGTCACAAACGGCATCATGGGATGAAGTAATTTTAAAATAGTTTTATAGCAATGGTAGAGCGTGCCGAGTGTTTCATTTTTTAAGTCGGCCTGTTGACCATAGACATGAACCTTTGAGAGTTCTAAATACCAATCACAGAATTCATGCCATACAAAATGATAAAGCGTGTTGGAGACTTCATTAAACTTCATTGACTCAAGGCTGTCTCGAGTTGAGGCGATAACCTGGTTCAATCGAGATACCATCCATTGATTGATCACCAATGTTGGATTAATTAAGGCATCAGCTTGGTAATGCTCATAACCTGGATCAATGTGTTCAATAAATCTAGCCGCATTCCAAAGCTTGTTGATAAAGTTTCGATTGCTTTGAACTTTCTTTTCCGAAAACAAAATATCCCGACCTTGGACTGATAGAGAACTGAGTGTGAACCTAAGGGCATCAGCCCCATATTGGTCAATGAGTTCCAACGGGTTAACGACATTGCCTTTGGACTTGGACATTTTTTTCCCATGCTCATCTCGAACCAACGCATGAATATGAACCTTTGAAAAGGGGACCTTGCCCGTGAACTTTAGGCTCATCATCATCATACGCGCCACCCAAAAAAAGATAATATCAAAGCCTGTGACCAATACATTTGTCGGAAAAAATCGCTCAAAGTCCTGCGTTTTGTCTGGCCACCCCATTGTTGAAAATGGCCAAAGGCTTGAAGAAAACCAGGTGTCTAGAACATCTGGGTCTTGTTCTATCTGTGACGAATCACAATGCTCACATGTATCAGGGTCTGCAAGAGTCACAGTTTCTTTTTCACAGTCTTGGCAATACCAGACGGGAATTTGATGTCCCCACCAAAGCTGCCTAGAGATGCACCAATCACGGATGTCTTCCAACCATGTGTTATATGTTTTCGTCCACATGCTTGGGACAAAGCTTACCTTTTGCTCTGCTGCAGCCTTTAATGCCTCTTGGGCCATTGACTTGGTTTTTACAAACCATTGCTTTGACAAAAGCGGTTCAACAACAGCGCCACTTCGTTGGGAGTGGCCTACTTGATGTGTGTGTTTTTCATCTTTGAGCCATAGCCCTTGATCTTTTAAAGCTTTTAAAACTTTACCGCGCGCTTGGGTACGATCTAGACCGGTAAATGGTCCAGCCTCATCGTTGAGCGTTCCATCTGGATGCAAAATATTAATAATAGGCAATTGATGGCGCAATCCCATCTCGTAATCATTAGGATCATGGGCAGGCGTAATTTTAATAACCCCTGTTCCAAACGATTTTTTAACATAAGCATCTGCAATAATAGGAATATCTCGATCTAAGAATGGGTGTTTTGCCTTGAGTCCAATCAAGTGCGCATACCGCTTATCATCAGGTGCAACCGCTAGCGCTGTATCACCTAGAATTGTTTCAGGGCGCGTGGTTGCAACTGGAATCACTTCACCATTACTTAGTTGGTAATTAAAATACGTAAGGCTACCCTCCACCTCAATATGCTCTACCTCCAGATCTGAGATGGCAGTTTGGTTTTTAGGGTCCCAGTTTACAAGATAGGTTGACCGGTAAATCAAACCTTCTTTGTAAAGTTTCACAAAGGCATGTCGAACTGACGTCGACAGACCTTGATCAAATGTAAACCTTTCGCGAGACCAGTCACATGATGCGCCGATGCGTTTGATTTGATCTGTAATGCTTGAGCCAAACTTTTCTTTCCACGTCCAAACACGCTCTACAAATGCTTTTCGCCCGATGGTTTCTCGAGTGACATTTTCTTTGGCCAAGTTTTTTTCCACCACATTTTGTGTGGCGATTCCAGCGTGATCAGTGCCAGGAAGCCATAACGCTGCAAAGCCATCCATTCTTTTATACCTAATCAGTATGTCTTGAAGTGTATGATCTAAAGCATGCCCCATGTGAAGTACACCAGTCACATTTGGAGGGGGTATCACAATAGTATAAGACGGTGCGCCATCTCGATCATTGGGTTTAAAAAAATCGGATGTTAGCCACCACGCATAAATGGATTCCTCTTCCTCTTGCGGGGAAAAGTTTTTAGGAAGTTTAGATGCCGCCTTCATGTTCACGTGTTAACCTTTGTATTTCTTCTTTAATAATACGCTCAGCCATTTCAGGAACCACTTCCCAAGCAATACGTTCTATAACGTTTTGAAATGTTTGCGTTACAATATCTTTGATCTGTTGATCAGTAAGGAACTTTTCACGTTGTGGTGCAGAGCCCCCAATTGGTAAGGCTTCAACAGCAGGGTCCGTTTTGGGACTATCCACACCTGTATATTGGTCAGGAAGGTCTTCGACCTCTTGTAGATTGAGTTCTTTGACATCGTCCTGAACCATTGTAATTGCCGGCTGATCATCATCGGCAAACGTGATGTCAGTTTTGTCTTCAAGACCAGAGTCACTCAAGTCAAAGGCATCGGCAGGCATCTGTGAAAGTTGTACAACGTCTTTGCTCACCGTTTCATTTTGCAAGGACAAGATATCTGAAGGAATTCGAGCATCTTCCAGAGCATTCTCTAATGGGTTAGGCTTCAATGCAGGGATTTCGGGCTCTTCTATATCATCTTGAAAACTTATAGGGCTTGAAAATGGTGGTACTTCAGGGGAGAATGCTGATTCCTTTTCAGCAAGCTTATTGGGATCTGTCTGTAGTTTGAGCGCTGCATGTACTTTTTCAAGAAGCTCAGTTGAAACAAATGGTTTTAGAATCATGTCAGATGCGCCAGCTTGTATCGTGTTTCCAATTTGAGCATCGTCACTTTTCCCCTTCATCAAAATAATTGGGGTTCCTTGAAAAGAGGGTTCGTCTTTAAGTTTTTCGATCAGCTCAACACCTCCCATTTGAGGCATGGACACATCTGCCAAAATAAGGTCAGGTTTAAACTGGGAGTAGCAGGCAAGCGCTTCGTTACCATCTGTAACGTACTTCACATTAAAGTCTTCCTGCGCAAAGGTGATACCCACAGATTTTTGGATGACGATACTATCATCTGCTACAAGTATGTTTTTTGACATGAATTACAAATCCTTTCTCAGTTTCGACCAGTGCAAAAAGTTCTATTGGTTTTTTGCCAGTTCTCTAACCCGAAGCTTAAATTATTGAATATCTTGGAGAAAAAGTCAATCATTTGGTATATTTAAAGCATCATGGAGAAACGGCTTTTTTTGAAAATTGGGGGAGGATCCCTAAAGGGCAGACGCTTTGCAGCTCCGAAGGGCGGCAAAACAGTCAGGCCCATTTCAGAACGTGTCAAGGAAGCCTTATTTGACATCCTAGCTCCAAAATTTCAGCAACAAGACTTGAAGGTCTTGGATCTGTTTTCAGGAACCGGAGCCATAGCATTTGAGTCTATCAGTCGTGGGGCGTTCCAAGTTTTATGTATAGAGCATGATCGAAGAAATATTGGGCTGATTCAGAACAATGCCATCTCACTGGGCGTCACCTCACAACTGAAGGTCATGCATGGTCGGCTGCCTGAAACCATCAAACGCATTAGAGGACCATTTTCGGTTATATTTATGGACCCCCCATTCGCATTAGATATTGCAACGGAATTGTTTCCACTTATTGCAAAAAAGAAGCTATTGCATGATGGGGGGGTGATTGTTTTGCAACGTGATCGACGTTCAAAGCAATTGGAAAGTTCTGATTTTGAAATCAAGCGGTCCCATCGGGTAGGGGACTCGGTATTGTTTTTCTATGGCCATCACTCGCCAAGCGCTATATAAATTGCTCTATGGACAAAAGTAATGTTGTGTACCCAGGTTTTTTTGATCCCATCACGTTGGGACATACCAATATTGTGGAGAGAGCCAAATGTGTTTTTCAAGATGTGGTCATTGCGGTTTCTAAAGACTCAAGCAAGCAATCGTTATTTGATTTTGATGAGCGGTTTGATCTTATTTCAACGATTTATGCAGATGACGATCGCATTACAGTTGAACCTTTTGAAGGTTTGCTGGTGCATTATCTGGAACAAAAAAAATATGCAGCTGTCTTAAGAGGTTTAAGAACTGTTTCAGACTTTGAATACGAATTTCAAATGGCCAAAGCCAATCGAACCATGCGTTCTAATACGGAAACATTTTTTATGATGACTGACTCAAAGTTTTCTTTTATTAGCTCTAGTTTAATAAAAGAAATTTCAAGGCTTGGTGGCAGTGTCAAAAATATGGTGCCCAAGCTCGTAGAAAAAAGATTAAAAGAAAAGTTTTAACAATGGTCAACCGCAGCTTACAGGACATACAACCATCAGCAACCCTGGCACTAAATCAGAAGGCCAAAGCCATGCAGGTGGCTGGCCGAAAAATCTTTAACTTCACAGCCGGTGAGCCTGATGGAGATACCCCACTACCAATCCAAGAAGCAGCTATCCACGCTATTAAATCTGGGTATACACGATACACAAATACGGCAGGCATTGTAGAGCTCAGAGAAGCAATTACAATAAAAGCAAAACGTATTTATAATCGTGACTATCATGCAGATGATGTTTTGGTCTGCAATGGAGGCAAACAGGCAATTTATAATGCGCTTTACACGCTCCTAAACCCTGAAGATGAAGTCATTATCTTAACGCCAGCATGGGTATCCTACCAGGCCATTGTTGGTTTGTTGGGGGCAAAGGTTGTCAACGTGCATGCGGGTATTGAGAATGCATTTGTTCCAAATATAGAGGATATCAAGGCTGCTATCACTGCCCGAACCAAACTGATTATACTTAACAGCCCGTGTAATCCAACTGGCGCAACCTATACCCAATCATTTATTGACGAGCTTATGGTGCTTCTCAACGAGCATTCCCATGTAAGTATTATGACTGATGACATCTACGAGCATTATGTTTTTGATCATGACTTTGTATCTATTGCGAGCCATCCAGATTGTGACCAAAACAGATTAATCATTATCAATGGTGTTTCAAAATCACATGCTATGACAGGGTGGCGCATTGGATATGTTCTAGCCAACCCTCACTTGGTCAAAATCATGAAAAGCGTACAATCACAAATGACTTCTAACGCCTGCTCCATTTCACAGCACGCAGCTCTAAAAGCTATTCAAAGCGAAGAAGCGCAAGGCAGTGTTTTTAAAGAGGCATTTGCGCAACGACGGGATATGATTTACGCCTGCTTATCCAAGATCGATGGCATAGACGTCTTGAAACCTCAAGGCGCATTCTATATTTTTCCAAACTTTTCTAAAGTTCTTATTACGGCAGGAAGTCTTCCAAAAGATGATGTGGCTTTGAGCCATTTTATTTTGGAAGAAGAGGGCGTCGCAATGGTGCCGGGTTCCGCTTTTGGAGCGCCAGGGTATATGCGTTTAAGTTATGGATTGCCCAACAAAGACATTCAAGAAGGCATTGAAAAACTTAAATCAGGACTTTTAAAATTTATGAAAACAATATAAAAAAACATAATGATTGATAAAAGATCATCTAAACGCATACCTGTTTCTGTAAAGGTTAAAGTAAAAACAAAAACAGAAAGCCGATCTGATCAAGAACCTACGCCTGATGAAGTTTTATTCATAACAGAAAATCTCTCTGTCGGAGGCTTTCATCTGAATATGCTCAATCCTTTTCGTATGGGCGATATCTTAAAAACTGAAATCAGCCTACCGGGTATTGACAACATGATCCGGGCAAACTGTGAAGTTGTATGGCGACAAGCAGGTCAGGGGTGTGGTTTGAAATTTTTATACATTCCTAAAAGCCATCTTGTTTTGATCAAAAGTTTTTTAGCTCAAGTTTAGTGGCTTTAGAAACATGCCTAACCTTGCTAGTTTATTTTTAGATAAATCCCCTTTTGTATAAAAATATTAATGATCTCCGAATCAAGTTTGTTCTTTGCACCTTGGGCAACTAAAATATTGAGCGCATCCTTCATTGCAATGGCTTTTTTATATGGCCGATCTCTAGAAACCAGTGCATCATAAACATCTGTTACAGCCATCATCTTGGCAGGAAATGGAATAGCCTCCTTGGTTAGCCCTTGTGGGTAGCCGCTGCCATCCAACTTTTCATGATGGGCATGGGCAATGTCTGGAACACTTTGCAAGTGTGACACCCATGGAATTTGTTTTAAGAAATGATATGTATAGGTCACATGAGATTCAATGGCTTTTCGTTCAATGGGTGTGAGTGATCCATGTGAAATACTTATTTTTTCTATATGTTCTTTTTTAAGAACATAATCCTGGGTTTTGTTGGGGCGCTTGAAACATAACTCGGTGAGAAATTCTAAAATTTCCAAATCATTTTCAGCAATATTAGATGGTTCATTGTACTCAATTAAAAGAGCAAATGCTTGATCAGCCAAACGAAATTGCTGGGTGTATTCTTGTTCAAACCTTTTGAATAGATCATCGTCAAGTGTTCCTTCCCGCATGATATGATCTATTTTTTTTTGCTGATATTCAATAACTCTGCTTTGTTTCCATAGGTCAATTCGATCGCGAATATGGTTGATCTCTGTATCAAAGAGCTTTCGTGCCTTTGTTAAAATAGATTCACGAACACCAATTTTTCCAAAATCATGTAATAGCGCTGCATATTCAATTTCTTTAAGCTGATCCTGTGAAAAGTAAATAGATCGAAACGGCCCGTGTTCAACATCATGGATTTCATCACATAGTCGTAGGGTAAGCTTTGCAACCCGCTCTGAATGTCCATAGGTCGTTGGGTCTCGTGCTTCAATGGCTGTTACAGAGGCACGAATAAATCCCTCGAAGAGATCATTGATGTTTTCGTAAAGACTTGCATTCTGAATCGCAATACTTGCTTGAGAGGCCACTGATTGTAAAATCGATTCATCAGTTTTTGTAAATGGAATAACCATTTCTTCAAAATTATTAAATGTCAAAGGCACCTTACGAAACTTTTTCTTGTTCCAAAGCTCCAAAACACCAATGAGTTCGTTCTGTGATTTTTTTTTGTTCATCAAAGGATAGGCAAGAACACTTTGAAAAGGATAGCCTGTATCTCCATCCAAAGATTTTTGAAATTCAAAGGGCTGATTTACAATATCTCGAATACTTTCTAGACGAACAGGTGTTTGCATTTGACCTACATAGCCTGCAATGGTTTTGGGTGAGCATGACACAAAGGATTCAAATAAATTTAATTCCCCAACATCATAAGAAGCGCAAGTAAATCTAAGCAAGGGCTCAGCTGTCGATGATGTTTTCTTTAGAAGATAAAGACACGCAGCATCAGCGAGAAGTATTTGGCGTGCCTTCTTGACAATCAAGCGCAATAACTTATCCAGGTCTTTTTCGAGGGTCAGGGCCGCACCAATATCATTAAGTTGTTGAAGATCCTTTTCGTTAATATCTGTTTTAGGATATTCTTTTCTTTTGGTTTCCAAGCTTTTTGGGATCTGTGATGATGTGACTTTGATGGCATGTTCCTTTAGTTCATCTAAAAGCTTATCACCACATGCTAAATGTCAAACAAAAAAATATAAACCATTTCGTTTTTTTGAAACTTCTGCAAATGTGAGCAGCAGGATTTTTTTGGCCCGTTCAATAGGGTTCATATGCGTCAATGTCATTTTATATGCATGGGTATGATTACCGATCCGATTGCACGGCGCAGATGAGGTTTCAATTGTTGTAAATGACTCTAGGAAAATATACAGAATACGCGTATGATTTTAACCGTGATCAAATTATTTCTAATACCGGGACTCCTGTGCAGCCTTTTTTTTTCATTTTCTGCACATAGTCAAGAATACCAAAAAGCCACCCAAATATTAAATGCTCGTGTAAAGCAATCTACGCCATTGCTTTACAAAGCTAAGCCTGAAGCGCGATCAAATGTCATTCTTAAAGCTAAGTCTGCATTAGTGATCCTTGGTAAAAAAGGAAATTGGTTAGACGTTCAAAACAAAAGCGTAAGAGGTTGGGTATCCTCGTTTTATGTAGAGGTCCAAGGTGTTGCAAATAATCAAAATACCAAGCCTCTTAAGCGGGTGAAAGCCAAATCAAATTCAAAGAAAGCATCACAAGGCCAAGGCAATGCCAAGGCAATTGGTGCAGGCAAGAATCAGAAGCCCTTAAAGTCTAGCGCTGCCACAACACCTCAATCCTTTCAGGTAAGTCCCTATGCCAGCTTAGGTTTAGCAGGCCGCTCTTTCTATAGTCAATTAAGAGCTGGCCTTCAGGCACTTTATCCTGTTAATGATTTTTTTATGGCTGGGTTGATGGCTGAAGGAGCATTTGTAAACGGATCCTACCTATCAATTGGGCCCATGTTCACTCGTGAATTACCTTCCAAGCAGCATATTTGGAGACCTTCATTTCAATTTTCTGCTCTGTACTATCAATTCAAACATCAGGGGGATTCAGAAAAGGGCTTTGGCGTACAATGGGCTTTGGAGAATAAGTTTGCGCTCGTAACTAATGAAAATCTCAATATTTTGCCATCCATCAGGGCTGGCTTTGACATGATGATTCTTAACATGCAAGAGCTAAGGGTGCCTTTCTTCTTTTCTCTTGGAACTGAATTTAGATTTTGAAAATGTCTAGGTGCCAGGCAACTTTTGCGGATGCATTTTGTCAAAATATGTAGGCAATCTTTCATTAGACTGATTTTGACTAAAAGAGAACTCCGTTTTTTGTAGCGCTCTTCTTACATGATCTGAATATGCTTGATCTTCTTCTTGATTAAGCCAGTCCAATTGTTCCTCTCTGATCTTTGGAATATGTTCATCAAAGCCGTGTGAATCTCCAAGAATAAGACTTTTAAACTTTCGATGACATGGGTGCAAAGTATAAAAACGATATGCTTCAACCTTTTCTACAATCTTGGCTTTGACGGGGTTTCGGCAGAGATACAGATAGGCGTGTGCAAAATGCTGGCTCTCTCGGATTATAATGTCCAATGATATCGAGATCCGTTGTTTCGAGAACATTTGCTAGAGCCTGTATACATACTCTAAAGGAAAGGAGTCACTAGGAATTACATGTCTTCTAGGCATGCATCTATGTCTCTAATTATCATGCCTAATGCAGCGCTCATGACACTGCGCTTTTCGCAAAAGTAGCCTGGGCACCTAGACATTTCATAATAATCGTATATCTGTTGATTATTATTTCAAACCAAATTCTACTGATACCGATGCGCTGATACTCACCTGACCTAATGCAATGTTGTCAGAGCCAGACTCTCCTCCACCTAAATTTTGAACAGTGTTTTGGGTCTGCCGGCTCCATCGAGAAGCACCTCCCCACCAGCTAGAGTGACCATAGGACCAATTATTATGATTTTCACGAATATGTAATACTTTATCAATATTTACGCCCAATGTTTTTGACATCGCCACGGCTTTTTCTCTAGCAGAAATTAAAGCTAACTCACGTGCTTTATCCCTGTGGCGTCGTAATTGTGTGTTCTGAAAGGATAGTCCATGAATAACATTAACCCCTGCATCGAGAGTTGCGGCTAAGATGTCATCAAAACGCTCAACGTCTTTCAATACAACCACAATATTTTTGCGAACAAAGTAACCACTTATTTTTCGTCTTTTATAATCTTCGTAGTTAATATCAATATCAAAGAAATCTGTTTGAACACTTTTGGAAGCAACGCCAAAACGTTTTATTTCAGAAAGAGCTTTTTCAACGCGAACATCGTTTTGTTTTTTAGCATGAGCAAGGTTTGTATGCCATGTTTCAACGCCTAGCCTAAGGGTTACTTGGTCAGGCGCAACTTTAATCTCGGCCTTTCCGTTAATATGTATTCATTTTATTTTCTGGTCAGCTGTGGCAATTGATGAAAACAGTACAAAGAAAAAACTTATTGTTAGGCAAATAAAGCGCTTCATGAGCAAAGCCTATATGAATCAAAATTGAAAGGATAGGAAAAATAAAGGGGTGGTGTAAAAGCATATATCTGAATATCAGTGTAGACGGTGCAGGATAGGTTGACCTAATTACCTCGAGAAGAGGGCCTTTAGCCCTCATTTGGCGCTATTTGTTGAGACCCAGCCGTTGTCTGAGATCAGGCTTAATTTTTCATCCCTAAGGTCATTAGGAAACTGCTCATTAAGATAGATGTCCATTTGTATTATTAGTTAATATATTGTTATTGTTGATTATTTATCATAATCAGCTTATAATATCCATGTGGATGCAAAAATCAAAAAATATCTTTCCCAAATCGGACAAAATGGTGGGCGCAAAAGCCGTAGAGTTTTAACCTCTGAGGATGCACAAAACATGGTGAAGGTCCGTGAGGCAAGACGGGCATTTAAAAATTTTTATACTCTGTGCTTTTGGTCTTGTGATCCAGGCCTCAAAATAACTATTACTGATGTCCCATGGGTTGTAGAACAGCTTTTTAAACATGGAAATCGCTCCACACTACCTATTATTGAGCGGCTGCAGAATTAAGTATGCCTTTAACCCAGATTCAAAAAAAAATTGCTCAACTGATTTCCAAAAATAGATCTGAAGAAAGCCACCTTGCAGGTGGGGCTGCTATGCATATCTCAGAAAACTCATTACGTTATAGCCAAGACTTGGATTATTTTCATGACTCTCAAGCACTTGTCAATCAAGCTGCGGATATTGATGTGGTGTTATTGAAAAAATCTAAATTCAAAGTCGACATCAAGATTAACAGGCCCGGCTTTGTTCAATCTATTGTCAGCCAAGATGACAAGTTTACTAAAATTGAGTGGACTCAAGATAGCATGTGGCGGTTTTACCCCGTGCAAAAGCATACAGATTCTGGATTTCAGCTTCATCAGATTGATCTGGCTACCAACAAAGTACTTGCTTTAGCAGGACGTCATGAAGTTCGTGATTGGATTGACACGATCTATATTCATCAACATATTTTGCCATTGGGCGCATTATGTTGGGCGGCTGTTGGCAAAGATCCAGGTTTTACCCCGGGGAGTCTTTTTGAGTTGATCAAGCGCAAAGGACGATTCCAAGAAGAAGAAATCAACAAACTACATTTAAAAAAACGTCCTCATATTCAATCCCTTAAAACAACTTGGCTTCTGGCCATTGCACAAGCTCAAGTCTGGATTGATTCACGACCCATCGATGAAAGCGGGTGTATCTACGAAACGATCCAAGAAAGAGAGGCTTTTGCCCCTGAAGCTACACATCAAAAAAACGTAGATTACACCTTACGCCTAGGCTCAATGGGTGGAAGTGCCATCCCTCAGTTCTCAGAATAAAAGGATAGGAAAAATAAAGGGGTGGTGTCAAAGTATATATCTGAATGTCAGTGGCATGTATCAAGCCTTTAATGAAAACAGACCATTCAATGATCAAGATTTGTACGTTGAAATCTCTCGCACCATACCGACGGCCACCACGATGGCTGAACAAATCAAGCCTATCAAGCGCTGGGCCGATACCCGCGCGGTAAAAGCCTCCGCCGCCTAATTTTTGTACTGGATAAAGATGTAACTTATGTACCACACTTGCGACATCCCTAGGTCATTATTTAATACACCAGCAACTTAACTGTTGAAAAGTAAAAGGTTTTTTATAGATAAATTTGGCATATCACTTGCTCTTAATTTATATAGATTAGTGAAAAATTATACTGCCCCCACTTTCAAATAGCATGGTGCTAAGTGATAAAGTAGAGTGGTTTTGGGGCCATGAAGTCCGAAACCAGACAATAAAAAAATGGAGGCAGAGTATGAAACGACGCAAATGGGATTCCAAAACAAAGTTTAGGATTGTCCTTGAGGGATTTAAGGGCAGAGCTATATCTGAGATATGCAACGA
>ENA-ORXR01000153-ORXR01000153.1-marine-metagenome-genome-assembly--contig:-NODE-153-length-107740-cov-4.846047_pt1 | contig 107740 bp, 102 predicted proteins | sample MGYA00237866_ERZ511479 | MGnify/ENA metagenome assembly ERZ511479
ACGCCGGGGATAACAGGCTGATACTGCCCAAGAGTCCATATCGACGGCAGTGTTTGGCACCTCGATGTCGGCTCATCTCATCCTGGGGCTGGAGCAGGTCCCAAGGGTACGGCTGTTCGCCGTTTAAAGAGGTACGTGAGCTGGGTTTAGAACGTCGTGAGACAGTTCGGTCCCTATCTTCCGTGGGTGTAGGATACTTGAGAGGAGTTGCCCCTAGTACGAGAGGACCGGGGTGAACGATCCACTGGTGGATCTGTTGTGGCGCCAGCCGCAGTGCAGAGTAGCTATGATCGGACAGGATAACCGCTGAAGGCATCTAAGCGGGAAGCCCCCCTCAAAACAAGGTATCCCTGAGAGCCGAGGTAGACTACCTCGTCGATAGGCCAGAGATGTAAGCGTGGTAACACGTTCAGTTGACTGGTACTAATGGCTCGATAGGCTTGATTTGATCCAGTAACAGAGAGACTTCTCAGTTATTGTTTCTTCGAGACCTCCTTTGGAGGCTCGTTATCAAAAGCATACACACACAATTAGCCGTACATGGCTTGGACAACGAGGATTTATTCGGTTTGGTGATCATAGCGTAAGCAAAACACCCGGTCCCATCCCGAACCCGGCAGTTAAGTGCTACTGCGCCGATGGTACTGCGTCTTAAGGCGTGGGAGAGTAGGTCATCGCCAAACCTAATAAGTCCTCGTTCGTATCTCTCTACGATGTTCACCCCAAATCACCATATTTTTTGTAGCGGCGCCCCCTCTCGGGATATTGCTGCGCAATACCCTGTCGGGCAGTGGATGGCACGGACGTCTTGAAGCGCGTGGGAGAGTAGGTCATCGCCAAACCTAATAAGTCCTCGTTCGTATCTCTCTTCGATGTTCACCCCAGATCACCATATTTTTTGTAGCGGCGCCCCCTCTCGGGACATTGCTGCGCAATACCCTGTCCCGTTGCCCGACAGGGTAACGCAAAGCGATGTCCCGAGAGGGGGGCAGTGCCTCTCGGGATCATGCAGGCATGACCCTGACGGTTCATAGATGGCACGGACGTCTTGAAGCGCGTGGGAGAGTTCCCTCTCGGGATCATGCTCCGCATGACCCTGCCCATTGCCCGACAGGGTATCGCAAAGCGATGTCCCGAGAGGGGGTCGATGGGATCATCGCCAAACCTAATAAGTCCTCATGCGTATCTCTCTTTCGATGTACAAAAGCGCCGTCCCTGAAAAGCGGGCGGCGCTTTACGTTCATGCTCCAAGATACCCTCCCGATAAGTCACCTGCCCCCGAAACAGCCCGGCCAGCATATACGCCAAAACTCTTAAAACACCAAAAACCAAACACAAAATAAATACACATGCCAAGCTCTATAGCCTCAGGACTTGACTTTGAACTCCTCGCGCGATGTAGCTTCGCGCGACATATACGCTTTGCGCGCAGCCATTGTTGCGTTGCATTTCCAGAATAATGAGGAATCGCCATGCACGCCTATCGAAGCCAAACCTGCGCCGAATTGAACGCCACAAACGTTGGTGACAAAATTCGTCTATCAGGTTGGGTCCACCGGGTACGCGACCACGGTGGGGTGCTGTTTATTGATTTGCGCGACCACTACGGCATGACGCAACTCATCTGTGATCCGGATTCGACAGCATTTTCTGACGTGGAAAAGGTGCGTGCGGAATGGTGTATTCGCATCGACGGCGAGGTGAAAGCGCGTGCGCCCGAGCTTGTGAATTCCAAAATTCCGACGGGTGAGATTGAAGTCTTCATTCGCGATATAGAAGTGCTGGGTCGCGTTAATGGTGACTTGCCGTTACAGGTTTTTGGAGAACAGGAATACCCTGAAGAGACGCGGCTGCGTTATCGGTATCTCGATCTGCGCCGCGAAAAGATGCAGCGCAACATGGTCCTGCGCTCTGACGTGGTGACGTCGATCCGCCAGCGCATGTGGGATCGGAAATTCAAGGAATTCCAAACCCCGATTATTACGGCCAGTAGCCCCGAAGGCGCGCGTGACTTTCTGGTGCCATCGCGTCTGCATCCGGGTAAATTCTATGCTTTGCCGCAGGCGCCGCAGCAGTTCAAACAGTTGCTTATGGTATCGGGGTTCGACAAATATTTCCAGATTGCACCGTGCTTCCGGGATGAAGATCCGCGTGCTGACCGCTCGCCCACGGACTTTTACCAGCTTGACCTCGAGATGTCTTTTGTCGAGCAACAGGATGTGTTCGACACGATCCAGCCAGTGCTGACAGGGGTTTTTGAGGAATTCGGCGGCGGCAAAACCGTCGATCAGGACTGGCCGCAAATCAGCTATAAAGACGCGGCGCTGTGGTATGGCTCGGACAAGCCCGACTTGCGCAACCCGATCAAGATGCACGTCGTGTCCGAGCATTTCGCGGGCTCCGGCTTTGCCATTTTTGCCAAGTTGCTGGAGCAGGAGGGCACGCAGATCCGTGCGATCCCTGCGCCTACGGGTGGCAGCCGCAAATTCTGTGACCGTATGAATGCGTTTGCCCAGAAAGAGGGCCTGCCGGGCATGGGGTATATTTTCTGGCGTGATCAGGGGGAGGGAATGGAAGCGGCTGGCCCCTTGGCGAAAAATATCGGACCAGAGCGCACTGAAGCAATTCGCCAGCAACTTGGCCTTGACGTGGGTGACGCCGCATTCTTTCTTGGGGGAAAGCCCAAGACGTTCGAGGCTGTTGCCGGCCGCGCGCGCAATGTCATCGGTGAAGAGTTGGGCCTGACGGACAAAGAGCGGTTCGCCTTTGCCTGGATTGTCGATTTTCCGATCTACGAAAAAGACGAGGAAACCGGCAAGATTGATTTCGAGCATAACCCGTTTTCGATGCCACAGGGTGGGATGGAGGCGCTTAACGGTGATCCGCTGGACGTGCTTGGTTACCAATATGATCTGGCCTGCAACGGGTATGAGCTGGTGTCGGGTGCCATTCGGAACCACCGCCCCGAAATTATGTTCAAGGCTTTCGAGATCGCGGGGTATGGCGAGGATGAAGTGCGCAAGCGGTTCGGTGGGATGGTTAACGCGTTCCAGTACGGCGCGCCGCCTCACGGGGGCTGTGCCGCGGGTATCGACCGCATCGTGATGTTGCTGGCCGAGGAAAGCAATATCCGCGAGGTGATCCTGTTCCCGATGAACCAGCGGGCCGAGGATCTGATGATGAATGCGCCCAATGATCCGATGCCGGATCAGTTGATGGAGCTGGGTTTGCGGGTTATCCCGCAGGACTAACCCTACCGCGCAGTGTTTCCGGGGCGTGGCACGGGGGTCATTCAACCCTTGGCACAAGCTGGAATGCGGCCTATCACCGTTGGTATGGATACCCGTACCCCTGATGATGCGCTTCTGGGTGCCGCCGTTGCGGACTGGACCCCGCCCCCGCGCCCTGACTGGTCGGTGCAACAGGGGCGTTTTGCGCGTCTTGAACCGCTGAGCGCAGAGGCCCACGCTGCATTGTTGTACCGGGCCTATGCGGGCCACGATGCCGTGTGGGATTACATGCCCGTCGGGCCATTTCATTCGGCTGCGCAATACCACCGCTGGGTGCGCGACAATACTGCGGGCGAAGATCCTAAATTCTACGCGATCAAGAATCTTGCTTCAGGCCATTGGGAAGGGGTCGCCAGCTATTTGCGTATCACGCCAGAGGCCGGTTCGATCGAGGTGGGGTATATCAGCTATAGCCCCGCATTGCAGCGCACGCCCGCCGCGACAGAGGCGATGTATCTGATGATGGCATGGGCATTCGAGACGGGGTACCGGCGCTATGAATGGAAATGCAACGCACTGAACCTCGCGTCACGCCGCGCCGCCCAACGATTAGGATTTAGTTTCGAAGGCGTGTTCCGTCAGGCGACCGTGGTCAAAGGGCGCAACCGCGACACAGCATGGTTTGCGGCCATTGATGCGGAATGGCCCGCGCTGAAGGAGGCGTATGCCGCGTGGCTTAGCCCGTCGAACTTCGATGCGCAGGGCCGGCAGCGCGAAAGCCTTGGGGATATGACGCAGCTGGTGCGGGTGGCGGATGACCCTGCGTTGCCACCGCAGCGTTAAATCGCGACCTTTCGCGCCAGACGTTCCTGAATCAGCCCCGCGATTTGCGCGGCTTCCGACGCCGCAGGTTCCCCCGCTGCGCGGCGACCGGCGAGGGCGCGTGCCGCAGTTTCCATCTTGTCGTCCGAGATCGAGCGCGCGACCCCTTCAAGGAACTGCGCAATATAGTCGAGCGCCTGATCGGTGGGTGCATTTTCCAGCAATTCGGCAGCATAGTTTATATCGTCGTGATAGGCGATTTCATCCGGCGCGATTTGTTCGTCTTGCATCGCGCGCAGGCCGGGGGGCTGACGATCCCGGGGCAGGGCCGCCAGCACCATCTGCTGAAACACAGCCAGCGAGGTGATCGGCTTGCTCAGGAAACCTTCCGCACCAGCGGCGCGGGCTTCATCCTCCAGGCTGTCATCGCCGGACGTGGCCAGGACGACACTTTTTTCCACCTCGATCTGGGCAAGCTCCGCGATCAGATCGGCGCCATTGCCGTCGGGCAGGCCCATGTCGATCACCACCACGGAAGGGCGATAGACCTGTAGGTGGCGCCGTGCTGAGCGGATGCAATCTGCCCGCCTGATGCGTGCACCCGAGCGCAGGCACAGCAGGCGCATGGCCTCACAGGCGTATCTGCTGTCCTCCACCACCAGAACAGTCAGGCCCAGCAGCGGGCGCGCAGCGGTCGGGGCCGGGTAATTAGCCGCAAAGGGGTCTAGGGTGTCCATCGTGATCTCTCCGATTCCAAAGGGAGCCCTATGGTTACGCGCGCATGCCTAAGAGAGAGTTAACGCGTCGCATTGCGCCTTCAGGATTTCCGCCGCATAAACACGCCAAACCGGATTTCCAAGGAGACGACCATGATCGGACGCCTGAACCATGTGGCCATTGCCGTGCCCGACCTTGAAGCGGCAGCAGACCAATACCGCAACGCTCTGGGGGCCAATGTCGGTGCGCCGCAGCATGAACCTGACCACGGCGTGACCGTCATTTTCATCGAGCTGCCCAACACCAAGATCGAGCTGCTTTATCCACTGGGCGAAAGCTCCCCCATTCAGGGGTTTCTTGACAAAAATCCTGCGGGTGGCATCCACCACATCTGTTACGAGGTCGACGATATCATCGCCGCACGCGACCATCTGAAATCAACGGGCGCGCGCGTGCTGGGCACGGGGGAGCCCAAGATCGGCGCGCATGGCAAACCTGTAATTTTTCTGCATCCCAAGGATTTCAACGGCGCCCTTGTCGAGCTGGAGCAGGTCTGAGCGATGGGTCCTGTATCGGCACTGGTTCTGTTTGCGATCGTCTGGTTCATGGTGTTCCTGATCGCCCTGCCCATCCGTGTGCAAACCCAGGGGGACCTGCGTGACATCGTACCCGGCACGCACGCAGGCGCCCCCGAGCATCATCACCTGGGAAAAAAGGCCTTGTGGACGACGATTGCTTCACTGGTCATCTGGGGGGGCTTTGTGGCGATCATCCTGTCAGGAGTGATCAGCGTGGACGATCTGGAAAATTGGGTGGGACGGGGCGCCCCTGCGGCAGCATCTGGAACAGATGGGTAAAGGTTGCCGCCCCCAGAATGGGCACCACTAGGTTCAGCACCGGCACAGATAGCGGCATGGCCATCAGAATGCCCGCCGCCCAGAGGGTGCCAAAGTGTTTGCGCCGCAATTCGCGGGCCCGTTTGCGCCCGACGCGGCGCATCGCGGCAAGGGTATAGTATTCACGCCCCAGCAAAAATCCGTTCACGGCCCAAAAGATGAAAATCGCTACAGGCGCAAAGATTACATAGAGGATCAGCGCCACAAGGTTCACACCGATGATCACCCCCAGAAATCCGAGTGTGTCGCGGATCGCTTCGCCCATAGGCGTACGGGGCTGTTGGGGGATTTGCGGGTAATGCACAGCCTCGACCGCGTCTGCGACATCGTCCAGAAACAGGCCTGTAATCGCAGAGGCGACAGGCACCATCAGGAACACCGACAGCACCAGCACAACCAGCACAGCACCCCAGCTGAACAGAGTGTCGAGCCATTGGACCTCGCCCACCAGCGGCAACCAGATGCCGTCGCCCGTAAACCAGCCGACCAGCGTGGACAGCAGATAGGCAAAGCCACCCAGCAGGGCGACAGCCCCGCCCACGCCCAGCAACAGCACACGGCGAAACCGCGGATCGCCCAGTTGCCCCAGCGCCAGCCCGAAGGCCCGAAAGATCGTGCTTACAGCCATGTTGTGATCGTGCCCAGATCGGGGCGCGGACGTTCCGGCGGGGTGCTGGTTTCCGTGCCGATGTGAATGATGCCTGCGATGCGTTCATGCCTCCCGAGGGCAAACCCCTGTTCCATGAATGTGCGGTCGTGGCTGGCCCACCCGCTGAGCCAGTTCGCGCCCCAGCCCGCCGCCAGCGCGGCGTTGAGCAGCGCCAGACAAACAGCACCGGCAGAATAGGTCTGTTCCAGTGCGGGGATTTTGGGCGAGGGTTTTTGCACCTCGATCACTGCCACGGCAAGTTGGCCCTGATCGAACTGCGCGCGCCCTTTCGCGATCTGCTCATCGTCCAGATCCAATGCGGCGCCCCGCGCGGCTGCAAGGCTGGCCAGCGGTGCCATCGCGGCGCGGTCGATCACGATAAACCGCCACGGCTCAAGCTTGCCATGATCGGGGGTGCGCGCGGCGGCGGTCAGCAGCTTTGTCAGGGTGTCGCGATCGGGCACGGGTGTGCCCAGTGTCTTGGCCGGGCGCGAGCGGCGCGTGTGCAGGAACGCCAGCGCGGCGGGGTTGGCTGCGGGCATCTCTACAACTCCAGCTCGGCTGCCATGTCGTCGATCAGTGTTTTCTGGAATTCGAGGATACGGGGGTTGGGCTGGCGGATGCTCAGGGCTTTTTCCATCGGGTCGGGGGCGTGGATGTCACTGCCACTCAGGGCCTCCATCACGGCATGACCGCAGAAGGGCACATAGACCTCGGAATATCCGCCCTCATGCACCACGACCAGCTTACCGTCGCACAGCCGGGACGCTGTCTGTTTGATCCGGTCGGTCATCGCGCCAAAGGTTTTGGCCATTGCCAGCATACTGCCCAGCGGGTCGGGCGCCGCGCAGTCATAGCCGCAGGCGACGATGATGATGTCGGGCGCAAAGGCGGTGATCTGCGGGATCACAACAGTGTCGAGCGCGTGCAGATACCCCGCGTGCCCCGTGCCCGCTGGCAGCGGCAGGTTAAGGTTGAACCCCGTGCCGGTACCTGTGCCGCGATCGGTCAGCTTGCCGCTGGTGGGGGGGTAGTTACCTTCCTGATGCAGCGAGATCGTGAGAACGTCGTCGCGGTCGTAATACACCGCCTCCGAGCCGTTGCCGTGGTGCACGTCCCAATCCAGTATGACGGCGCGTTTGATCTGCCCCTCGGCCTGCGCGGCCTCGATGGCGATGGCAATGTTGGCCAGCAGGCAAAAGCCCATCGGCTTGTCCGGTTCGCAATGGTGACCCGGCGGGCGGCTGAGGGAATAGGCGTTGTCCAGATCACCGCTGGCGACTGCGCGTACCGCTGCGGTCGCAAGGCCTGCGGACAGCGCCGCGATCTCGTAGCCGTCTTTGGCAAAGGGGGCATGGTGGCCCAATTCACCACCCTGCGCGTCCGACGCCGCCTTGAACGCGTCCAGATAGCTGGCCGGGTGCACACGCAACAATTCCTCGCGCGTGGCGGGGGCGGCGGTGCGCAGATCCAGCGCAGCGGACAGGCCTGTCACGTCCATCAGGTTCTTGAACCGGCGCTTTGTCTCGGCGCTTTCGGGCAGGCCACCTGCGGCGAGCGGTTGCACCAGCCCGCCCAGTGGCAGCGTCGCGGCATAGTTGCCGCCTGCGTGCCAGAATGTCCGTTCGTCCCAGAAAAACCCCGTGGCCATGTGTGCCCCCTTTTGCTGGGGGCAGAGTGGCAAAGCGCGCTGCAATTGTCCACGGGCCGCGCGCGCGTCGCCAGCCCTGCATCGCAGCCTATACCTGTGTCTTGGTAGCACGCGCGCCGGTTTGCAGATATGCCACCTTAGCAAGGACGGCATGCCCTTCGGTCAATGCGCGCCGGGGCGGTTTCTGTTGGCGATAAAACGGTGTCGTGTAGGGGTCAGTCGGTTGCGTGACGCGCCAGCACATCAAGGCCCTGCATGTTCAACCAGTGCAGCATGTCGATGAAAATCCAGTTCTCCGCCAGTTTGTCGCCGTCGCGGCGGTACATGTCGACCACGCGCATGTCGGCGGGGGTGCCTGCGGGCAGACCCATGTAGCCACCTGTATTTGTCACGGTCAGGTTCGCCCAACCAAAAAAGCCGCCGAAATTCCCTTCGGCCATGCGGCAGATATGGCCATTGTATTTCCGGTCCTGGATCTGGGTGCGGAAGGGGCGCTGGTGTTGCTCGATATAGCGGTCGATGGTGTAGGTGGCACCGATTCCGGCAGGCCCCCACCACAGCATGTCGTCATGCCAGCATTGCGACAATTCTTCCTGCCGTGTTTTGTATTTCTGGGCGCCGTTGATGTCCCCGATCATGCGGTTGATCAGGGCCAGTGTCGCGGCCCCCTGTGCAGGATCGGCATCTGCATTCAGCAGGCCGTCATGGGTCATGGGACCGGGTTGCACCAGATGCGCGCCGGTTTGCGGGGGCAGGGGGTACTGGCCCGCCTGCATCATCAGATGCAGCAGATCGACGAACAGCGCCGTCTCGGCAATCTTGCCGTTCTCGACGCGGTGAAAGGTGGCATAGCGCAGCATGGCGATGCGGCGTGTAGGGCGGATGCCCAGAAACGGTGCATCGAACAGCCCCATCAGATGACCCATCGAGCCGACCCAGACACTGGTCTGTCCGTCGCAATCATTCAGTCCGGCAAAAAACAGGTCCTCCCGTTGCTGCACGCGCGAAAACGCCGTCAGAAAGGGACGGTAAAACGTATCGGCCACCGCCTGCGCGCCGTGTTGTTCGTGGAACGGGTGCACGCCGCGCCAGTGCCAGTCGGCGCTGGTGTTCGCGGCAAGTGCTGCGGTGACCGTGTCGGCGCGCGCACCCGTGAGGGTGGCCTGATGGGCGCGCACGACGGCTTTTGCCTGTTGGAACTGCATGTTGTGTTACCCTTTGACAGCGCCGGCTGTCAGGCCCGATACGATCTGGCGTTGGAAAAAGACGATCAGCACGAACAGCGGCGCTGTGACGGACACGACCGCCGCGACCGCGAACATCACGTTGCCCTTGGTCTGGGTTGTGCCAAGGAACGAAGCGAGCTTGGGCACCATTGTCTGATTTTCCTTGTTCAGCAGCACGGCCGTGACGGCAAAGTCGTTATAGGCCAGCAGAAAGCTGAACAGACCTGTCGTAATAACGCCGGGCCACATGACGGGAATAATGACGTGGCGAAAGGCCTGAAACCGTGTGCAGCCATCGACCATCGCGCTCTCGTCCAGATCCTTGGGGATGTTTTTGAAAAATGCATGAAGCATCCACAGGGTAAAGGGCTGGTTGATCGCGACCAGCACGATGATCGTGGTCGACAGATGCCCCCACAGGTTCCATTCAAAGAAGGGCAGCAGATAGCCTGACACCAGCGTGATCGGGGGCATCGCGCGAAAGATCAGCGCGAACAGCAAGAACCAGAAAGCATAGCGGTAGGTGGAGCGTGACAAGGCATAGCCACCCAGTGTCCCGCAGGTAAGCGAGATGGTCACGGTGAAGAAACACACGATGGCCGAATTCCATGCAGCGCGCCAGAATTCCTCCTGAACCCATGCGCCGTAATAGCCATCGCCCGTGAACGGGCCGCCGGTTTCGACTGTGGTCAACTCACCCGTCAGCGATTGCGCCCAATTCGCTTTGGAAAAGAAATCACCCTCGACTTTGAACGACCCCCACAGCGTCCAGAAGAACGGAAAAGCGGCCAGTAGCAGCCAGATCGTCAAAAAGACAAGGGCGATGATCTGGATCGTGACGGGGCGGCGTGTGGATGCGGACATGGGTGTGTTCCTACTTTGGGGTGCCGAAGTCGCGGTAGGTGCGGATCAGCACCGGCGACAACAGGATGGCAACGCCGATGATGGTCAGCACAGAGGTGGCGGCAGCAGAGGAAAGCAGGCGCGTCTCGCCGGTGAGGTCATTGTAGATCGCATAGGACAGCGAGGTCGCGTGCGCCTGTGCGCTGAACGAGACGATCGGCTCGAACACGCGGAAGTTGTCCATCAGCTGTATCAGCGCGATAAAGGTCGTCAGCGGCAGCAGGTGCGGCACGACGACATAGCGGATACGCTCCCAACGGCTTGCACCGTCGATCATGGCGGCTTCCAGTGTTTCGGAATTCACGGTTTGCAGACCGGCATAGTAGATGACAAAGGCGAAAGGTGCGGAATGCCACACGCCGTAGAACATCAGCATGATCCACATCAGCGCAGTATTGGCCTTGACCGACAGCGTGGGATCGTTCGCCAGCCATTGTAGTCCCGTCCCGAGGATGCCGCGCGCATCTACCATCCAGAACAGCACCAGCGAGCCGACCAGCGGGGTGACGATGAACGGCAGCAGCGAGATGAAAATCGTGGGTCCCTTGAATGCCTTTGGGACCGAATTGATAGCGACGGCGATCATAAACCCGAGGATCAGCGTCAGCGGCGTGACGATCGCGGTATAGGTCAGGGTAAAGGTCAGCGCCTTGTAAAAGGGCAGGTTCATCAGAGCGTTGCCAAAATCAGGCAACCCGTCCGCGTTCACCCATGCGGTGCGCAATTCGCCCACAGCAAGGTGGTTGCGGTCGGTATAGATGTCGAGACCGGCGAATTTGCCGAGTGGCTGCGCGTCGCGCAAGGCTTTTGTCGCTTCCTGATCGACGGATTGTTCGGTCTTGCAGCCGAAGGGGCCACAGTTTTTGACCTCGACGATCACCTGCTCATGTGCGGTGTAGAGCGACTGCGTCACAACGGATGCGATCGGCATCGCGATGAACAACAGCATCAAAAACGCGGAAGGCAGCACGAACCAGAAAAATGAACTGTGTTTCACGGGGAAGGCGCCCTTTTACGTTGAAAGGAAACGGGTGGGATGCGCGGGGCCGGATCAGCCCCGCGCAAGAGCGTGCTTATTTCAAAAAGCCTTGCTCGGTTGCCGCAGCGGTATAGGCCGCTTCGATATCTGCCAGCGTTTGCTCGGCGGATTCGCTGCCTTGCAGGAAGTCAGCAATGTTGTCACCCATCGCGGTGTGCAGCAGACCCTGGAACGGCACCATCGGATAGGGTGTGGAGCCGGCAGCAACAGAGGCAAGCACGCCTTCATTCACGGCCTCGGGCTTGTACCCTTCCATCAGCCAGACGGCCTGGCTCATGGTTTCTTCGTTCAGCAGTGCGGGCGATGTCGCCTTGGCCAGTGATTTGAACGTGGCCGCAGCATCCGCATCCGAGATGTTTTTGGCAACGGTCCAGCCATCCCACCACAGGGTCGTCGCGGGTGTGCCGCTGTCGCCTACGGTCAGCGGACCGCCCGCTTTGGTGTTGGAGTAGACTTCTTCGGTGGCGCCTTCTTCGTCCATCAGAACGCCCGTGCGCGAGCCCCACATGTTCATCAAGGCCACGTTGCCCGCTTCCCATTCGGCAGAGGTCGCGTTGCTGTCATGCGTGAGGTAGTCGGGGTTCATGTAGGCGGTAAGCGCCTTCATCATTTCCAGCGCCTCGACGCCCTTTGCATTGTTAATGCTGACTTTGGCTGTGCCCGGCTCAAAGAATTCGCCGCCTGTACCGATGTACATGTTGGTGAATTCCTGTGCGAGGTTCCAGCCCGCAGCATAGGCGCCGCCAACGGGGTTCTCCATGATGCCGTCCGCGCGGATTTTCTCGGCTGCAGCAAGGACTTCTTCATACGAGGTCGGTACGTCCAGCCCTGCTTTTTCCAGAACATCGGCACGGTAGACGAGGTGCTGTGCGTTCGCCATGAACGCCACTGCCATGACCTTGCCGCCCACAGTGATGAGCTGCTGTGGCGGGATATCGGCGCCATAGGCGGAAACCAGTTCGTCCAGCGGGCGGATCACGTCCTCGTTGATCAGCGCCACAATAGAGGAGTTGGCCACGATCGCGGAGGTGTATTCGGCAGGGTTGCCGGACATGCCCGCAACGTTGATCGTCTGGTGCTCGGAGGTGAGGTTCGAGGCGGCCTGCTCGGCGCCCGATGCGCATTCGAGTGCTGCAGCGGCGACCGACTGGATCGCGGGGAATTCATTGCCCACGATGTTTACGCGACCTTCGGAAATGTCGCAGGCGTGGCCATCGGCCATCGCGGTCGTGCCGGCAATCGCCGCAACAGCGGTCCCGAGCATCATGGTTTTCAGCATATTCATGTGTAGGTTTCTCCCAGTAAATCTGTGGTCTGGCCCGTTATCCGGTGCATCATCTTGGTTTTGCATCGGGGGTCTGCCACCTGCTGAGACAGCATGGACGAATCAGATCCGCGTTGCATACGTTTGCAAATTAAGACCCGCGTTCACGCTCTTGGCAAGTTATTTTCTGCGTGACGAAGATTAGTTTCATGGTTGAAAAATTAGGGCTTGTTTCAATTCTGGAATCACCGCAGGGTTTTGCAAACGTATGCAAGGGAGGCGCATCAGGTGGCTGAAATTCAACTGCGCAAGGTCTCAAAACGCTGGGGCAGTTTTGTTGGTGTAAAGGAATTCGACCTGACGATCGCGGATCAGGAGTTTCTGGTTCTGTTGGGGCCGTCAGGCTGCGGCAAGACGACGACGATGCGGATGATCGCAGGGCTGGAGGACGCCAGTAGTGGCGACATTCTGGTCGACGGCAAGCGGATCAATGATCTGGAACCCAAAGACCGCGATGTGGCGATGGTGTTCCAGTCCTACGCGCTCTACCCCAACATGAACGTCTATGAGAACATCCGCTTTCCGCTCAAAGTGCGCGGTATTCCCAAGGCGGAACACGACGAGCGCGTGATGCGTGCCTCCGCTATGGTGGAGCTGGATGATTTCCTGCACCGCAAACCGGCAGAGCTGTCGGGCGGGCAGCGTCAGCGTGTGGCCCTTGCCCGCGCCGTGGTGCGTGAGCCTAACGTGTTCCTGATGGACGAGCCGTTGTCGAACCTTGATGCCAAGCTGCGCGTCTCGACCCGTGCGCAGATCAAGAACCTCAGCCACGAGCTCAAGACGACAACCATCTACGTCACCCATGACCAGATCGAGGCGATGACACTGGCAGACCGGGTTGTGGTCATGTCGGCGGGTGTGGTCCAGCAGGTTGGCACGCCAACCGAAATTTACGACAATCCGGCCAATACCTTTGTCGCAGGCTTTATCGGGTCGCCCGCCATGAACCTTGTGGATGGCATGATCGAAAATGGCACATTCACTGCGGACAAGATCAGTATTTCGGGTCTGCCCGCGCATCATTCCGGCAAGATCACGCTGGGCTTTCGCGCCGAGGATGCCACCGTTGCCGATGCCTCTGCGCAGGCCAATTCCAAGGTCTACTCCCTTGAGCTGTTGGGCGAGGCCACGATGGTCACGATGCGTGCGGGCGGCACGATCCTGTCTGTGAAATCCGGCAAGGATTATCGCATCAAGATCGGCGACCCTGTACACGCGAGCATCCCCGCCGACATCTGCCACCTTTTCGACGCCACAACCGGAGACCGCCTGTAAATGCCATACGACGAGAAAACCGCTGCAACGCTCGCTGTTGTAAAGGCTATGGAAGACGGGCTGGCCGCCAACGAGATGGATATGTCGGTCTACTTTACGCCAGATTTCAAATGGCGCGGCAATCAGGGGTCGGGCACGAAAAACGGCATTGCCGAGTTCCAGCGCAACTGGCAGTTTCCGCTGCGCGCCGCCTTTACCGAACGCGATTACATCACGGAACACTTCATGGCGGACGGGGCGTGGGCCTCGTGCTTTGGTCATATCGAGGCGACGCATAGCGGCACCTTTATGGGTATCCCCGCCACAGGTAAGCGTGTGAAAATTCCCTATATGGATTTCTGGCGTGTCGAGGACGGGCGCATCGCGGATAACCCTGTGTCCGTCGATCTGGCCAGTGTGATGGCGCAACTGGGCGTTGATGTTTTTGGCGGCGAAGGCTGGGAGAATTTCGACAACGGCACCAAAACGCCCCCGAAGCCGGAGTAAGCCATGACCGTTACCTATCTCAAATCCGGCAAGCCCGAGGCGGAGCGCCTCGAGGATGATGCCAAGGTCCGCCGCGTCGTCGAGGATACGCTGGCCGATATTGGCGCGCGTGGCGATGCCGCCGTACGGGAGTTGTCGGTCAAGTTCGATAAGTACGACCCGCCGAACTTCCGGCTTGGCCCGTCCGAAATCGAGGCGGCGATGTCAAAAGTGTCCGAGCGCGACATGGACGACATCCGCTATGCGCAAAAGCAGATCCGCCGGTTTGCGCAGGCGCAACGTGCCTCCATGACCGATGTCGAGATCGAGACGGAGCCGGGCGTGATCCTTGGCCATCGCAACATCCCGGTGCAATCGGTCGGCTGCTATGTGCCGGGCGGCAAGTTCCCGATGGTCGCCTCTGCGCATATGTCCGTGCTGACGGCCAGCGTCGCGAAGGTACCGCGCATCATCGCCGCTGCCCCGCCGCAAAACGGCGCACCGCATCCGGCGATTGTCGCGGCGATGCACATGGGCGGCGCCCACGAGATTTACGTCATGGGGGGGATGCAGGCGGTTGGTGCAATGGCGCTGGGCACGCAGACCATAGACCCTGTGCATATGATTGTCGGGCCCGGCAACGCCTTTGTCGCCGAGGCAAAGCGCCAGTTGTTCGGCCGTGTCGGCATCGACCTGTTCGCGGGCCCCACCGAGACGATGGTCATCGCGGACGAGACGGCCGCCGATGCGGAACTCTGCGCCACTGATCTGCTGGGGCAGGCGGAGCATGGCTATAATTCACCCGCCGTCCTTTTGACCAACTCGCACAAACTGGCCAACGATACGCTGGCCGAGATCGACCGCCTGCTGGAAATCCTCCCCACCGCCGAGACGGCGCGGACCTCGTGGGAGGAATACGGCGAGGTCATCGTCTGCGACACCTATGACGAAATGCTGGCTGTGGCCGATGACATCGCCAGCGAGCATGTGCAGGTCATGACCGACCGCGATGACTGGTTTCTGGAAAACATGACCTGCTATGGCGCGCTGTTTCTGGGGCCGCGTACGAATGTGGCCAATGGCGACAAGGTGATCGGCACAAACCACACGCTGCCCACCAAAAAGGCCGGCCGCTATACTGGTGGTCTGTGGGTTGGCAAATTCCTCAAGACGCACAGTTACCAGCGCATCACCACCGATCAGGCCGCCGCCGAGATGGGCGCCTATGGCTCGCGGCTGTGTATGCTCGAAGGGTTCGTGGGCCATGCCGAGCAGTGCAACATCCGCGTGCGCCGCTACGGGGGGCGCAACGTTCCTTATGGCGCAGCGGCGGATTAGACATGGAACTGCCGCAGACCCCGTCGTTTCGCCTTGAGGGAAAGCGCGCGCTGGTGGCGGGCGCGTCCTCTGGGATTGGGCTGGCCTGTGCCGTGGCGCTGGGGGAGGCGGGCGCGGATGTAACGCTTACCGCCCGTTCCGAGGGCAAGCTGGACATGGCCGTAAAGGCCATGCGCGATGCGGGATTTGTTGCGCAGGCCTTGCACATGGACGTGAGTGATGTGGCGCAGACTGCCGTGTCGGTGGCAACGCACGGTCCGTTCGACATTCTTGTGAACTCGGCCGGGACCGCGCGCCACAGCGCAGCACTGGATACGACAGAGGATGATTTTGACGCCGCACAGGCGTTGAACGTGAAGGGCGCGTATTTTCTGACCCAAGCAGTTGCAAAGGGGCTGGTCGCTGCAGGCAAGGGCGGCAGTCTGATCAATATCTCCAGCCAGATGGGTCATGTCGGGGGGCTGGACCGTGCGGTCTATTGCGCCACGAAACACGCGGTCGAGGGATTCACAAAAGCGATGGCGATTGAATGGGGACCGCTGGGCATCCGTGTCAACACGGTCTGCCCCACCTTCATCCGCACCCCGCTGACAGAGCCGACCTTCCGCAATCCCGACCGCCTTGCGTGGTTGATGGACAAAATCAAACTGGGCCGCGTGGGCGAGGTGAGCGACATCATGGGCCCCGTTGTCTATCTGGCCTCCGAGGCCTCGGGGCTGATGACGGGCACGCATATGTTGATCGACGGCGGCTGGACCGCCGAGTAATGGAGCACGCGCGCATCACATCGCTGCAAGTCGCCGAACGCGCAGGCGTGAGCCGGTCCGCCGTGAGCCGCGTCTTTACGCCGGGGGCCTCCGCCAGTGCGCAGACGGTGGCAAAGGTGCAGGAAGCCGCGCGCGTGCTGGGCTACCGCCCCAACCGTGCCGCCCAAACGATGATCACGGGTAAAAGCCGGATGATCGGGCTGGTCGTTGCCTATCTGGATAACCAGTTCTATCCGCAGGCGCTGGAGCATCTGTCGAACGCGCTTCAGGCGAAGGGCTATCAGATCCTCGTTTTTACCTCCTCCAACGCGCAGGATAAACTGGACGGGGTGATCCGCAATCTGCTGGACTATCAGGTTGACGGGATCATCACCGCCTCTGTCGATATGTCGTCCGATCTCACGGAACGGTGCCGCATGGCCGGCATCCCTGTCGTCATGTTCAACCGTGACCAGAATGGCGCCGATGTTTCGGCTGTGACCTCTGACAATGTGTCGGGCGCGCGCAAAGTGGCGGATTTTCTGGTCAGCTGCGGGCACCACAACATCGCGCATATCTCGGGCTGGGGCGGGTCGTCGACGGGGCGCGACCGCGCACAGGGATTTACCGAAGGGCTGGCGGCGCGCGGACTGACCCCGCTGGCGGTGATCGACGGGATGTATAACCGTGACACTGCCGCACAGGCTGCACGCGATCTGATGGCGCGGCCTGTGCCGCCCGATGCGATTTTCGTCGGCAACGATCACATGGCCTTTGCCGTCATGGATACGCTGCGCTTTGATCTGGGGCTGCGTATTCCGCAGGACGTGGCGATTGTCGGCTATGACGATGTGCCGCTGGCGGCGTGGCCGTCCTACAACCTTACAACCGTGCGCCAGCCGCTCAACCGGATGGTCGAGACGACGGTTGACCTGCTCATCGCGCAGATCGACGAGGGAGAGATGATCCCCAGCCGCGTGGCATTTGACGGACCGCTGACACTGCGCGCAACAACACACCAACCCAAAGGACAAGACACATGAAGGGCTTTTCAAACCGCTGGAAAGATTTTCCCGACTACATCATCGGCATTACCCAGGAAATCTGGGAGCATCGCGGGGTTGGCACGCTCAACCACTATTATGCGCCCGATATTCCCGTGCGCTCCCCGATGGGGGTGTCGATGGGCAATCAGACGACGATCGCCGCGACAATGGCCACGATCAATGAATTTCCCGACCGTGAACTGCTGGGCGAGGATGTCATCTGGTCTGGCAACGAGGACGACGGGTTCCTGTCCTCCCACCGGCTGCTGACCAAAGCAACGCACAGTCGCGACGGGCAGTTTGGCCCCGCCACCGGCAAAAAGTGGGTCGTGCGTGTTATCGCCGATTGCGCAGCCAAGGATGATACGATTTACGACGAATGGCTGATCCGTGACTATGGCGGCATTGTGCGCCAGCTGGGCATGGACCCACGGGATTTTGCCGCTGACATCATCGAACGCGAAGGGGGCAGGGGATCAGCCTCGCCGGTGTTCACACCCGCCATTGATGTGCAGGGCGACTATAAAGGTACTGGGAACGACAACGCATGGGGCCAGCGTTACGGCGATATTGTCACGCGGATCATGGACAAGGATTTTACCACTATCACCCGCGATTTCGACCGCGCGGTGATCGGGGAATATGCAGGCGCGCAAACCGCCATCGGGCGGGAGGGGTGCATGGAATTCTGGGTCGGCCTGCGCTCGTCGTTTCCCAATGCCACGTTCAAAATCCATCACCAGATCGGTATGGACGGTGATATGCTTAGCCCGCGTGCGGCGCTGCGTTGGTCGCTGGACGGGGTGCATGACGGCTGGGGCAGCTTTGGCCCGCCCACCGGCGCGCAGGTGCATGTGATGGGCATGTGCCACGCAGAGTTCGGGCCATTCGGTCCCGACGGCGTCGGGCTGCGCCGCGAATTTGCGTTGTACGACGAAGTTGCGATCTGGAAGCAGATTTTGATGGGAGGCGTCGCATGACCCCTGCCCAAATGGAAGCGCGCATCGTGCGCTATGGCGATCTGCGCCCCTGCAAAACCGCCTTCATCGACGCGCATACGCCCGGCAGCGACCAAAAGGAAAACTTTACCATCATCGGCGGTGGTGTCTCCGAAAGCGCGGACCAACACGTCCACATCAATGACACGCCCGGTTTCAACATCGGGGCGGCAGGACAGCCGCCAAAATGCCGCAACTCCCTGCACAGCCACACCACGGCAGAGGTGTTTTTCGCGCTCAAAGGGCGGTGGCGGTTTTTCTGGGGCCGGTGGGGGGACGCGGGCGAGGTTGTGCTGGAAGAAGGCGACATCATCAACATCCCCACTGGCATCTTTCGCGGGTTCGAGAACATCGGCACCGACTACGGCATGATCATGGCTGTGCTGGGCGGCGACGATGCGGGGGGCGGCGTAACATGGGCGCCCCAAGTGATCGAGGACGCGGCCGCGCACGGTCTGGTGCTGGGCACCAACGGCAAACTCTATGATACGAAAAAGGGTCAAAGCCTGCCGGAGGGGGTGACGCCGCTGCCGGTTCTGGATGCCGAGGCGCTGAAATCCTTTCCCGAGCCGACAACGCAAGAAGTCGTGCCGCGTCATGTCGCGCGGTACTGGGATTTGATGGCGTTGGCCGACCGTCAGCCTGCCAAGGTGATTGGCATGGACGCCGTCCTGCCCGACAGGCCCGGCTTTGATGTCGAACTGCTGACCCGTGGCAGCATCGCGGACAGCATGCAGACCCACCCGCACCACACGGTGCTGATGCCGATGCGCGGGCACTGGCGGCTGGAATATGACGGCGGAACTGCCACGCTCAACCCCGGCGACACCGCCGCGATCCCGCCGCAGACAGCGCATGCGCTTTACCCCTCGATGACGGGGGAGGCATCTTTGTACCGCGTGTTTTCTAACGACGATCCTGCCGGCGCTACATGGCGCGGCTAACCTCACAGACCAAAGGGATGACATGACCAAAATCCGCACCACCCACACCGGATCGCTGCCGCGTACACAAGACGTGGTTGATTTCATCTTTGCGCGCGAAAACGGCGAGAGCTACGACATCGCCGCTTTTGACGCCTGCATGACAAAAGCTGTCGAGGCAACGGTTGGCAAGCAGGTCGCGGCAGGCGTGGACATCGTCAGCGACGGCGAGACGTCCAAGATCAGCTATGCCACCTACGTCAAGGACCGCTACACCGGATTTGACGGCGACAGCCCGCGCAACGCGCCTGCCGATCTCAAGCAATTTCCCGGCTTTCTCAAACGGCTGGCAGAGGGGGGCGGCACCCCGCAATACGCCCGCCCGATGTGCGTGGGCGCGGTCACGTCGAAGGGACAGGGGGAGCTGGAAAAAGACATCGCCAACCTAAAAAGCGCAATGGCGGTACACGGTGTGTCGGACGGATTTATGAATGCGGCATCGCCGGGTGTGATCTCGCTTTTTCTGCAAAATGATTTCTACAAAACGCGCGAGGCCTATCTGGCTGCGTTGGCCGATGCGATGAAGGCGGAGTACGAGACGATTGTCGCCGCAGGGCTGACGCTGCAACTGGATTGCCCCGATCTGGCGCTGGCCAAACACATGCTGTTTGCGGATCTGAGCGATGCGGAATTCACGACCATCGCTGCCAGCCACGTCGAGGCGCTGAACCACGCATTGCAAGACGTGCCCGCCGATCGCGTGCGCCTGCACATCTGCTGGGGCAATTATGAGGGGCCGCATGTCTGCGACATTCCGATGTCGGTGATGTTCGACACACTGATGTCGGTCAAGCCCAGCACTGTTCTGTTCGAGACGTCGAACCCGCGTCACGGCCATGAATGGACCGCCTTTCGGGACCGTAAGGCGGATATTCCCGATGATAAAATTCTGGTCCCCGGTGTGGTCGATACCACAACCAATTTCGTCGAGCACCCGGAGCTTGTTGCACAGCGCCTTGAGCGGTTCGTGGACATCGTGGGCGCAGAGCGTGTGATTGCGGGGTCCGACTGCGGGTTCGGGACATTCGCGGGCTTCGGCTCGGTCGATCCGGACATTGCCTATGCAAAGCTGCGTGCGATGGCGGATGGTGCCGCGCTTGCGTCATGACACCGCTGGTTCTGCTTCCCGGTCTGATGTGCGACGCGCGCCTGTTCGCGCCCCAGATCGCGGCGCTGGAAGGCACGCGGCAGGTGACGGTGCTACCGCTGCGCGGGGAGACGGTGACTGAGATTGCGGCGGACGTGCTGGCGCATGCGCCGCCGGTTTTTGCGCTGGGCGGGTTGTCGATGGGAGGGATTGTCGCGATGGAAGTGCTGCGCCGCGCGCCCGCGCGCATTGATCGCCTCGCGTTGCTTGACACCAATCCACTGGCCGAAACCCCCGAGGTTGCCGCCCGCCGCAATCCGCAAATCGCCAACGCACAAAACGGCGCGCTGGCCAGCGTGATCCGCAACGAGATGAAGCCGAACTACCTCACCGACGGGCCACGGCGCGCTGCGATCCTTGATCTGTGCATGGAGATGGCGCTGGATCTGGGACCGGATGTTTTCACGGCACAATCGCGTGCCCTGCAAACCCGCCCCGACCAGACAGAGACACTGCGTGCGGCCAAGCTGCCTACGCTGATCCTGTGTGGCCGTGACGACCGTTTGTGCCCCGTGTCGCGCCACGAATTGATGCACGATCTGATGCCGCACGCGACGTTCGAGATCATCGAGAAAGCGGGGCATTTGCCCACGCTGGAACAACCCGAGAAAACCACAGCGGCCCTGTCCCGCTGGCTGGAGGCCCCATGACACCACCGCTTAGTGACACTTTGCTGGCGCTGCTGCGCAGCGTCGATACCCCCACCGTGTGCAATGCCATCGAGGTGGCGCAGGGCGCGCGCGGGTTCAATGCGTTCACGCGCGGGACGATGCTGTCCTCGGACCCCGAGGGGCCAGCGATGGTCGGCTATGCCGTCACCGCCAAGATCGCCGCGATCCACCCCCCGTCCGAGCCGCCGGAGGTGATCCGCGCCCGGCGCATGGCCTATTACAAATCAATGGCCGAGGCCCCCCAACCCAGTGTCGCGGTCGTCGAGGATACGGATTTTCCCCACGCGATCGGCGCGTATTGGGGTGAAGTGAACACCACGATTCACAAAGGCTTTGGCCTGTCGGGCACGCTGACCAACGGGGTCATGCGCGATCTGGGCGACATGGCTGCGGATTATCCGGTGGTGGCAGGCTCGGTCGGGCCGTCACACGGGTTTGTCCATGTCGTCGAGTTGGGCACACCGGTGCGGATTTTCGGGCTGGACGTCACGGCGGGCGATCTGGTGCATGCGGACCGTCACGGCGCTGTCGTCATCCCGCCGGATGTGATCGACCAGCTGGAAGGGGCCATCGCAACGATGCAGCAGACAGAACAGCTGGTTCTGGGGCCTGCCCGTGCGGAGGGGTTTGATTTCGCCGCATTCGAGGCCGCATGGGCGGCCTTCGAGAAGGCACGGACGTAGCGCCATCCATGCCCGTCCCAAAGGCAATGCAAGGGATCATGCACGGTAGAGGCTGTCCGGTTTGCGGACGCAGGCCCGCCTGCGCCTCTCCCCACAGCCAAAGGGAACGCGGCTTGGCACAAGCACAGGCAGCCGGACGGTTTGATATTCAGGCGCTATGAACCAAGGCAGGACCGGCGGTTGGCCTGTTTGTCAGCCGACCATGCCGACAATCTCGTAGGTTTTCTTGAGGATAGGGGCGGTGATTTCACGCGCTTGAAGCGCACCCTTTGCCAGCAGGCGGTCGATCTCGGCAGGGTCGTTCATCAGGCGGGCCATCTCGCCCGATATGGGGGCTAGTTTCGAGACGGCGAGGTCGGCCAGCGCGGGCTTGAACGTACCGAATTGCTGGCCGCCCACTTCTGACAAAACCTGTGCCACGGATTGCTCGCTCAGCGCGGCGTAGATATTGACCAGATTGCGCGCCTCCGGCCGGTCCTTCAGGCCCGCCTCCTCCGAAGGGAGGGCATCGGCGTCGGTCTTGGCCTTGCGGATTTTCTTGGCAATGGCGTCGGCATCGTCGGTCATGTTGATGCGGCTGGCATCGGCAGGATCGGATTTCGACATCTTCTTGGAGCCGTCGCGCAGGGACATCACGCGGGTCGCCGCCCCCTCGATCACCGGCTCGACCTCGGGAAAGAAATCGACGCCGTAGTCGTGGTTGAATTTCGCAGCAATGTCGCGCGTCAGTTCAAGATGCTGTTTCTGGTCCTCGCCGACAGGCACATGCGTTGCGTGATAGACCAGAATATCGGCGGCCATCAGCGCCGGATAGCCGAACAGCCCCAGCGATGCGGCTTCGGCGTTTTTGCCCGCCTTGTCCTTCCACTGTGTCATCCGACCCATCCAGCCCATGCGGGCCACGCAGTTGAACACCCAGCCCAGCTGCGCATGTTCGGGCACGGCGGACTGGTTGATGAGGATGGATTTTTCAGGGCTAAGGCCCGAGGCAATGAACCCCGCCGCCAGTTCGCGCGTGTTATGGCGCAGCTTGGCCGGATCCTGCCAGACCGTGATCGCGTGTAGGTCGACCATGCAATAGACAGTCTGGAAGTCCCCCTGATCCTGCATGTCGACAAAGCGTTTGATCGCCCCCAGATAGTTGCCCAGCGTCAGACCGCCCGAAGGCTGGATGCCGGAAAAGACGCGGGGGGTGAAGGCGGGTTTGGTCATGGGATGCTCCGGTTGGGGCTGGATATGCGGCTGCGATGGGCTTACTCATGGCGCACCCTGCCGTCAACTGATGCGCGCATCCCCCAGCCGAAAGCATGGCCCATGTCCGATGATCCCCCCCCGTTCGAGCCCCCCGTGAACCCGCTGCCTGTCGTGGTCATCATTCTGTTCTTGCTGGTCGCAGGGGTTGAGCTGGTGCTGAGCGCGGGCGAGGCGGGACTGGTCGGCGGGCCATCTGCGATCGGCTGGCGGTTGGGGCTGGTGCGCGACTGGGGCTTTAACGGGGATCTGTTCGACGCCATGTGGGCGCAGGGTTATTTTCCGCCCGAACATCTGGCGCGGCTGATCACCTATCCGTTCATCCACCTCAGCTTTACCCATGCGCTGATCGCGGTCGTGCTGATGCTGGCGCTGGGCAAAATGGCAGCCGAGGTCATGGGCCAGCTGGCGATGCTGGCGTTGTTCGTTCTGTCGGGGATTGGCGGCGCGCTGGTCTATGCGCTGCTGCTAAATGATCCGGTCTGGCTGGTCGGGGCCTATCCGCCGGTTTACGGATTGATCGGCGGCTACAGCTTTCTGATGTGGCGCAGGCTGGGCGCCAGCGGTGGCCGCCAGATGGAGGCGTTCACCCTGATCCTCATGCTTATGGGGTTGCAGCTGGTCTGGAGCCTGTTTGCATCCGTCGGCTATGGATGGGTGGCCGAGTTGGCCGGCTTTTTCTGCGGTTTCGCGTTATGCTTTATCTGCGCGCCGGGCGAATGGGCGCGCATCCTTGCGCGGTTGCGTCAGCGTTGACGGCGCAGGGCGTCGCGGAATTCACGCAGCCGGAACGCCCCTAACAGTTGCCCTGATCCGAAGTAGGCGACAGCCCCCAGCACCAGCAGGATCAGCAGGCCCAGCCCGCGCCATCCCGGTAGCATCATCAATGCGCCCAGTTGCAGGTCAACACCCCACAGGACTACGCCCATGACCAGACTGGCCGCAATGATGCGCCAGATGCGGGCGTGGAACCGCGCGTCGAATTTCGCGGCGTCGCCGTAGCGCCGTGCGCCAACCGCCAGCAGGATCAGCATCGCCCAGCCCGCCACAGTCGCCGCGATCGCGGGCGACAGCCAGCCCACCACAGGCGCCAGCCCGATGGCCAGACCCGCATTTACCACCATCGCAACCACGGCATAGTGGAACGGGCGGCGCGTGTCCTCGCGCGCAAAATAGACGGGTTGCAGGATTTTTTGCAGCACAAAAGCAGGCAGGCCCAGCCCGTAGATCGCGACAGCGGTGGCAATGGCTGCGGCGTCATCGACACTGGTCGCACCGCGCTGGAACAGCACGCTCACCAGCGTGAGGGGGATGACGACCAGCGCCACCGAGGAAGGGATGGTCAGCGCCAGCGCCACTTCGGCGGCGCGGCTGATCGTGGTGCGCGAACCAGCGGCATCCCCCGCCTTGAGCCTGCGCGACAGATCGGGCAACAGCACCACCCCGATAGCGATGCCGACAACGCCCAACGGCAGTTGATACAGCCGGTCCGCATAGCTGAGCCATGCAACAGCGCCGTCATAAAAACTGGCCACCTGACGGCCCACCAGCAGATTGATCTGTACCACCCCGCCGGCCAGTGCTGCAGGGGCGGCAATGATCGCAAGCCGCTTGAGGTCGGGCGTCAGGCGCGGACGGCGCGACAGGCGCAGGGTGAAGCCCGCGCGTCTGGCCGCCCACCAGACCAGCGCCAGTTGTGCGGCACCTGCCAGCGGCACGGACAGGGCCAGCGTATCTCCGACCCGCAGTCCCAGCGCCTGATCGACGCCAAGCCCCAGCGCATCGGAGGGCGGCCGCCCCAGCGCCGCGCCGATCAGAACGGCGGCGACAAAAATCACGTTGAGCACGACAGGCGCTGCCGCTGCCGCCATAAAACGTCCCGTCGCATTCAACACCCCCGACACCAGTGCGGCGAGCGAGATGAACAGGATGTAGGGAAAGGCCAGCCGACCGTATTCGACGGCCAGATCAAAGCGTTCGTCGCCTGCGAAACCGGATGCCATCAGCAATACCAGCCAGGGCATCGCAACAATCCCCAGCACGGTGAACAGCGTCAGGATAAACGCCATTCCCACAAAAGCGTCCTGCGCGAACCCCTGCGGATCGTCGCCGGCCTCCAGACGTTTCGAGAACATCGGCACAAAGGCCATGTTGAACGCCCCTTCGGCAAAGAACCGGCGGAACATGTTGGGCAGCGAAAAGGCGACCAGAAACGCCTCGGCCACAGGGCCGGAACCAAGGTAGGCCGCGATCATCACATCGCGCACAAAGCCGAGTACGCGGCTCAGCAATGTCCAAAGTCCGACCGTGAAAAAGCCGGTCATCAGGCGGATGGGTTTCATGCGGGGGCCTCTGGATTGGGTCTGGGACTGGCGTAGCGGCCAATGGGGGGCAGTGCAATTGCGATTTATACGCGGGCTTGTGGCGGCGGGGGTATCTGCACTAAGCATCAGTGCATGACGGGGATGCGGATCTTACTGGCGGGGGCCACAGGCACGGCGGGGCGCGCCACGCTGGAGGCGTTGCGCATCGCGGGCCATACTGTTGTATGTTTTGTCAGGCAACCTGTCGATCTGGGTGTCGAAGCGCGTGTGGGCGATGTTGCGGACGAGGCATCGCTGGCGCGTGACGGATTCCGCGCAGAGACGTTTGACGCGGTCGTCTCGTGCATTGCCTCGCGCAGCGGAACCCCGCGCGATGCCTGGGCGGTGGATCACGATGCCAACCTTGCCTTGCTGCGCGCGGCGCAGGGGGCGGGGGTCGCGCATTTCGTGCTTCTGTCTGCGATCTGCGTGCAAAAGCCCGCGCTGGAATTCCAGCGGGCAAAGCTGGCATTCGAGGCGCAGCTGATCGCGTCTGGCCTGCGCTATTCCATCGTGCGGCCTACCGCGTTTTTCAAATCCCTGTCGGGCCAGTTGGACCGCGTGCGGGCGGGCAAGCCGTTTTTGGTCTTTGGTAACGGGAGGCTGACGGCCTGCAAGCCGATCAGCGATGCGGACCTTGGCGCCTATATCGCGCAGTGTCTGGTGCTGCCGGAGCGGGCCAATGCCGTTCTGCCCATCGGCGGGCCCGGCCCTGCGATCACCCCGATGGATCAGGTGGCGGCGCTGTCACGGATTCTGGGCCGCCCTGTGAAGGTCAAGCGGGTGCCAGTTGCCCTGATCACTGCAATCCGCGCAGGGCTGCATCTGGGCGGGCGCGTCAGCCCCAAAATGGCCGAGAAGGCAGAGCTGGCCGGTATCGGGCGCTATTACGCGACTGAATCCATGCTTGTCTGGGATGCGGCGCGCGGGGTCTATGACGCGCAGGCCACGCCCGAGACGGGGGCGGATACGCTGTTTGATTTCTACAAGGCGCTCATCACCGAGGGACGCAGCGTGGCGTTGGGCGATCACTCGGTCTTTTGAGAGGGATCAATCGGGATCATGTTCGCAATATTGGCGAGCACCGCGAGGCACATAACACCGCCGACTGTGTAGACGCTCAATATGCGCTGCAAATCCTCGGCAGGCAGCAGCCCGGCCTGTTGTGCCGAGGTCGCTGCCAGCAGCAACGTGACGGCAAAAAATACCTTGCCGCCCAGGCTTTGCAGCGACAGATATGTGGCGCGCGTTCCGCTTTCCAGCAGCGGCTGGATGCGGGCACGGATGAAGGGGGCCGCGAGCGAGTCGGGCACCATACGCAGCAGCAGCACACCAATGACCAGCACCGACGTGCTGAACGCCAGTGCCGCCACCAGCGCAATCTGTAACCCGAACGCAAACAGCAGCAAACCCGCAAGCCCCAGCGCGCGGCGGACGGGCACAGCCATAAGGGTGGCCACCACCGAGACAAGCATCATCGCGGATGTCACGGCACCGCTGATCACGGGCGCGCCCTCTGCAATCCCCCACCCCTCAAGTGCCGCGAGGATAAACGGCTGCCCAAAGACGAACGGCAGGTGGCTGAAGCCGTACATCACAACGGAAAGTGCAAAGAGCCACGCAAGGACAGGATTGAGGAATGCGGCCCGCAAAGCGGTGAGCTGCACATGCAGCGTCCCACTTTCCTTGCGTGGCGGCTCTGCCATCAGCCAGACCAAGAGGGCTGCGACTGCGAAAGCGAGTGCTGTCGCGAGGAAGGGCAACACCGGATCCCAAAGGCTCAGACCGCCGCCGAGAATGGCGGAGAGGGCGAAGCCTGTCAGGCTGAATCGCCATGCGCGAACTTCCTGTCTCTCGACCTCATGTTCGCGATCCGAGGCTTTCAGCGATTCGTAGAGCAGGGAGGTGTCCGTGCCGGATTTGAACGCGCTGCCCGCGCCGAGCAGGATCTGCCCCAGTGCAAAGAGCGCAAAGCTGCCGCCGATGGCCAGCGCGATGCAGCCGAGCAGGGAACACAGCGCAGCCAGCAGAAGGGTAAAGCGGCGGCCAATGCGATCGGAGAAGTAGCCCGAGGGCACTTCGAGCACGGTCACGGAGATGTCATAGACCGTATAGAGGATGATCGCCTGCGCGCCGGACAATTCGGACTGGAAATACAAGAACCATACCGCCTGCCAGAACAGCAAGCTGTTGAGCAATTGATACCACGGGATCAGCGCGATGGTGCGGTGCATCTGGGTCATGGCCTCAGCTGTCGGCGCGCGCGACGCCTTCCTCGATGGCTTGGCGCAGGCGGCGTTCCAGCGTGCGCTGTTTGTGTTCGGAATGGTATTTCAGCCCGAACATATCCTTGACGTAGAAGGTATCGACGACCTGCGCGCCATAGGTCGCGATCACCGCGTTGGCGATGTAGACGTTCATCCCTGCCAGCGTATGCGCCAGATCATGCAGCAGACCGGGCCGGTCGCGGGTGTCGACCTCGATGATGGTATAGATTTCAGAGCCATCGTTGTCGAAGGTGATAGAGGTCGGCACGCGAAACGCCTTCTCGCGTTTCTTGACCTTGTCGCGGGATTTGAGGGCGTCGCGGGCGATCACCTCGCCGCGCAGCGTCTTTTCGATCATCTGGCGCAGACGCGGCAGTTTGGCGGCCTCATAGGCGTTACCCTCGCTGTCCTGAATCCAGAAGGCATCAGTGACATACCCGTCCTTGGTGGTATAGCTGCGGGCGTCGACGACATTCGCACCAACCAGCGCCAGCGCCCCGGTCAGGCGGCTGAAAATGCCGTGGTGGTCGGGCATGATGAAACAGGCGCGCGTGGCGTCGCGATCCTCATCTGGGTGCAGGTCGATGTTGATCGCCTGTTCGTCCAGCGCGCGGAACATGGTGGCAAAGGCCACATGCGCGGTGACGTGCAGCCCCTGCCAGTACGGGTCATAGTGGCGCGCGGTTTCTTCCTGCAAGGCTTTGCGCGGCCAGTCGGGCAGGGCGGCGCGCAGCGTCTTTTTCGCCTCAGCGCCACGGTTCTGGCGGTTGAGATCTTCAAGGCCGGTTTCCAGCGCACGTTCCGTCTGGCGATAGAGCGCGCGGATCAGCACGGCCTTCCAGTTGTTCCAGGTATCCGGCCCCACGCCGCGAATATCGCACACCGTCAGCACGCACAGCAGATCAAGACGCTTGACCGTCTGCACCGCCTTGGCAAAGTCGCGCACGGTGCGCGGATCGGCGATGTCGCGTTTCTGGGCCATATCACTCATCAGCAGGTGATAGCGGACCAGCCATTCTACCGTGTCGACCTCGTCTTGCTTGAGGCCCAGACGGGGGGCGACCTTGCGTACGATCTGGGCGCCAAGGATCGAATGATCCTCTGGCCGGCCTTTGCCGATGTCGTGCAGCAGCAGCGCCACATACAACACCTTGCGGTTGACCCCTTTTTTCAGGATCGAGGAGGCGACAGGCAGCTCCTCCTCCAGCGCGTTTTTTTCGATCATGGCGAGGTGGGCAATGGTCTGGATCGTGTGTTCGTCCACGGTATAGCTGTGGTACATGTTGAACTGCATCATCGCCACGATCGGCTCGAATTCGGGGATGAACGCGGCCAGCACGCCCAGCTCGTTCATGCGGCGCAGGGCACGTTCGGGGTTGCCGTGTTTGAGCAGCAGATCAAGGAAAATGCGCTGCGCCTCGGGCGTGGCGCGCAGGGTGTCGTCGATCAGATGCAGGTTCGCCTTGACCGTGCGCATGGCGTCGGGATGGATCAACATGCCGGTGCGCAATGCCTCCTCGAACAGGCGCAGCAGGTTGAGCGGATCTGAAAGGAATTCGGCGTCGTCCGCAATTGCAATCCGGTTGTGCACCACCAGATAGCCGTTCTTGATGCGCGGGCGGCGGCGGAACAAGCGCTCTAGCAGTGGTTCGGATTTGACGTGCATGTCCTCAAGCTTGGTCAGGAAAATCCGCGTGAGGTCGCCCACCGCAGTCGCATGGCGAAAATAGGCTTGCATGAAAACCTCGACCGCGCGGCGCCCGTCCCGGTCGCGGTAACCCATCGCATCGGCCACACCGACCTGCATATCGAACGTGAGTTGTTCGGTCGCGCGCCCCGTGGCCAGATGCAGGTGGCCGCGCACGGCCCACAGAAAATTCTCGGCCTCTTTGAATGTCTCGTATTCGTCGGGGCGAAAAACCCCTTCGGCCACCAGATCGGCGGAATGTTCGACGCCGTGGATGTATTTTGCGATCCAGAACAGCGATTGCAAATCGCGCAGCCCGCCTTTCCCTTCCTTCACGTTCGGCTCTACGACATAGCGTTGGCCCTGTTTGACGTGACGGCTGTCGCGTTCGGCCAGCTTTGCCTCGATGAATTGCGGACCGCCGTCCGAGAACAGATCCCGCTTGAGCGTCTCGTCCAGCTTTTCGGCAAGGGTGGTGTCGCCGCAGACATAGCGGTGCTCCAGAAGGGCGGTCTGGATCGTATAGTCCTCGGTCGCGAGTTGCACGCAGTCGCGGATGGTGCGGCTGGAATGGCCGACCTTCAGCTTGATGTCCCACAGGATATAGAGCATCGCCTCGATCACATCACTGGCCCAGGGCGTGATTTTGGCAGGTACCAGAAACAGCAGATCCACATCCGAAAAGGGCGCCATTTCCCCGCGTCCGTATCCGCCAACCGCAATCACACTGAATGCGGGCGCTTTGGGGGGGGCAGGGTGCAGATGCTGCGTTGCCACGGTCAGGACCGATTTGACCATGCCGTCGGTGAGGTAGGTGTAGGAGGCCGTCATTGCGGCGGCGTCAAAAGGGGCTGCCGCAAAAGCGGTGGCAATGGCATCGCGCCCTTTGGTTTGCGCCGCACGCAGGATCGCGACCGTGGCAGCGCGCAGGGCAGTGGCGCTGTTATCCAGTTCCGCTGCCGCTGCGATTTGCGCGTCAACCGCGCTTTGGTCGTAGATGTCGGTCGGGGCGGCACCCAGACGTGGCGCAAGCGCCTCGTCTGAATTCCAGGTCTGCCCCTCCTGGTCTTGCACAGGCTGGCTCAGAAGCCGGCACCTCTGAATGCTGTTGGCGCGCCTTCCAGCAGGACAACCTGATTGCCGCGCACAGTCGCTACGGCAAGGCCGCGCTGGTTCGTCCCGTCAGGCAGCAGGCGGAAGATGCCGTTGGCCCCGCGGAAACCTGCACCCTGCGTCAGCGCGGCACTGGTCAGCGCGTTGCGCTTTTTGCTTTGAACAAGGGAGCCGATGGCGGCGACCCCGTCAAATGCAAGGCCCGCGATGTCCAGCGGACGCGCGCCGTAGGCGGTGTTGTACCGCGCGGCGAAAGCGGCAGAGGCACCCGGATCAGGCAGGGCGAACCAACCGCCCTGAATGCCGGGCAGGGCCAGTGTCTGCGCTGGAATGTCCCAACGCGTCAGGCCGATATACTGGGCGTCCGAGTTGCGCACGCCCGCCCTTGGCAGCAGTTCCGACAGCAGTGGCAGCGCGGTGGAGGAGTTGGCCGTCATGAACAGCGCGTTCGCCCCCGACGAGGCCATCGCCGCCTTGACCCGTGGAACGGCCGCAATCACGGCCTCCTGGCTCAGGGCATATTCGATATCGCCCGACAGGGTTGCGCCCTGTTCCTCGATCGCTTGCTTGATCGCGTTGCGGCCCAGTTGACCGCCCAGATTGTTGGCGTGCAGAACGACGATCTTGTCTTTTCCCGCGCGCTTTGCGTAGGAAACAAGGCGGTTTGCAGTGTTGGTAAATGTCGGCCCAAGCACAAAGACGTTGCCGCCCGCGATGGTCGTATTGTTGGAGAAGGACAGGACGTTCACGCCGGATTCGGCAACGGCGACGCCTGCGGCATTCGCAGCCTCGCCGTAAACCGGCCCCAGAATAATTTTCGCGCCTTCTGTGACAGCCTGTGCGGCAGCGCTCGCTGCGGTGCTGGCCTTGCCTGCGGTGCCGTAAACGCGCAGATCAATTTGCACGCCCTCCAGATCGCGAATCGCCATGCGCGCCGCGTTCTCGAGGTTTTTGGCCAGCAGGTTGTCAGAGGCAGAGCCGCCGCGCGGCACCAACAAGGCAACAGGGACAGGGGCATTCGGATCGATCTGCTGTCCGGTCGCGCCGGTCAGCCCGCCCAGCAAGGCAGGATCGCAGGCCGATATGAACAAGGTGAAAATTGGTAACATCAACAGCCGAAAGGGCTTTCGGATGGTGCGAAGATAGGCAAACATGGTAACGGTACTCCCCAGTCAGTGGCGCAGGTACGGTCCCACGCTGTACGTCATATACTCATATCGTGTCCAAAAGGGGCGGGTCCAGCGTTGAATATCCATAAGCAAAAACTAGCGCCAGGACTGACCTTTGTGGGCGTCCCGATCGGGACTGCACGCGACATTACGTTGCGCGCTTTGGACGTATTGGCCAGCGCTGATCTGCTGGCCGCAGAGGATACGCGAAGCCTGCTTAAGCTTATGGATATACACGGTATTTCACTGGATGGGCGTAAGGTGACAGCCTTGCATGATCACTCCGGAAGCGGGGCTGTGACGCGCCTGATCGAGGCTGTTCAAGGGGGAAAATCAGTTGCTTATGCCTCTGAGGCAGGGATGCCACTGATTGCGGATCCGGGGTTCGAGCTGTCGCGCGCCGCGGCACTTGCGGGCATACCCGTGACCTGCGCGCCGGGCCCATCGGCCGTGTTGACAGCTTTGGCGCTGGGCGGCTTGCCGACAGATGCATTCCATTTTGCAGGCTTTTTGCCCAATGCAAAAGCGGCACGTCTGAGCGCGCTGGAAAGTCTGCGCGACATTCGCGCCACGCTGGTCTTTTACGAATCGCCCAAACGTGTCGCCGCGATGCTGAGGGATGCGAAAACCGCGCTTGGCGGTACCCGGCCCGCAGCCGTTTGCCGTGAGCTGACTAAAAAGTTCGAGGAAATCAAGCGGGGCACACTGGATGAATTAGCTACACAGTACGAGGGGCTTACACCAAAGGGTGAAATTGTTGTGCTGGTGGACCGAGGGCATTTAGAAACTGTTAATCCCACTGATTTAAAAGTGGCACTGTCGGGCGCGTTGTCGGAAATGTCGATGCGTGACGCGGTGGATCTGGTTGCCCGGGCGCATGCGCTGCCGCGCAGACAGGTGTATCAGGCCGCATTGGCACTGAACAAAGGTAAGGAATAGGCAGATGACTGTATCGGACAGACGCGCAGCACGCGGCTCAATGGCCTATCACGCGGGGTTGGCTGCTGAAGGACGGATCGCGCAGGATTATGAGCGGCGGGGATTTCCTGTTGCCCGCCATCGCTGGCGGGGTAAGGCGGGTGAAATTGATCTGATTGTGCAGGATGGCGATGGTCTTATCTTTATCGAGGTAAAGCAGAGCCGTAGCTTCGAGCGGGCCGCTCAAAGGGTAAGTGCTTCACAAATGCGCCGGATTTACACCTGCGCGGAAGAGTTTTTGGGCACTCAACCGCGTGGTAGTCTGACGGATATCCGTTTTGACGTCGCTTTGGTGAATGGTCACGGTGAGACACAAATCATCGAAAACGCATTTGCCCACTGCTGAGGGCATTGCCTAGCGCGTCCTGCTTTGTCATCTATCTGGCAAAAGCAAGGATACGCATATGAAGATCGCCTTTCAGATGGACCCGATCGGGGCTGTCGATATCAATGCCGATAGCAGCTTTCGCCTCGCAGAAGAAGCGCAGGCGCGCGGGCATGAACTGTTCTTTTATACACCGGACCACCTGTCGTATCAGGAGGGGCGCATTACTGCGCGGGGTCAGGACATGCATGTGCAGCGGGTTGCAGGCGATCCTGCTGTTTTAGGTGAGCTGCGCGAGGTGGATTTATCCGAGTTTGACGTTGTCTGGCTGCGTCAGGACCCGCCATTCGATATGCATTACATTACCTCTACGCATTTGCTGGACCGCATTGCGCAGACGACACTGGTTGTAAATGATCCGTTCTGGGTCCGGAACTTTCCGGAAAAGCTGATGGTGCTGGATTTCCCCGATCTCACCCCGCCCACGACAATTGCCCATGATCTGCCGACGATAAAAGCGTTCAAGGAAAAACATGGCGATGTCATTCTCAAGCCGCTGTACGGCAATGGCGGTGCGGGCGTGTTCAAGCTGACCCGCGATGACAGTAACCTCAGCTCGCTGCATGAATTGTTCACCGGCTTTTCGCGCGAGCCACTGATCGTGCAAAAATTCCTGCCGGATGTGTCCAAAGGCGACAAGCGGGTGATTTTGGTGGATGGCGCGCCGGTCGGAGCGATCAACCGCGTTCCCGCTGCGGGTGAGACACGCTCGAACATGCATGTCGGGGGGCGGCCGGAAAAGGTGGGACTGACCGCGCGCGACCGCGAGATTTGCGATCGCATCGGTGGTGTGCTCAAGGAGCGCGGGCAGGTATTTGTGGGCATCGACGTCATTGGCGATTACCTGACCGAGATCAATGTGACCTCGCCCACCGGCATTCAGGAGCTTGAGCGTTTCGATGGTGTCAACATCGCGGGCAAAATCTGGGATGTGATCGAGGCCAAGCGCGGATGAGCCTTGCGCGCAGGCCATTGAACCTGTGGCTGCGGACGATTGAAAAACGCAGGCTGCGTACGGGCACGCCTGCCGCGCTGCGCCGCGCCCTAGAGACGCAGGCGCGTTTGTTTTTCCACCCGCCAAGGGGGACGCAGTACCAGACAACCGAATGGGGTGGCGTCACCTGTGTCGAGGCGATTGTACAGGGTGCGGTAGCGGAGCGCGTGCTGTTATATATCCACGGCGGCGGTTTCGTGTTCGGCAGTCCGGACACCCACCGCGCGATGGCCGCGCATCTGGCCCGCCGTATCGGCGCGCGGGCTGTTTTGCCGCGCTACCGTCTGGCCCCTGAATCGCCGTTTCCCGCAGCGCCTGACGATATTCGTGCCGTGTGGGACGCGTTGATTGCGGGCGGGGTTGCGCCGCGTGATATTGTGCTGGGCGGTGACAGCGCGGGTGGGGCGCTGGCGTTCGGCCTGATCGCGTCGCTATGTGCCGAAGGGGCCGCGCAACCGGGGGCGGTTTTCGGTCTGTCGCCGCTCACCGATCTGACATTCAGCGGTGAGAGTTTTCGCAGCAATGCGGGCTGTGATGTCCTGCTGCCTGCGGAACGCGCAGTGGAGCTGTCAAAATTATTTTTGCAGAATTATCCGGCAGATGCACCTTGCATCAGTCCGCTGTTCGGTGGGTTTGTCGGCGCGCCACCTGCGTGGATCACTGTTGGTGATACCGAGATTCTGGCCGATGACGCGCGTGCCCTCGAGGCGCGGTTGCGGGCGCAAGGGGTCGCCGCAACGCTACAGGTCGAACGTGATTTGCCCCATGTCTGGCCCTTGTTCCACAACGTCCTGCCCGAAGCACGGCGAACGATCGAGACACTCGCAGCCTGGATCAGGCAACAACAACGCTGGGAATTCTAAAGCTTACAGCCTCGGCGATGTGGGGTTTTCTGACCTGTTCCGACCCGTCGAGATCGGCAATCGTGCGGGCCACACGCAGCACGCGGTGATAGCCGCGCGCGGACAGGTGAAACCGCTCGGCCGCGCGCAGCAGCATGGTGCGCCCTTCGGCATCCGGTGCGGCCATCTGTTCCAGCATGTCGCCCTGCGCATCGGCATTGCACAGAATGCCAGTCTGGCTGGCAAAGCGGCTGTGCTGGATCACGCGCGCCTGTGCCACCCTTGCCGCGACGGTGGCAGAACTGTCGCCCGAAGAGGGCAGATCAAGATCGCTGTAGGCGACCGGGGGCACATCGACGCGCAGGTCGAACCGGTCCATCAGCGGGCCGGACACGCGCGCCATGTAGTCCTCGCCGCAGTGGGGCACACGCGAACAGGCGCGTTCGGGATCCGTGAGGTAGCCGCATTTGCACGGGTTGGCAGCCGCCACGAGCATGAAGCGGCAGGGGTATTTCACATGGGCATTGGCGCGGCTGATCATCACTTCGCCTGTCTCGATGGGTTGGCGCAAGGTCTCTAGCACGTTGCGGGCGAATTCGGGGAATTCATCCATAAACAAAACACCGTTATGGGCCAGGCTGACCTCGCCGGGTTTGGCGTTGCGCCCGCCCCCGATGATCGCCGCCATCGAGGCCGTGTGATGGGGTTCGCGAAAGGGGCGTGCGCGTGAAATGCCGCCCTCATCCAGCAACCCGGCGAGGGAGTGGATCATGGAAGTGTCCAGTGCCTCTGCCGCGCTGAGGGGGGGCAGGATGGTCGGAAGGCGCGCGGCAAGCATGGATTTGCCGGAGCCGGGTGTGCCAACCATCATCAGATGGTGGCGACCGGCGGCGGCAATTTCCAGCGCGCGTTTGGCGCGTTCTTGCCCTTTTACATCCCGCAGATCGCGGCCCTGCGGGTTCAGCGTGACCTCGCCGGGTTCAGCGGGCGACAGGGGCACCTGACCGGTATAGTGGCGCACAACATCGCCCAGCGTGCGCGCGGCAATGACCTGGCAGGCGTTGACCCATGCGGCCTCTGCGCCGGACCCTTCGGGACACAGCAGGCTGCGCTGTTCCTGTGCGGCGGCAACAGCAGCGGGCAGCGCACCGACGACAGGCACCAACGAGCCATCAAGCGACATCTCTCCCAGCGCGACAACAGTTTCCACCACGTCTTGCGGTAGGATGTCGAGCGCGGCGAGCAGGGCCAGCGCAATGGGCAGATCGAAATGGCTGCCCTCCTTGGGCAGGTCAGCGGGGCTGAGGTTGACGGTAATCCGCTTGGACGGCAGCGCAATCGCCATCGAGGTGAGCGCCGTGCGCACGCGGTCGCGGGCCTCTGACACGGCTTTGTCGGGCAGGCCGACAATCGAAAAGGCGGGCAGGCCGGGGGTGACGGCGCATTGCACCTCCACGATCCGGGCCTCAACCCCCTGAAATGCAACGCTGTATGCGCGTGCGACCATGTGCTGCCCCCGTTCTTACCAACGGGTTAACGCTACAGGGTCAGTGGTTTAAGAATGGTTAACGCGTCGGAGCTGCTGTTATCGAAGGCGCTATACCGGCCAGCTTTCGGTCCTGCCAGCGGGAGGGTAAGGAAAGGGATCGTAGCTGTGTTCAAGCGCTGCGGCGCGCCATTCCTGAAAGGCGGGATCGTGCAGCGTGTGCAGGCAGTAGGCCTGTGCGGCCTCGCTGACCGTCAGCCCATAGCCGACGATGCGCGCGCAGACCGGCGCGTAAAAGGCATCCGCCAGTGAGTAGGTGCCAAACAGCCACGGCCCCTCCTGCGCCTTTTCGCGCGCGAAACTCCACAGCGTTTCAAGGCGTTCGATGTCGGCCCTCACCTGCGCAGAGGCGATGAACTCCGCATCGACATGGGCCAGTTGCATCGGGCATTCCCCGCGCAGGGCGTGAAAGCCTGTGGTCATCTCTGCGCAAATCCAGCGGGCGCGGCTGCGGGCTGTCGGATCAGCGGGCCACAAACCGGCGGCGGGGTGGCGTTCTGCGAGCGTCTCGGCGATGGCGATACTTTCACCGATCACATCTCCCTCGGGGGTGCGCAGGGCCGGCACCAGCCGCGCAGGCGCGAAGGGCGCCATATCCTGCGCCATTGTCCCGCTGTAGAGGCCGATCATGACCTCTGTGAACGGCAGGTCGAATTTGTGCAGCATCAACCAGCCGCGCAGCGACCACGAGGAAAACAGACGGTCGCCGATAATGAGTTCATATGTCATGTGTGGTGTCCTCGGGCAGGTGGTTGATTTGTGCGACATGCCATTCATCGCGGCCCTTGTGGTGCAGGGTCGTGACCGAGATATTGTCGATCTTATGGGCCATCGCGGCATAGGGTGTAACGCCAAGGGCGCGCTGCACCTGCGTCAGGATCACACCGAAATGCGCCACGGCGATGATGTGGCCGCCTGCGTGTGCCGCGCCCAGTCTGTCGACCACCGCATTGACCCGCGCGCAGGTCTGGTTCCAGCTTTCGCCCTCTGGGGCCTGAATATCGCCGGGCGTTTCCCAGAAGGCACGGCTGAGGTGTGGATCACGCGCGGCAACGGCGTCAAACCCCATGCCGTCCCAGACGCCAAAGTCGATTTCGCGCAAGTCGCGTTCATGCGCAAGGCGGGTGTGCTCTGTCCCTTGCAGCGCGTCGGCAGTCGTCACAGCGCGCATCAGGTCAGACGAGACAACGTGCGCGGTTTGTGGCAGATGCGCCTGCACGCGTGCGATCAGCGCCGTATCGGACAGATCGGCCGGCACGTCGCGCCACCCGACAAATGATTTCTCGTGCGTGGGTCCGTGGCGGACCCAGTGCCAGATCGTCATGGCACCGTTCCTTTCAAGACCTGCGGCAGGCCTGCCGTGACCAGTACCGCCAGATCGGCCTGCGCGGCCAGCGCGATGTTGAGACGGCCCTGCGCCTCGCGGAACCGGCGGGCAAGCGCATTGTCCGGCACGATGCCATGTCCCACCTCGTTCGAGACGATGACCCAGGGTGCGGCGCAGGCGTGCAACGCAGCCAGCAGGGTGTCGGTGGCGGTTGCCAGCTCTGCCTCCTCCATCATCTGATTGCTGAGCCACATGGTCGCGCAGTCGATCAGAACCGGTGTGTCAGCGGATAATCCTGCCAGCGGGGCCGCGACATCCAGCGGTGCTTCGACCGTGTGCCAGCGCGCGTCCCGTCGCGATCTATGCACTTTAACCCGTTGTTTCGTTTCCCCGTCCAGAACCCGTCCTGTGGCAAGATAAATACAGCTCAACCCGCTGGAAAGGATAAAGGTTTCTGCCCACTGGGACTTGCCCGATGCAGCGCCCCCTAAAACAAATGTCCCTTTTGGCAACATTTTTCGAAACCTTTTGTGAACCTTTATGCACTTTCATGCGTAGTATTAACAAAGCGTCACCACAAGGTGACATCTAACGCGTCATAACAGATGACATCACCCAGGGAGACGGACCAGATGGCACTTGGAACTGCACAGGATTTTTCACTCACCCGGACCGCGATGAAAGCAGAGCTTTTGGATGCAGAGACGGAGTTGAGACTGGCATATGCGTGGCGCGACGAGCGGTGTGAGGAATCACTGCACCGGTTGATTACCGCCTACATGCGGCTGGCGATTTCGATGGCGTCCAAATTCAAGCGGTATGGCGCCCCGATGAACGATCTGATCCAGGAAGCGGGTCTGGGTCTGATGAAAGCGGCGGATAAATTTGACCCCGACCGCGGCGTGCGCTTTTCCACCTATGCCGTCTGGTGGATCAAGGCCTCCATTCAGGATCACGTCATGCGCAACTGGTCGATGGTGCGCACCGGTTCGACCTCTTCCCAGAAGTCTTTGTTTTTCAATATGCGCCGCGTTCAGGCGCGGTTGGAGCGTGAGGCCGCATCGGCGGGTGAGGAGCTGGACCGTCACCAGTTGCGGCAGATGATCTCGACCGAGATCGGCGTGCCGTTGCACGATGTCGAGATGATGGAGGGGCGTTTGTCCGGCTCGGACTATTCGCTCAACGCGACGCAGTCCGCCGAGGATGAGGGTCGCGAATGGATCGACGCGCTGGAAGACGACAGCGCGCAAGCCGCCGAGAATGTCGAGCACAGCCATGATACGGCGCAGTTGCGCGAATGGTTGCTGTCGGCCATGTCGGCGCTGAACCCGCGTGAGCAATTCATCGTGCGCGAGCGTAAGCTGCGCGATGCCCCCCGCACGCTCGAAAGTCTGGGCAAGGAGCTGAGCCTGAGCAAAGAGCGGGTGCGACAGCTGGAGGCCGCAGCCTTCCAGAAGATGCGCAAATCGCTGGAGATGCAGTCGCAGGAAGTCTTCCACTTTTTGAACTAGGTGCAGATGCTCCGGTTTCTTTGCGTCATCGCAGCCTGCATCGCGGTGACTGTGTCAGCATCGCTGGCGCAGGTCCCCGATGCTGCGCGTGACGCGCAAATCGTCCTGTTGGGGGAGCAGCACGACAACCCCGCACACCACGCACGCCAGTCAGAGTGGGTCGCCACCTTGGCGCCGCGCGCGCTGGTATTTGAAATGCTCACGACGGCGCAGGCTGTGCGCGCCGCCGGTCCGTGGCGTGATCAGGCCGCGCTGGATGCGCTGGTGGGATGGTCAGGCAGTGGTTGGCCTGCGTTCGATATGTATTTCCCGATTTTTGCGGCGGCCCCTGATGCTGTGATCTATGGCGCGGCTGTTCCGCGTGCGCAGCTTCGCGCGCAGATGTCGCGTCCCTTGGCCGCGCACCCGCTGGCGCCGCGTTTCGGGCTGGACCTGCCTGCGGATGAAACCGAACAGGCCGCGCGCGAGGTGCTTCAGGCGCGTGCGCATTGCGATGCGTTGCCGGAAAACCTGTTGCCAGCGATGGTAGATGCCCAACGTCTGCGGGACATGACGCTGGCCGATGTGGCGCTGCGGGCGGTGTCGGCGACGGGCGGGCCGGTTGTGGTCATCACCGGCAATGGTCACGCGCGCACCGATTGGGGGGTGCCTGCATTGCTGTCGCATGCTGCGCCGGAGGTTACCGTTTTTGCTTTGGGTCAGGGGGAGGAAGGGGTGCCGCCAAGTGGTACATTCACCCTGACCCTTGATGCGGCACCTGCGCCTGTGCGCGGCGATCCCTGCGCTGCGTTCAAAAACTAGGAGGGTCTGGCGCTGCTCCTGCCCGCCGCCTATGTTGGATGTGAATTCAGCTGTCCAAGGGGCGCATCATGTTAGGTGGCAAACATATCCTGCTCATCATCGGCGGTGGCATCGCGGCGTTCAAATCGCTGGAGCTGATCCGCCGTTTGCGTGAACGCGGGGCGGTGGTCACGCCGGTCCTGACCCGTGCAGGCGAGGAATTCGTGACGCCGCTGTCTGTCTCTGCACTGGCGGGTCAAAAGGTGTTTCGTGATCTGTTCGATCTGGGCGACGAGGCCGAGATGGGGCACATCCAGCTGAGCCGCGTTGCCGATCTGGTTGTCGTCGCCCCCGCCACGGCGGATCTGATGGCCAAGATGGCGGGCGGGCTGGCGAATGATCTGGCCTCGACCCTGCTGCTGGCGACGGATACGCCGGTGATGATCGTGCCTGCGATGAACGTGCGGATGTGGGAGCATGCCGCCACGCAACGCAACCTTGCGACGCTGCGCGGGGACGGCATCGCGGTTGTGGGGCCGAATGCGGGCGACATGGCCTGCGGTGAATTCGGTCCCGGCCGCATGGCAGAGCCGTTAGAGATCGTCGAGGCCGTGCAGACCGCGCTGGCGCAAGGGCCGTTGAACGGGCGGCGGATCATCGTCACCTCCGGCCCCACGCATGAGCCGATAGACCCCGTCCGCTATATCGCCAACCGGTCCTCGGGCGCGCAGGGCACGGCACTGGCGCGCGCGCTTGCGGCGCTGGGCGCGCAGGTGGTTTTTGTGACCGGCCCCGCCGATGTGCCCCCGCCCGAAGGGGTCGAGGTCGTGCAGGTGCAGACTGCGGCCCAGATGAAACAGGCGGTCGATGCAGCCCTGCCAGCGGACGCTGCGATATTCGCGGCTGCGGTTGCCGACTGGCGGGTCAGCAGCGCATCGGATCGCAAGCTCAAGAAAACGAAAGACGGGCTGCCCGCGCTGGAGTTTGCCGAAAACCCCGACATCCTGCACGGGGTGTCGCACAGGGCCTCGGGGCGGCCACAGCTGGTCGTGGGCTTTGCCGCTGAAACGGATGATGTGATCGCCAATGCTACGGCAAAGCGGCTGCGCAAAGGCTGCGACTGGATCGTGGCCAATGATGTCTCGCCCGAAACGGGGATCATGGGCGGCAGTGAAAATGCGGTCACGCTGATCAGCGACGAGGGTGCGCAGGCATGGCCGCGCATGGGCAAGGACGCCGTTGCAACCAGGTTGGCTGCGAAAATCGCGGAGGCGCTGGCGCAATGAACGGCGTCGATGTGCGCATGATGTGGGAGGCTGGCGCCGACCGCAGCCTTGGCCTGCCGGGCTATGCCACCCGCGGGGCTGCGGGCGCTGATCTGCGGGCCAACCTGCCGGATAGTGCGGCGGTGCTGCTGGCGGCAGGTGCGCGTGCACTGATCCCGACGGGGCTGCGGATGGCCATCCCCGAAGGGTTCGAGGTGCAGATCAGGCCGCGCTCTGGCCTCGCGCTCATGCACGGGATCACCTTGCCCAATGCGCCGGGTACGATCGACGCTGACTATCGCGGGCCGGTGGGGGTGATTGTGTTGAATACGGGTGACGCGCCGTTCACGGTCACGCATGGGATGCGCATCGCGCAGATGGTTGTCGCGCCCGTTGTCCAAGCTAGGTTCCACTGCGTTGAGGAGCTGGAAAGCACGGCGCGCGGCGCGGGCGGCTTTGGCTCGACCGGAACGGAGTAAGCGGGTGCTTGTCCTTATTCTTGCGGCGGCGATCTGGGGGCTGGGCGCTGCGATGCGGATGCCGCGCAATGCACGCTGGAACATGATCGGCCTGTTGCTGGTCGCGGCGATTGGCGTGCATCTGCTGCTGCCCGAGGGGCATCCGCTGCGCGCGGCGGCCGGAGGCAGTGCTGCGCCGTGGCTTATTCTGGTTGGCATCGGCGCAGTTGTGTTTGCCTATTCGCGCGTGATCTTGCGGCTGCGGGGTCGGACGGGTGTCGACGATACCACAGCGCCGGCCACACCACCCGCGCGGTTTTCCGAGGCCGAGCTGAACCGCTATGCCCGCCACATCGCGCTGCGCGAAGTCGGCGGTGTGGGGCAAAAGGCGCTGAGAAACGCAAAGGTTCTGGTCGTGGGCGCGGGCGGGCTGGGGGCGCCTGTGTTGCAATATCTTGCGGCGGCGGGGGTCGGGCGGATCGGTGTGATTGACGCCGACACTGTCGAGAACACGAATTTGCAGCGGCAGGTCATTCACAAGGATGCGGCCATCGGCATGCCCAAGGTGTTTTCGGCGCAGGCCGAGATGAGCGCGCAAAACCCGTTTATCGACGTGCGCCCCTACCACCGTGAATTCAACGCAGAGATCGCCGCAGATCTGGTGGCGGAATATGATCTGGTTCTGGACGGCACAGACAATTTCGAGACGCGCTATCTTGTGAACGAAACTTGTGTGGCGGCGGCGGTGCCCTTGGTCAGCGGCGCGCTGAGCCAGTGGGAAGGGCAGTTGAGCGTGTTCGACCCCGCCCGTGGTGCGCCCTGCTACCAGTGTATTTTTCCTGCCGCCCCTGCTGCGCATCTGGCGCCCGACTGTGCGCAGGCCGGTGTTATCGGCCCGCTGCCGGGTGTCGTGGGCGCGATGATGGCGGTCGAGGCGCTCAAAGTTTTGACGGATGCGGGCACGGCGCTGCGCGGCCAGTTGCTGATCTACGACGCGCTTTATGGCGAAAGCCGCAGCATCCGGATCACGCCGCGCACCGATTGCCCGATTTGTTCAGACCGGCAGACCCAAAGATTATAACCCCTGCGTAGGCCCCGTCGGGTTGCGCGAAAAGGAGACGATGTATGAACCCGCTGTTGCAAGACTGGACTACGCCCTTTGGCCTCGCGCCGTTTGACCGGGTGTCCGACGATGATTTCGCGCCCGCCCTTGATGCAGCGCTTGCCGCGCATAACGACGAGATCGCGGCAATCGTTGCCAACCCCGCGCCCGCCGATTTCGCCAATACGGTTGAGGCGCTGGAAAGCATCGGCAAAAAGCTGGATCAGGTCTTGGGCGTCTTTTTCACTGTGGCCGGCGCAGACAGCACGCCCGCGCGTGAGGCGTTGCAGCGTGATTTTTCGCCGAAGCTGTCAGCGCATTTTGCCGAAATTTCCGCGAATAAGGAATTGTTCGCGCGGGTCGATGCCGTCTGGCAGGGCCGCGAAGGGGCCGGCCTGTCGGCAGAGCAGCTGCGCGTTTTGATGCTGACACATCGCGGGTTTGTGCGTGCAGGGGCTGCGCTGCGCGGCGCGCAAGAGGACCGGATGAAGGAGATCAAAGGCAGGTTGGCCGTGCTGGGCACGCAGTTCACGCAGAACCTTTTGGCGGATGAACGCAGCTGGTTCATGAAGCTGGAGGAGGGCGATCTGGACGGGCTGCCCGAATTTGTTGTGGATGCCGCCCGTGCGGCGGGCGCGGAGAAGGAGGCAGGCGGGCCTGTCGTCACGCTGTCACGGTCCCTGATTACGCCGTTTTTGCAATTCAGCCCGCGCCGTGATTTGCGCAAGGTCGCGTTCAAAGCATGGGAGGCGCGGGGCGCCGGGGGCGGCGAGACGGACAACCGCGCCATCGCCGCCGAGACATTGGCCCTGCGCAAGGAGCGCGCGGCGCTGCTGGGCTATGACAGCTTCGCCGATTACAAGCTCGAGACTGAAATGGCCAAGACGCCCGCTGCTGTGCGCGATCTGCTGATGCAGGTGTGGGAGCCTGCAAAGACCCAAGCCAACGCCGATGCAAAAGTGCTGGAGGAAATGATGCATGCGGACGGTGTGAATGGTGATCTGGCCCCGTGGGACTGGCGCTATTACGCGCAAAAGCGGCGTGCGGCAGAGCATGATCTGGATGAGGCGGCGCTGAAACCCTACTTCCAGCTGGACCGGATGATCGAGGCCTCCTTTGCCTGCGCGACACGTCTGTTCGGACTGGCGTTCACGCCGCTGGATGTGCCGCTGTACCACCCCGATTGCCGCGCGTGGGAGGTCACGCGGGACGGCAAGCATGTGGCGGTGTTCATCGGGGATTATTTCGCGCGCGGGTCCAAACGCTCGGGGGCGTGGTGCTCGGCGATGCGGGCGCAGGCGAAATTCCCGCAGGCACAGACGCCCGTGGTCATCAATGTGTGCAACTTTGCCAAGGGCGATCCGGCGCTGCTGTCCTATGACGACGCGCGCACGTTGTTCCATGAATTCGGTCATGCGCTGCACCAGATGTTGTCGGATGTCACCTACGAGAGTATCTCGGGCACCTCTGTTGCGCGCGATTTCGTCGAGCTTCCCAGTCAGTTGTATGAGCATTGGCTGGAGGTGCCGGAGGTGCTGGGCGAATTTGCTACCCATGCCAAAACCGGCGCGCCGATGCCGCAGGAGATGCTGGAAAAAGTGCTGGGGGCCGCGACCTTCGATATGGGCTTTGCGACGGTCGAATACGTTGCCTCTGCGCTGGTTGATCTGGCCTTTCACGAAGGGGATGCGCCCGCGGATGTGATGGCCATGCAGGCGCAGGTTCTGGACCAGATCGGGATGCCTGCGGCCATCACCATGCGCCACGCCACGCCCCAGTTCGCGCATGTGTTTTCGGGTGACGGATATTCCAGCGGCTACTACAGCTATATGTGGTCCGAGGTGATGGACGCCGATGCGTTCCAGTCTTTCGAGGAGGCAGGCGGCGCGTTCGACCCTGCCCGCGCCAAAGCGCTGGAAGAGCATATCCTGTCCACCGGCGGCAGCGTTGACCCTGCCATGCTTTATACAGCGTTTCGCGGGCGGTTGCCGGGGGTTGAGGCGCTGCTCAAAGGGCGCGGGCTGGTCGCGGCCTAATAGCCCAGCTTGCGATCAACAAGGTGGCGCAGCGGGGTGCCCGCCTCACTGCGCCGGATGTTGTCCACGATGACTTGCGCGGCGGTAACCGCGCGGGTTTCTGCGGCGATATGCGGTGTAACGGTCACGTTTGGGTGTGCCCAATAAGGATGGTCGCGCGGCAATGGCTCGGTCCGGAAAACGTCCAGCGTGGCGTGGGCGATCCGGCCTGTGTCAAGGGCCGCCAGCAGCGCATCGTCGTCGATCAGCGGGCCGCGCCCGGGGTTGATCACGAATGCCCCGTCGGGCATCTGTGCCAGCGTTTCGGTATTCAGGATATTTGTTGTCGCAGGTGTGTCGGGCAGCAACGTCACGGCGATTTGCGCGCGGGCCAGTGCATCGTGCAACCCTTGGGTACCGTGCAGGCAGGTAACGCCTGCGACGTCGCGGGGGCTGCGCGACCAGCCGGTCACCCTGAACCCCAGCGTCACGAGCATCTGCGCGCAGGCCGCCCCCAGCGCCCCCAACCCGAGGATCACGACATCGCGTTCATGTGCCAGTGGCGGGGCCTGCGCCTGCCACACCCTGTCGGGGTTGATGATATGCGCGTCCATGCCAAGGTGATAGCGCAGCACATGGCCCGTGACCCATTCCACCATCCCCGCCGTGAGGCCCGGATCGACCATGCGCGCCAGCGGAAGGGTCAGGGTGGGGTTGCCGGTAATCTGCTCAACACCCGCCCACAGGTTCAGCACCGCTTTTGCGCGGGTGTAGGGGGTGAAATCCTGTAGATCGCTGTTGGGTGCATAGATGATGTAATCGACCTGTGCGGCGGGGATGTCCGTGTCCAGATGTGCGTCGATGCCCGCTTGCTCCAGCGCGGTGCGCAGCGGCGTCTCGTATGTGGTCCAGCGGTCCGGCTGCGCGGCAAACAGCACGTTGATCATGTGGCAAATGCTCCGCCCATATCGGCAAGGCCTTTGACTTCGACAGGATTGCCCGAGGGGTCCATGAAGAACATCGTCGACTGCTCGCCCGGCTCCCCCTTAAAGCGGGTGTGGGGGGCAAGGACAAAATCAACCTTGGCGGCCGTCAGGCGGTCGGCGAGGCTGCGCCATTCGGCGTAAGGCAGCACGATGCCGAAATGCGGCATCGGCACTTTGTGGTCGCCGACCAGACCGGTCGAGGCAACGGCCATCGGTGTGCCCAGATGGCACGACAGCTGATGCCCGAAAAAATCGAAATCGACCCAGGTGTGTGTGCTGCGTCCCTCGGCACAGCCCAGCAGATCGCCGTAAAAGGCGCGGGTCTGGTCAAGGTCGGTAACGTTGAAGGCAAAGTGGAAAATGGCCATAGCGCGCAAGTCTCATGTGTGACGTCCGCCAAGGGATAGCGCAGCCTTCAGCCTTGCGCAAACCGCTTCAGCGCGGGCGGTGAATGTGGGCCGATTGCACCAGCCCGAATGCCAGCAACAGCACCAGCATCGCAGAGCCGCCATAGCTTACCAACGGCAGGGGCACGCCCACGACAGGGGCCAGCCCCATCACCATCGACATGTTGACCGAGAAGAACAAAAAGAAGTTAAGCGCGATGCCGAGCGTCAGCAGGGAGGCAAAACGGTCCTTGTTCAAAATTGCTGATACGATGCAGAAGATAATGATCAGCGCATAAAGTGCCAACAGGGAGATGCCACCGATAAATCCGAATTCCTCGGCCAGCGTGGTAAAGATAAAGTCGGTGTGTTTTTCGGGCAGAAAGTTCAGGCGCGATTGCGTCCCTTGCATAAATCCGCGCCCCGTCCAGCCCCCCGATCCCAGCGCGATCTTTGACTGGGTAATGTGATAGCCCGCGCCCAGCGGATCGGAACTGGGGTCGATGAACGTGTCGATGCGGCGGAACTGGTAGTCCTTGAGCATCTGCCACGGCGTGCCGCGCGACTGGAAAACGGCAGTCACCAGCCCTGCACCTGCGGCGATCACGGTGGCGAAATAGGCCCAGTGAACGCCGGCCAGAAACATCAGCCCGCCCCCCGCCGCCAGCAGCAGGATCGAGGTGCCCAGATCGGGTTGGCGCAGCACCAGCATCGTCGGCACGATGATAACCAACACAGGCAGCAGCACCCACAGCGGACGCGACGTTTTCTTGGCGGGGAGCCAGTCATAGTAAGCGGCCAGAAACATGACGAGCGTGATTTTCGTCAGCTCGGACGGTTGCAGGCGGATCACGCCCAGATCAATCCAGCGCTGGGCGCCCATGCCAACTGCGCCGAAAAATTCGACCCCAATCAGCAGGATAACCGAGATGCCATAGGCGAGGCCTGCCAGATTGCGCCACATCCAGATCGGCACCATGCCGACCCCGATCATCAGGACCAGCCCCAGTGCAAACCGCTTCATCTGCGGTTCGGCCCAAGGGGAGTAGCCGCCACCGGCAACAGAATAGAGCATCAGAAAACCCGCCCCCGCCACGGCCGAGATCAGCAGGACCAGTGGCCAGTTGAGAAACAGCACCTTGCGCAGCCCCGTGGGTACGGATTTTACCGAATGTTCAAGATAGCTCATGCTTGGTCTTTGCTGGTTTTGATGCGGGCATCGGGCTGTACATCGCGCAGGCGCCGCTGTTGGTTGCGGATACGCGAGCGGTCGCCGCTGGGATAGGCCTCCACCGGTGGTTCCCCGTCATAGAGCGCCTGAAGCATCACGTCGCGCGCGATGGGCGCCGCCGCTTTCGAGCCGCCGCCGCCATGTTCGACCAATACAGCCACCGCATATTTGGGGTCGTCATAAGGGGCAAAACCGACAAACAGCGCATGGTCGCGCTGCTCCCAAGGAACCTCGTTATTGTTCACCACCACCGAGCGGACCTGCGACGTCCCCGTCTTGCCCGCCATGCGCATGTCTTTTGCGATGATGCGGCTGCGATAGGCCGTGCCGCGCCGGTCATTGACCACGGCATACATCGAGCGGCGCATTTTGCGCAGGTTGTTTTCCGTCATGTCCAGCGCGCCATTGCCCTTGATCGGCTCCTCGATGCCATTGACCGATTTGATCAGGCGTGGCGTCACCTCGCGGCCTGTGGCCAGCCGGGCCGTCATCACAGCCAGTTGCAGCGGCGAGGCCAGCATGAACCCCTGCCCGATGGACGCGTTGACCGTGTCCCCGATCACCCAATCTGCCCCGCGGTTGTCACGCTTCCACGCCTTTGTCGGGGTCAGCCCCGAATTGACAGAGCTCAGCGCGAGATCGTGGCGAAGACCGAGGCCAAAGCGGTTGGACATCGCCGAAATCTTCTCGATCCCGACCTTGAGCGCCAGATCGTAGTAATAGACATCGCAAGAGCGTTTCAGCGAGGTTTCCAGATCGACCCAGCCGTGGCCGGAGCGCTTCCAGCAGTGAAAACGCCTGCCCCCGATTTCAAGGTGTCCGGGGCAATGCACGGTGTCGTCCGGCCCGATGATCCCCGCCTCGATTGCGGCCATTGCCGTCATCATCTTGAACGTCGAGCCGGGCGGATAGGCGCCTTGCACGGTCTTGTTTACCAGCGGGCGATATTTGTCCGTCAGCAGCGGGTCGTAATCCTTGGATGAAATCCCGCCGATGAACAGGTTGGGGTCATAGGACGGCGCCGAGGAGTTGGCCAGCAGATCGCCCTTTTCACAGTCCATGATGACCACGGCGGCGCTTTCGCCCATCAGGCGGGCCTGCACATAGTTTTGCAGCTTGGCGTCGATGGTCAGTTGCAGGGCGGCGCCGGCCTTGCCCTCGCGGCGCTCCAGCTCACGCATGACGCGGCCGGTGGCGTTGACCTCGACCTGTTTGGTGCCGGCCACGCCGCGCAGGCGGGCTTCCTCGCGGGCCTCCACGTTGATCTTGCCGATCTGGAAGCGCGGGATGCGCAGCACCGCATCGGGGTCTTCCAGCGCGTCGAGGTCTTTCTGGCTCACGCGTCCGACACGGCCCACGACATGCGCAAAGTCCGAGCCGCGCGGATAGACACGCGTACTGCCGACCTCGGGTGAGACACCGGGCAGGGCGGGGGCGTTGACCGAGACGGCACTCACCGCGTCCCAGCTTACGTCCTCGGCGATGGTGACGGGCAAAAAGCGTTGCGCACGCTTGAGCTCGTCCAGCGCGCTTTGCGTCTTTTCGGGGGTGAGATTGATCAGGCGGGCGACGCGCAGCAACACTTCCTCCGGCTCGCCTGCGTCCTCGCGGACCATGACGATGCGGTAACTGGGCACGTTCTGGGCCAGCTGCATGCCGTTGCGGTCGAAAATCTCGCCTCTGATCGGGGGGATCAGACGGATGTTGATGCGGTTTTCCTCGGCCAGCAGGCGAAACTGGTCGGCCTGATCGACCTGCAAATAGCGCATGCGTGCGGCCAGCCCGCCCATGAACAACAGCTGCGCACCGCCCAGCAGTGCGGCGCGGCGGCTCAGCACGGTGTGGTTCGAGTCTGATTCGGCTCTTGAGCGTCTCATTCAGGGTGCCTCATTTTTTCTATGCCCGCCCGCCAAAGCTGTCCAGTTCACCCGGCGCCGCGCGGCGCACCCCGAGGATCGAGCGGGTGACGAAGACTGCAACAGGGTAGATCAGGACTGTCATGCCCAGCTCCAGCAGGCTCAGCCGCAGGTCGGGCGGCGTCACCAAAAGAACAGATAGCACAGTCCGGTTCACGATCAAAATTCCGATCAACAGCACCGCCACGGCGATCCATTCCGCGCCAAAAGTTGCATCGCGCAGATTGCGCGAGCGCCCTTTGAGGTTTTCGCAGGCCAGCAACGCCAGCAGCGCCCACAGACCGGGGGGACGCTGAAGCAGCAGATCACCCAGCAAAAAGAGAATGGCCAGTAACAGCGTCGGCACATATTCGGGACGGCGCAGCGACCACGCGAGCGCAAATGCGATGAGCAGGTCCGGCCCGATCACCGTGCGTTGCGTGCCGTGGTCCAGCAGTGCGCGCAGCCGCGCCTCGGCGGGGTCGATGGTGGCCAGCGGGGGCGTCAGCTCGGGGGCGAACAGCGACACGGGCTGGGTGTCGATCGGCAGCAGATGGAAAAAGAGGATCAGCAGCGCCAGCACCGTAAAGACGCTGCGCATCAGCAACAGGCGGGCGGGCGACAGCTCGTCCATCTGCGTTACTCCTGCCCGGCGGATACGTCCGCTTCGACCAGCGGGTCGGCACCGGTGTCCGCGATCACGGCGGGGCTGTCCGACACGGCGTCGGTGCCGTGGTGGCGCAGCACGCGCAAAAACTCCAGCCGCTCGAAATCAGCGGCAAGGCGGACACGCAACCGCCCGCCGGGGTCGGCGGCGATCTGCCCGATCAGCAGCCCTGCGGGAAACACACCCCCGTCGCCCGAGCTGATGACCCGGTCGCCCGGCCGCACAAGGCCGGGGTTTTCGAGAAAATCAATCGGCGGTGCGGCAGAATTGTCGCCCGCCACAATGGCGCGCTGGCCGGACGGCTGGATGACGACGGGTATCCGGCTGGACGCATCCGTGAGCAGGATCACCCGCGCCGTGTTTTCGCCCACGCCCGAAATGCGACCCACAAGGCCGATGCCGTCCATCGTCGCCCAGCCTTCGATCACGCCGTCACGCGCACCGACATTGAGCAGGACAGACTGGCGAAACGGTGAACCGCTGTCGGCCAGCACAACGCCCGTGACATAGGTCAGGCGCGGGTCAAGGCGGACCTTGTTGAGGTCCAGCAGCCGCGCATTTTCCTGCTCAAGCTGCAAGGCCGCTTCTTTCCACGTCTGCATCCGCCGCAATTCGGAACGCAGTTCGGCGTTCTGTTCGGACAGGCGCTGATAGCTTTGGAAGTCGCGCAGCAGGTTCACGGTGCCCGTCACAGGCGCCATCGCCCAGTCGAGGTTGGGCACCAGCCGGTCGGTCACCTGCGCGCGAAACCGCTCGACCCGCGGGCTGTCGATGCGCCACAGGATGAACACCGCCGCCAGCACGAGGCACAACACCGCCGTCAGCAGCCGCCGCAGCGGGCCGGTGTAGTCGTTGGAATTGTGCCGGTCTCTGGCCATGATGGCGAAACGCCTTCCTTGCCCCTGTGCTTAGCTGTCGTAGTCGATAGCGTGGCGCAACTGCTTCTCGTACTCAAGCGCTTTGCCGGTGCCAAGCGCCACACAATTGAGCGGTTCGTCCGCGACGGAGATCGCCAGACCGGTCTGCTCGCGCAGCGCCAGATCCAGATCGCCCAGCAGCGCACCGCCCCCCGTCAGCATCACGCCACGGTCGACAATATCGGCGGCCAGATCGGGCGGTGTCGTCTCGAGCGCGGTCATCACCGCCTCGCAGATCTGCTGCACGGGTTCGGCCAGTGCTTCGGCGATCTGCGCCTGCGTCACTTCGATTTCCTTGGGCACGCCGTTCAGCAGGTCGCGCCCGCGAATTTGCATCGAGGTGCCGCGCCCGTCGTCGGGCATGCGCGCGGTGCCGATAGAGGTCTTGATCCGTTCGGCCGTTGTTTCACCTACCAGCAGGTTTTGCTGGCGGCGCAGGTAGCTGATGATCGCCTCGTCCATCCGGTCACCACCCACGCGGACCGAGCGGGCATAGACGATGTCGCCAAGGCTCAGCACCGCGACTTCGGTCGTGCCGCCGCCGATGTCGACGACCATGTTGCCGGTGGGGTCCGTGATGGGCATGCCTGCACCGATGGCCGCCGCGATAGGCTCAGCGATCAGGCCAGCGCGGCGGGCACCCGCGCTCAGCACCGATTGGCGGATCGCGCGTTTTTCAACAGGGGTCGCACCGTGGGGCACGCAGACGATGATCTTTGGCTTGGAGAAGGTCGAGCGTTTGTGCACCTTGCGGATAAAGTGTTTGATCATTTCTTCGGCGGTGTCGAAATCGGCAATCACACCCTCGCGCATCGGGCGGATCGCCTCGATGCTGCCGGGGGTGCGGCCCAGCATCAGCTTTGCATCCTCGCCCACGGCGAGCACTTTTTTCACGCCGTCCTTGACGTGATAGGCGACCACTGATGGCTCACTCAGAATGATGCCCTTGCCCTTCACATAAACCAGCGTGTTCGCGGTTCCCAGATCAATCGCCATATCGGACGAGAACAGGCCACGGAGATTTCCAAAGATCGACATGAGGGGTAGCACCTTGCAAATGACAGTTGGCCCGCCTCCGGCACCGGAAGCAGGCAGCGCCCTTATAGGGGCTGCTTGCGCCGGATTAAAGGGGGAGTTGGCAGCGTTCGGCGGAACAGTGCCTCTTGCCCGCAGGCGAAATCGGGACAAGTGTAGCGCAGTGAATTCAGAAGGTGCGATATGAAGAAAATCCAGACGCTTGGCGTGCATCACATCACCCTGATGGGGGCGGATCGGCAGACCAGTATTGATTTCTGGGAAGGGGTGCTGGGCATGCCGTTCCTGTTCGACCAACCCAATCTGGACGACGATGCCGAGGGGCATCTGTATTTTGACCCCGGCGACGGGCGGCTGATCACTATCTTCACCAACGAGAACCGCAGCCGCGTCCACAACCGCACGCCGATGGATGCCGGCTGTGTGCACCACATAGCCTTTGAGGTAGACCGCGCGATGTTCGATCAGGTGCTTGAACGGCTGGAGGCCCGCGGCATAGGCAATTCGGGCATCAAGGATCGCGGGTTCATGCATTCGATCTACTTCAAAGACCCGCTGGGTCTGCTGATCGAACTGGCCTGCTATACCTTCATCCCACCACGCGGGTCTTCCCACGCCGAGGTCATGCTGGAGGCACATAAACTGCGTGTGGCGCGCGGCGACAAGGCGATCGCGCGGACGCATCTGGCGGATGCGAGCGTGATGATCGTGGAACGCAGCCAGGGATCGCTGAGTGCGGATCGCGGGGCGAAGAACCCGTATCGGGAATAGCTGCTGAACCGTCATAATTTTGTCCGGTTTTCTGTCTAGCCCTTTGGTCAAACGAAAGGCAACTGACATGAAAATTCTGTTCAACTGCGCGGTTTATCTGCTTCTTGCAACGGGTGTTATGGCCCAGACGATGAACGTCTCTACCCTGCGCGAGGCTGTCGCTGCGCGTGATTTCAGCGCGGTTGATGCGGGGCTGGACGCGGCGCACACCAGCTATCTGGAAGGCAATATCACCGCCGATGAGATGCGTGCGATGTTCATTCTTTTGTCGACAAGTGCACCCAACACCGTGTCCTTTGTCAAGGAATGGCTGGTCCAGCAACCAGATGATCCAAAGGCCCAGATTGCCCGCGCATGGAGCATGTATAACGCTGCCCATGCTGTCCGGGGCGCGGGAAATTCCGTCTCTGCCTACTATGCGCAAGGGATGTTCGAAGCGGCGTATGACCTCTCATACAGCGCCTATCAGGCTGATCCCACGCTGGTTCCTGCGTCCGATGCGATGGTGCGCGGTCTGGCAAGCAGCCTTGCCGGTCCATATTTTGCAGCAGAGGCGCTTGAGGCCATCCAGACCGAGCGCCCCAACTGGGGCAGCATACTGCGGTCGCTGCATGAGGTTGCGCGCGTGTCTGCGAATGTCACGCGCACCTACTGCAAGTCGGTCTCGCGTAGCTTTGGCAAAGATGCCGCTGAAATTGAACACCGCTGTCTGATGATTGCGGCGATCAGGTACGGGCGCACGGACCTTCAGCCATACATCGAGGAGCATCTTTGGGAAGACTCCGACCCCGAGTTACTTGTGCCGCGGCTCAATTATTTCCTGACTAAATACGAGTTTGGCGAGGCGACGAAACCGCAAATCGCCTGGGCGCGGCGCGTCTTGATGGAGGCGCCTGTTGACCAGTTCGCGTTGACGGAGCTTGCGCAACTTGCCCCCATCTTGGAGCGAAAGCTCGTCACGTTGCACAATGAGCCCAGTTTTATCGCGACCGAATTCAGACATGCACGGCTGGCGCTGGCGCAGACCTACCTTGCGGACGATCCACACAATCTGCACCTTCTGGACATGGTAGAGGGCGTCGCGTTTGAGGGTGAGCTGGCACAGTTCGAGACAGAGGACGGGCGGATCGGGCTTTCCATGACGCAACCTGAAATGAACGATGCACAGCGCGCGGAGCGCAAGGCGATGCAGGCCGCGCAAAAGGCAGATTTCAAAAAGCGTCGCCTCTATGCTTCGCCCTACAGCTCGAAAAATTGGCTGGACTACGCGCGCTTTGCCGGAAATTCAGGCGATCCGGCTACGATTTTCAGGGGCGATGCGGCTCTGCAAAATGCGGTGGTCTATTCAGATGATCCTTTTGCGGCACTGGCAGATCTGATTTCTGAAAAACAGATCCAGTATTACAAATTCACGCAGCATGACGACTTGCCCGACGCCGAAAAGGCAAAGCGCCCTGAGTGGCAGACGCTGTGGTCTACGACCGATATGACGGACACAGTGTTATGCCCCTATTTGCGAGCGCGACAGGCGCGCCGGCTGCTGTGCCCCCATTACACTGAACTTGGCAGAACCTGTGGGCCAGCGCCCTTTGACGCTGAACCGCAATCGGTCGAGTTGCATGAACGGGCGATGAACGCGCCGGCCTGCGCAGGCATTTTGGCAAGCTCTCTGGAAGAGTTGTGGTACGAAGAGGTGCCATTCTCCGAAGCGACGGCATTGCTTCAGTAAGTACCGGCCGCACAGCTCTCAGCTGCGGGGTGAAGGAGCGGGGAAACACCCCCGCTCCGTATCTTTGCTCAACCCGCGTCTTTATAGCTGACTTCGGGCTTGTCGGTGCCGCCCTTTTCGCGCCGCACCAACAGGCGGTTGAGGGCGTGGATATACGCGCGCGCCGAGGCGACGACCGTATCGGTATCGGCCGACTGGCCTGTCACGATGCGGCCCGCTTCCTCGAGGCGCACAGATACGGTGGCCTGCGCATCGGTGCCTTCTGTCACGGCGGCCACCTGATAGAGTTGCAGGCGCGCGTCATGCGCCACCAGTGCCTTGATACATTTGAAGGATGCGTCGACAGGGCCGTCGCCGTCCTGCTCGGTGCTGTGCTCGGACCCGTCGACCACCAGTGTCATTTTCGCGTGGTTCGGCCCGTCGGTGCCGCAGACAACGTGCATGGATTTGAGTTTGATCCGGTCTGCCTCGGGGTCGGAGGCGATGCGCATGAGCGCAATCAGATCCTCGTCATAAATCTCTTTCTTGCGGTCGGCCAGTTCCTTGAACCGTACGAACACATCCTTGAGCTGGTTGTCGCCCAGCTCAAACCCGAGGTTTTCGAGTTTCGAGCGCAGCGCGGCGCGGCCCGAATGTTTGCCCATGACGATATTCGTCTCGGTCAGGCCGACGTCCTCGGGGCGCATGATCTCGAACGTTTCGGCGTTTTTGAGCATGCCGTCCTGATGGATGCCGCTTTCATGCGCAAAGGCGTTTTTGCCCACGATCGCCTTGTTGAACTGCACGGCAAAGCCGCTGACCGTTGCGACGCGGCGCGAGATGTTCATCAGTTTGGTCGCATCCACGCGGGTCTGGAAGGGCATGATGTCGTTGCGCACGCGCAGGGCCATCACGACCTCCTCCAGCGCGGTGTTGCCTGCGCGCTCTCCCAGACCGTTGATGGTGCATTCGATCTGGCGGGCACCCGCCTCGACGGCGGCAAGGCTGTTGGCCGTGGCCATGCCCAGATCGTTGTGGCAATGGGTGGCAAAAATGATCTCGTCCGCGCCGGGCACACGGTCGAGCAGCATGGCGATCAAGGCGGCACTTTCACGCGGGGCGGTGTAGCCGACAGTGTCGGGAATGTTGATGGTTGTGGCACCCGCCTTGATCGCGATTTCGACCACGCGGCACAAATAGTCCTCTTCGGTGCGGGTGGCGTCCATCGGGGACCACTGCACGTTTTCGCACAGGTTGCGGGCGTGGCTGACCGTCTCGTGAATGCGGTCGGCCATCTGGTCCATATCAAGGTTGGGAATGGCACGGTGCAGCGGCGAGGTGCCGATGAAGGTGTGGATGCGCGGGTTGCGCGCGTGTTTGACCGCCTCCCAACAGCGGTCGATGTCACCGAATTGCGCGCGCGCCAGCCCGCAGATCTGCGCGCTGTTGGCCTGCCGCGCGATTTCCGAGACGGCGGCGAAATCCCCGTCCGAGGCGATGGGAAAGCCGGCCTCGATCACGTCGACACCCATTTCGTCCAGCAGCTGTGCGATCTCCAGCTTTTCTGCGTGGGTCATTGTGGCGCCGGGGGATTGTTCGCCGTCGCGCAAAGTCGTGTCAAAGATCAAGACGCGGTCTTGGGTCACGCCGGAGGCGGGCAATTTGGAGGCTTGGTCGGTCATGGAGGTATCTTTCTGTTGTCTGCTGTTTTTTGGCGCGCGGCACGTCCCTCTGAGCGGGCGCGCCGAATGGCACGCTCAGAGGCGGGCTAGCAGCAGGGCACGCAGCACGGGCGCGATGGTGCGCGCGAAAGGGATGCTATGTGCTGTGGTATTCATGGGTGCATTTATAACGGCGCTTTTCCAGATGGGAAGAGGAGTCTTCGTCGCTGTGCGCCCTGAGGGACCCGTGCAATGAGTTTAGTTTGAAAAGCGAAGCGGGGGCGGCGTTGATAAGTCTGCGCGGCGGTTTAGGTCAGCGGGTATGGATAGAGTTTTGATTATTGGCGCTTCGGGCGGGATTGGATCGGCGCTGGCTGCGCGATTGCGGGTGCGGGGGGCGGATGTCGTGGGGCTGTCGCGGGCGCAGGACGGGCTGGATATAACGGATGCCGCATCGGTCGAGGCGCATCTGGGGGCGCAGCAGGGGCCGTTTGACGGGCTGATTGTGGCGACCGGTGCGTTGGAGATTGCGGGTGCTGCGCCTGAAAAGACCGTGCGGGCGGTCACGGCGCAGGCGATGGCGGACCAGTTTGCTGTCAATGCGATCGGTCCTGCGCTGGTGTTGCGCCATGCGGCGCGTCTGTTGCCCAGAAAAGGGCGCAGTGTGTGTGCCGTGCTGACGGCGCGTGTGGGGTCCATCGGGGATAACCGGATCGGGGGGTGGACCAGCTACCGTGCAGCCAAGGCAGCGGCGAACCAGATTGTGCGCACCACTGCGATAGAGCTGGCGCGGACCCACCCCGGGCTGGCCTGTGTAGCGTTGCACCCCGGGACCGTCGAGACGCCGTTTACCGCGAAGTATCTGGGGCGGCATCCCGCTGTGCCTGCTGATGAGGCGGCACAGAACCTGCTGGCGGTGATGGATGGATTGTCGCCTGCGCAGACGGGCGGGTTTTATGATTGGGCAGGCAAGGAGGTCGCGTGGTGAGCCGTTTGGTTTTGGTTCTCGGAGATCAGTTGAGTGCAGGGCTGAGCGCGCTGCGTGAGGGGGATCGCGAGAGGGACACGGTCGTGATGGCGGAGGTGACGGAGGAGGCGCGCTATGTCCGTCACCATCCTAAAAAGATTGCGCTGGTGTTTGCCGCGATGCGCAAATTTGCGCAAGCGTTGGAGCGCGACGGCTGGCGCGTTGCCTATACGCAGCTGGACGATACCGAAAATGCGGGTTCGATCGTGGGGGAGTTGCTGCGCCGCGCCGGTCAGACCGGTGCCAGTGAAGTGCTTTGTACCGAGCCGGGTGAGTGGCGGTTGATCAACAAGCTGACCCATGCGCCGATCAAGACAACGATCCTTGGTGATGACCGGTTTCTTGCCAGTCATGCGGAGTTCGAGGCATGGGCCGAGGGGCGCAAGGCCCTGCGGATGGAGTATTTCTATCGCGAGATGCGGCGCAAGACAGGCCTGTTGATGGACGGAGACAAGCCTGTGGGCGGGCAGTGGAATTTTGATCATGACAACCGCAAGCCCGCGCCGGGCGACATTGCGCCCAAAGGCCCGCTGCGGTTTGAGCCGGATAACGTCACGGGCGATGTGCTGGGGTTGGTCGAGGCGCAGTTTGACGCGCATTTTGGCACCCTGCGTCCTTTCTGGTTTGCCACGACACGCGCGCAAGCGCTGGAGGCGCTGGAGCATTTTGTCGAACACGCGCTGCCGAGCTTTGGCGACTTTCAGGACGCGATGCTGCGCGGTGAGGATTTCCTGTTTCATGCGATCCTGTCGCCCTACCTCAATATCGGTTTGTTGGGGCCGTTGGAGGTGTGTCAGGCCGCCGAGAAAGCGTATGAAAGTGGTGCTGCGCCAATCAACGCGGTGGAAGGGTTCATTCGCCAGATCATCGGCTGGCGTGAATATGTGCGCGGCATCTATTTCCTTGAGGGGCCGGAGTATGCGCAGCGCAACGGCCTGAACCAGACCCGCGATCTGCCTGAAATGTATTGGGGCGGCGAGACGCGGATGGCCTGCATGGCAGCTGCCGTCGACCAGACCGCGCGCGAGGCGTATGCGCATCACATCCAGCGTTTGATGGTGACGGGTAATTTCGCGCTGCTGGCGGGGATTGATCCGTCGCAGGTGTCGCAGTGGTATCTGGAGGTATACGCCGATGCTTTTGAGTGGGTCGAGGCGCCCAATGTCGTCGGCATGAGCCAGTTCGCCGATGGCGGGGTGATCGCGTCCAAGCCCTATGTCTCGTCCGGGGCCTACATTAACCGGATGTCGGATTATTGCAAAGGATGCGCCTATAAGGTGAGCCAGAAAACAGGGGAGGGGGCCTGCCCGTTCAACACGCTGTACTGGCATTTTCTGGACCGCCACCGCGACCGGTTCTCGGGCAATGCGCGGATGGGAAATATGTACCGGACGTGGGACCGGATGGATGCGGAAAAACGCGCCACCGTTCTGGCCGATGCTGGCGCGATTCTGGCAAAGCTGGACGCGGGCGAGATCGTGTAGCTGCGGTGTCAGTTGGCGGAATTCCGGCGGGAGGAGCAGGGCGGGCTTGTCTGCGGGGGGGGCATCTGCGACGGTCTGCAAAAACCCCGAGCAGAAAAGAATGTACCGTGACAGTGACGCCTCCCGATTTTCCCTACCTCACCGCCCTGAATGCCTACGGGTTCTATTGCATCCCCGAGAGTTTTCGCAAACGCGAGGTGGCAAAGCTGTTGCTGGCGGGCAAGATCAACGAGGCGCGAACCTTGCAACTGGTGCAGCAATTCATCGGCAACGGCGATGTCGTGAGCGGGGGCGCCTTTGTCGGGGATTTCCTGCCGGTCATGTCACGCGCGCTCAAACGCGGGGCGCGGTTGCATTCGTTCGAGCCTAATCCAGTCGGATTTGCGGCCACGTCCATGACGCTTGCGCTGAATGGCCTGACAAACGTGAGCCTGTCGCAAGTCGCCGTGGGGCGCGAGGCTGCTGTGTTGCCGCTGTTGGTCGAGGGGCAAAATGGCACCGTCATGGGCGGCACGTCGCGCATCGTTGAGCAGGCCGAGGAAGGCCGGACTGTTGACGTCAAAATGGTGCGGATCGACGATCTGGTGCCGCCGGACCGCAAAGTCAGCGTGCTGCAACTGGATGTCGAGGGGCACGAATGGCCCGCAATCGAGGGGGCGCAGGTCACGATCAACAACGGGCATCCCCTGATCGTTCTGGAAACACTGAGGCACGAGAACGAGCGTGACGTCGAGACAAGGCTGCGCGCGCTGTTTCCGGATGCGGGGTACACCCTGATGGGCATGATGGAGCGGAACGCGTTTTACAAACCGGTCAAGCTGAAGGCGTAAAGGTCAGCCTTCGTCGGGCGTTTCGGTCGGGGCATCTGCCGCTGCGGGGGCCGCAAGGGCACCATTCTCCCAGTCGCCGGTCGCTTCTTCGCCTGTGGCATAACGCATGGTGCCCGCGCCTTGCCGTTTGCCGTCTTTGAACAGGCCGTCATAGACATCGCCGTTGGCGTAGGTTGCGATGCCTTTGCCCTCGATCTCGCCGCCGGCCCATTCGCCCTCATAGACAAATCCGCTGGCCATCGTGATTTTGCCCGTGCCCTCGCGGCGGCCTTTGATGAACTGCCCCTCGAACACAGTACCGTCGGGATAGGTCGCAACGCCTGTACCGTGGCGCAGCCCTGCCTGCCATTCGCCGACGTAGGTGCGCCCGTCGCCGTAGGTCAGTGTGCCTTGCCCCTCGTTGCGCGCGTTCACGAACCCGCCCTCATAGACCATGCCGTTAGGATAGGTGGCGATGCCCGTCCCCTCGATCACACCTGCGACCCAGTCACCTTCGTAGGTGGAGCCGTCGGGGTAGGTGATCTTGCCCTTACCCTCGGCCAGATTGTCCTTGAACATCCCCGTCTGGACAGAGCCGTCGGGGTAGGTCACCGTGCCCGTCCCTTCGGCGCGGCTCTCGGCCCACTCGCCCTCGTATTTATAGCCGTCCGCGCCGGTGAACGTGCCCATGCCGTGCCGCTGGTCGTTGAGATAGCTGCCCACATAGGTGTCGCCTGCGGCGGTGACGGATTTTCCCATCCCCTCGCGGCGGCCCGCGACCAGATCGCCCTCGTAGGTGTCGCCGTTGGCCTGGGTGATCTTGCCTTTGCCGTTCAGCTGCCCGTCGGACCATGTGCCCTCCAGCGTGAACCCTTCGGGATGGGTGAGCGTGCCTGCGCCCGAGCGCGCACCGTTCACGACCTGCCCGTCATAGACAGCGCCTTCGGCATCCTTGATGATGGCGGCGCCGGTGGCCTGCCCGTCGACCCAGTCGCCCTTGTATTCATAGCCCGAGGGCATGACCAGCACACCCTTGCCGTGGCGCTTGCCATTGCGAAACCCGCCCTCGTAGCGTTCGCCGCTGGCGTGGATCGCCACGCCTTGCCCGACGATGGTGCCGGCCTGCCATTCACCCTCGTAGGTGCCGCCGTCCGACATGGTGATCTTGCCGATGCCTTCGGGTTTGCCCTTGGCAAAATCCCCCTCGTAGACCGATCCGTTTGGAAAGCGCGCGATGCCTTGGCCCTTGATCTCCCCGTCGGCCCATTCACCAGAATACTGATAGCCGTTGGGCAGGGTGTAGGTGCCCGTGCCGTGCTGCAAGCCGTCCTTGAACGTCCCCTCGTACACACCGCCATCATCGTATTGCTTGCTTTGGACCTGACCGCTTTGGGCGTGGGCGGGCAACAGGGTCAGCGGTGTCAAGGCAACGGCAAGCAGCAGGGTGCGGAGTGTCATGATCGTCCTGTCATCTTAGCAATAGGTATCGCGGGCAGACTATGCGCGCAGCCCTTTGGGGGCAACGGCCTTTTGATGTGCGGCGCAATGCGGGCTTTCCCTTGCGCGACTATCTGCTACATCAAACGCCATAGAAAAGAGGGGCGATCATGGCAGAGCGGTTTCGCATCACATTGGGACAGCTGAACCCGACGGTTGGCGATCTGGCGGGCAATGCCGCGCAGGCGCGCAAGCTTTGGCAGGCCGGTTGCGATGCGGGTGCCGATCTGGTCGCGCTGCCCGAGATGTTCATTGCAGGCTACAATGCGCAGGATCTGGTGATGAAACCGGCCTTCCAGCTGGACGTGATGACCCACATCGAGGCACTGGCACGCGACTGTGCGGACGGCCCTGCGCTGGCCATCGGTGCGCCGCTGGTCGAGGGGGCGCAGCTGTTCAACGCCTATCTGATCCTGAAGGGCGGTAAGATCGCCTCCCGCGTGCTCAAGCATCATCTGCCCAACGAGACGGTTTTTGACGAGGTGCGTATTTTTGACAGCGGCCCGCTGGGCGGTCCCTATTCTATCGGTGACCTGCGCATCGGCAGCCCCATCTGCGAGGACGCCTGGCACGAGGATGTGGCCGAAACACTGGCTGAAACGGGCGCGGAATTCCTGCTGGTGCCCAATGGCTCGCCCTATTATCGCGGCAAGTTTGATACGCGCCTCAGCCACATGGTTGCCCGTGTGGTGGAAACGGATCTGCCGCTGATCTACCTCAACATGGTGGGCGGGCAGGACGATCAGGTGTTCGATGGCGCGAGCTTTGGCCTCAATCCGGGCGGGCAGCTGGCGTTCCAGATGCCTGCCTTTGACGCGGTGACGCAGCATGTCGACCTCGAGCGCGGACCGCAGGGCTGGCGCATCGTCGAGGGGGAGAAGGCGATCCATGCCGATCCATACGCGCAGGACTACCGCGTAATGGTGCAGGGCGTGCGCGACTACATGAAAAAGACGGGGTTCAAAAAAGTCCTGCTGGGCATGTCCGGCGGGATTGATTCGGCGCTGGTTGCGACGATCGCGGTCGATGCACTGGGCGCGGATAACGTGCGCTGCGTAATGCTGCCGTCCGAATACACCTCCAAAGCCTCGCTGGAGGATGCGGAGGCCTGTGCGACAGCACTTGGTGCGCGCTATGATTATGTGCCCATCAAGCAGGGGCGCGACGCGATCACCGACACGCTGGCCCCGTTGTTTGCAGGCACAGACGAAGGGCTGACGGAGGAAAACATCCAAAGCCGTCTGCGCGGTCTGCTGCTCATGGCACTGAGCAACAAGTTCGGGGAGATGCTGCTGACCACGGGTAATAAATCCGAGGTCGCTGTGGGCTATGCCACGATCTATGGCGATATGTCGGGGGGATATAACCCGATCAAGGACCTGTATAAAATGCGTGTGTTCGAGACGTGCCGCTGGCGCAACGAGAACCACGCCGACTGGATGATGGGGCCTTCGGGTCGCGTCATCCCCGAGAACATCATCACAAAAGCGCCCTCCGCCGAGCTGCGCGAGGACCAGAAAGACAGCGATAGCCTGCCCGACTACCCGGAGCTGGACGCGATGCTGGAAATGCTGGTTGATGACGACCGCGCAATCGCAGATCTGGTCGCCGCAGGCTTTGACCGCGACGTGGCCAAAAAGGTCGAACATCTGGTCTATATATCGGAATATAAACGCTTCCAGTCCGCGCCCGGACCACGCCTGACAAAAGGCGCGTTCTGGCTCGACCGTCGCTATCCCATCGTTAACCGCTGGCGTGACCCCTCCTAAGGGGCGGGTCACACTGAAGGGTGATTTGCCTGCGCGCTACTGCTGTTCCATGTTGTAGTGTGATTAAGAGGGAGGCGTTTTATGCGCTGTGTTTTGTTGATACTTGCAATGTTGATCGCGCCTGCGGCACAGGCTTGCGGGGTGGCGAGTGACTGCGTCGTGGGGGAACGGATCTACCGGATTGCCATGCCTGATGGCGGTGCCGCGCCTGTGGGGGCCGTAGTCTGGGCGCATGGGTATCGTGGAAAGGCGTCGGGCGTGATGCGCAACGGCAGCCTGCGCCGCATGGTCCACGCGCGGGGTTTGGCGCTGATCGCATTGCAGGGGGTGAACGGATCGTGGGATTTACCCAATGGGCCGCACAGGCCCGACAGTACGGGGGCGGCGGAGTTTGCCTATGTCGGGGATGTGATCGCGGATACGCAGGCGCGCTTTGGCATTGATCCCGCGCGGCTGGTCGCGTCGGGGTTCAGCGCAGGCGGCATGCTGGTCTGGAACCTTGCCTGCGCGCGTCCGCACCTGTTTGCGGGGTTCGTGCCGTATTCGGGTACTTTCTGGCTTGAACCTCCTGCGCAATGTGCACGGCCTGCCACCAGCCTGATCCATATCCACGGCGACAATGATGCAACCGTACCGTTGGCAGGTCGGCCCATCGGGCCAGCGCAGCAGGGTCGGGTTGCGGATGCTTTCAGGATGTATGCCGCGCTTGGGAATTTTGGCGTGCTTGCGCCCGGGGGGACGGATAGATTGCGATGTATGCAAAGCGACAATGCGGCGGGTGAACTGCTTGGGTTATGTCTGTTCGCGGGGGGGCATTCGTTTCGCACGGAATATCTTGGTTATGCGTTGGACCGCTTCAGGGAGGCGGGCAGACTTTAGCGGCCTCCAACTGGACAAACCCACGTCGCTGTGACAGCAAGCGCGGCAACAGGAGGCACCATGTCTGATAAAACCATTACCCGTTTCGCCCCGTCCCCCACCGGCTGGATTCATGTGGGCAACCTGCGTACCGCGCTGATGAACTACCTGATCGCGCGCAAGGCGGGTGGCGAATTCATTTTGCGGATCGACGACACGGACCAGACCCGCTCAAAGGAAGAATACGTCGACGGGATCAAACGTGATCTTGAATGGTTGGGCATCGGTTGGGACCGCGTTGAGCGGCAATCGCTGCGGATTGAAAAATACCACGAGGCGGCACAGGCGTTGCGCGACATGGACCGCTTCTATGAGGCGTTCGAGACGCCGACAGAACTGGATCTCAAGCGCAAGAAACAGCTGAACATGGGCAAGCCACCGGTCTATGACCGGGCGGCACTGGCGCTGGGCGAGGACGAGAAATCGGCCCTGCGCGCCGAGCGGGGTGACGGTGTCTGGCGTTTCAAGCTCATTCAGGAACGGATCGTCTGGCATGACGGTATTCTGGGCGACGTGAGCATCGACGGGGCCTCTGTTTCCGATCCGGTCCTGATCCGCGGCGACGGGCAAATCCTTTATACGCTGGCCAGCGTCGTCGACGATACGGAAATGGGCGTGACCCATGTCGTGCGCGGTTCTGACCACGTCACCAACACGGGCACGCAGATCCAGATCATGCAGGCGCTGGGCGGCACGGTGCCCTCCTTTGCCCACCACTCACTGCTGACCGATCCGCAGGGCGGCGCGCTGAGCAAGCGTTTGGGCACACTCGCGCTCAAGGATCTGCGCGAGGCGGGCATTGCGCCGCAGGCGTTGCTGAGCCTGATGTCGCGTCTCGGCTCCTCCGATCCGGTGGAGTTGCGCACAGACATGGAGACGCTGATCGACGGCTTTGACATCTCGCGCTTTGGTTCTGCGCCGACGAAATTCGATGCCGAGGATCTCAAGCCGCTGACGGCGAAATATCTGCAAACGCTGGAGGCTGGCGATGTTGCGGATGAAATCGCGGCGCTGGGTGTGCCTGACGCCGAGGCGGCGCAGTTCTGGGCCGTGACGCGCGAAAACATCACAACATTGCACGACCTCAAGGGGTGGTGGGCGATGTTCACCGAAGGCGCGGAGCCTGTGATCGACGACGAGGACCGCGAATTTGTGGCGCAGGCGCTGGCGTTGCTGCCGCAGGGCACGCATGGTGCGGACGCGTGGGGCACATGGACCGCCGCCGTAAAAGAGGCGACCGGCCGCAAGGGCAAGGGGCTGTTCATGCCGCTGCGCAAGGCGTTGACCGGACAGGCCCACGGGCCGGACATGTCTGCGGTCTTGCCACTGTTGCGGGTGATCAAGGCGCGGGGCTGACGCTTCAGGCGGGTGTGACCGCGACATTGCGCAGGGCGAGGTGCTGATCGACCAGCGCCGTTTCGCTGCGGGTCAATTGCTGCGCGCGCGGGTATTGCGGTGCGCGGCGGTCGTCCAGCACGGGCGTGTCCCATCCGTCGGTCGTGTCAAAGAAACCGGCAACACCGCCCGCGCCGAATTCGCGCAGGTAGCCTTGCACAACGACGTCCAGATAACTCAGCAGGATGTGGTTCTGCGCGCCTGTGACCCATGTGTCGGCGGGTACGGAGTAATGCGAAATCGTGCTGCCCGGATCACGCGGGTGTGTCACAGCCCCCCCCGAGGCAATGCGCGCATAGCCGTGTTCGCGCGCATCCAGTGCGGCCCAATCGCCCTGCGGGACCTCCGCAATCAGCCCGTCGATGGTGGTGCCCGCGTCCTCGATCACACTTAGAAACGCCAGCCCGCGGGCGCGGGTGTAGACCCATTTGCGCCGCCAGCCTGCCAGCTGCGCCCGCGCGGCCTGATCATAGACATGGGTGTCACGGTTGACGAGGCTGCCATAGCCGAAAAAACAGGGGTGCATGGGGCGCCTTTTTGTGAAATTTCCATCGGCACATAACCACCGCGCCCCGCGCAGGGCAAGCACGACACCAGCGATTGTCAAACTGCTGTAGCTTTGGCAAAACAGACTTACGGAGGGCCCAAGCCATGAAATACACCGAGGAACATCTGTGGTTGCGCGTCGAGGACGGCGAGGATGCGATTACTGTTGGCATTACCGGTTTTCGCGCCGAAACGCTGGGCGAAGCCAAATACATCGAGCTGCCCGAGGAGGGCGATGTACTGTCCGCCGACGATCCGGTCGTGGTGATCGAAGCGGGGGATGACGCCATCGACATCCTTGCCCCGCTCGACGGGGAAGTGGTGGAGGTCAACACCCCGCTGATCGACGCTCCAGAAAGCGTCACCGACGACCCGCAGGGGGACGGTTGGCTGTTCAAGATGAGCATTGATGACGCGGGCGCGATGGATGAATTGATGTCGGAAGCCGCCTATCAAAGCTACATCCGCTAGACGTTAGTCGGCTTGCGTCTCTGGATCTGCGATCAGGAAACTGAACACTTTTTTCAGCTTGTTCCACGTCACTTTGTCCGGCGCGACCAGCAGGTGACCGCTGTGGCGCGTTGCCGTGTAATCCCCCCCGTCCAGCATTTCGACATGCGCGCCTGCACGCTGCGCAATCAGGGCGCCGGCGGCGTGATCCCACGGATGCAGCAGCGCCGTCAGGCTGAAATCAATATGGCCTTGTGCGATCATCCGGTACTCATGCGCAGAGCAGCGCAGGGTGTTGACGCGTGCAAACCCCGGAAAGGTCGCGGCGATTTGTGCCTGCGCCGGTTTTGGAAAAAGATGCAGTGGTACGATGCCAGACAGTTCTTCGAGCGGTTTTCCCATCGCCACTTTTAGCGCGCGCGCGGCACCAATCGGACGCTGGAGCTGCGGTGTCATATGTTCGTCCGCGATCGCCCAGTCATCCGAAACGGGGTCATAGATCAGCCCGAACACAGGCTTGCCATAGCGTGTGGCGGCAATGATGACGCCGAACATCGGCAGGCCATGCGCGAAATTCCATGTGCCGTCGACCGGATCAATGACAAAGGCCAGTTGCGCTTCGGCGATGCCTGCAAGGGCAGCGGGTTTGTTGGCCACCGCCTCCTCCCCGATGATGAGGGCGCTGGGAAAGGCGATTTGCAGCGCGCGCGTGATCATCGCTTCGGCGCGGGTGTCGGCATCGGTGACCAGATCGTCGGCGCGCGACTTTGTGCGGATGTCGCTGTCGGACAGACGTCGAAAGCGCGGCATGATCTCGGCGCGGGCAGCGCGGCGCACAATGTTGATGATCTGTCGGCGCTGTGCGGATGTGACCGCCGCAGGCAGGGTTGCGGGCAGGGTGGTATCGTCGGAAATGGTCAGGTCAGACATGAAGATGCTCCTTGTTGGCTCTAACTTAGGCAATGGCCGCCGCCGCGCAAAGGGGGAACCGTGCGCTGTTACTCCCGTGCACGCAGCACTTGTGCGGGGCGGGCGTGCAGCGCGCGGCGGGCAAATCCCAGCCCTGCCAGCACGGTCGCGGTGATCCCGCCCGCGATGATCAACAGCGCAGAGGGCCAGATGACACTGTACTGTGTTTCCATGACAAAGGTGCTGACAGCCCAGCCGCCCAACACACCCGCAAGCAGCGCGACGGCCCCCGCAGCCAGCCCCAACAGGGCGGCACGCAAAACAAAACTTGCAGCGATCATGCGGCGGGACGCGCCCAGCGTTTTGAGCATCGCCGCCTCGAAGGTGCGCGCCTCTGCGCCCGCCGCAGCCGCACCGATCAGTACCAGAAACCCTGTCAGCAGCGTGGCGATTGCGCCATAGGATGTGGCCGCCGCCAGCCCGCCCAGTACATCCGCCACGCGGTCGATGGCATCGCGCACGCGGATTGCCGTAATGTTGGGATAGGCACGCGCCAGATCGCGCAGGATCGCGGCCTCTGCCGCGTCCTCTGCATAGACGGTCGAGATGAATGTGTGCGGGGCTGCCTGTAGCGCGGCAGGGTTCATCGTGAGGATAAAGCCGATGCCGGCAGTGGAAAAGTCGACCTCCTGAAAGCTGGTGATCTCGCCGGTGATGTCGCGCCCCAGAATGTTGACCGTCAGGCTGTCACCGATGTTCAGGCCCATTTCCGCGGCCTCCTCGGCGGCAAAGGAGATGAGTGGCGGGCCGGCATAGTCGGGCGCCCACCACGCGCCTTGTGTGATGTTGGCCTGCGGATTGGGCGTCGCGGCATAGGTGACGCCACGGTCGCCTTCGAGGACCCAGTGGTCGCCTGCCGTGTCGCGGGCGGGCGCGCCGTTGATCTGTGTGATGACGCCGCGCAGCATGGGCGCGCTGTCGATGCGGCTGACGGCAGGGTCACGTTCCAGCCGCTCGGTATAGCCCGCCATCTGGTCGCGCTGGATGTCGACAAAGAAATAGCTGGGTGCCACATCCGGCAGGTTGCCTGCGATGGCCTGCCGCAAATTGCCGTCGATCTGGCCCACGGCGGCCAGCACCGACAGGCCAAGGCCCAGTGACAAAACCACAGCGCCCGCCCCTTCGCCGGTGCCGCCAATCGCGGCCATCGCCCACCGCCAACGGGGCCGCCCGCGCAACCGGCGGCCAAGGGCACGGGCGCCCAGCCGGATCAGCAAGGCTGCAAAAGCAAGCAGGGCCAGCGCCCCCGCTATCCCGCCCAGTGTCCACAACGTGAGCCACCAACTGCCGTTGAACCAGCCCGCAAGGGCAACAAGGGCCGCAGTAGCCGCTGCGGTTACGGCCATGAAGGGCCAGCGTGGCATCCGGCTGGCCCCGTCCCACGCATCGCGGAAAAGGGTCGCGGCACGCACACGGTCGGTTCGCGCCAGCGGCCAAAGCGTAAAGATAAACGCGGTCAGCACGCCATAGAGCGCCGCCTCGATCAGAGGTGCAGGATAAATGGCAAGCTGCGCAGGGATCGGCAGGCGCGCGGCCAGAACTGGCGCCAGCAGCAGCGGGGCAAGTGCACCGATTGCGACGCCGATGATCACGCCCAGCACGGACAGGACGCCGATTTGCAGAAAATACGTCTGGAAGATCGTCGCGCGGTCGGCCCCCAGCGCGCGCAGCGTCGCGATCACATCGGTTTTACGCGCAAGGTAGCTGCGCACAGCAGCCGACACACCCACGCCCCCAACGGCCAGTCCCGACAGGCCCACAAGGATCAAGAAGGCCCCCAGTCGGTCGACAAACTGCGCCACACCCGGCGCGCCGTTGCGCGCATCGCGCCAGCGCATGCCGCTGTTGGCAAATGTCTGTGCGGCCTGCTGTTCGACTTGCGCAATCGGGGCGCCTTTGGGCAGGGTCATCCGGTACTTGCTGTTGAACAACGTCCCCGCCGACAACAACCCCGAGGCGGCCAGATCCTTGCGCAGGACCAGCGTGCGCGGCCCGAGGGCAAAGCCGGCAGCGGCGCTGTCCGGCTCTGTCACGATCTGCGCCGCGAGGTGAAACGACTGCGTGCCCAGCGTAAACGTGTCACCGATGGCAAGGCCCAGCCGGTCGATCAACGCGCGCTCCATCACGGCGCCGGGCAGGCCCGACTGCGGGGCCAGTGCGCGGTCCAGCGGGATGTCCGGCTCCAGCAGTACGCGCCCGACCAGCGGGTAGGCGGCATCGACGGCCTTGACCTGCGTCAGCGCACGGTCCGCCTGTGTCGCAGCCATCGAGCGGAATTCCGCAATCTCGGAGATTTTTGCGGCGGTGGCGTGCATCCACGCACGTTCCGGCGCGGTGGCAAAGCGGTAGGTCAGCTCGATCTGCGCATCCCCGCCCAGCAGGGCGGCCCCCTCGGCGGCCAGCCCCGCCTCGATCCCTGCGCGGACCGATCCGACAGCGGCAATCGCGGCCACCCCCAGCGCGAGGCAGGCCAGAAACAGGCGGAACCCGCGCAACCCGCCGCGCAATTCGCGGCGCGCGAATGTGGCGGCCTGTGCAAGGCTCATGCGATGCGCCCGTCACGCAGGGTGATGACACGGTCGCAGCGGGCCGACAGCGCATCGGAATGGGTGACCAGCACCAGCGTCGATCCATATCGGTCGCGCAGATCAAAAAGCAGGTCCATGATCGCCGCGCCATTGGCACTGTCGAGGTTTCCCGTCGGCTCATCCGCGAGCAGGATCGCGGGGCGCGGGGCGGTGGCACGGGCAAGGGCCACGCGCTGCTGCTCGCCGCCCGACATTTGCGCAGGATAGTGGCTGGCCCGCGCGGCAAGGCCCACGGCCTCCAGCGCGGCGGCGGCGCGATCGAACGCATCCTTGTGGCCTGCCAGCTCCAGCGGGGTGGCGACATTTTCCAGCGCGGTCATTGTCGGGATCAGGTGAAAGGACTGGAACACGATCCCCATCCGGTCGCGGCGAAATCGCGCCAGCGCGTCCTCGTCCATCGCGGTCAGATCGTGGCCCATCGCGTGCACAGTGCCGCCGGTCGCAGCCTCCAGCCCGCCCATGATCATCAGCAGGGATGATTTGCCTGATCCCGACGGCCCGACCAGACCGATACTTTCGCCCGCTGCGACCTCCAGCGTGATGGCGTGCAGAATATCCACCATGCCGGCATTGCCATTCAGCCGCAGGGCTGCATCATTGAGGGAGAAGACCGGAGTACTCATGACGGGGGCCCTTTTTATGGCGTCCCTAGGGGATATGGAAGGAATACGGCGATGCGCAAGGCTTTGGCGGGAATTGTTATGATCTGGGCGGGCACCGTGCAGGCGGACGAGGTCGTGATCGCCGCGCTTGGTGACAGTTTGACCCAAGGGTACGGGCTGATGCAGGCGGACGGTTTTGTGCCACAGTTGCAGGCATGGCTGGACGCGCAAGACGTGCAGATACGGCTGATAAATGCGGGCGTGTCGGGCGATACCACGGCAGGCGGGCTGGCGCGGGTTGCGTGGACACTGACGCCGGATGTGGACGGAATGATCGTCGCGCTTGGGGGCAATGACATGCTGCGCGGTTTGCCGCCCGCGCAGGCGCGCCGCAACATCGAAGGCATCTTGCAAGCCGCACAAACGGCGCAGGTCGAGGTGCTGCTGGTCGGCATGCAGGCCCCCGGCAATTTCGGACCCGCGTATAAGGCGGCGTTTGATGCGCTTTATCCCGAGCTGGCGCAGACTTACGCGACCGGCCTGCACGACAGCTTTTTCTCCGGGCTGGGGGAGGGGGACGCGCCGGTTGATCCTGCCGGTCTGCGGCAGTGGTTTCAGGCGGATGGCATCCACCCCAACCGCGCAGGCGTCACCCGTATCGTGGCTGCTATCGGTCCCGAGGTGATCGCGCTGGCCCGCAAGATCGAAACAGCGAAATAGCGCACTGCCCGTTCTTTAGGCGCTGCGCGTCCGGTTGATGTCGTCAAAGAATTTTACCAGTTGATAAAAAAATTGACCTGTGCCAGCGTTAAGCCAGACGCAAGCAAGGCGGAGGTTCGGCGCATGGCAGACAAGATTTTCGAGGCGGGTGTTCAGGCTGGGCGTCTTGACCCGCAAACCTATGAGGCCCGTTTCGCGGACCTGCATCCGCCGCTGGACGGGCACGAGGCGATGATCGCGGCGGACCGGTGCTATTTTTGCCATGACGCGCCCTGCATCACGGCCTGTCCCACGGATATCGACATCCCGCTGTTTATCCGCCAGATCGCCACGGGCACGCCCGATGCGGCAGCCAAAACGATCCTGAGCCAGAATATCATGGGCGGTATGTGCGCCCGCGTGTGCCCGACCGAACAGCTGTGTGAGGAGGCCTGCGTGCGCGAAATGGCGGAGGGCAAGCCGGTGCTGATCGGCCAGTTGCAGCGTTTTGCTACAGATCATCTGCAAGAGCAGGGCATTCATCCGTTCGTGCGCGCGGAGCCTACGGGAAAGCGGGTTGCCGTTGTCGGGGCCGGGCCTGCGGGCCTGTCAGCCGCGCACCGTCTGGCCCTGCTGGGGCACGATGTCGTGGTCTATGATGCACGCCCCAAACCGGGCGGCCTGAACGAATACGGGATCGCAACCTACAAAACCCCTGACGGGTTTGCGCAGGGCGAAGTGGACTGGTTGCTCAAGATTGGCGGCATCACGATCGAGACAGGCCGCGCGCTGGGCGCTGACCTGACGCTGGAGGCGCTCAAGGCAGAGTTTGACGCGGTTTTCCTTGGCATGGGTCTGGGTGGCGTGAACGCGCTGGGCGCGCAGGGTGAGGACAAGGACGGCGTGCTGGACGCGGTAGATTTCATCGCCGATCTGCGGCAGGCCAGCGATGTGGCGCGTGTGCCCGTGGGTCGCGACGTCGTGGTCATTGGCGGTGGCATGACGGCGGTCGATGCTGCGGTGCAGGCGAAACTGCTGGGCGCGCTCAACGTCACGCTGGTCTACCGCCGGGGGCGCGACCGGATGAATGCCAGCGCGTTCGAACAGGATCTTGCCGCGTCCAAAGGCGTGCGGATTGTGACCCACGCCACGCCAAAGGCCGTGCATGGCAATGGCGCGGTGCGCGAGATTGAATTCGACTATGTCGGCGCAGATATGACCCCGACAGGCCAGACCCTGCGCCTTGCTGCCGATCAGGTGTTCAAGGCGATTGGCCAGACGTTGCTGGGCGATGATCTGCCTGCGCTGGAGGGCCGCAAGATTGCGGTAGATGCGCAGGGGCGTACATCGGTCAAAGGCGTGTGGGCGGGCGGTGATTGTGCCGCAGGCGGCGACGATCTGACCGTGACGGCCGTGGCCGAGGGGCGCGATGCCGCGATGGATATGCACACCAGCCTGATGGGCTGAGCGCGGAGAAAGGAAGACCGAGACGATGTATATCATGAGCTTTGTGGCCGCAGTGCCCACCGATCAAAAGGACGCCTATCTTGCCCATTGCAAGGCTGCGGCGGAAATATTCAAATCCCACGGTGCGCTGCGCGTGGTTGAGCTGTGGGGCGATATGATCCCGCCGGGCGACCAGACGTCCTATCCCCGCGCGGTCAACGCAGCAGAGGGCGAGACGGTCGTGACCGGCTGGCAGGAGTGGCCCGACAAGGCGACCTGCGACGCGAATATGGAAAAAGCGATGAGCGATCCGCGCCTGTCGGCGATGGGCGCGATGCCGTTTGACGGGGCGCGGCTGATTTATGGCGGGTTCGAGACCCTTGTGGATATTTAGGAGCATCACGCGATGGCTGATCTGACGACTGATTTTCTGGGTATCAAATCCCCCAACCCTTTCTGGCTGGCCTCTGCGCCGCCTACGGACAAGGAATACAACGTCCGCCGCGCCTTCGAGGCCGGCTGGGGCGGTGTGGTGTGGAAGACGCTTGGCTCGGAAGGGCCGCCGGTGGTCAACGTCAACGGCCCGCGCTACGGCGTCATTCACGGCGCAGACCGGCGCGTGCTGGGCCTCAACAACATCGAGCTGATCACCGACCGCGATTTGCAGACCAATCTGGACGAGATCACGCGCGTTAAGGCCGACTATCCCGACCGCGCAATGATCGTGAGCATTATGGTCCCTTGCGAGGAGCAGGCGTGGAAGGACATCCTGCCACGCGTCGAGGCGACAGGCGCTGACGGGATCGAGCTGAATTTTGGCTGCCCGCACGGGATGAGCGAGCGCGGCATGGGCGCGGCCGTGGGGCAGGTGCCCGAATACATCGAAATGGTCACCCGCTGGTGCAAGCAGTATTACTCTAAACCCGTGATCGTAAAGCTGACCCCCAACATCACGGACGTGCGCAAACCGGCGGAAGCGGCCAAGCGCGGCGGCGCGGATGCGGTGAGTCTAATCAACACAATCAACTCTATCGTATCGGTTGATCTGGACAGCATGAGCCCGCACCCCAGCATCGACGGGAAGGGCACGCATGGCGGCTATTGCGGGCCGGCGGTCAAACCCATCGCGCTGAGCATGGTGAGCGAGATCGCCCGCGCGCCGGCCACCGCAGGCCTGCCGATCAGCGGCATCGGTGGCGTGACCACATGGCGCGACGCGGCAGAGTATATCACGCTGGGCTGTGGCAACGTGCAGGTCTGCACGGCGGCGATGACCTATGGCTTTAAGGTCGTGCAGGAAATGATCAGCGGCCTGTCCGAATGGATGGATGAAAAGGGCCACACCAGCATCAATGACTTTATGGGGGCGGCTGTGCCCAACACGACCGACTGGCAGTACCTCAATCTGAATTACATCGCCAAGGCGTCGATCAGTCAGGATGATTGCATCAGTTGCGGGCGCTGCTATGCCGCCTGCGAGGACACGTCGCATCAGGCGATTGCCATGTCCGACGACCGCACATTTTCGGTGATCGAGGAAGAATGCGTGGCCTGTAACCTGTGCGTCGAAGTCTGCCCTGTCGAGAACTGTATCACGATGGTGCAGATGGATGCAGGCACCACCGACCCGCGCACCGGAAAGGTTGTCGAGGACGTCTATGCCAACTGGACGACGCACCCCAACAACCCTGGTGCCACGGCGGCGGAGTGAGCGTTGCCTCAGGAGGTTTTGATCGCTGTCGGCGCTGATTTTGTAAGGATCGGCGCGGTGGGCAGCGGGTCTGGCGGGGCGTAGCGGTCCAGTTTTTCCGGACGCTCCAGCAGGTCGGTTTTTGCGGTCGGTGTCGCCGCGATGCTGTCGATCAGCGCCTGCGTGCGCGCCATGTCCACCCCGCGCTGGGCTGCCGCACGCGCCGCGTCCAGTTCTGTGTTACGGGTGTCCGCCGCCTGTGCGGTGATCGCTGCCGATACGCTTGCGGCTTCGGCGGGGATCGGGCGGGGCGGCTGTTGTGTGTCCCGCTGGCCCGAATTCGCGTTTGCGCCTGTGTCAGGGGATGTTCCTTGCGTGTCTTGTGCGCCGCCTGCGGGTTGGACGGTCTGCGACGGTGGTGCCTCCTCGCTGCCGGAGGGTGGTTGCTGGTTCTGCGCCGCTGGTGCGACGGTGTTCATCAGATTGACGGGAATGTTAAACGACATGATCTGCCCCTTTTCTGTTCAAAAGAAGCCCGCCACCCGCGTGCAAACTGCCGCTGAATCTCTTAACAAACTGTTAATTTAACCGCGGTTCTTACCAAGTGGTTAACGCGCAGACGTGGCAGGGCTGAGCAAGCGTCGAAAGGTTTGCTCCAGATGCCGGTGCGCGCCCTGCGCCGGATCGGCGTTGTCCAGCAAGGCAGAGACCTGCACGCCAAAATCGGCATAGTGCTGGGTCGTCGACCAGATCGAGAAAATGAGATGCGCAGGATCGACAGGGGCCAGCCTGCCGGTGTCGATCCAGGTCTGGATCACTTTGCATTTACGCTCGAACAGGGGTTTGAGATCCTGTGTCAGATGGTCCTTGATGCGCGGTGCGCCTTGCAGCATTTCACCGGCGAACAGGCGGCTTTCGGCGGGCAGTTCCAGCGCCATGTCCAGTTTGTGACGGACATAGCCCAGCAGCTCTTCTACAGGGTCGCCGTCTGGGTCAAGCTCGATCAGGGGATCGAGCCATGTCTCTAGTAGCTGGCTGAGCAGGGTGACATAAATCTCGGTCTTGCCGTCGAAATAATAGAGCAGGTTCGGTTTGCTGAGCCCGGCGCCGGTGGCAATCGCGTCCAGTGTGGCACCGCCATAGCCGTCGCGCGAAAACACTTCCAGAGCGGCGTCTAGAATCAGGCGGCGGTTGCGCCTCTGGATACGGCTTGGCTTTTTGAGGGGGGCTGTATCTGTCACTGGTGCTCGCTTGGTGCTGGGAAAACAGGCAGATTTTCATCTGCCGTGCCACGCAATCTAAAGCAGTTCTTGACAGACGGGAAGGGAGGGGCAATCGTTCGTTTACCATTTGGTAAAATTTTGATCCTGCGCTGAGGGATCATCGCTAAAGGAGCCAGCCTATGCCCGCGCCCGGAGAGAACCTCAAAATCAATCCCGATCGTTTGTGGGACAGTTTGATGGAGATGGCGCAGATCGGGCCCGGTGTGGCGGGGGGCAATAACCGCCAGACGCTGACGGACGAGGACGCGCAGGGGCGCGCGCTGTTCCAGCGGTGGTGCGAGGATGCCGGCTGCACGATGGGTCTGGACCAGATGGGCAATATGTTTGCGCGGCGCGAAGGAACGGACCCCGACGCGCTGCCGGTCTATGTGGGCAGTCACCTTGATACACAGCCGACAGGCGGGAAATATGACGGTGTGTTGGGAGTGCTGGGCGGGCTGGAAATCCTGCGCACGCTCAATGATCTGGGCGTCAAGACAAAGCATCCGATTGTGGTGACGAATTTCACGAACGAGGAGGGCACGCGCTATGCGCCGGCAATGTTGTCTTCGGGCGTGTTCGCGGGCATCCATACGCAAGATTGGGCTTATGCAAAAACCGACGCAGAGGGGAAATCCTTTGGCGATGAGCTGGCGCGGATCGGCTGGCGCGGCGAGGAGGAAGTGGGCGCACGCAAGATGCATGCGTTCTTTGAGTTGCACATCGAGCAGGGGCCGATACTGGAGGCCGAGGGCCGCGACATTGGTGTCGTCACACATGGTCAGGGTCTGTCGTGGACGCAAGTGACGGTGACCGGCAAAGACGCGCATACAGGTTCGACCCCGATGCCATTGCGCAAGAATGCAGGTCTTGGCATGGCGCGGATACTGGACAAGGTGGACGAGATCGCCTTTTCCCATGCGCCCCATGCCGTTGGCGCGGCAGGGCATATCGACGTCTATCCCAACTCGCGCAATGTGATCCCCGGCAGGGTGGTGTTTACGGTCGATTTCCGCTCACCCGAGCTGAGCGTGATCGAGGATATGGAAGCGCGTTTGCGTGTTGAGGCGCAGAAGATTGCGGATGATATGGGATTGGAGATCGAGTTCGAGAAGGTTGGCGGGTTCGATCCCGTGGCCTTTGACGAAGGATGCGTGACGGCGGTACGCAACGCGGCTGAACGGCTGGGGTATTCCCACATGAACCTGATCTCAGGCGCGGGGCATGACGCGTGCTGGATCAACCGCGTCGCACCCACGGCGATGGTGATGTGTCCTTGTGTGGACGGTCTGAGCCATAATGAGGCGGAAGAGATTACCAAGGAATGGGCGATGGCGGGGGCGGATGTGTTGATGCATGCGGTTGTGGAAACGGCGGAGATTGTGGGGTAAGCGGTTGCGCCTGAATGATAGGGTGAGCCGGGGCCGGCCCCGGACCCCGGAGTATTTGCGGTCAGAGAAAATAGGCGAGGGAAATCGAGATGGGTAAAGTAATCAAAGGCGGCACGGTCGTCACGGCGGACCGGACCTGGAAAGCGGATATTCTGATCGAGGGCGAGACAATTGCCCGGATCGGTGAGGACCTCAAGGGTGACGAGTATATTGATGCGGAGGGGGCTTATGTGATCCCCGGGGGGATTGACCCCCATACGCATCTGGAGATGCCGTTCATGGGGACCACCGCCGCCGAGACGTTCGAGAGCGGGACCTGGGCGGCGGCCTGTGGCGGGACCACGATGATTGTGGATTTCTGCCTGCCGGGCGAGGACGGGTCGATCAAGAACGCGATCAACGAGTGGCACCGCAAGAGCGCGCCGCAGATTTGCTCGGACGTGGGCTATCACATGGCCATTACCGGCTGGGACGAGAATGTCTTTAACGAGATGAAAGATGCCGTGGATATGGGCGTCAATTCGTTCAAGCATTTCATGGCCTATAAAGGCGCGTTGATGATCGAGGACGACGAGATGTTCGCCAGCTTCAAGCGCTGTGCGGAGTTGGGCGCGCTGCCGATGGTGCATGCCGAGAATGGCGATCTGGTTGCCGAGTTACAGCAGAAGTATTTTGACGAGGGGATCACGGGGCCGGAGGGGCATGCCTATTCCCGCCCGCCGGAATTGGAGGGTGAAGCGGCTAACCGTGCGATCACAATTGCGGATACGGCCGGCGTGCCATTGTATATCGTGCATGTGTCGTGCGAGCAGACCCATGAGGCGATCCGCCGTGCGCGGCAAAAGGGGATGCGGGTCTACGGTGAGCCGTTGATCCAGTTTTTGACCCTCGATGAGAGTGAGTATTTCAACACCGATTGGGACCATGCCGCGCGGCGGGTGATGTCGCCGCCGTTCCGCTCCAAGGATCATCAGGACAGCCTTTGGGCAGGGTTGCAGGCGGGATCCTTGCAGGTAGTCGCGACGGACCACGCGGCGTTTTCGACCGAGCAGAAGCGGGCGGGGCGGGATGATTTTCGCATTATTCCGAACGGGTCGAACGGGCTTGAGGAGCGGCTGGCGGTGCTATGGACCGAAGGGGTTGAGACGGGGCGCTTGACGATGAACGAATTTGTCGCGGCGACCTCGACCAATGTGGCGAAGATTTTGAATATCTATCCGCGCAAGGGCGCGCTGGTGGAAGGGGCGGATGCGGATATTGTGGTTTGGGATCCGAAGATTACCAAGACGATTTCGCCTGCGAACCATCATTCGGTGCTGGATTACAATGTGTTCGAGGGGTTTGAGGTGCGTGCTCAATCACGGTTCACGCTGAGCCGTGGTGAAATGATCTGGGCTTGGGGGCAGAACTCGCAGCCTAATCCGGGGCGGGGGCGGTTTGTGCCGCGTCCGGCGTTCCCGAGCGCGAATGTGGCGTTGAGCAAGTGGAAAGAGCTGAACTCGCCCAAGATGATCAAGCGCGATCCGTTGAATATTCCGGCGGGGATTTGATGAAGGGCTCTTTCGCTGCTTTTGCTCTGTGTTTCAGCGGGCTTTTTGCTTCTACCGCGTATTCGCAAACAGATGATGCGGTTTGGCTGCAATTTGGTCAGGAAATAGTTGGCTCTCAAGAAAGCGCCACGTTACTGAATGAAACAGTTGGTTCCGGTGACGCTGCAAGCGACCTGATTTGGAAGCTTGTGGATCAGGGATTTGTTGGTAGCTTTCATTATCAGACGTCTTTCGCAGAAATGAATCCGGAGCTTGTAAAGCTGGTTGGGAAAGCAAACCTTCCGCCTTTGAGGGCTGCAGAGTTGAGCGGACTCCAAACGGCGTGGAATGCGCGCCCAAATGGATTTGAGCCCGTTTTTTCAGTTATCGCCGCTTTGGATGGATTTGTTCAAGAAAGGGGCGCGAGACTTTTAGTGATCGAGACTTCTACGGATTTTGAATCTTTTGCCTTGGTGAATGAGCGAGTCTTCTGCCGCTGGAACAGGGTTCGTCTTTCGAATTATGTTTCTACGTCACAAGCCACGTATTCCGGTCAGGACGTGAATTTTTGGAATACCGAAACATGGTCGGCGCAGCCACAGCCCTGTTCCTGAGATGGAAATATTTTGATGACAGTAATTTCTGCAAAGAACCTCGACCTCACGTTTGAGACCAATGACGGCCCTGTGCATGCGCTCAAGGGTGTGGATCTGGACATCAAGCAGGGGGATTTTGTCAGCTTTATTGGGCCTTCGGGCTGTGGGAAGACGACGTTTCTGCGGGTGATGGCGGATTTGGAGCAGCCTACGGGAGGCGAAATTACAGTGAATGGGGTTAGCCCTAGGGCCGCGCGGGAGGCGCGGGCTTACGGGTATGTGTTCCAGGCGGCGGGGTTGTATCCTTGGCGGACCATTGGCGGGAACATCCGGTTGCCGTTAGAGATTATGGGCGTGCCGAAGGCAGAGCAGGCGGCGCGTGTGGCGCGGGTGCTGGAGCTGGTCGAGCTGGGTGGGTTCGAGAAGAAGTTTCCGTGGCAATTGAGCGGGGGGATGCAGCAACGGGCGAGTATCGCACGGGCGCTGGCCTTTGACGCGGATTTGCTGCTGATGGACGAGCCGTTCGGCGCGTTGGATGAAATTGTGCGCGACCATCTGAACGAGCAGTTGTTGAAGCTGTGGGAGCGGACGGGAAAAACGATTGCGTTTGTCACACATTCGATCCCCGAGGCGGTGTATCTGAGCACCAAGATTGTGGTGATGTCGCCGCGACCGGGGCGGATTACGGACGTGATCGAGAGCACCTTGCCGCGCGAGCGTCCCCTCGACATTCGCGACAGTGCCGAGTTTCTTAAAATCGCGCACCGTGTGCGGGAAGGGTTGCGGGCAGGGCATTCGGATGAGGGGTGAGAGCGGACGCGCAGGCGCCTTTTGCGTGGCAGGTGCGGGTTTGAGTTTAAAGGAAAAATGAAGAGGGGTCTTGGGTGAAATCTGTCGTACCGGTTTTGACTGTCGTTTTGGCGGTTCTGGGGATCTGGCTGCTGGCCGTGGTCCCGATGAACATGCATCTGGTGGCAGATCAGGCGCAGCGTAGCGGCGTCGCGGTGCAGCCCGATACGGCCAGAGAACGGCAGGAGGTGAGCGGGTTGGCGCTGGCGCTGCGCAACCCCGGCATTATCGCGCAGACCTACACGGCCAAGCGGCCGCGGTTGCCCAGCCCGCATCAGGTCGCGGGTGAGATGTACGAGACGATTTTTGAAAAGCGGATTACGTCGAAACGGTCTTTGGTCTATCACGGGTGGGTTACATTGGCGCCCACGCTGTTGGGGTTTGTGATCGGCACGGGGCTTGGGATCATGCTGGCTGTCGGGATTGTGTATAGCCGCGTGATGGACCGGTCGGTCATGCCCTGGGCGATCGTGAGCCAGACAATTCCGATTGTGGCGTTGGCGCCGATGGTGATTGTTGTGCTGGGATCTATGGGGGTGCAGGGGCTACTGCCAAAGGCGCTGATTGCTGCGTATCTGTCGTTCTTCCCTGTGGTTGTGGGCATGGTCAAGGGGCTGCGCAGCCCGTCAGCGATGCAACTGGACCTGATGCGGACCTACAATGCCTCGTCATCGCAAGGGTTTTGGGCGCTGCGATTGCCGGCCTCCACGCCCTATCTGTTTACCTCGCTCAAGATCGGGATATCGGCCTCGTTGGTGGGAACGATCGTGGCGGAGCTGCCTTCGCCTGTGAAGGCCGGGTTCGGGGGGCGTATGCTGGTGGGTGATCAGTACGGGCAGCCGCTGGTGAGCTGGGCCGCGCTGTTTGCCGCGGCTCTGACTGCGGCGGCGCTGGTCGGGGTTTTTAGTGCGATTGAGCGGGCGACCCTGCGGCGCATGGGGATGGCGCCGGTATGATGGTTGCATTGGCATGTGTTGTTTGGGTTGCGGGCTGGTGGGTCAATGTGCGGTTGGCGAACGGACCTGCGGGTGATGCGCGATGGGTCAAGATGCTGGTGCCTGCGATTTTTGGTCTGACGGTGCTGATGATGTGGGAGCTGCTGGTGCGCGGGTTCGGGATCAGCCCGATCCTGCTGCCGCCACCGTCGGCGATCGGGGTGCGGCTGGCGGGAGAAGTGCCGACGCTTTGGGCCGATTTTCGGCAGACGGTGCTGAAGGGTGCGTTGACCGGCTATCTGGCGGGGATGGTGGCCGCCTTTGCCGTGGCGGTGCTGGCTGACCGGTCCGAGTTTTTGACACGGGGCATTTTGCCCGTTGGCAGCTTTATGGCCGCGCTGCCGATTGTGGGGACAGCGCCGATTTTGGTGAAATGGCTGGGCAGCGGATGGGAATCCAAGGCGGCCGTGGTTGCGGTGATGGTTTTCTTTCCTATTCTTGTAAACACGGTTGCGGGCTTGAAAGACACCAGCGCCATGCAGCGGGATCTGATGCGGACCTACGCAGCCGGTTACTGGGCGACGCTGTTCAAGCTGCGCCTGCCCGCCGCGCTGCCGTTTATGTTCAACGGGCTCAAGATCGCGACCACGCTTGCGTTGATTGGCGCGATTGTTGCTGAATTTTTCGGCTCTCCCACGGTGGGGATGGGGTTTCGCATCTCGACCAGCTTTGGACAGCTTGCGCTGGACATGCTGTGGGCCGAGATTGTTGTCGCGGCCCTCGCGGGGAGCGGATTTTACGGACTTGTTGTCTGGCTGGAAAAACGGGTGACCTTCTGGCACCCTTCGCAACGATAACCACGACCCCGCAAGACAGCGGGGCACCTAGTATGAACCAACGACTTGGAGGTCGAATGATGAAGAAGTTTATGATCGCAGCGGCATGTGCCGCGACGTTTGCGGGTGCGCCCGTGTTTGCAGATGGTCACGCCAATACGGTGACCTTGCAGTTGCAGTGGGTCACGCAGTCGCAATTCGCGGGCTATTATGTGGCCAAGGACAAAGGGTTCTATGAGGAAGAGAATCTGGATGTCACCATTCTGTCCGGCGGGCCCGATATTGCACCGCCGCAGGTTCTGGCAGGGGGCGGTGCGGACGCCATGCTGAACTGGATGCCCAGTGCGCTGGCTGCGCGTGAAAAGGGGCTGCCGGTGGTCAACATCGCCCAGCCCTTTAAAACCTCGGGTCTGATGCTGACCTGCTGGAAGGATACCGGCATCACCGGCGTTCAGGATTTCAAGGGCAAGACAATCGGCGTGTGGTTCTTTGGGAACGAGTATCCGTTCCTGAGCTGGATGTCGCAGGAAGGCATCAGCACGGATGGTGGCGAGGATGGCGTGACCGTTCTCAAGCAGGGGTTCAACGTCGATCCGCTGTTGCAACGCGAGGCCGACTGCATCTCGACGATGACCTACAACGAATACGGTCAGGTGCTGGACGCAGGTGTGAACCCTGACGAGCTGGTGACCTTCAAATATGAGGATCAGGGTGTTGCCACGCTAGAGGACGGGATCTACGTCCTTGAGGACAATCTGGACGATCCGGTATTTGTCGACAAGATGACCCGCTTTGTCCGGGCCTCGATGAAGGGCTGGGAGTATGCGGCAGCCAATCCTGAGGAAGCGGGCGCGATCATTATCGAGAATGACGAGACAGGCGCGCAATCCGAGGAAGCCCAAGTGCGTATGATGAAAGAAATCGCTAAGTTGACGGCAGGTTCAACCGGGGCGCTGGTTGAGGCGGATTTCCAGCGGACGGTTGATACGTTGCTGGCTGGTGGTTCTGATCCGGTGATCTCCAAGCAGCCTGAGGGCGCGTGGACGTCTGTGATTACGGATGCTGCTTTGAAGTAAGTGCTGCTAAGTTCATGATTTGGGGCTGGCACGAAAGTGCTGGCCCTTTTTCGTGCGATGTTCGTTTTCTTTGGAATGAAAAAGGGACCGGCGTTCCCACCAGCCCCTTTGTATCAATCGTTTGCAGTGTTCAGAGTACGGTGACTTTCGTGCCGATCGGCACGCGCGTGTACAGGTCTTTGACGTGCTCGTTCAGCATCCGGATGCAGCCGTTTGAGACCGAGCGCCCAATAGAGCGGGGCGCTGTCGTGCCGTGGATGCGGAAATAGGTGTCTTTGCCGCCTTGGAAAAGGTAAAGCGCGCGCGCACCAAGCGGATTGCCGGGGCCACCTGGCTGGGCATCCGTATTGCCGACGAAACGGGCATAGGCCTGTGGATCACGTTCGATCATTTCGTTGGTGGGGCGCCATGTGGGCCATTCCTTTTTGACGGAAATCGTTGCCGACCCGGTGAATTCGAGACCTGCCTTGCCGACCCCCACGCCATAGCGCCGCGCCAGACCTTTGTCGGTTACAAAATACAGATAGTAGCTGCGCGGCAGGATCAGCAATTCGCCGACCTTATAGCTTTTTTTGATGCGCACCTGCTGGGGTGTCGGGTCAAACCGCGACGACTGGGCGACAGCAATTTGAGGGAGAGCGGTCGCAGCGGCTGTGCTTGCGATGAATGTACGGCGGCGCATTGCGGTATCCTTTTGTAACGATTGTTACACCTTCATGTCCCGAAAACTGCCCTGTTTTCAAGCCCAGACACGCAAAAACCGGCCATTCATCCCTGAAAAGCCGGTCAAATCTTTGTGTAGCGCGCTGTGCGTGCCCCGTCAGACGGGTTCAGGCAAGGGCGATGTTGGTCGCGGACTCGCGCCCGTCGCGGCCGGCTTCGATGTCGAATGTCACTTTCTGGTTGTCCGCCAGACCTGTCAGGCCTGCGCGCTCAACAGCGGAAATGTGTACGAAAACGTCTTTGCTGCCGCCATCGGGGGCGATAAAGCCGAAACCTTTTGTTGTGTTAAACCATTTTACGGTGCCAGTAGCCATGCCGTAGTCTCCCAGTAGATATTTGCCATCCGCGGTAGTGCGATGGCCCGGCGTTGTCGGTCTGTAATCGAGAGACTGAGCGCGAAAGCGAAGACAGTGGTCTGGATAAAGATAACGATTGCAAGAGGAGATATTGCATGTTTGCATCAATTTTTCAAGAGGTATGGCGGCGGGTGGCAAACAACAGCCGCCGCATTTTTGCCCCCGGATGGACGTGAAGAAGGGCGATAAGGTATTGCAGGATAATGCGAAACAGCCGCCCTTATCCGGGGGTGCGATCTGGATCGGGCGCGGTGATTTGCGCGCACGCATTTTGTTCACAGGCGCCAGTTTGCAGGATTTGCGTCTTGCCCCCTTTGCGAATCCCCTTGTTCTATCGCTGCCTGATGCGGCCTATTGCGGGGCGCAGCGATCCTTTTATGCGGGGGCTGTGGTGGGGCGCGTTGCGGGGCGGATCGGGCAGGCCTGCGCGCCATTCGGGGCGGGGCATCTCGCGCTTGATACCAATGAGGGGGCGCATCATCTGCATGGGGGCGCGCACGGGTTTGCGCACCGCGACTGGCATGTCAGTGCGCATAGCGCGCACAGTGTGACCCTTACCTTGCGCAGCCCTGCGGGGGAGGGCGGTTATCCCGGCACGGTGGATGTGACTGCGATCTACACCGTGCTGCCCGATGCCGTTCTGTCACTGAGGCTGGTGGCACGCAGCGATGCCGATACGGTGCTGAACCTGTGTCACCATCCGTATTTCAACCTCAATGGTGCGCCGCAGATCGACGGCCATACGCTTGAGTGTCCTGCGCAGACCTATTTGCCCGCAGATGCCGCTGCCCTGCCCACGGGTGAGGTCGCGGCGGTGGCGGGTACGGAATTTGATTTTCGCACACAGCGGGCCATTGGCAGCAGCGCCTTTGACAACAGCCTGTGTTTGCACACGGCGCCTTGCGGTCCGCTGGCCTTTGCCGCGCGGTTGGGGGCAGGGCCGGATGCCCCTGTGATGGAGATCTGGACCACGCAGCCCGCCTTGCATATTTATGACGGCGCGGGGATCGGGCATGCGCCGCGCGCGGCCCTCGCGCTGGAGGCGCAAGGCTGGCCTGATGCGCCCAACAACCCGCACTTCCCCAGCATCACCCTGACATCAGGTGCCGTTTATGACCAGACGACGGAATACAGGTTTTTCGTCTAAAACAGGTTGATAAATTTCGCACTCTCGGCACGCGGCCGCCGTATCTGCGCCGCATTGCAACGCAAATTTGGGGTATGGCGGCATTGGTGCGCGCCAATGGGCTGCATGAGCGTGAGGAACAAACGATGCGAATTCTGGCGGTAGATGATGATCCGGTCATGTTGGATCTGTTGGGGGCGGCACTGGAGGATAGTGGATTTGACGATATCACCTTTGCCGCCTCGGCAGAGGATGCGCTGGAGCTGATTGATGTGGCCTCCACGCCCTATGACGTGTTTTTGCTGGACGTAATGTTGCCGGAGATCAACGGGATCGAGGTGTGCCGCCATCTGCGCAGCCTGACGCGGTATCGCGCAGCGCCCGTCATTATGATCACCGCCAGCCGTGCCCGCACGATGATGGCGCGCGCGTTCGAGGCAGGCGCCACAGATTTTGTCAGCAAACCCATCGACCCGCTGGAGCTGGTGACGCGGATCAAGCTGGCTGCGATGTTGTCAGACGCGCAACGCCGTGAACAGATGAGCGCGCAAGCCGTCGAGGAGATGTCACAGCTGACCGATTTGTCTTTTGACGCATGGTTTGATCTGCATCCGTCGACGGGGTGCACAGGGTTTCTGGCGCTCGAGAACGATCTTTTGCGCGGGGCCGAGACGTTGCACGAGGTGGCGCTGTTCACGGTGCAGATCGACAATGCGCTGGGGGTTTTCCGCGGCAGTACCCCCGGCCAGTTTCGCGCCAGTATCGAGTCCGTGGCCCGTGCGCTGAACGCCGCAGTCGACGACGGGCAGACGCGGTTTGCCTATGCCGGACGAGGGGCGATGTTTTGCGTGACACAGGCCCATAACCAGTTCGACGCGGGCCAGTTGCAGGAAAAAACCAACAGTGTTCTTTCGGCGGAGTGGGACAGTTTCGCGACCAACCAGCCAACGCCGCTGACGCTGGCCGTCACGCGGATCAGCGGCCCGCCCGCGTGGTCGGGCAAGGCCGTAGCCGATCTGATGCACAGTTTTCAGGGCAGTGCCGATTTGCGCAAACCCGCAAAACCCTATGAGGTGGACGGGCTGTTTAGTCGGCTTTCCGTGCTCATCTCACCATCCAGCGGCGCCGCCTGAGGGGCGTCGTCATCCTCTGCGATCAGTTCAAGCATTCTTTCGCGCAAGCGGGCGGCCTTTTGCAGCAGGTTATTGGGCATCATCGCCTCGTTCGTGATGCAGCCCGTGTTGGTCGGATGTGTGGCGAGGGAAATACCACCGACAGGCGGTGTAATGATGCCCTGCCGCAGCAGGCGCGCCTGAATGCGCGTGGCAGTCTCCATCGGTATGCGTAAATTGCGCGCCAGCATTTCAGGCGTGCAGCGGTTGTGGGACTGCGCAAGGATGCGCGCGGTGTTCATCTGCCCCGCTGCGATTGGCGTGCTTAATGCAGGCAACGCGGGCCCCGCCACCAATGCGGAAAGCGTCCCGAGGAAAAAGCGTCTGTTCATGCAATTGAACGTGGGGATGTTATGCGCCATGCGCAAGCGGGGAAATATCCGCAAATTTCCCCCATAAGTCGAAGGGCGGCATTTCTGCCGCCGCTTCGGTTGTGATCTAGCGCACGAATTTCTTGTGCTTGAGGCGCTTTGGCTCCAACGCGTCGGCGCCCAGACGGCGTTTTTTATCTTCCTCGTAATCCTCGAAATTCCCCTCGAACCATTCGACATGCGCCTCGCCCTCGAACGCGAGGATGTGCGTGCATATCCGGTCAAGGAAGAAGCGGTCGTGGGAGATGACCACAGCGCAACCAGCGAAATCGACCAGCGCGTCTTCGAGGGCGCGCAGGGTTTCCACATCCAGATCGTTTGTCGGTTCATCGAGCAGCAGCACGTTGCCGCCGGATTTCAGCAGCCGCGCCATGTGCACGCGGTTACGCTCCCCGCCTGACAGCAGACCCACCTTTTTCTGCTGGTCGCCGCCTTTGAAGTTGAAGGACGAGCAATAGGCGCGGGAGTTCACCTCTGCATCGCCCAGCTGGATCAGCTCGGCCCCGCCGGTGATCGCCTGCCAGACGTTGTCGTCGGCGTTCAGATCGTCGCGGGACTGATCGACATAGGATAGCTGAACCGTATCGCCCACCTCGACCGTGCCGGCATCTGGCGTTTCCTGCCCCGTGAGCATTTTGAACAGCGTCGATTTACCCGCGCCGTTCGGACCGATCACGCCGACGATACCGCCCGGTGGCAGCGAGAATTCGAGGTTCTCGACCAACAGCTTGTCGCCCATCGCCTTTGTCAGTCCTTCGACGTCGATCACCTTGCCGCCAAGGCGCTGGCCGCTGGGGATCACAATCTGGGCGTTGGCCAGTTTCTCGCGCTCGGACTGGTCGGCCATCTCGTTATAGGATTTGATCCGGGCCTTGGATTTGGACTGGCGGGCCTTGGCCCCCTGCCGCATCCATTCAAGCTCACGCTCAAGCGTTTTCTGGCGCGATTTATCCTCGCGCGATTCCTGCGCCAGACGCTTTGCCTTGGACTCCAGCCAGTCAGAGTAGTTCCCCTCGTTCGGGATGCCGCGTCCGCGGTCAAGCTCCAGAATCCAGCTGGTGATGTCATCCAGAAAATAGCGGTCGTGGGTGACGATCAGGATCGTGCCTTTGTACGCGATCAGATGCTGTTGCAGCCATGCGATCGTCTCTGCATCAAGGTGGTTGGTCGGCTCGTCGAGCAGCAGCATTTCCGGCGCTTCGAGCAGTAGTTTGCACAGGGCCACGCGCCGCAGCTCCCCGCCCGAGAGTTTGGAAATATCCGCGTCATCAGGGGGGCAGCGCAGGGCCTCCATGCTCACGTCGATCTGGCTGTCGAGATCCCACAGGTTTTCGGCGTCGATCTGGTCCTGCAAGGCGGCCATCTCGTCCGCTGTCTCATCTGAATAGTTCATCGCCAGTTCGTTGTAGCGGTCAAGGATCGCCTTTTTGCCCGCCACGCCGAGCATGACATTTTCGCGCACGGTCAGGCTTTCGTCCAGCTTCGGCTCCTGCGGCAGATAGCCGACGCGCGCGCCCTCGGCGACCCATGCCTCGCCGGTGTAATCCTTGTCGAGGCCCGCCATGATTTTCATCAGCGTGGATTTACCCGCGCCGTTCACGCCCACGACACCGATCTTCACGCCGGGCAGGAAGTTCAGGTGGATGTTTTCAAAGCACTTCTTGCCGCCCGGATAGGTCTTGGAGACCCCTTGCATGTGATAGACATATTGATAGGCGGCCATTGTGCGCTCCTTGGGTCAGACATTTGCCCTGCCATATCCGCCGCGCGGTCCAAGATCAACGGGCGGCAGACCGGCATGGGCGTGATTGACAATGGGGATGCAAAGGCCTCCTTTCAACCTCGGGTGAAGATGAGAGGGCCTGATCGTACCATGCGCCACGAAATTCCATATGCCGCCGCCGGTCAGGTGATCGGATTGCTGGGCGGGTCGTTTGATCCTGCGCACGCGGGCCATGCGCATATCACGCGCGAGGCGCTCAAGCGGTTCGGGCTGGATCAGGTCTGGTGGTTGGTCAGCCCGGGCAACCCGCTCAAATCGCGCGGACCGGCGCCGATGCAGGCGCGGGTGGCGCAGGCGCGCAGCGTCATGGTGCATCCGCGCGTCCGTGTGACGGGGATCGAGGCGCAGCTGGGCACGCGCTACACCGCGCAAACGCTGGGCGCGCTGCAACGCCTGTATCCGGCGCAGCGGTTTGTCTGGTTGATGGGGGCCGACAATCTGGCGCAATTCCATTTGTGGCAAGACTGGCAAAGCATCGCGCGCAACGTGCCGATGGGAATCCTCGCCCGCCCCGGTCAGCGGATTTCAGCACGGATGAGCCGGGCCGCGTCGCTCTATGCGCCCTACCGGATTGCGGGACGCTACAGCCAGCGTCTGGGCCGTGCGCACGCGCCCGCGTGGTGTTTCGTCAACGTGCCGATGATGGATGTCTCGTCCTCCGCGATCCGCGCTGCGGGCGCGTGGTCATCGCAGCCGCGCTGAGGCCAGCCCTGCCGTCAGGATCAGCGCCAACCCTGTCCACGTCCAGACGTCTGGCAAATCGGAAAACACAAACCAGCCCAGCCCGACTGCCGCGATCAGCTGGAAATAAACCAGTGGCGCCAGCCGCGTCGCAGGGGCCAACCCGTAGGCATAGAGTAACAGCAGATTGCCCAGCATCGAACACAGCGCCGAGGTCGCAGTGAGTGCGGCCACCACAGGTGTGACAGCGGGCAATTGCGTCACCCCGAAAGGCAGCAGCAAAAGTGCTGCGATCAACAGCTGGGTGAATGTCATCGCCAGCGGGGTGCCCAGCGGCCCCAGCCACCGCGACATCGTCAGGAATATACCGTAACATGTCCCTGCCGTGATCGCCCACAGGACACCGGCACCGGCCCCCATGCCCGGTCGCACTACGATCATCACACCAATGAACCCCAGCACGATCAGCGCGCTCCGCGCCCGTGTCACAGGCTCACGCAGGAAGATCACCGCCAGCACATAACTGACGAGTGGGCCAATAAAGAAGGCGGCGAAAACAGTGGCGATTTCTTCGATCTGCAAAGCCATCTGGATGCAGCTGATGCCTGCCGCCAGAACGCCCGCCCGCAGCCAGATGCGCCAGTCGCGCAGCAGGCCCCATGCGTTGCGGGGTACAAAGGGTAGCACCATCAGCGCCCCCAGTGCAAAGCGCGACCATGCCACAAAAACCGGCGAGACGCCGAATGCGCCGGTCAGCAGTTTTCCTGCGCTGTCTCCCGCAGGGATCATCGACATGGCCACAAACATGATCAGGACAGCACGTTGCATGGTTTTTGCGCTATCACGGCGTCGGGGTCTAGGAAATGTGATTCATCTGCGCTTGTAGGTCTGGCGCGACTTGAGGTAACTCTTGCCCATGAAACGTACATTTTCCCGCCGTAGTTTTTTAGGCACCGCAACGGCGGCTGCAGGACTGGTCGGCGTCTCGCCCGCTTTTGCCGCGCCGCCGACCTCTTCTTTGCGCCCTGTTCTGCGTGGTGAGGGGTTCTTCAAACGCGCGGTGCGCAGTGTCGACAAGATCCTCGCTGACACAAAACTGACGGGCAAAGTCTCCTTTGCCGTGTCAGACGCCACGACAGGTCTGGGGCTGGAGACACAGGACGCCACGCGCGGCCGCCCCCCTGCCAGCGTGACAAAAGCGGTCACAGCGCTCTATGTGCTGGACGCACTCGGCCCCGAACACCGCTTCGAGACACGGCTGATTGCGACGGGTGGCATCGTCAACGGCGAGATCGCGGGCGATCTGGTGCTGGTCGGTGGCAGTGATCCCACGCTCGACACGGATGCACTGGCCCGCATGGCCGCCAATCTCAAGGAGGCAGGTATCATCGGGGTCAAAGGGGCCTTCAAGGTCTATGAGGCAGGGTTGCCGGTTCTGGCCCGCATCGACCCCAAACAACCTGATCATGTGGGGTATAATCCGGGTGTGTCCGGCCTGTCGCTCAACTACAACCGCGTGCATTTTGAATGGAAACGCAGTGGCGACACCTACGCCGTGACAATGCAGGGCCGGACCGAAAGTTACCGCCCCGCGGTGCGCATGGCCGCGATGCAGGTCCGCGACCGCGCCAGCCCCGTCTACACCTACGAGGATCGCGGTGGCATCGACGCATGGACCGTGGCGCGCGGCGCGTTGGGTCGCGGCGGATCGCGGTGGCTGCCTGTGCGCAAACCGGGCCTGTACGCGGGTGAGGTTTTCCAGACGCTTGCGGGTTCGAACGGCATCCGGCTGGGCAAGCCGCAACTGATCGACACCGTGCCCGCAGGTCAGACCCTTGTGACGCATCAAAGCCCCGCAGTGCGGCGCATCCTGCGTGACATGCTCAAATGGTCGGTCAACGTCACGGCAGAAATGATGGGGCTGGCGGCAACCGTTGCGCGGGGCGGCAAACCTGCCAGCCTCAAGGATTCGGCCGATGCAATGAACGCTTGGGCGGCAGTAAATATCGGTATGGACGATGCCGCGCTGGTCGATCACTCGGGGCTGGGCGATGACAGCCGCGTCACGGCACAGGACATGGTCAAGGCGCTGGTGCAGGTCCGCAGTCAGGGGTTGCGTGACATCCTGAAACCCATCGCCATGCGCGACGAAAAACGCAAAATCATCCGCGACCATCCAATCAAGGTTGACGCGAAAACCGGCACGCTCAATTTCGTCTCCTCGCTTGCAGGTTACCTGACAGGACCCGACGGGACCGAGCTCGCGTTTGCCATTTTCGCCGCAGACGAGGGCATCCGCGCCACCCTCAGCCGCGCCGAGCGCGAAGGCCCGCCGGGTGGTGTCAGCTGGAACCGGCGCGCCAAGCGGATGCAACAGCAACTGATCGAGCGTTGGGGCGTGCTTTACGGCGCCTGACTATTTCTTCTGACTGAAAATACTCCGGGGGAATTTTTGCCACCGGCAAAAAGGGGGCTGGCCCCACCCCCGCCTGCAACCGCACGCTCAGGACAAATGACGCGCCCGTGCGCCGCGCTCGATCGCAGCGGCGTGCAACCGGTCAAGATCCAGCTCATAGCGGACTTCTTCGAGGATACGCATTTCTGCCTCCTCCAGCTTGCCATCTGCCGCAGCCACGTCGCAAGCCAGCGCATAGGCGGTTTCGTTCAGCCGGTCGGGCAAGGCCTCGCGCACAAGGCCGAACAATGCGTCCAGCCCGTCTTCCTGATCGAACAGGTCCAGTACCAGCTGGCTCACGGGTTTGATCCGGTCCACGTCAAAATCCGCAAAAATCGGCAGCAGGTTGACCGACGTCTGGATCTTGATCAGCTCGGTCGTGCCCATATCCCCGTCCGAGGCCGAGACAGCGACCATCACAGCCACAAGACAGTCTTGCGCTGTGAGCGTAAGGGAGGGGTTGTTCGGCATCTGTGCAATTCCTTCGGAGCAGCGGAGTCTCGCGGCCAGAATATTGACGCCACCCGTCCTGCGCAATAGATGAAGCCACGGCTGCGCGATTGGGTGCTGTCGGAAATTTTCGGGAAGTCTGATATGTCTGAGATGCGGGATGCAGCGATGCAGAGCAAAGCGTGGCCCTTTGAAGAAGCGCGCCGCGTACTCAAACGCTTTGGCGGCAAGATGCCCGAAAAAGGGTATGTGCTGTTCGAGACGGGCTATGGCCCCTCGGGCCTGCCGCATATCGGCACCTTTGGCGAGGTGGCGCGCACCACGATGATCCGCCGTGCGTTCGAGGTGATCAGCGACATTCCCACGCGGCTGGTCTGTTTCTCCGATGATCTTGACGGCATGCGCAAAGTACCCAGCAACGTACCAAACCCGGACAGCCTGACCGAGCATTTGCAACGCCCGCTGACCTCCGTGCCCGATCCGTTCGGGACGCACGACAGCTTTGGCCACCATAACAATGCGCGGTTGCGGGCCTTTCTTGATACCTTCGGGTTCGAGTACGAGTTTATTTCGGCTACCGAGTTCTATGGCACAGGCCAGTTCGACGAAATCCTGATGCGCGCGGTCGAGAAATACGACGAGATCATGGAAGTCATGCTGGCCTCGCTGCGCGAAGAGCGGCGCCAAACCTATTCCATCTTCCTGCCTATCCACCCCGAAAGCGGCCGCGTCATGTATGTGCCGATGAAATCGGTGGATGCACAGGCCGGCACGATCACCTTTGACACCGAAGAGGGTGAGGAGATGACGCTGCCCGTCACGGGCGGCAACGTAAAGCTCCAGTGGAAGCCTGATTTCGGTGCGCGCTGGGCCGCCTTGGGCGTGGATTTCGAGATGTACGGCAAGGATCACAGCACCAACACGCCGATCTACGACAAGATCTGCCGCATCCTGGGTGCCCGCGCGCCTGAGCATTTCAGCTATGAATTGTTCCTCGATCAGGACGGGCACAAGATTTCCAAGACCTCCGGCAACGGGCTGACCATCGACGAATGGCTGACTTACGCTTCTGCCGAATCGCTGTCGTATTTCATGTACCTCAAGCCCAAGACAGCCAAGCGGATGTATTTTGATGTCATCCCCAAAGCCGTCGACGAGTACCATCAGCAGCTACGCGCCTACGAGGGGCAAGACACCAAGGCGCGCCTGAACAATCCTGTCTGGCATATCCACAACGGGGATGTGCCGCAGTCCGACATGGTGGTGCCGTTCTCGATGCTGCTCAACCTTGCGTCCGTATCTTCGGCGCAGGACAAGGACCAGCTGTGGGGGTTCATCCAGCGCTACGCGCCTGAGGCAACACCCGAAGCGAACCCCGGCATGGACGCGGCGGCAGGGTATGCCGTGCGCTATTACAACGACTTTGTGAAACCTGCCAAAACCTTCCGCGCGCCCAGCGATCTGGAGCGCGTGGCGCTGGAAGATTTGCGTGTGCGTCTGGTCGCGTGGGACGGCGGGCTGGACGCAGAAGCACTGCAATCAGAAGTTTTCGCCTGCGGTCGCGAGCGGTTCGACCCGCTGCGCGACTGGTTCACGGCACTGTATGAGGTGCTGTTGGGCGCCAGTCAGGGCCCGCGGTTCGGCGGGTTCATTGCGCTCTACGGTGTGGATGAGACTGTGACCCTGATTGACGATGCGCTGGCAGGCAAGCTGACGGCATAGGCTGAAACTATTGCCCTGTGCGCTGCGTGGTTTACCTTGAGGAATGCAATCAGGGGAGACAGCGCGATGAAAACGACAGTTCTGGCAATGGCATTTGTGGTGGCAGGGGCGCTGGGTGCGCACGCGCAGGATGCCGAAATACAAGGCACGATCAGCCAGCAATTCGAAGCATTCAAGGCGGACGACTTTGCCACTGCCTTCACCTTTGCCAGCCCCACCTTGCAAAGCTTTTTCGGCTCGCCTGCGAATTTTGGCAAAATGGTCACGCAGGGGTATCCGATGGTGTGGCGGCCCGCAGGCATCGCCTATCTGGACCTGCGCGAGGAGGATGGTACGTTCTGGCAAAAGGTGCAGATCACAGACCAGAAGGGCCGGTTTCACGTTCTTGAATACCGCATGATGCAAACGCCAGAGGGCTGGCGGATCAGCGGTGTGCAGATCCTTGATGCGCCGGGTGCGGCGGTCTGAACGGCAACATCACCGTGACGGTGGCATAGCCGTGCCTTAATCCCTTTTGCCTATTTCCCTGTCCCTGACCGGCAGCTGCGCCGGGTTTGCGCGAAAGGGAAATCTATGAATTCGGCAATTCTCATGCCCGCCCCCTACTCCGAGGGTCTAGAGGCATATTCAAACGGCAACGGCACGCCCGGCTCTCCGAGCTATGCAACGTCGGGCAATGGCGTCTTCGTCCCTGCCGACCAGGATTTCGGCGGTGCGCTGGAAATCCAGAAAACCGACAATACCCAGACCCTGCGGTACAAGGGGCAGACGCTGGTCACGCCCGACCGCTATGTGCGGATCACTGCACGGATCAAGGCGATCAGCGGCGCGCTACCCTCGGTGCGCATCGCGGCCTATGCGGCACAAAGCAATGGCTCGGCGCTGGGCGGTGTGGTCACGGTGGGCCCGCTGACCCCGCTTACGGCGTATGGGCAGGTGGTCGAGATCAGCGCCGTTGTCGGCGTCGGCAACCGTGACGGTGTGGATATGGTCTGGGGGCGCACGGCGGCTTACGGTCATTTCGGCATTGATCTGGTGGGTCAGAACGGTGGCATTGTGCGGGTTGACGATATCGAGATCACGGATGCCTCGGGGATGTTCCTGCGCGATCTGGTCGCCACGATCGACGTGCGCGATTACGGTGCTGTCGGGGACGGCGTGACGGATGATACTGCCGCTTTTGTGGCGGCGAATGCAGCGGCCAACGACCGCACCGTGCTGATCCCTGCGGGCACGTTCCGCCTGAACGGAAATGTGACGTTTGATGCACCGACCAAATTCGAGGGCACGGTGAGCATGCCGACGGCGGCTGTCCTGCTGCTGCGCCAGAACTTTGATTTGCCTAACTACATTCAGGCGTTTGACAACGAGGAGCTGGCCTTTCGCAAGGCGTTTCAGGCGCTGCTGAACAACTCGGACCACGAATCGCTGGATTTGGGCGGGCGTAAGGTTGCGCTGACAGGGCCGGTCGACATGGCCGCTGCCGTGCCCAACCGCACCCGTTACGAGACGCGGCGTGCCATCCACAACGGTCAGCTGATTGCATTGACCGGCGGCGACTGGGACACCACCACGCTGAGCGCCGCGGCCACCTATAGCCCCAACAACCCGCGCACCCTGACCAATGTTGCCAATATCGCCAACATCCCGATTGGCGCCCACGTCAGTGGTGCCGGTGTCGGTCGCGAAATTTATGTGCGCGGCAAGAACATCGCCACGGGGGAGTTGACGCTGAACGGGCCGCTGTATGACGCGGCAGGGCGGCAGACGTTTACCTTTAGCCGGTTCAAATACATGCTGGATTTCACAGGGTTCGACGTGCTGGCGAAATTCATTCTGCACAACATCGAATTTCAGTGCCAAGAGCTGTGTAGCGCGATCATGCTGGCCAATGCGGGTACGATTTTCACCGTGCGCGACTGTTTTATTACCACACCCAAGGATCGCGGGATCACCTCGATGGGGGGCGGTTGTCAGGGGATGTTCATCGAGCGGTGCCAGTTCCTGTCTGCTGAGAACAACCTGCCTGTCTCCCAACGCACCAGCATCGCGCTGAACGTCAATGCCAACGATGTGAAGCTGCGCAACTGCCGGTCCGAGCGGTTCCGCCATTTCGCGGTAATGACGGGTCAGAACCACCTGATCACGGGCAACCACTTTTTTCAGGGGGACACAGTAACGGGGGGGATCCGCTCCGCTGGTGTGGTGTTGGCCGAGGCCTACGCCTCGACGGTATTTGCACATAACTACGTCGACAACGCGTTCTTCGAGTGGACCAACGAACGTGATCCAAGCCCCGCATTCAGCGGCGGTTTTTCGTTCAGTGCACTCGACATCACCAGCAATATCTTCTTGTCGGGTGAGGTGACGACCAGCTTCAGCTATCTGGTAGTGACGCCTTACGGGGCGGGGCATTTTATGAACGGGGTGAATGTGTCGGGCAACCGCTTCCGCTCGATCAACGGGTTCGTGGAGCGGGTGGAGCGGGTCGATACCAGCTTTGCCGATCTTAACTTTACCCGCATGCGCAATATCCAGTTCGAAGGTAATTCGTTTCACGGGGTGATGAACCCTGTCGCCAATCCGCATCTGATCGAGTTTCAGCAAAACACCGACGAGCAGACATGGGTTGTCGAGACAGGCCCCGGCCTGCCGTTCGAGGCGCGCTCGCTGAGTGTGGATGCTGTGGTGGTGCGCGGGGGCGTGCGTAATGCAGCCAACGCGCGCAACTACGACAATCCGTTCGTGCGCGCCCAGCAGGGGCCCGATGCGGATGAGGTGCATGTCGTCTGGTCGGAACCTGTGCGCGGTAAGATTGCCGTGACCGCGCGGATGGACAACGACGTGGTCTAGCCATCTTTTACGCCACGGCGCGCAGGGGTTTTGCGCGCCGTGGCTCTCGTTAGAACTCGCGCCACAACCCTATTTTCAGGGCTGAATTTCTGGCATTGCCCAGCTCGCTTTCCGTACCGATCTGGAACTGGAACTGGGTGAAATCCGGTTTGAACACAAACGACGGCGCCAGAGTTGCCGTGCTCGCCCCGTCGATATGCGCGGTATAAAGTTGGATCATGCCGGAGGTGACTTCGGTGAAATTCAGGCCCAGTGTGGCGTCGAATTTGGTCAGGTGCAGCTGGTGTGTCATGTCCCAGATCACGGACGCCTCCGCAGTCATCCAGCCTGATTTTTCGCGCAGTGTCACGCCGCGGCCCCACGACAGGGCGGTGCGCAGATGCGGCAGGGTTTCATTCCCGACCCAGCCTGTGCCGATGCCCAGCTCATAGGCCCATTTCGTCGGGGCGTCCGGTTTGCTCAGCGCGCGGCGTAGCGACAAGGTGGCAGCCCCGCCGGAGCCGGCGTTGCGCAGGTTGATCATGGCGATGTCGGCGATGAATGTGGTCTTGTCGCTCAGCCCGTATTCCAGATATGTCTGGTTGCTGGTATCCAGATAGTAGGTGCCCGTGACCGAAACAGCCGTAAAGGTCGTCCCCTTCTCACGCAACCACGGGCCTGCCTGTGCGGGCAAGGTAAGGGTAACAGCAATCAAAAAGGCAAGCAGGCGGTTTAACACGGGGGGTACTTCTCCTACCCGTGACCTTGGTTAATTCCGGTTAACAAAGGGTTACCGCCAAAGAAAAAAGGTCCGGCGCAGTGGCCGGACCTTTAGTCGTCAGATGGAGGTCGTTCAGGCGTGGACGCGGCCGCCGCGCGGGCCAGCGATCAGCCAGACGATAAAGCCCACAACAGGGAAGACCAGGACGCCGATGATCCACAGAACCTTGCCGAGCAGCGAGGCGCCCGAAGTAAAGATCTGGGCGATTGCGTAGATGTTTGCGATCAGGACGATCAGTCCGAGAATACCATATTCCATTGTGTGTCTCCTAAATTTCTTGCGTGTCAGTTGTAAAGACAACGGGTAGGGCTGAAAAAGGTTCCAATTCATTTTGGGTAAAGCGCGGGGATCTTCGATGCGGATATTGCTGGATGGCTCGAATATCCTGTACTGGCGCGGGGGGCAGGTGCAGGCGGAATTGCCCGCGCTGGTGGTGCAGGCCTTGCGCGCGCGGCGGTTTGATCCGGTGGTATATTTTGACAACACGGTGACGCATCATCTGGATGCGGAGCGGCTGGCTGGCCTGCGCGGGCAGGCGGCTGTGCACATCGCGCCGCAGGGAACGGCGGCGGATGAGTTATTGCTGGCGGCCTGTGGCGCGGGGCGCATCCAGATCGTGACCAACGACAGGTTTGTGGCGTGGCGCGGCCTTTACCCCGCGCTGCGGCGGACGTGGCTGGTGAGCGGACGCGCCCTGAAGGGCGGGCGGGTGAGCTTTTCCAAAACGCTCAGACCCGCGCCGCTGTAGCGCTACCTTCCGCGCCGCTTGACGCCACCGCGCATTCCGCCACGACCCATCGTGCTGCGGCCTGATTTTTGCTTGGCATCGTCCACGGCCTTGTCGACCGCGTACTGCCGCGCCATCGGATCGTCCGCGATGGTGAGGTCGACTGCCTCCAGCCGCTTGACCTCGTCGCGCAGGCGCGCGGCCTCCTCGAACTCAAGGTTCTCTGCTGCTTTGCGCATGTCCGTGCGTAGCCCTTCCAGCACGGTTTGCAGGTTCCCGCCTGCCAGCGGATTGTCGATCTTGGCGGTGACGCGGCTCTGGTCGGTGTCGCCCTTGTAAAGACCCGCCAGAATATCCTCGACGTTCTTTTTGACTGTTGTGGGCGTGATGCCGTGTTCCTCGTTATAGGCGACCTGTTTGGCGCGGCGGCGCTCTGTCTCGCCCATCGCGCGCTCCATGCTGCCGGTGATGCGGTCGGCGTACATTATTACGCGGCCTTCGGCATTGCGCGCGGCACGGCCGATGGTCTGGATCAGGGATGTCTCCGAGCGCAGGAAACCTTCCTTGTCCGCATCCAGAATGGCGACCAATCCACATTCGGGAATGTCGAGGCCCTCGCGCAGCAGGTTGATCCCGATCAGCACGTCAAAGGCCCCCAGTCGAAGGTCGCGCAAAATCTCGATCCGCTCGATCGTGTCGATGTCACTGTGCATATAGCGCACGCGGATGCCCTGTTCGTGCATGTATTCGGTCAGATCCTCGGCCATGCGTTTCGTGAGCGTGGTGCACAGCGTGCGCATGCCTTGGGCACTGACTTTGCGCACTTCGTCCAGCAGATCATCCACCTGCATCTCGACGGGCCGAATTTCGATTTTCGGATCGATCAGTCCGGTGGGGCGGATGATCTGTTCGGTGAAAACGCCGCCTGCCTGCTCTATCTCCCAGTCTGCTGGCGTGGCAGAGACGAACACCGACTGCGGGCGCATCGCGTCCCACTCCTCGAACTTCAGCGGGCGGTTGTCCATGCAGGACGGCAGGCGGAAACCGTGCTCGGCCAATGTCATTTTGCGTCTGAAGTCACCCTTATACATCCCGCCAATCTGGGGGACCGAAACGTGGCTCTCATCCGCGAACACAATCGCGTTGTCGGGGATGAATTCGAACAGGGTCGGGGGCGGCTCACCGGGCGCGCGGCCCGTAAGGTAGCGCGAATAGTTCTCGATCCCGTTGCACACGCCAGTCGCCTCCAGCATCTCCAGATCAAAGTTACAGCGCTGCTCAAGGCGCTGCGCCTCCAGCAGTTTGCCGTCCCCGACAAGCTGGTCCAGCCGCATCCGCAGCTCTTTCTTGATACCGATGATGGCCTGATTCATCGTGGGCTTGGGCGTGACGTAGTGGGAATTCGCGTAGACGCGGATTTGCTGCATCATGCCTGTCTTCTCGCCCGTTAGGGGGTCGAACTCGGTTATGCTTTCCAGCTCCTCGCCGAAAAAGCTCAGCTTCCATGCGCGATCGTCAAGGTGGGCGGGAAATATCTCGAGGCTGTCACCGCGCACACGAAAACACCCGCGCTGGAACCCCGCGTCGTTGCGTTTGTAGGCCTGCGCCACAAGATCAGCGATCACCTGCCGTTGGTCATAGCTGGCCCCGACTTTCAGGTCCTGCGTCATCGCACCATAGGTCTCGACGCTGCCGATGCCGTAAATGCACGACACAGAGGCCACGATGATCACGTCGTCACGCTCCAGCAACGACCGCGTGGCCGAGTGGCGCATGCGGTCGATCTGTTCATTGATCTGTGATTCCTTCTCGATGAAGGTGTCCGAGCGGGCGACATAGGCCTCGGGCTGGTAGTAGTCGTAATAGCTGACAAAGTACTCGACGGCGTTATCGGGGAAAAACCCTTTGAATTCCCCGTAAAGTTGTGCGGCGAGTGTTTTGTTCGGCGCCAGGATGATTGCAGGGCGCTGGGTTTTCTCGATCATCTTGGCCATCGTAAAGGTTTTGCCGGTGCCCGTGGCACCCAGCAGAACCTGATCGCGCTCCCCGTTCTCGATGCCCTCGCTCAGCTCCTTGATGGCGGCGGGCTGGTCGCCTGCCGGCTCGAATTCCGTGTGCAGCTTGAACCGCTGGCCGCCTTCGAGTTTCGGGCGGGTGCGCACGTCGGGGGCGGGGTTGGCCAGCACGGCCTGCGCGGCGGGCGCGCCATCGCTTTTGTCTGTCTGGGCATAGGGCATCGGGGCAGTCTCCGGTTTGCGTGACCTATAGATGCCCTGTTTTGGCGGGGGTTCAAGGCGCACAGGGCTTCGGCCGCAGAAATTGTCACAGACGCGCCACTTTGTTGATTTGTGATCGCGGCAGTGTAGGGTCAGGACAAGGGAGTTTTCCGATGCGATTTCTAAGCCTGATTATTTTTGTCGCTCTGACGGGAGGTCAGGCTGTCGCTGGCGCGCTGCTGCCCGCCGGACATTGCGCGATTGTGCTGTCCTCGCGCCCCGACCTGTCTGCCGCGGTCGAGGACGTGCGCCGCCGCTGGTCAGACCGTGACACGACGATCTACAAATCCTCGAACGGCTGGTATGCCATCACCTCGCAGGTGATCGCGCGCGACGACAGTGCGGCAGTCCTTGCACGCAAAAAGGCGGCAGGCACGATCCCGCAGGACGCAATCTGCTCGGCGGGGACGCGCTATGTCCAGCGCGTTGCGCGCATGGCGGCGACCGATGGCGGGCAGGACACGTTGCAGCGTGCGGTCAATGCGTTTGCGCTGTCGTCCGCCGATCAACGCTACACGCAGCTGGGCCTTGCGTTTCAGGGACACTATGCCGGATTGCTGGACGGAAAATGGGGCAAGCTGAGCCAGCGGGCCCTCGATACTTACGCGCGCAGGCAATACGATAGCGCCCCGCAGAACTGGCAGCTGGCCGCGCTCGCTTTCGACACCTTCACACTGGTCGAGCGTGACGGTTGGGCGATGTTTCACAGTGACTGGCTGGACATGTCCTATCTGTTTCCGTTCAAAACCGCGCGGGAAGGCAAACACACCGACCTCTTTATGAACTGGGAGCACGGCAGCACCAGTTTGCGCTATTCCTTTGCGCGCACCACGGTAGAGCGGGCGAACGGTATTCACGGCTATGTCTTTGACGCGCACGGCCAGTCTGCGGCGCCTTATTCCGTGCGGCGTGACAGTTTTGCGGTAACCAGTGCCAAGGCGGCGGATGGCACCCTGATCTATGCCCGTTCGCGCTATGTTGGCGGTTTGTGGTCGACGGTGATGATCTCGGCTGGCCGGCGCGATGCCAATCTGTTTGGTGCCGTGACCTCCAGCATCGCGGACGGCTATGCACCGCCCATCGTGATCGAGGACGGCGGCGCGCTGGCAGGATATGTGACCCGGGCGATCGCGTTTCTGGAGCGGGAGGAGCAGGACAAGGCCGCACCCCCAAAGCCGCGCACCCCCGAAACGGTCGCGCGGGTGCCCGATGTGCCGCCAGCCACCCCGCCGTCCCTGCGCGGAACGGGCAGCGGGTTTGTCGTGGCGCCGCAGGGGCACATCCTCACCAATGCCCATGTCATCGCGGGCTGCACGCGCATCACCATTGGCGGCAAGCGTGCGACAGTGATGGACACATCGGACAAATTCGATCTGGCGCTGCTGTCCGTCGAGGCGGACAAGGCGATGGCGTTTGCGCGATTTGCCAGTGCCCCTGCGCCGCTGAACTCTGACATCACTGTGATCGGCTATCCGCTTTCGCAGGATCTGGGCGGGCTGAACGTCACGCGCGGGTCGGTGTCGGCAGCAAAGGGGCTGGGCGGCGATGCGATCAACATGCAGATCACCGCACCGATCCAGCCGGGCAACTCCGGCGGGCCGGTGGTGGACAAGAACGGCGCGGTCGTGGGCGTTGTCGTCTCGAAACTGGACGAGCAGAAATTCGCGGCCAATCGCGGGATCATGCCGCAGAATGTGAATTTTGCCATTCGCGGGGAAATTGCCAAACTGTTCCTGTTCCAGAACGGGGTCGAGCCTGCGCTGATTCCGGCGGTGGCCCCGCTTGATCCTGTTGCGCTGGCCAAACAGGCAGACGCGTTTACCGTGCTGGTAGAATGCCGATAGCAACCTTGATCCGTCCCCGCCGCCATGCCATATCGGGGTCACCTTTGAACGGAGTGCTTTGATGCGCGCGAGAATCTATCAGCCGGCCCGTACCGCCATGTCCTCCGGCACGGCAAAGACAAAACACTGGGTGCTGGAATTCGCCCCCGACAGCGCGCGTGAAGTGGACCCGCTGATGGGGTGGACCTCCTCCGACGACACGCAAAGTCAGGTAAAGCTGCAATTTGACAGCAAGCAGGACGCGGTCGATTACGCCGCCGAACACGGTATCGACGCGCAAGTACAAGAACCCAACCGCCGCAAGCCGAACATCCGCACGGGTGGCTATGGCGAGAATTTCGCGACCGGCAGACGCGGTGCCTGGACGCACTAGCACAATCTACGTTTGATCGTTTCCCGATCCTCAAGGGGCGGCCCGTGCGGTCGCCCCTTTCGCATCCCGCCTGACATTAACAAAAGCGAGCACACCCATGACCATCACCCACCTCGTCACCCACTCGGGTGGCTTTCACGCGGATGAGCTGTTGGCGAGTGTGATCCTCACCCGTCTGTTCCCGCACGCGCAGCTGGTGCGTACCCGCGCGTCGGACTGGACCACACCCGCGCCCCATAAAATCATCTATGATGTGGGCCGGGTATTTGATGCGGATGCACAGATTTTCGATCACCACCAGCGGCCCAATCCGCTGCGCGAAGACGGCCAGCCCTACAGCTCGTTCGGGCTGATCTGGGCGCATTACGGGCGTGACTATCTGCGCGCGCTGGAGGTGCCCGAGGGCGACATCGACGACATCCACGCCAGCTTTGATGCGGGGTTTGTGCTGCCGATTGATCTGGTGGACAACGGTGCGCTGGCACCTGCCACGGCCGGCGCGCTGGCCGGGCTGACGCTGCCGTCGCTTTTGGGTACGCTCAAACCGGTGTTCGATGCGCCTGCTGCGGATGCCGATGACGCGGCTTTTGCGGCGGCCCTGCCTGTCGCGCGCGCGTTCGTCGAAGGCTCACTGGCGGGCAAAGCGGCCAAGCGGCGCGCGCATGCGCTGGTGCTGGAAGCGGTCGCGCGTGCCGGCGCGTCGCCTGTGTTGGAGTTGCCGATGGGCATGCCGTTCCGCAAGGCGGTGGAGGAAGCGGGCGCCGATCACATGCTGTTCGTTGTGCACCCGCGTGGCGACGACTGGACGGTCAATGGCATCCGCCTGCGCGGCGACGGGTTCGAGCTGCGCGCGGATCTGCCACAGGCCTGGGCGGGTCTGACCGATGCCGCACTCGAGGCGGCCAGCGGTGTGGCGGGCGCCAGATTTTGCCACAACGGGCGGTTCATCGCAGTTGCCGGCACGCGAGCGGCGGCACTGGCACTGGCCGACCTCGCGGTTGCCGAAGCCGGGGCCGTTACGGGTTAAAGCGCGTCGATCTGCGTCAGCATTTGTGCGGCGAGCGCCAGATCGGCCAACAGCTGCGCGCGCAACCCCTCTGCATCCGCGCCGCGCAAAATGGCGGCGGGATGCAGCGTAACCAGCACAGGCAGTCCTTCGATCCCTTTCTCCACACGGCCGCGGCGTGCGGTGATGCGCGCACCGTCACCTGTCAGGGCCTGTGCCGCGGTCGCCCCCAAAGCCACGATTAACGCGGGCTGCACGCGCGCAATCTCGGCGCCCAGCCAGGGGCGGCAGGCGGTAATCTCGCTGCGGTTCGGGGTTGCGTGGATGCGCTTTTTGCCGCGCGGGGTGAATTTGAAGTGTTTGACCGCGTTGGTGACATAGGCCTGCGTGCGGTCCAGACCCGCCTCGGCGGCCAGCGTGTCGAACAGCTGCCCCGCAGGCCCGACGAACGGGCGCCCGTCAAGGTCTTCTTGCGCGCCGGGTTGCTCCCCGACGATCATCAGGGCGGCATTGGCAGGGCCCTGACCCGGAACGGCCTGCGTGGCCTGTGCGCCGATCGGGCAGCGTGCGCAGGCGTTCAGATCATCCGTTTGCGCCCGCGCCGGCAAACGCTCAAGGATCCGACCCGCGCGCGGCGAGGGCAGGGTGGGTGCCTCGTCCTGCATCTGGCGCATCCGCGCCTCGGCGCCCGCGATCAGGTCGGGGATTAGCGCGGCCTCCGGCAGGTTCTTCCAGTATTTCTTTGGCATTTCCGATTGCATCGCTTTGACCTTGAGACGGGCAGGGTTGAAAATATTGGCGTAGTAAGTTTTCCACAGCTCCTCTGTCTCGTCGCTCAGATCAGGGCGAATACTTTTCACCGCCTCATGGTGCAGCGTGCCGCCCTCAAAGCGGGTTGTGATTTCCGGCGTGACGATGATCCAGTCCATGTCGCCAAAGCGGCGGGTAAAGAAGGGGGCGATCAGCTCTTCTATGCGGTGATCCGGTTCAAACCAGCTGAGGAACCGGCGACGGTTGGCCCCCTGCGGTGTGACCTCGCGAAAGCGGACAAAGGCCTTCATCTTGTGCATGTCGCGGCGGGTATTCTTGGCCCATGCCTCTAGCTGCTGAACTTGCGGGTCGGCGCGGTTTGACAATACGGTGGCATTGCCGCGCGCGCGCAGCAGCACGCGGTAGAGCAGGTCATGCGCCCCGGGCGCGCGGTGCGCGCAGACCAGTTTGGCCAGCTGGATAAATGCGGGTGGCACGGTAATGTCGCGCGGATCGGGCAGGGGCGTGCCAGTGCTGAACAACCCGCCTGCCGTGCCTTCCATCGCCCAGTCGACATCGGCGGCAGCGACATCGTTACTGGCCAGCGCGCGCGCTGTCTTGCGCCATGCCTCGAATGTGCGCAGGCGTGGCAGGCGGGGGGCGTAGATCACAGCAGGCTCAGCTGTTCGGGCGGGGGCGCGAAACGCGCGCGCAGATTTGCGGCATCGGTCAGTCCGCCCGGCGACCAGTCGCGGGTCGTGATGAACGGCTTTGCCTTGTTAACCAGCGCGCCGATCCGTTTAAGATCCCCGAACCCCAGCGCGCCACTGCGCCGTGCGGCGATGATCCGTGCGACCGATTTCGTGCCAAAGCCCGGCACCCGCAACAGCATCCCGCGCCCCGCGCGGTTCACATCCACGGGAAAGACCGCGCGGTTGGCCAGTGCCCAAGCCAGTTTGGGATCAATGTCGAGGTCCAGCATCCCGTCCCGCGAGGTGGCCGCGATTTCATCCGCCTGATACCCGTAGAACCGCAGAAGCCAATCGGCCTGATAGAGGCGATGTTCGCGTGCAAGTGGCGGTTTGATCAGGGGCAGGGCCGCCGCACTGTCGGGGATCGGGGAGAAGGCGGAATAATAGACACGTTTAAGTTTGTACGAGCTATAAAGCCGTGTCGAGCTTTGCAAAATTGTGGCGTCATTGGCGCCATCCGCCCCGACGATCAGTTGCGTGCTTTGGCCTGCGGGGGCGAATTTTGCGCCGCGCCGTCCGGTGTGTGTCCGCTCTCGTGCGGCCTGCTTGCGCAGTTCGACCCGACCCATCGCGCGGCGGATTTCAGCGGGGTTCTTTTCGGGGGCAAAGGTTTTCACGCCCGCGTCTGTCGGCAACTCAACGTTCATGGACAGACGGTCGGCCAGCAGGCCTGCCTCCTCGATCAGTTCGGGCGCGGCGTCAGGGATGGTTTTGAGGTGGATATAGCCGCGAAAGTGATGTGTCTGGCGCAGCTCACGCGCGATGCGAACCATGTCGGCCATCGTGTCGTCAGGCGAACGGATGATGCCGGAGGACAAAAACAGCCCCTCGATGTAATTCCGGCGATAGAATTCAGTGGTCAGATGCACCACTTCCTCCACCGAAAACCGTGCGCGCGCCACATTCGACGACACGCGGTTGATGCAATAGGCGCAGTCGTAGATGCAGAAATTTGTCATCAGAATTTTGAGCAAGCTGATGCAGCGCCCGTCGGGGGCGTAGGCGTGACAGATGCCTGACCCTTCGGTGCTGCCCAGCCCCGTGCCGTCGGCGCTGTTGCGCCGCGTGGTCCCGGACGAGGCGCAGCTTGCATCATATTTTGCTGCATCGCTCAGCAGAGCGAGCTTTTCTTTTATCGTCAATTTAGCCATGTGTTCTTATTATGTTCTCATGCGCGATCTGGCAAGAGCCTTAACGCCGCAGTTATATTTTTGCGCTGCGGGAACGGGCGGGAGGCCTTGCGCGTTGGGAGACATGATTAAACAGATAATAACCGCCCTCACCCTTTCCCTTCCTGCGACTGCGTTTGCCGAACAGGTCGGCAATGTCGACGTCGATTGGCTGGGGAATGATCTGGTGATCGAGGCGTTGAATGACCCTGACGTGAAGGGTGTCACCTGCCATGTGACGTATTTCGAGCGTGGTATCATTGACCGGCTGCAAAAGGGCAACTGGTTTGAGGACCCATCAAATTCGTCTATCTCGTGCCGCCAGACCGGCCCGATCAAAGTGGGAAACATCGACCGCGACGACGAGGGCGAGGATGTGTTCAGTAAAAGCCGCTCGATCATTTTCAAATCTATCAAGGTAAAGCGGATTTTCGACGAGGCGAACCAGACGTTGATCTATATCAGCCACGCGCGCGATGTGCAGAACGGATCGGCCAAGATGTCGATGTCGACTGTGCCGCTTTATCAACCCTGAAACTTACCGCGACAGGACGTATCCCCATGAAAGCTATTTTTCTCGGCTCTATCAGTGTGCTTGCCGACACCTCGGAATTACAACGCACCGCCTTTAACCTTGCCTTTACGGAGGCGGGGCTGGATTGGGAGTGGTCCCAGCGGGCCTATGCCGCAGCGCTGGTGCAGTCGGGCGGTGCAGACCGTATTGCGGCCTATGCAAAGGTGCGGGGTGAGGACGTGGATGCTGCTGCATTGCACGCGCGCAAGCGAATTTGAAATCTCCGTGGATATGGGGCCGCCTAAGCTAGACTGGCAACAGATCCCCCTGGAAGAACCGATGCACACCCATCATATTGATGTGAAACTCGGCCCCATTGATAATCCCATCCTGTCCAACCCGGGCGCTGTCAGCATGGGCAACCCGCATTGCGTTTTCTTTGTAGAGGATTTCGAGACCGTCAAACCCCACCTCGCGGGTCCGATGATAGAATTTCATCCACTCTTCCCCGAGCAAGTCAATGTCGGTTTTGCCAAGGTCGAAGCCAAAGACCGCATTCGTTTGAAAGTCTGGGAACGCGGCGTCGGCATGACCCTCGCTTGCGGCACGGGCGCCTGCGCGGCGGTTGTCGCGGCGCATCGCCAAAAACGCACGGACCGCGACGTCACCGTCGAAGTCGACGGCGGAACGCTTCACATACACTGGCGAGAAAGCGACGACCATGTGATCATGACGGGCCCTGTGGAACTCGAAAGCGAAGGGTCGGTTTAAAGGATTTGGGTGAGTCGCTTGACTTGACCACACCTCTCATCGCGCCCAAATGCTGCCCATGGCAGATGCCGACGACATATCCTCCTCAAAAGACACGAAAGTCATCACGCTTGGGTGCCGTTTGAATGCTTACGAATCCGACGTGATTGCGCAAAATGCGCGGGACGCAGGCGAGCAAGGCGCGGTTATCATCAATACTTGCGCAGTCACAAATGACGCCGTCGCGGAAAGTCGCCGCCAAGTCCGCAAAGCCAAGCGCGATAATCCCGATGCGCGGATCATCGTCACGGGCTGCGCGGTTCAAATAAATCCTGCAATGTTTGCGGAAATGGCCGAGGTCGATCAACTGCTCGGCAATCATGAAAAAATGAACCCGATGAGCTTTGGCCCCGATGCGCCGAGCGAACGTATTCGCGTCAATGACATCATGAGCATACGCGAAACGGCGCCGCAATTTATGGGCAGCGAAAACGCACCTGCCTTGAAAACACAATCCCGCAGCCGCGCCTTTCTGCAAGTTCAGAACGGCTGCGACCATCGCTGCACGTTTTGCATCATTCCTTACGGGCGCGGAAATTCGCGGTCCGTCCCGGCAGGCGAAATCGTCGGCTCCGTCAAATCTCT